>Ga0105048_10002074_pt1 | contig 32422 bp, 29 predicted proteins | sample MAT05_FD_78382 | JGI IMG/M metagenome (GOLD analysis project Ga0105048, IMG submission 78382) | Freshwater microbial communities from Lake Fryxell liftoff mats and glacier meltwater in Antarctica - MAT-05 | ecosystem: Environmental > Aquatic > Freshwater > Ice > Liftoff microbial mat | place... | reverse complement strand
ATTGGCATAACGGGTATCATGAACACTGTGGTTTTCCAATCTTCATGCAGTGACCAACGAAATGGTAGGCGTGCGTGTAACCGTTTATTATGTATGTTGCATTAAGCAAATCTTTTTAAGAATAAATAAAACTTGAAATTCAGGTTCATCAGCGGCGTTAACAGAGAAGAAATTGAGGACAATGCGTAGTTATACATTATTCAAAAAAGTGATCATACCATTTAAGCCTTTTTATAAAAGTACTGTGCCAATTTTAATCTGAGTATTCATAATATAGACAAAGAATTTCAAATTTTTATTCTCTATAAAAATAGTTTAAACATGTCCTTTCAAACAATTACTCCCACAACAAATAAAGTCACTCAGTCTTTCACTGAAATGACAGATACGCAGGTTCGTGAAGCGGTAGAGCAAGCAACAAGCGCTTATGAAAATTGGAAAAAGACCGATTACAAATTACGAGCAGCCTTACTACACAGAGTTGCTGGTTTGTTGAGGGAGAAGAAAGACTTGTTAGCGAAGATGATAACTTTAGAAATGGGTAAATTACTAATACACGCAGAAGGAGAAATAAAATTAAGCGCTGAAATATTTGACTATTATGCCAACAATGCCGAAAGTTTTTTGGCTGATAAAATACTGGATCCAACGCATGGACAAGCATTAATAAGACACACACCTATCGGTGTTCTGTTGGGTGTAGAGCCATGGAACTTTCCATTTTATCAGGTAGCACGTTTTGCAGCCCCCAATATTATGATTGGTAATACAATTTTAGTAAAACACGCTTCCATCGTTCCTCAATGCGGTATTGCAATTGAGGAAATATTTAAAGAAGCTGAAGCTCCAGTTGGCTTGTACACCAACTTACTTATAACTGGCAAACGAGCCTCCGCTTTGGTAGCTGATAAAAGAATAAAAGGAGTTTCGCTAACCGGTAGCGAAGCCGCAGGCGCAAGTATAGCTTTAGAAGCAGGAAAACATTTAAAGAAATCAGTGTTGGAATTAGGAGGAAGCGATGCTTTTATTGTACTTGATGACGCCGATATGAATAAAACAGTTGAGTGGGCGGTAATAGGCAGAATTAATAATAACGGACAGTGTTGCGTCGCCTCTAAAAGGTTTATTGTGATGGAGAGTGTGGCAGATATTTTTTTAGAAAAATTTAAAACTAAACTTTCGCAACTAATAGTGGGTGATCCAATGGATGCTGCGACACAATTAGGTCCAATGAGTAGCGAAGCGGCAGCAGAGTTAATAGCAGCACAGGTGCAAAAAGCTGTTGATGGCGGCGCAAGAATTTTATTGGGTGGAAAAAGGTTACAAAGAGAAGGTGCTTTTATGGAGCCTACTATCATTACCAATATGCAAAAGGATAATCCCGTTTACTATGAAGAATTGTTTGGCCCGGTGGCTACATTTTTTAGGGTAAAAGATGAACAAGCAGCAATTGATTTGGCCAATGATTCGCCTTATGGCCTTGGTGGCTCGGTATTCACGCAAGATATTGGAAGAGGAAAAAGGGTTGCAGACCAAATTGACACCGGAATGGTTTTCATCAACCACCCAACATGGACGCAGGCTGATCTACCTTTTGGCGGCACAAAACGTTCTGGTTACGGTCGGGAACTTTCTGAATTGGGTATCAACGAATTTGTAAACAAAAAACTAATCCGTATCAGTGAATTATCGGACCCTTTTTAAATAAATAATTGCCAAATAAATATTCAAAATAAAAAATATCCAGCCCCGATTATATTAAACTAAAATATTTTAAAATATAATTGACAAGATAACAGAAATAAATATTAAATTAGTAAAATACCCAAAATTAAATGCCAATTACAATACTCTGTCAAGTAATTGAAAATAACCGATACGCCCCAACATCCTTATTAGGATTCACTTGCAGTCTCATTCCTAAGAAACATTCAATGTAGTCTAACGTGTCTCTGCCACAATAAACTATTTTAATTTAGTTACGACAATATCGAATTATTTTGTTACTGGATTATTCTGGAAAATTAATAAATAATTTCGGGATAATTTAAAAAATATAATCATTATCATACTATATTTTTGGCATTAACTAAAGTTAAAAATTTACCAATATCTGAAATCGTTCTTATGAAAATAGAGAATTCTTTTCAAAATTCGCTGACAGAAGTCAACTATTTTAATATTTCATACAATGGTGTAGGAGAAGAAAGTATTGCTGTAATATTTTTTTATGGCCTTCCTTCCGTTAGATCCATGGGCAGGAAGCAGCTCGATAATTTAAAGTCTGCATATCGCACTATACCATGCGCTCTTCGTGGATTTGGCAAATTAACCAATGAAGAGTCACAGCCAAGCTTTGCTTTTTTCAGAGAATATCTAATCCCGTTTATGGAAAAATTAAATAATAAAAAAGCACTTGTTTTCGGGCTCACCATGAGCTGGTTTAACACTTTAAATGGCAAAATATATTTTCAAAAACGTTTTGAGCCGTCGATCATATACCCTGCCTTAACTCAAATAGATCTCCTACCAAATTTAAATTCTAGTAAGGTAAATGCCTTAAGAATAGCTGTTATAGGTCAATGGATTGAATCGGAATTGGACTATTACAGATGTCGTATCATGCCACCTTCAATGCATTTCCGACTCAATAAAATCAAAAGAAACTGGTTATAAGCCGATCCGACAAATTAATCATGATGGCGTAACCATATTATCTAAAAAAATTTACTAAATGTATTTTCCATCCATACTTATTAACAATCAAAAGAGAATTAGTCCTAAACCTTAATAACTTCGAGTTTGCAAACTATAAAGATACAAATATCGCAGGCAAAACTGCTTCGGCTGAGCGCTGCGAAACCTGTTCTAGACTATGTGCTATTCGTATCTCGATACTTATTAATTGTGGCAGAGAAAATGCAGTTACAACACTTAGCCAATCTGAATTTATGCTTTAACTCCTTGGATGCTCGATTCTACAAGTTACAGAAAATTCCGGAGATTCTTCCACTCTTGAACAACAGGAAGAGTTCTATAAATATTCAGCTAATTACTTAATTCTGTAGATTCTATTTTAAAAAAGCGAATAAATTATTCATCAATTTAAAAATCAGTATATAATAATTTAAATATATTATTGTGAAAAAAAAATTTATTTTATCAGCAACACTATTTACAATTACTTTTTTCAGAATTACATCACTCATAAATGCTCAAGCAAATATTGATTTAGAGTCTGGTGCAGTTTTTACTGGTTACAATAATGTGCGAATTCCTGGGGATGAAGGAGTGTTATTTTCGTTAAAAACTGATTTGAATGCTGATCCAAACGCTTTTATTCGCATAAGAGCAGGATACACAATAAAGTCTAGGCATACTGTGTCTCTACTTTATGCACCTTTAATTGTGAAGTCAAATGGAATAACAAATAAGCAAATTGATTTCGAAGGTGTAACTTTCCTTGCGAATACCGCTCTGAATGCATGCTATAAGTTTAATTCATACAGGATAACTTATCGGTATAATATTGTAAAAAGATCAAGATTTGAATTCGGGTTAGGCTTTACTGCAAAAATAAGAGATGCTGAAATCTCTATTCATAGCAACGACATCTCTGCTTCAAAAAAAAATGTCGGGTTTGTGCCCATTATTAATTTTAGACTCAATTGGAAAATAAATGATAAAATTGGTGTTCTCTTTGAAGGTGATGCCTTGGCAGCACCACAGGGTAGAGCGGAAGATATTCTACTAGCTGGAACATATGAATTTTCAGATAAATTCATGGTCCGTTTTGGTTATCGAATTCTTGAAGGTGGAGCAGATAACGATGAGGTTTATAATTTTGCTTTGTTCCATTACGCTTCTGTTGGTGTGACATATACTTTTAAAAACAAGTTAAAATCATATTAGAGTAAAAATATTAATTATGAACCTAACAAACTTTTTCAAACTCGTAGTATCGCTTGCACTCCCATTAGGATTGGGTTCCATAGCAAGAATATTAACAACTAAAGAAATAGCTGGATGGTATGCTTTGCTGAACAAGCCTTCATTCAATCCACCAAGTTATTTATTTGGGCCTGTTTGGACAGCATTGTATGTACTTATGGGAGTTTCTATGTTTTTAATTTGGAACACACCCAAAACTGGACTAAGACAAAAAGCATTGGCGATTTTTGGCATTCAATTATTTTTTAATTTTTGGTGGAGTATTTCATTCTTTTTCTTTCATGCAGTTTTCCTTTCAGTAATTGATATTCTGATTATGTGGTTTTTAATTATTTACATGATTTTGCTTTTCAAAAAGATAAAACCAGTTGCAGCTTATCTTCAAATCCCTTATTTGATTTGGGTAACATTTGCAACTGTTCTAAATATTTCTATTTTGTACTTAAATAGATAATAAGGCAATTAATTTAAAAAAACAGCAGAATGGCTAATACAATCAAGAAGAAAGTAATAGTTGTAGGTGGTGGCTTTGCAGGTATTCAATTCATAAAAACATTAGACGAAAAACTGTTTGACGTTGTATTGATTGATAAAATAAACCATCACCAGTTTCAACCGTTATTTTATCAGGTTGCAACATCGCAACTCGAACCATCCAGTATTTCATTTCCACTTCGCAATATTTTTAAAAAGAAAAATAATGTTCAAATTCGTTTGGCGACAGTTCTTAGTATTGATAAAACAAAGAACACTATTACTACAAGCATCGGAGATTTCGATTATGATTATTTAGTAATTGCCATTGGTTGCAAAACCAATTTTTTCGGAAATGAAATCATTGAAGAAAATTCACTCACATTAAAATCTACTTATGACGCCATCACCATTCGCAATCATATTCTGCAAACTTTCGAAAATATAATTTCAGCCAGCGAAGAAGAAAAAGAAAGTTTGTTCAACTTTGTAATTGTAGGTGCTGGACCAACCGGTGTTGAATTATCGGGGGCATTTGCTGAAATAAAAACAGATGTTTTGCCAAATGATTATCGTGGAATTGACTTTTCAAGGCTAAATATTTTGTTGATTGAAGGTACTAAAAATACCTTAAATAGCATGAGTAATACTGCTCAACTTTCTTCAAGAAGTTATTTAGAAAAAATGGGTGTGAAAATTTACACAGAAACATTTGTGAAAAATTATGATGGAGTTATCCTTACGCTCAATACAGGCGAAACAATAAAAACAAAAACTGTTATTTGGGCAGCAGGAGTAACAGGAAATAAAATTCTAGGATTCGCTCCCGAAATAATCACACCAACAAACCGGATAAGAGTAAATCGCATCAACAAAGTTTTGGATAACGAAAGAATTTTTGCACTTGGTGATATTGCTTACATGGAAACGCCTCTCTATCCCAAAGCTCATCCACAAGTTGCCAATGTTGCTATCAATCAGGGTAAATTATTGGCGAAGAATTTGAAATACTTAGAGCGGAACAAACCTACATCAAACTTTGAATACAAAGACCTTGGCTCAATGGCAACCATCGGAAGAAACAAAGCTGTTGTAGATTTACCTTTCATACATTTTAAAGGCTATTTTGCTTGGCTCGTTTGGATATTTGTTCACTTAATGCTGATATTAAGTGTAAAAAATAAACTTATCATTTTCATCAATTGGGCTTGGGCTTACATTACAAAAAGCACCTCATTGGGACTCATTCTTTCTCAACAAAATAAAACCGAAGAAAGTCGCTAATAAAATCTATACTTTATTTTATAGGTAGGCAAACACAACACCTATTTCAAATACATTTGGAAAGTACATTTTTATTTTTTTTTGACACATCTTGTCAACGCTAAATAATAAAAAAAAGAGTTTGCTAGTTCCCGCATCGCAAACTCGTTATGAATGAGCGTTGAGTGTGACGCTGTATTTCCTACTTTTGAATTTTCATGGAACAGTAATGTTTCCAACGGAGTACAAGGCATCAGCCAATCGAGTAAGGCAGGGAAATTTGAATACAACCTTCTCTTAGTCCCAATAACCATCGGGACGTGTCAGAAACACTAGGTTATTTGCGTTGTATTTTTTTTAATTGTCCTCAGGAGGGCTTCGCCAGTCGCACGGATATTCAGTGATGTGTTTACCCCTAAGAGTACCTTTTTCTCGCAAACGAATATAGAATGACTTAGTATGTTGCCAGTGCACAAATAGTACCGAATCGGTGCCTGCAATAATACAATTTCGCATCACTAAATATCTTATTCCATTCAAACTCATGGCATTTACCATTGTATTATCCTCATAATTAGGATTAATATTGCACACATTAAATATAATCCAATATCTGTTTAGCCTCATCAAACTTTCCAAAATAAACAAGTTTTAAAAATTTAATCGGAATGTCCGTTACATTGGTTTAATCAACTTATCGTACAATGAAACAAGCATTGATCTTACTATTAATTTTTTCTGCTTTTCGCGTCGGTGCGCAGGATTCAGAATGGCAGTGGGCACATGCATTGGGTGGAGAGAAAGGAGTGAATAACCAATTCTTGTGTGCGGATGGAGATGGAAACACCTATGCGACAGCGAGCTATTACGGTCCGAGTGTAACCTTTGGTCTTATCACGTTGCAAAATGCGAACGCAAACACAGAAGATATTTTTTTGGTTAAGTACAACTCGATGGTGAGGTGGTTTGGGCGAAAGGTTTCGGAAGTATCGGAACAGATCGTTTCTCCCGCCTCGTATGCGATTCAGACAACAACCTCATTGTCTCCGGATCAACAAACAGTGCATCACTGTTACTTGATGGCTTTGTCATAAATAACAACGGTGTATGATACTTTTATTGCGAAATTAAATGGCGACGGTGATGTGCAATGGGCAAAGAGTGTTGGAGGAAGTAGCAATGAATTTATTTCCGCCATCGACATGGATGCAGGCAATCGAATTTTTGCAGCAAGCTACTTTTACAGCCCTCAAATAATCGTTGAAGACATTACCATAATTAATTCAGGTTCTCCGGATACATTTACCGCCATGTTCAATGCGGATGGGGATGTTCATTGGGCTTTTGGATTAGACGGTGCCGGATCGACATCAGAAATTCCTCGGGAATTGGCTGTTTCTGACGCCGGACAATGCCTTGTGAGCGGAGTGTTTGGTAGCTCTATTGAAATAGGTTCTTTTTCCTTCGTCAATTCAGGAGGTGATGATGCCTTTCTCACATTGTTGGATCAGAATGGGGCAGTGCAGTGGACTCAAGCTTTACTGACGCCTTCTTACGAATCGACAAGTGATTTGGAATTTACCGATGAGCAACATTTCTATTGTGCAGGACAATTCGAATCTCCGACATTGACCATTGGGGATGAAACCCTAACTAATGCAGGCTCCGCTGGATATGACGTGTTTTTGGCCTATTTTCAGATCAATGGAGCGACTGATTGAGCGTTTAGAGCGGGCAGCGATGCTTGGGACTTCGGGGCGCTCCCTGCTGTGGTTGACGAATCGTGTTTTCTCTCTATAGCCTATAAGAGCAGTGTGATGACGATTGGCGGCAATAGCTTTCTTAATATAGGCAATGACGATATTTGGTATGCGAGAATTAACAATACAGGAGAGGTAGTTTGGGCCACGACGATTTGGGAAAAATTTATGTCGCTGGTGCATTTTCCAGTGAAGCGCTCTGCTCTGGTGAAAATAATATGATGAACACCGCTGAATTTGCTCAAATAATGTTCATTGCTAAATTGTCGCAGACTCCTATGAATATTGCTTCGGAGTCGGTGGAATCGATCATGGAAGTTTATCCGAATCCTTGTGACCATTTCCTCTATGTCAGGTGGAGGGGAAATGGCAAAGAACGCATCTCATGCCGAGTCAAAACGTTAGACGGAAGGTGCGTGCAAACTAGCGCCAACCTCTTAACATCGTCTTTTGTGGAAATAAATACATCACAACTTTCACAGGAATTTTATGTGGTCGAAATAACTGCCGGTAGTGAGCAATGTTTTGCGCCTGTAGTTGTAAATTGAACGTGAAGAAGAAACCTGACATCACTGCATACACCCAGTCATTTTTGCGAAGGAAACTACTCTATGAACTGAGTGTAAGGAAGTAATTCAACTTAGCAGCGAGCTGCAATAATAAATACTTTTGCTGCAGAATGTAACCTGCGTAATTTAGGTTTAAATAAACTCACTACGTTGACTTATATAATTAGTGTTAGACTGTTTGTAGGGTTGATGATCAACTTTAATGGGAGCATGATAATTCTCTCAAAAAAACAGAAAGCGTGCAGTCCCTAGCGGAATTGGACTCTTACAACTATTGTTACGGTATAATTCTTAACCCTCGGGCAAAGCTCGTATTATTACTGACCGATTTGAAGGTCTTGTTTTGTATCATGAAAATTAAACTAGGCCTGTCGGCGATGGTTGTGAAATGGCGGGCAATTTCGAATTAAGCGCTGGTTATAATTCTAAATGGCTTTACAAACTTCTGAGTATTGTAGGCTTTAATAGAAAATCTAAAAACGTCTAAACCCTTATTCCCATAAGCAAAATATCATCGATCTGCCCTTGATTGCCTTGCCACTGTCTTAGCGTATTTTTAAATGCGATCATTTGTTGATTCATTGGTAAATCGCTATGTTCAAGTAACATTGCTTTGAACCTTCTGCGCATAAATTTCTTCCCTTTTTCACCACCAAACTGATCTACAAATCCATCACTAAACAGATAAATGCAATCCCTTGATTGCAGTTGAATTTGGTGATGAGTGAATTCGCGTTCACCGTTAACATAAGAGCCTATACTAAATGAATCGGCTTTTAACTCTATTATTTCTCCATCACGAATAATATAAACCGGATTATGTGCTCCACTAAATTCTAAAATATTTGTAACTGTATCAAGGGTGCAAATTGCGATATCCATTCCATCTTTCATGTAATGCTCGCCGTCTTTTGCTCGCATCACCTCACCCGATAGACGATTTGTACTGTTTAATATTTGTGCAGGATTGCTGTAGACTTTAGTGGATTGATTGAGTAGATTGTGACCAATTAAACTCATAAAAGCACCCGGCACCCCATGCCCTGTGCAATCTACGGCCGCAAATATTTTTTTCGTTCCCTTTTCTTTGAACCAATAAAAATCACCGCTAACTGTAGCTTTCGGCAGAAAAAGAACGAACGAGTCGTCAAACATCTTCTTCACAAATTGCGAATCGGGAAGAATGGTTTCTTGCAGTCGTTGAGCATAATCTATACTCGATTGCAGATCTGTGTAAAGATTCATCACACGCTCTCTCTGTGCTTCTACTTCATCCTTTTGCTTGCGGATTTCAATAGTTTGCCCATGTACTTTTTGTTCCATTTCATGTCGATATGAGGCAAGATCATCTTTCATTCGAATCAATGACTTACCTAGTTCATCATGTTCGGATAATGGAGCAAAAGGAAAATCAAAATTCCCTGCTCCAACATTTGTTGAGAATTCCTTGGTCATTTCAAAATTGCGGATAAGTTTTTTTACCGCTTCTGCCATGTCGCCTATTTCGTCGTTGCCAGCTTTGATTAAGTGCACGGAATAAATTCCTTTTGACAAATCAGTCAACTTCTTACGAAGAGAAATTACAGGACTAACAATTGAACGTGAAGTGAGAACTGCAATAAGAATACCTGCGAACAAAACCCCAAGTGCGATGTTCACCAAAAACGTTCGCAACGTTGCAAAAGATTTATTCATCCTTTCCATTTCATTGGTCATGCTACTTCGCTGAACGTTGGTTAGATATTTTAGTTTGTCTCTTACCTCGTCAAAATTTTTGTTGAGTGGTCCGCCATCCAGATAATATTCTTCAGCCATCATACTATTAAATGGATCAGCATAGCTGTCGAATACCGGAAGAATTCCTCTTATCTCTTCATAATAGTCGAGCATAATCTCGATTTGTAAGCGCATAAAATTCTGTTTCGCAACATCGCTCTCTGACCAATACTGAGAGAATGCTTTAATTTTGTCAAGCTGTGCAGGTACAGTCGAATTGCATAATTCTATTGCCTCTAAGTGCTCTCGATCGTCTTCGCGTTTTTGCACAAATGCCCATATTTTCATCAATTGCTGAACGCGCACTAGTTGATTATCTAATTCTTCGAGCGCTTTTACTGATGGAGCGTAAATTTCATTGATTCGTTTGTTGATCTCACGACTTTCGCTAAGAGTATTGTTGGTGAGATAGAATACAAAAGCAACCACCAATATAAAAAGCCCGAAACCCAGCCCTATTTTTCTTGATATGGTAAAGCGAAAAGCCATTAATATTTACTTACCTGTTTGTTTCAATTGTTTAATGGCCTCAAGTTTTTGAGTATATTTTAGAACCTCTTCTTGATTGCCCAATGCTTTATTGGCGTTTAAAAAAGCCTGACAAACATCTTGTCTATCCGGACAATTTTGTTCCGTTTTTTGAAGCCACACAAGACTATTTTCGAAGCAAGATGCCATACTCATTTCATCATGGCACTCTGATTTAATAGCATCCGATTGCTTTTGCATTAGTCCGCGATTGTACGATGCGATGGAGAGATTATAAAGACAGTCGCAATTAGTTGGTTCAAATTTTAATGCTGTTTGATACGATTCCTCGCAAGCTTTTAGCAAGTCAAATTCGCATGAGTTTTCAGACCAAAGACTATATTGTCTTTGTGCTTTGGTTATATAATATTCTGCGGCGGCACTTTCATTTGTATAATTCGAATCCACTTTTGACATCAAAAAGATGTATTGTTCAAAGTATCTATCACTTTCAGTCTGTCGCCCATCAATAGCCTGATTTGCGGTAATAAGAGCATCATTGTAACAAGTTGTCGCCAAATATTTCAGCACAAAATTTGGATTGTATGCATCTGATCCGGCTTGAAGCTGCTTGCATTTTAGTAATGATTGGCTTGCCAATTCTCTATAATCAATTGCTCCCGAAATACCGTTTTTGTAGGCCTCTTTAAAAATAAACCCTCTGACATACCATGTGTAAGGATCCGAAACTTCCTTAGAAATTATAGCTGAATCAGATAATTGGATTGCTTTTTCGTATTGTTTTTCTTGGCACGACAGTGCCGCACGATTTGTGTAAGAGTCGACCGAAGTTTCTTGGGATTTTGAACTTATTGTAAATGTAAAACAAACCGCAAAAAACAGAATTCTAGAATTCTGTAATTCTTTTAGGAATGATATTAAATAGTCTATTTTCATTGGGCAAAAACAATAGTGAAGGAGGCACAGAAACGAAGAGAATTATTGTTTGGGTGGTCCTTCTTTCAATTTACCTTCTTCGATCAATCGTTCTATTTCACTTTTAAAATATTCAACATCATTCTCACGCTCCAAGGCTCTATTAATGTACATAAGCCCCTTGATGATATCACCCCTATCAGGACACAACAATCTAGCTTTGGTCATTGCAGGCAAAGCTTTGGTCTTAAATAAATCCACACCTTCCATTTGTATGGTTATCACTTCGAAAATATCAGTTTCAGGACCAATCTTACGGTATCTAAAAACAGCTTTATTGTAATAAACAACAGCAAGGTTGTAGAACAAATCACAATTGGTTGAGTCCATTCGGATCGCATCTCGATAACATCCTGTAGCCTTTTCGGAGTATATGTCATTGTCCACATCCGACTGCCACAAGGTAAAATATCGTTGCGCCATATTTTTTTGAAACTCTACTTCGTATGGAGCCATGTTTGTTGTAACATCAACAATTCTCATCAATTTACGAAAATTGTTGAAGAAATCTTGGGGCTCATCTTGATCCGCTAACACAAATTCTCGTGTTTTTAACAAAGCGTCGTTGTAGTATGTCGAGGCCAAATACTTGAGGCCAATTTTAGTCATCGAAGTGTATTCACCTTTTCTGTCTAACTCATTGGTTTTAATGAATGCGGAAACAGCGGTCCCTCTATTCAAGCTGTGTTTGTCGGTAGCTTCAAACTCCTTGTACATCTCTTTAAATATAAAACCTTTGACATACCAAGTGTATGAATTTGCAGACTCTTGCTCTGATGACAAAGCCTCTTCAATTTTTGTTTTTGCTTCAGTATACTGCTTCTGCTGGCAAAATTTAGCAGCTTGGTTTGCAAGCGGGCCTTGTTGAGCAGCAACGAGTAAAGAGCTACAGCAAACAATCATGAGAGTGATTATGTGTGATGTTTTCATTGTATAGCCCATTGTAAGATTTTTATTCCTGCAGTGATTTTTCTGTCTTCCATGGATTGTTTGCTTAGCTCATAGCGCACAGAACCATCAACATTTTTAAAATTAATTTGAGCCCCCTGAGCAAGGGCTCCCTCCCAATTTGTGACAATAAGAGTGCTTTTATTGGAATACTCTTTGATCGCTTTTGCGAGTTCAGCTTTTTTAGTTTTATCAACATACAGCACATGCAAGGGTTGCGCAACATTTATCGCAGACACTGATACAACATCTAATGTTTGACTTCCGATTGGTTTTGCTCCATACTTCTCAGCCATAATAGAATACACACTTGGGTTGCCATAAATACCCACCGAAAACTTTCCTTTTTTTGTCTCTGCCGGCCAATTGTTGTTGTTAGAGAATTGATATAGGTAGTTGGCCTTGATCATAGCAACCGTGTCATCATCAGGAAGACCCTGATCAGGATGCACAGGCGCTGCCGCTGCAAAAAGAAGTAAAGATGAAATGAAGAGTATATATTTAAACATAGCTGTTTTGGAACGCGATCTGCATTCATACCAAAACTAGGCCCCGAATGTTTCATTCAATCTCAAACTTGATTAGTTTACACACGAAGGAATGTTGAGAGCCTATAGCAAAGCTGCGTAAAATTGTACCAAAAAGCATTTATTAATTGGTATAACGGACTGATTAATAATACCGCTTTTACAAAATAGCTCGTCCAATTTCGCAAATTGTCTCGTTAGACCAGTATTTTTTTATGTCTGCAGTAATCATTCTACAGTTATCAAAATCCTTGGAACATTTAATAATTACAATTGATATAAAATTCAGATAAACGGAATTGGACTAATACCATGTGAGTATTGTAATGGTCCATTACTGTTTCGTTCTATTGGCCTATAACAGCCAATGTCAAGGCATTCGCTATTGCATGCATATAAAGTTTTGACTATTCTACATTTAGCATTGGTATAGTACATAAATCCAAGCGGTATTGGATTGTATTGAATATGTATCGTTTGTAATGCATGGAGGCAAGATTCTAGATGCATAAAAAACCCGAACTTGAAGGGTTTAATTTTAATACGATTATTCTAACTATTTCAAAGACAATTACAAATAAAGCATCTTGATTTACAAATAGTTTGAGCGTCTACTTGCTTGGGTTTGGAGCCGGGGAGGCTTTAACTATTGCAAGATCACGATCAAAGAAATATAATGCTCCGCTGTCGCTTCCTACTAGTTTTAACTTATCTAGAACATTACGCGCAAGTGTTTCCTCTTCGATTTGTTCACTCACATACCATTGCATAAAATTATGCGTGGTGTAATCTTTCTCTTTGAGACAGATGTCCACCACGTTATTAATCTCTGCGGTCACTTTTGTTTCGTGATCCAAAAGAAGTTTAAAAATATTTTGGAGATTTTTGTAATCCTTGGCAGATTGAACTAGACTTGGAATGATCGCTTGGCCACCTCTATCATTGACAAACTTGATAAGCTTAAGCATGTGTAAACGTTCCTCATCACTATGCAGGTATAAGAATGCGCTAGCACCTGGATACCCATTTATCTCGGCCCATGAAGCCATTGCCAAATATGCCTGACTGCTTTCGCCTTCTATCTTGATCTGATCGTTTAGCGCTTTTTCTACTTTTTTATTTAACATGATGTATTTATTTGATGCTACAAATTTAGACAGTTGAGTCAATGAGAAGTTCATGAGATAGCATTACTTTTTAGCTACCCGCAAGTATTAGAACACCAAATCACTATCAAGAATCTCCTCTTCCATATACTCAAACTTTGGACTTTCCTCTATTTTTACAAAGTAAGTAACAATGGTAAAAAATATTGCAGCGGCGCCACTACCCATCATAAGAACAATTGCTATAGTTTGTTTTGCACTTGGACTATCGGTCTGGGTGAAGGCAACTGCGATTCCGACTGATATTAAAAGCAAAACAAATATGCCATAATATCTATACATTCTTTTCGCAGTATTTCCGAATTTATTCAATTGAACAAGATATATAACTGCATTAACTGCTTGGAACACGCCGAGAACTAAATGTACAAATGCGCCCAACATTGGCTGAATAAGCCAGCAAACAATAGCTCCAATGCAAAGAATTAAGTTGGTATAATAAAAAAAATTTCTCATAACTATTAGATTGATTTTAAATATTCATTCCTCAGTAACCTGCTTCTGATACTTGTGCCTTTTGAGCCAATGACGATTAATGTCAACTTCTTTCAACAGTTTATCTCCATCCAACACGTGTTTCATAAATACTTCTGCATAATACGGAGCAAGCATTACACCTTTTGAACCCAATCCATTAAAAACATAAACATTCGAAAGTTGAGGATGCTCTCCTAAAATTGGTTTGCGATCGTTTACCGTTGGTCGATGGCCTGCTAAGTGCTCTTCCACTTCAACTTTTCCACCATACACCTCAGCGAGTTCGCGCAACAATAATACTCTTGTCATCTCGGTTGGCAGTGGGTCCGGATCTTCATATTCATAGATACCGCCCAGTTTAAATCGGTCATTTCCCAATGGAATGATAAACCTTCCGAAGTTGACCATTCTATCTAACTCCAGACCCGGCGCATGAATTACGAGAACTTGTCCTTTATTCGGAATAATTGGAACAAAATCAAATGCATCAGATTCAATAAGGGCATTTCCTGTGCATAGAATTACAGGTCCTTGCTCAACATCATATTCATTGAGATCAAATTTACCAAGAGTATATCTGCTTAGTGATGTGAAATATTCACGCACACCTTTTAGCATTTCACTCACATCGAGCCAACCGGAATATTTTACGATACCGTATCCAAATGGTGATGATAACTGCGATTCAACTTGATTATCCTTTTCTGAAATTAGATAATGGGCAAGTGGTTTACGACTGTCCACAGAATCCCATTCGTTGGCATTTAATACATCCGGAAAAATTCTAACTATTTCTTTGGGATAATAAAATTTGGAACCCAAAACATCTTCCATTTGGGTGTAAATTCTCTCCGAAGCAGGAAGTAACAAATCAGCATTCCATGAAACTTTTATATCCTTAAAGATCACAGGGTTCCACATGCCGGCAGCCACTTTGCTGCTCGATGTACGATAATTATCTTCAATTATTTGTACATCGTAACCCCTATTGTAAAGCTGAAATGCTAAGACACTGCCTGCAATTCCCTGCCCAACAATGAGCACCCGTTTATCTTTTTGAAATTTGATGGCTTTTTGAATTTATTAAAATCTCGAGTACGAATTAAACATGCGAGATCATTTGAGAACTCCTAGCTCCTTTCCCACTTTTGTAAACGCAGTTATTGCCTTGTAGATATGCTCCGAAGTATGCGCTGCTGAAAGTTGCACACGAATGCGTGCTTGGTCGCGTGGCACTACCGGAAAGAAAAATCCTATTACATAAATCCCTTCTTTTAGCAGTGCATCAGCAAAAACTTGTGCAAGTTTCGCATCATAAAGCATCACGGGCACAATGGCGCTATCGCCATCTTTAATATCAAAACCGGCAGCTTTAATTCCTGTTTTAAACTGAGTAATGTTTTTTTCAAGTGTGTCTCTCAACTCAGTTGTTTTGCTAAGAAGATCGAAAACTGCGATGCTTGCGCCAACAATACTTGGAGCAAGAGAATTTGAAAATAAATATGGACGAGATCTCTGACGCAGCAAATCAATAATCTCTTTTCTTCCCGCAGTAAATCCACCCATTGCCCCTCCTAGCGCTTTGCCTAGAGTGCCCGTGATGATGTCAACTCTTCCCAATACATTTTTTAGTTCGATGGTGCCGCGGCCTGTTTTGCCAATAAAACCTGTGGCGTGACACTCATCTACCATGACCATTGCATCATATTTATCGGCGAGATCACAAATTTTATCTAACTGCGCAACATAACCGTCCATGCTAAAAACGCCGTCTGTAACTATGAGCTTAAATCTTGCACCTGAGGCAGCTTGAAGTTGTGCTTCAAGATCTGACATATCGTTATTTTGGTATCGGTATCTCTGCGCTTTACACAAACGAACTCCGTCTATAATACTTGCGTGGTTAAGAGAGTCGCTAATGATAGCATCTTGTTCGCCAAGAAGCGGCTCGAATACACCACCATTTGCATCAAATGCAGCGGCATAAAGAATAGTATCTTCTGTCTGAAGAAACTCGGAAATTTTATGTTCGAGTGTTTTGTGAATGTCTTGCGTACCGCATATAAAACGCACGCTACTCATGCCAAATCCATGTGTGTCGATTGCATTTTTTGCTGCCTCGGTAACAACAGGATGCGATGAAAGACCAAGGTAGTTGTTTGAACAAAAATTAAGAACCGTTTTGCCTTCCGTAGTGCTGATTTCGGCACCTTGTGGAGTTGTAATAATTCTTTCACGTTTAAAGAGACCTGCCTCTTCGATACTTTGTAATTCTTCTTGTAAATGCTTTTGAAATCCCGTATACATGGTTTTAATTTTTTTAGAGTTGCAAAACTAGGGTGAATATTGTGAGATCGCTATTTATTCAACGCAGATATGGTTTTAGCGACCGACTCTGATTCAAGGTGAAGACTGAAAACCTGACTTAATTTTTGTTTAAGATTAGTTTTCACTTCATCGACATCGAGCCGACGATTTAGCTCAAATTGCATTGAAGTTACTGCCTTATCGTCTATCCCACAAGGTATTATTTGTTCGAAGTAATCTAAATTAGTGTTTACATTAAATGCAAATCCGTGCATAGTGACCCAGCGACTGCACTTAACGCCAAGTGCTGCAATTTTTCTTGCTTTTTTTTCATCTTCAACATCTATCCAAACACCAGTTAATCCATCAATTCTTCCTGCAATAATTCCATAGTCTTTTAAAGTGAGAATAATGGCCTCTTCGAGATATCGCAGGTACTTGTGGATATCAGTAAAAAAATGTTCGAGATCAAAAATAGGATATCCAACTATTTGACCGGGACCGTGATAAGTAATATCACCACCTCTGTTGATGGCATAAAAGGTAGCCCCAATTTCCGCCAGCTTATTCTCATCGGCAAGTAGGTTGGTAATGTCACCACTTTTCCCCAGCGTGTAGACATGCGGATGCTCTACGAAAAACATTCTATCTTCTGTTTTCCTTTGTTCTTCCGAAGTACTGTTTCTGTTTGTTATTTTAATTTCACACGTTTCGGCAAAATACTTCTCTTGCAATTGCCAGCAAATTTTGTAGTCCATTTCACCAAGATCGGTAAATAATACTGTTCGTATCTCCTGTTCATCCATGCAACAAAATTACTACTGGTTGAACCTTCAAAGGATTTTGGTTGGCTAACAGTGATTATTAAAAAGATTCTCAATAAATACAATTCCTTTTGATCTTTGACACATCCTGCGAGTGCAGATCTACAAATATTATTATTGAAGTTCGAATGATTAAAAAAATTCAATCTCTTGCATCAAAGTATTTGCCGGAGATCATTGAAGTAAGAAGACATATTCATGCCAATCCTGAATTATCATTCAAGGAATATAAAACTTCGGATTATGTGCAGTCCGTCCTGAATAAAATGGGTATTCCATTTGAATCCGGGATTGCCGGAACAGGGATTGTAGCGACCATTGGCGGTAAAAATGCAGACTCAAAACTTGTTTCTCTCCGGGCGGATATGGATGCTTTGCCGATAGAGGAACAGAACGAATTGTCCTATAAAAGCCGCAACGCAGGTGTCATGCATGCCTGCGGACATGATGTTCACACTTCATCTCTGTTAGGTGCAGCAAAAATTTTAAATGAATTAAAATCCGAGTGGTCGGGCACTGTTCAACTGATATTTCAACCAGGCGAAGAGACATTGCCAGGGGGAGCTTCCATTATGATAAAGGAAGGACTCTTCAAAAACCAAGGTCGACACGCTATTTTCGGTCAACATGTTTTCCCTGAATTACCTGCAGGTAAAGTGGGATTGAAACCCGGGGTTTACATGGCTTCAACAGACGAAATTTATGTTAAGGTGCAGGGCAAGGGAGGACATGGGGCAAAACCAGACAAAAACATTGACCCTGTTCTTATCACTTCGCATCTCATAGTGGCACTGCAGCAAGTCGTGAGTAGATGGGCCAATCCGTCTATGCCAAGTGTTCTCTCATTCGGAAAAGTAATTGCCAATGGAGCCACCAATATTATTCCCAATGAAGTGCTGCTTGAAGGGACTTTTAGAACATTCGACGAAAAGTGGCGAATGGAGGCCCATGAAAGAATGACCGCTTTGGCCAAAGGACTTGTAGAAGGTATGGGAGGCGCAGTTGAATTTAGAATTGAAGTGGGTTATCCGGTCTTAAAAAATGACCCGAATCTTACTGAACTGTCCAAACTGGCAGCAATTGAGTATTTGGGTATAGAAAATGTTGTAGACCTAGACTTGCGAACTACTGCCGAAGATTTTGCTTATTTCTCGCAATTAATGCCCGCCTGTTTTTACAGACTGGGAACTGCCTCGCCGAACGGTGACAACTCGTATGCTGTTCATAATTCCAGATTCAATATTGATGAGGATGCACTAAAAACCGGAATGGGTCTTTTGGCATGGCAAGCACTTTCCGAACTTAATCGGACATAGACCGTTTTACAAACGTTACGTTTCAAATAATTCAATCTTTTAGAAGAGTATTGATGATCCAAGTGAGGGTAACTTTGCCCAGACCTGTAATGCTTATACCTCGCACTAATACCATATTCATGAGATTTATACTTTTTTCATTTTTTATTCTTTCAATCTGTTTACAAAGCAACGCACAATTTGCTGCAACAGTAACCGGTGAAGTCTTGGTACAGTTGAATCCTTCAAATAACCCGAAGGATTTGCAACTCGAATTAAATAATTCAATTGGGATGTTGCCAAATTTTAAACTGAAAGAATGTGTAAGTGATTACATGCATATTTGGCTTTATTCATTTGACGAATCTCAAATAAGTAAATCTGAAATAATCAATGAATTGAGAAGAACCAAAGGAGTAATAATCGCTCAAGCCAATCACATTATTGAATCGCGTTTAGTACCAAATGACCCATTTTTTGGACAACAATGGCACCATATGGAATCAGGCGATCATGACATAGATAGTGATCTAGCATGGGAAATAACAACCGGTGGAGTAACTGCTACAGGCGATGACATTGTTGTTTGTGTAGTTGAACCCAGCGGTGCAAAATGGGATCATGTCGATCTAATAGACAATCATTGGGTGAATGATTCAGAGATTGCCAATAATGGTATTGATGACGATCTCAATGGGTATGTGGATGATTTTGATGGTTGGAATGTGGCCAACAACAATGATAATTTGAGCACCGGAAATCATGGAACTCAAGTGAGCAGTATGATTGGCTCTAAGGGTGATAATGGGACAGGTGTTGTCGGTGTAAACTGGAATGTAAAATTGATGCAAGTGCAGATTTCTAACGTAACAGAAGCCGGTGTAATTGCTGCGTATATGTATCCACTGATAATGCGCAAACTATACAATCAAACAAACGGCACCAAAGGTGCGTTTGTAGTTGCGACCAATAGTTCATGGGGAATAAATGGTGGTCAACCGGAAGATGCTCCACTTTGGTGTAATATGTATGATTCGTTAGGAACATACGGGGTTATAAGTTGCGGGTCAACTTCAAACAACAACGTGAATGTAGATGCTATTGGAGATTTACCGACTGCATGTCCAAGTGATTTCTTAATTTCTGTTACTGCATCCGACAACAACGACCAGCGCACCTTTAGTGGATATGGCCTTACTACAATTGACATTGCAGCTCCTGGTGAATCAGTTTATCTTGCCGGATCTTCCAGTTATGGCAATGCCTCGGGAACTTCTTTTGCTAGTCCTTGTGTTGCGGGCGCTGTAGGACTTTTGTATTCTGCACCATGCACGTCCCTGATGCAAATTGCTTACGCTGATCCGGCCTTGGCTGCTTTATCAATAATTGATTACATCTATGACGGAGTTGATGCTGTAGCTAGCCTATCAGACGAATTGGTAACAGGCGGAAGGCTGAATGTAAAAAATAGTCTTGATCTGATAATTGAAAACTGTGCGGCAGGGGGTTGCGTGCTTCCATTTGCAGTTGCTGCTACTCAAGTTCCGCAAACGCTTGATTACATTGTAAGTTGGAGTAGTGTAAATGAAAACGCCACTTACAATCTGAAATACAGAATTTCTGGATTCGCTAGCTGGACAACAGTCAATAACATCAATGGTCTGTCAACTTTGATTTCAACGCTATCGCCGTGTGCAGTATATGAGGTGCAAGTAATGGCCAATTGTATTGGTGACGAAAGCAGTGATTGGTCACAACTTTTTACCTTTAATTCAGAAGGTTGTTGTGTGAATCCCTCAACATATACAGTTCTTGAACAAGGTGACTCATCAATAAATATAAGTTGGAACAACGTTTTTGCAGCCGACGGATACACCCTTGAGGTGGCATCTGAAGGAGGGAGTTCTAGTATTTTCAATGTTTCCACAAATAATTTCGTGATTCCAAATCTCACCCCTTGCTCCAATTATTCGGTGGCTGTAAGTTCAAGTTGTGTGGGTATACAAAATCCGGTGGTAAGTTTTGAAGTGAATACTTCGGGATGTGGGAGCTGTGACGACCTCGAATATTGTGAAGTAATTGCAAATACAGCGCTTGAGCATATCAAGCAAGTCATCTTGGGAGATATTAATCGTCTATCGGGATCAGATGGGGGCTACATCAAAGTAGACGATGAGACCACGACCTTATATGCTGGCCAATCTTATGAGATTACCTGTGCTCCAGGTTATCCAGGCACACTGGTATACGACGAATATTTTAAAGTTTGGATAGATTATAATGCAGATGGTGTATTTAATCCAAACACAGAACTTGTTTTTGACGCCGGATCTTCAACCACAATCGCAATAACCGGAAACATAGCAGTGCCTTCCAATGTAGCTAACGGAGTTGTGAGAATGCGCGTAGGAATGAGCTATTTATCAATATTTAGTGGTAATGAACCTGCAGCTTGTGGCGACAATGGCGAAGGTGAAACCGAAGATTATTGTGTAACCCTGCAAAATTTGGTTGGTATTAACGACATCGTTAAACTTCAACTTTTGGTTTTTCCAAATCCTGCGAATGACATTCTTCAAATACAACATTCCATCACCAGAGGTCGAATAAATGTCGTTGACAATTTGGGAAGAACTTGGATTGAAATTAACTTCACAGATAAGAATCAGCAGTTAGATGTGACCACATTACCTGCCGGAATATATCACATAAGTATGCTTGGTGATAATGGACAAATTGCTAACACAACATTTGTAAAGCAGTGATAGGAATTACGAGGTTTGACCTCTTTTATGAATTTTAAATTGTAATCCTAGTAAAAAGTTTCTCATGATTTGATCTTGACATGGTCGATACTGAGGCTGATTAGGACTGCGAAAAAACGCACTTAGTTCATGTTTACTTATTGGCATATCTGCCAGTGCCAAAACATCCAAAATATCATCGTCCTTGTAATTCAGTGCAATTTTCAATTTTCTGAAAATTATGTTGTTGTTTAATTGTTTTTCGGGCAAGGCATCCTGTCCATCTTTTTTTCCGCGGTTGCGATTTATAAGTCCATTTAAAAAAACGGCAAGATGAAGATCATCCAATTTACGAAACGCGGAATCATCTTCTTTCTTTAGCCAATCACTCACTTGCGCGCGCGTGGCCATAAGATCTGCCTCTCCAAATAACGCTATCATATCAGAGTCAGAATAATTAAAAATGAATCGAATTTTTCTAAAAATGTCGTTATTGTCCATAATAGAGTATTAAATGAAACTTGCTCTTAGAAAGGATTAACCTTGTCCTAGACCGAGCAAGTTACACAACCAGAGCACTATTGCTCCCATGCTACCAGAAATAGGTATGGTAATTATCCATGCAATAAGTAATTTGCCGGTTACGCCCCACTTTACGGCGGACACTCTCTTAGTAAGACCAACACCAATGATAGAACCTGTGATGGTATGCGTAGTAGAAACGGGAATACCCATAGCTTGAGTTGCAAACAATGTTGCTGCACCGGCCGTTTCGGCTGCAACACCTTCGAATGGAGTCATTTTGGTAATTTTAGATCCCATTGTTTTCACAATTCTCCATCCACCCGAGAGAGTTCCGAATGCAATGGCAATGTAGCAGCCTGCCACTACCCAAACTGGTATATGCTTTATAGCCATCTGGGTTTTACCATTGATAGTTACCTCTTCTTGTATTACATTCATCCATGAAGGAACTTCGATACCTCCGCCCGAATGCCTCGCAACATAAACCATCAAAGCTGCAGCAATAATTCCCATTACTTTCTGTGCATCGTTACCACCGTGTCCCACTGAAAACAACGCAGAAGAAACGAGCTGCAATCGTTTAAACCATTTGTCAAGTTTTGATGGATGCCCAGATCTGCATATCCAGAGCATTATGACAGAAATAAAATATGAAAGCAACAAACCAATGATCGGCGCTAGAAAAATAAATAAAAACGTCTTGCGCACTACAGAAATATTGGCTATATCCCAGCCTGCGTGCGCAATCGCAGCGCCTGCAAACCCGCCCATAAGTGTATGCGATGAACTTGACGGAATGCCCCACCACCAGGTGAGGAGATTCCAAATAATAGCTGCAATAAGACCTGCGAAGATTACAGGAAGCGTAATTCCAGCGCTGTCAACAGTTTTAGAAACAGTATCAGCAACCTTTAGATCTGTAGTCCAAAACGCAACGAAGTTGAATCCCGCAGCCCAAAGAACAGCTTGCAGTGGACTCAGAACTCGGGTAGATACAACACAGGCAATCGAATTGGCGGAGTCGTGAAAACCATTGATGAAATCGAAGATAAAGGCGAGAATTATTACGACTACTAGAAGAGTAAATGCTTCCATAAATTTTTTGACAGACTAAGAATTTTTTACCAGAATTGACTCAAGAACATTGGCAACATCCTCGCATTTATCGGTTGCTGTTTCCAAAATAGAAAGTACCTCTTTCCTTTTGATCAACTCAACAGCATTGGACTCATCAGAGAACAAACGCGCAATTGCAAGTTCGAATATGCTATCGGCTTCATTCTCTAAAGCATTAATTCTGATTATTGCTTCGCGAACTCGCTGAGCATTTCTCATGTTGCGCAAGCTATCAATAGCAATATGTAATTCTTCAGTTTGTCGGTGTAACACATCAGCAAGACTTATTAAAACATCATCAAAATATGTGTATTTATATAGACTAATTCTAGATGCTGTGCCATTGATGAAGTCAGCAACATCATCGAGTGTTGTCGCTAGATAGTGAATATCTTCACGATCGAACGGAGTGATAAAATTGTTACTCAACTCCGTAAAAATGCGGTGAGTAACCTCATCTCCAATGTGTTCCAAGTCCTTGATGTTTCTAATCAATGCTTCGCGATTCTGCTCATCGCTGCTTTCGACCATGTCTTTAAATTTACGCGACATTTCGACAAGGTTGGCCGTTGCCTTTGCGAATGAATCGAAAAAGTTTGAGTTCTTTGGTGTGAAGAAATTTAGAATTCCCATAAAGCTTTGAGTCATTAAATTGAGTGCAAAGCAAACCCAGATAAACTACTTGAATCTTCATTCAATGTTATGGAATTGTTACCAGATGCTCGTTTCTGGACTCTTTAGGTTCAGAAACTAAGAATATCCTAGAAAACAATGCAGTGATGGTGCGTTGTATTTTTTAAATCTCAGAAATTGATCGGTCGCCAGGTCGTTCCTAATTTTTAATCAACCTTAGCAATTTTTCGGTTGACTTATTTACTTTAATTTAACACATTCAAGGCATTTTCTTAATGTTTAAAATCGCACTTTTGTCACGTCCAAACTCACCTTCACAAAACTTACCCAAGTACTTTTATTCTAGGCACAAAATATAAAGTCAAATAGCTTTAGAAAATTAAAATTTTATTCAACATGATAGCCGCCAAATGGTGACAAGACTTCCTATCCACCCAACGAAAATCTTTGGTTCAGACATGAGTTCTAACTAAGCCTTCCGTTTTTGGAAATAAATAAAACGTCTTCGCATTTGACAAGAAGGTGTAAAATAAAAGACAAATAATTGTAATCAAACCAACTATGCCCAGCAAAAACCTCCTTGAAGAAATTACTTTGCAGAATGACAATCAACCCATCATGCAAAGATCTTTAGATTTAGTTTTTCGTGTTCTTTTACCAAAAGACAAAAAGTTTTTTCCTTTATTTGATAAGGCAACTGCCAACGTAGTATTGACAGCAAAAACTTTTGAAGCAGCTGTGAAAGCTGATGCAGTGACCAGAATGCAATTGCTTGAAAAAATTGACTTTCTAGAAAAACAAGGTGACGAAATAACGCATGCGATCATGAATGCGGCTGCCAGCACATTTATTGTTCCATTTGATCGTGAAGACATCCAGCAATTGACGATTGTTCTAGATGATATTGTTGATTTGATTCATGCAACTGCCAAAAGAATTGAATTGTATAAAATTCACCTATTGCCCGAGTCGGTAATAAAACTTGCTGAAATAAATCACAAGGCGTGCATAGAGCTTCAAAAAACAATTCATTCCATGCGCCAACTCAGATACACAAACGCTATCCGCAACCATCTTATCGCGATTACCGCATACGAAAACGAAGCAGACCAGATAATGAACAATGCGCTTGCCGATTTATTTTTGAATGAGCCGGATGCAATGCAAATTCTCAAACTTCAGGAAATTATTGATTACCTCGAGAGTGCGACCGATAAATGTGAAGATGCCGGTGATGTCATAGAAAGTGTGATGGTGAAGTTTTCGTAATTCAACAATTGAAACGATAAAAATATCTGCATTTCTATCTTACCACGATCATTTGTGAACTTCCTCCTGTTTCGGATAATATGCTTAGGCAATATTCTCCACTTGCCAAATTGGTGAGATCCAAAATCAATGTTGTTCCCAAGAGTGAATTAAAAATTCTAACAAGACTTCCTTGTAAATTGTAGATCGAAACACTAAGAATTTTACCTGAATCTGTTCCTTCAATTCTCAAAAAATCATTGGTAGGATTCGGATAAACTTTCCAACTTGCGTTTACTATTTCTGATACTTTTACATCAATAATATTGGCTTCTACAACAGTTGTACACCCATTGTCATCAGTCACTTCGCATGTATATGTGCCTTGAACTAGACCTGTAGCTTCGGCGTTAACCGATTCATTACTCCAAAGATATCCGTATGGTTCACTACCGCCTTCAACTGATACAGTTGCAGTTCCATTAGGGCCATTGTCAGCATGGGTAATTTCAACTGTCGCTATTAATTCCGATGGTTCGGTAATTTCAAATTCACCAAAGACCGAACAATTATTCTGGTCGATAATTTCAAATGTATAATATGCTGCTGCAAGCGATGAAATATTTTGAGCGCTGACAATAATTTCAGATATACCTGTTCCTCCTGACACATCAATTAGCACTTCTCCATCTTCAAATCCAAAACATGAAACGTTTTCGGTTGACAAATTGTAAGTAATAACCTCCGGCTCATTAATTTCAAATTCACCAAAAACCGAACAGTCATTCTGGTCGGTAATTTCAAATGCATGAACTCCGAGAGCAAGCGCCCCGGACATTCCTGAAGCTATCATAACCTCAAGAAGCCCTGTTCCTCCAGTGATATCAAATGTTGCTGCGCCATCTTCCAACCCGAAACAAGAGATGTTTTCGATATCCAAAGTATACATAATCTCCTGCGGATTTTCGAGAATAACTTCTCCATTGTAAGAACATTCGTCAAATTGAATAATGTAGTGATAGGATTCTGCTATTAAATCATTTCTCGAAAAACTTTGGTTGTTATCATTCCAAAGAATAGTCGCTTGTTGGTTTTCGATAAGAATATTTATTTGTCCATCGCCGCTATTAAAACAAAGAGGTGAAATCCTTTCTTCATTAATAACTGGCGCATCCGGTGCAATGATTTCGATTTCTGATGAATAAATGCAACCTGCATTTGATATAAGCGTGTATTGATATATTCCCGCTTCAAGATTGTCTCTCATTGAACCTTGATTGCCATCATTCCAAAGAATCGACCCTACTTGTTCTGATGATATATCAATAAATCCATCTTGATTATAACTGCATGAAATCTGTTCCACAGTTTCGGTCACGTTCCAAGCGGCTTGCTGAGTAACTTCTATTTCCGCAGAAAAAACATATCCGTTTATGTCAGTTACTTCAACACTATAACTGCCGGGATTCGTTACATCAATTGTTCTAGAAACCTCGTCGGTATTCCAAAGATAAGACGCACCAGCGCCTGCATCAATTCTAGCAAATTGTTCAGGACAAATTGTCGATGCGCCAATGTATGTTACCTCAATATTTGTATTCTCTCCTTCAACCAATTCTAGCCATTCACCTGCCTGAATGTTGTAGAATCTTTCTACTAATCCTCTCGGCCATGTGATAATAAGTGAGTCAATTTGACCAACGCTGCCCATACTCAAAATTTCATGTTGTGAATTTTGAGATAGATAATTTTCTCCGCATTTGGTATATTTCATCAAATGAGTATTACCAATGAAATAATCAATTTTTGAGCCTATTGCATCTCTGTTGCTATGTGTTCCCTCGAGTGACAACTTCACCCAGTTATTATCTCCCGCAATACCTTCAAGCAATTGATAAGACGTAGTTCCAACGCGAGTTACCGACATATCCCAGTATCCATCGTGATTAAAATCTCCTTTTGCCGAGGCATAAGTAAAATTAAAATCCTGAGAAAAAACAGCGAGTAGAGCATTAGTAAACGTACCATCACCATTGTTCGTGTAGAAAAAATCTTGATTGAGAATGTTGGTTGCCGTTGTTACATGCAGATCGTCCCAAGTATCGTGGTCTATGTCTATCCACTGTGCACCCCAACAATATGACCCTACAGTGACACCCGCAGCAGCGGCAACATTGGTAAAAGTACCATTTCCATTATTCTGAAAAAGTATGTTACCAAACAAAGCTTCTGTGATGTAAACATCCCAATCACCATCATGATCATAATCGTTCCAGCTATTAGTCATGGATTGAATATTCGCCAATACTCCCGCTGCGGCCGCCATGTTGGTAAATGTGCCATCTCCATCATTAATGAATAAGTGATTCTCTTGCCCTTCATTGATGACATATAAATCGGGCCAGCCATCTTCATTAACATCAATCCATGCGCTTTGTAAACTCAAATAAGCACCAACATCAACCCCTGCAGAGGAGGCTAAATTTGTAAATGTGCCATTGCCATTGTTGTGCAGTAAATAATTGCGAATAAATGGCTCACTGTTGTAAAGACAAACATATACGTCTAACCATCCGTCCTTATCATAATCTCCCCACGAGTAACCATACCCATGTCGAGGCCCATTGGTTGGCATGTTCAGACTAGCGGTGACATCTGTAAAATTCATATTGCCGTCATTACGCCACAATTTGGTGCCATTCGATCTTTTGCTCCACATAATGTCCGCATCGCCATCGTTGTCATAATCTACCCAAGTTGGCTGTTTGGCGTCGGTCGTAAAGGGGAATAATTCCATTCTTTGAAATCCCGTTCCATTAAGATTTCGATATGCCACAAGAGAATCATTGCTGCTCGAATAAGTTAGATCATCCCAACCATCTTTGTCAAAATCATAGAAACTGAGACCTACACCCAAAAGACTGTTTCCGTTGTTTATCATTCCAATGCCTTGAGCGGTAGTGACATCTATAAAACCTTGCGACCAAATACCAGTGTTGACTAGGAACACTGCAAGTTGAATTACTATAAATTTTTTCATCATTCTTTGTACAATCTAAGAGGTCTTCTCCAGAACTAAACTTTGTGCGTTTTGTCAAGAAAGAATTTTACGAATTCTAGCTCTCTAAGGTTGCGCTTCAAATTCTTTCAAAAACTGATTAGAATCATCCATTTCCATTGAACATCCAAATTAAAATCTGCCGGCGAATTTAAGAAACATCTGAACTGTAATTTTGTTATGGATTCTATGGATAACCACAAAAATAAACCAAAACAGTTTAGGCAATGTCTATGGGGTATTTACGGCATTACTTTCGCCAACTGTTTTAAGAATTAGAATATGAATACAGAAAAATCAAAAGCCCTTTTTGAAAAGGCAAAAACATATTTTCCGGGTGGTGTAAACTCACCCGTGCGCGCATTCAAATCTGTTGGCGGAACCCCCATATTTTTTGCTCGAGGTGAAGGCTCTCACATATGGGATGAAGATGGAAATAAATACTTGGATTTTTGTTGTTCTTGGGGGCCACTAATTCTTGGCCATGCATTTCCTGCGGTGGTAAAAACCATTCAAGAAACAGTTGCCCTTGGAAGCAGTTTTGGTGCTCCAACAAAACTAGAAAATGATCTTGCAGAACTTATTCTGAGCAACCATTCTTACGTTGAAAAAATTCGTTTTGTGAGTAGTGGAACAGAAGCGGCCATGAGTGCAATAAGACTTGCAAGAGGATACACAGGCCGAGATAAAATCATAAAATTCGAAGGCTGCTATCACGGGCATGTTGATAGCCTGCTTGTAAAAGCAGGTAGTGGACTAGCAACCCTTGGAACATCCAGCTCAGCAGGCATACCTGAGAGTTATGTAAAAGAAACAATTGTAGTTCCACTCAACGATAAAGTAGCGCTTGATAAAGTCTTGGTGGATTTTAAAGGACAAATTGCCGTGATTGCAATTGAACCAATTCCGGCCAATAATGGGCTGCTATTGCAGGATGGTGAGTTTCTCCGCTATCTGCGCGAAGTGTGCACAAGAGATGGAATTGTATTGTTGTTTGACGAGGTGATAAGCGGTTTCAGAGTTGGATTTGAAGGAGCTACGGGTTATTATGGAATTAAACCTGACGTGATCGCCTTCGGGAAAATAATTGGCGGAGGATTACCCGTTGGAGCCTATGCGTCGAGCGCTGAGATTATGAGCTTTATAGCTCCAGAAGGACCTGTTTACCAAGCTGGCACGCTGAGCGGAAATCCGGTTGCTATGTCAGCGGGAATAGCACAACTCACTGAATGTCTTCGTTCAGGTTTTTATAAAACTTTAGAAGAGAAAACTGAATTTCTCGTAAATAACGTGCTTTCTTATGCTAAGAATAAAGGATATAAATTCAATATGTTCAGCATAGGGAGTATATTTTGGATTTCATTTTCGGAGAAAAAAAGTATTAGAAGAATGGATGAAATTGATTCTACCACAATGAATCTTTTTGCGCCATTTCACCGTGCACTACTAGAACGCGGAGTTTATTTAGGACCGAGCGGATATGAAGTTGGATTTATATCTGCAGCGCATACACACGAAGATTTGGAGTTTGCGGTAAAAATGTTCTGCGAAGCACTTGACGAAATTTACTTGAATCATAATTAATTCAAAGAAAAATAGACGAGTACCAAGTGAAGTATTATTAGACCATCGATCCATGATGTTTGTATGTGCCAGTTTTTTTTTGGATGAACTAAAACTATTGAAAGACTTGCGAAAAACGTGAACAGAATAATTGCAATCAAAAAATTAGGCAATAAATTTCCTGTTGCAAGAATTAATAAGAATCCTGATACAACCAGCATTGTAATCACTAACAATTTTGTATTTATGAAACCGATCCACGACGGCCAAGTTAGCAATTTATCCCTGTCAATAGCAGCATCACGAAGGTCTCCTGCAATGGACAATGAAGCAACCAAAAACCAAAATGACAAGAGGATAAATTTAAGGTCAACTATTAAGATTTCGTAATGATTTGACATTACAATCACTGGAATAACACCAACAATGAGCACCCAAGCTGTAGCAATCGAAATTGTTTTTAAAATAGGATTTCGTCTCAACTGAAACGCTAAAGGAATACTTGATTCTTTTCGCATTTGCGGGGAATAAAATAGTACGATTAACGCAGTCATAAAGAGCACCATTAAAGCATATTTATCTAACAAAAATAAATTCAATAAGAAAAAAGTTGCGGCAGCCCTCTTCCACTTGATGTTGTCGAGCGGATGATTTCTCTTCAAAAAAGAATACGCACACCATGTCGAAGAGAATGCCAGTACAACGTAAATCACACTGATGTATCTGAAGGTCAAGATTTGAACCTCTGCGCTCATTGCCGCAGCAGCCGCTGCTACCAATAAGTTGGAATGATTAAAAAATTGTATTGATTTAATCAAGTTATGCTAGAGTGAAATATACTTTAATCCAAAAACAAGTTTGAATATTTTGGCAAAATGCGGAGGAATACAAGTGTTCATTACAATCGAGAGAAACGAAGCTTGGTGTGTTACACTTGTCCATTTGGTATTAAATTTATTTGTTGAGTAAGAAATAAAGAGTGACGCCCATGGCCGAACCGGCAAATCCACCTTCCATTGCTCTTATCATTTTACGAGAACGTGCAGTGGGACCATAACCGTAAGCATACATATCATTTTGATCATAATTGGGATTACTCATCGAATCCTTTTGAACTTTAATCCTACCTATAAATTGAACGAAAATGTATGCAATTGGCGGCAAAATGGCAGTTACAAAGCCATCGCCACCGAGGTACGCGATTGTGCCACAGGTAGCCACACCAATAAGAAATACAGGCAAGCCATTGTAATTAGAGCGAGCATCGCCTTGGCCTGCGAGATAAAATCTCATTTCTTCCGCCGTAAGATCATCACCAATTATTTCCTCTTGAGCATATAAAATGATTTCAGGCGTACTTCCCTTTTTTATACTGAATATTTCACTTTTATGGATATCTCTTTGTTTGATTTTGCCGTTGCGTCTGATGAGCTCCATTTCGATAACTGTTCCAGAATCATCGACTATTCTGCAAGGAAGTAACTGACCATTCATCAGCAACAATGTATCCTGAGTATGAGCGGTAGCTGCCATAAAAAACAGCGCAGCAGAAACAAGAAAAGATTTGTATAAATTCATTTGGCTGACAAATATACATCTTGCACATTACACAGGAATTGCAAGAGCTCCAACAGATAATTTAAGATCCGCCACTTGCAATAACACCAATGCGCATGCTTCTATTGTGGAGCCGGTGGTAATAACATCATCAATAAGGAGCAAACGTTTGCCCGCAAAGTCAGTTGGATAATTCACTTTAAAAATGGATTCCACATTTTCCCATCTAGAGTAGCGCGACCGTCGTGTTTGCGAGGGATTAAAAACTGTTCTGACCAAATTATCTTTATTGAATGGAATATTCATAGCTTCGCTGAGACCCTCACAAATGCTGTCGCATTGATTGTAACCACGTATTGCGAGTTTTTTTGGATGCAGTGGAACAGGAACAACGGCATCAAAATCTGACATCCGTTGTGACTCTTTTAATTCATTGCCAAATAAAACTCCGAGTCGATGGCCGATTGATTGATTGTCGTGATACTTCAAATCATGAATCATATTATGCACCGTTCCAATCTTGGGCATTTTTAAAAATGCAGTAGCTGAAACCAACTCCGCTCTTCCCCAAAAAACACGTTCAAGTTTATTGTCTCGCTGGTCGTGAATATGTGTTCTCGGAAGCAGCGCTTGGCACTTGATACACAATGCATCTTCGTCTTTAATAAGCAATCTGTCACAGCCCGCGCAATAATCAGGAAATATCAACGAGAAAAAATCGCGGAAGTAAGACATAATAGATATGATTAGTTTTCGTAGGAAAATTAAGAAACATATCGGATGATGATTATAGGTGGATTTGAATAACGTATGTGTTTTGCCATATAATTTATGGGAAACATCACACATTTGAATCGGCATCAATAAATTCCTTTAAAAAGCTGATAAATAGACAATTATGTGATTAAAACCCACTATGTAATTATGCAGATAATTTGCGCATAAAGTTTTTTGAAAATTAATTCTGGACTAATACATGTTTGATACTCTTATAGCTATAATTGATTCATTGAAAACAAACTAAACCCTTTAACCAAATGAAAAGCATGTGTCTTCATCGGCTGAATTTACACAGCAAAGCACAGCACAGCGCAGCTAAAAGCTAAATCTAACCTGGTACAAATTTTAAAACGGATGAGTATGATTTCAATTCTGATCATTTTCTCGTTGAAGAACT
>Ga0105048_10002072_pt1 | contig 32430 bp, 35 predicted proteins | sample MAT05_FD_78382 | JGI IMG/M metagenome (GOLD analysis project Ga0105048, IMG submission 78382) | Freshwater microbial communities from Lake Fryxell liftoff mats and glacier meltwater in Antarctica - MAT-05 | ecosystem: Environmental > Aquatic > Freshwater > Ice > Liftoff microbial mat | place... | reverse complement strand
TCGCGATCCCGCTCGACAAGCCGATCCTCGTGACGCGGGCGACCGGCAATTCGACGCCAGCGCCGGTGGCGCGGCCCGCAAACCCAGCCAATCCGGCGCGGCAGATTGCTCCGGCGTCTTCGAGCGAGGGACAGGTCCTGATCCTTGTTCGCGACATCGCACGGGGAGACGTTATCCGTTCGGCCGATGTCGAGTGGGCCGACATGACCAACGCGCGGGCGCGTGGTGTTTCGGAGATGGAGATGGCGATCGGCCTTGAAGCGCGGCGCGCGCTGAAGGCGGGGCAGCATATTCTGTCCAACGACCTCAAGCCGCCGGCTGTGATCCGCAAGGGCGATCCGGTGAAGCTGATCTATGCGACCGGCGGGGTTCATCTTGCCGTCGATGGCGTGGCGCAGAACGAGGCGGCGCTCGGCGAGGGCGTGCGCGTGCTCAACACGTATTCGAAGCGGACAGTCGAAGCCGTCGCGGCCGGACATGGCGAGGCGCGGATCAATTCCATGGGACAATCTCGATGAAGAAGACCATTGCAGGCATGGGCCTTGCCGCGCTGGCGCTGGGCGGATGTTCGGGGCTGGATTCTGCGATCGCCTCGCCGCAACTGACGCCGATCAACAACCCGGCGACGATTGCCGGATCGCAGCGCGTGTCGATGCCGCTGCCGGCGCCGGAGATGGAAACGCAGGCGCCGAACTCGCTTTGGCGCACGGGCGCGCGTTCGTTCTTCAACGACCAGCGCGCCAGCAAGATCGGCGATATCCTGACAGTGAACATCGAGATCCAGGATTCGGCGCAGCTGAACAATTCGACGGCGCGCACGCGCACGAGTTCTACCGAAACGGGCGTACAGGCCTTGCTGGGCCTTGAAGGCGTGATCCAGAACGCCCTGCCCGGCTCGCCTTCGCTTGATCCAGCGGTCGGGTTTGATTCCAGCTCGGCCTCGAATGGCCAGGGGTCGGTCAACCGGCAGGAGACGGTGAGCCTGACCATAGCGGCGGTGATCACGGACAGGCTGGCCAACGGCAATCTGGTGATCGGCGGCAGCCAGGAAGTGAAGATCAACAACGAGCTGCGCGAGCTGCTGATCTCGGGCGTGATCCGGCCGGAGGATGTCGGCTCGGACAATACCATTGAGCACACCAAGATCGCCGAGGCGCGGATTTCGTATGGCGGCCGTGGCGACCTGAGCCAGGTGCAGCGCGACCGCTATGGCAAGCTGATCTACGACCAGATCGCACCGTTCTAGGCGAGCGCTTCCACACACCACGACGGGTCGCGATCTCGCAGGTGATGCCTGCGAGGCGGGTTGATTGATTCAAGCAGACATCGAAGATGGGTGGGGCTCTTGCAGTCCCCTCGCGAGGCGCAGCGTATGCCGAGGCGTTCGATTCTCGATTTGGTCCCCCGGACCAAATCGCGCCTTCGGCGGGAATGACGGGGAGACGTGGCATTCGCTGCCTTGCAGCGGAGCCGGTTGTTACGCGGCGTTGCGCTTGGCGGCTTTCTTGACCTTGTTGATGGCGTAGGCGCGCTTGAGGCGGGACAGGTGGTCGATGAAGAGCGTGCCCTGCAGGTGGTCCATCTCGTGCTGGATGCAGACGGCGTACATGCCCTCGGCCCACTCCGTGACCTTCTCGCCCTTGTAGTTGAGATAGCGGAGCTTCACGCGCGCGGGACGTTCGACCTCGTCGAAATAGTCGGGCACCGAGAGGCAGCCTTCTTCGTAGGGCTGCTTGTCGCCGTCGAGTTCGAGGATTTCCGGGTTCACGAAATAGCGGGGGGCCTTGGGTTCGTCCTCGCGGGCGAGGTCCATGACGATGACGCGGAGGGGGACGCCTATCTGCACGGCGGCGAGGCCGATGCCGGGGGCGGCGTACATGGTTTCCAGCATGTCATCCATCAGCGCGCGGGTCTCGTCCGTGACGGCGTCGACGGGTTTGGAGACCTGCTTCAGGACAGGATCGGGAACGGTGAGGATGGGTCGGATAGCCATGACCGCTAGCTATGAAGGAGGCGCGCCAACGTCAAGTGAACGCGCCTGTAAGACGCCTTGAAGACGTGACGTTCGCCCGGGGAATTCCCTTGAGTGGGACGGTTATTTGCGTTTGGGAGGGTCGCTGGGGGGGACCAGTTCGAGCTGGGCGGCGGGTTTCGTACCGTCAGCGAGGGCCAGCTTGTTGAGCGGCCGGACGCCGACTTCGAGCGGGCCGAGTTCCGGGATTTCCTTGCCTTCGTGGTCGACCTTGAGGGTCTCGAAGCGGCGGGCCTGCGTGAGGACGTTGCCTTCGAGCGAGCCGACGAAGGAGTTGTACTTGCCGACGGCCGTCTCCAGCGCCTTGCCGACGCCCTGCACATGCTCGCCCATGACGGAGATGCGCTTGTAGAGTTCCTTGCCGAGTTGGGCGACCTCGTCGGCGTTGCGGGCCTGGTCTTCGACACGCCAGCCATAGGCGACGGCCTTGCAGAGGCCGAACAGCGTTGTGGGCGTGACCAGCAGGACGCGCTTTTCCATCGCCTCGGACATGAGCTCGGGCGCGCGATCGAGGGCGGCGACGAGGAAGCTGTCGCCGGGGACGAACATGGCGACGAAGTCGGGCGATTTCTCTTTCTTGAACTGGTCCCAGTACGCCTTGCCCGACAGACCGGCGATGTGCTGACGCAGGCTGGCGGCGTGGCGCGCGAGGGCGGCTTCGCGGGCGGCGTCGTCAACCGCTTCCTGTGCGTCGAGATAGGCGGTGAGCGAGCATTTGGCGTCGACCACGAATTTGCCGCCGCCGGGGAGGTGCACGACCACGTCGGGGCGAAGCGTGGTGTCGCCTTCGAGGTGGAACTGCTCCTGGAAATCGAACTTGGAATCGAGGCCGGCGATTTCGAGCACGTTGCGCAGCGTCTGCTCGCCCCAGCGGCCCTGCACGCCTGCGCCGCGACGCAGCGCAGTAGAGAGTTTGCGGGCTTCGGCCTGGGTCTGGTCGGAGGCTTTCATCAGCGCTTCGATCTGTGCCTTGAGACCGCCGACATCGTTGAGGCGCTTGTCCTCGAGTTCTTTCACGTGTTTCTCGAAACGCTCGAGCGTGTCGGACACGGGTTTGAGCTGGGCGCCGAGCTTTTCGCGGTCGAGCTTTTCGCGGTTGGCCCGGCCCTCCTCTTCCTGCTTGCGCAGGTCTCCCAGGGCGGCGCGCAGGGCCTCGCCCGACTGGGCGGCGAAAGCCTCCTTCATGTTCTTGATGGCTTCCTCGCCGAACTCGTTGCGAGCCTTGATCGATGCGACTTCGGCGACGGTCTTGCCGTGTTCGGCGCGGAGGGCCGTGAGCTGTTCAACCAGCGCGGCGTTGTTGGTGCGTTCTTCGCCGACCTTGGTTTCAGCGGCGGCGAGTCTGGCGGTGGCTGAGGCCTCGGCCTTGCCGGCGGCTTCGGCGCGCTGGCGCAGTTCGGAGACTTCGCGGTTGCGCTCGGCCAGTTCGGTGGAGAGGTGGGCGGTGTCGGCGGGCTTGCGCTGCCAAAAGACGAAGGCGGCGGCAGCGGCGGCCAGCGCGATGACAAGCAGGACGATGTGCAGCGTATCTATGATCATGCGCGCTTATAAGTTCTTTGTTTGTTCCGATCAACCTTCGGGTGAAAGGAAACTCGCGCGATTCTTGGATGGGGAGAAATTCAGCGGCGCTTGTCCGCTGCTGCCCAGCGGCTGCCAGGCAGGAAGCCCGGCGGTCCTGAACCGGGGTGCCGGCTAGTCGCGGGTGCCGCGGCGGGGACGCCAGCCTTCGGGCATGTGTGGATAGTTGGCGACGCCTTCGAAGGCGTGGTCAGGGACGTCGGAGCTGAACACGTCGAGGGGATCGCTGATGCGGCGGGTGGTCATGCGGGCGTCGCGGGCGACCTTGCGAATCCGCTCGCGCATCAGCCAGACGCCAATGCCGACACCGACGCCGACAGCGGCGACGGTCAGGACGACGGGTACATTCGTGCGTTTCACCATGGGACGCCCCAGCCGAGTTTTTCTACCTACGCGAAGCCATAGCAGCCGCGATCGTGCCATCGTCGAGATGGTCCAGCTCCCCGCCCACGGGGACCCCGTGAGCAAGCCGCGTGACCTTCACCGGCATATGCGACAGCCTGTCGGTGATGTAGTGGGCGGTGGTCTGCCCGTCCACCGTAGCGTTCAGTGCAAGGATGATTTCGCGCACATCCGGGTTGCCAGCACGTTGAACAAGTGCAGCAATATTGAGATCTTCGGGACGAATACCGTCGAGCGCGGAGAGGGTTCCCCCGACGACATGATATTTTCCCCGGAAGACGCCTGAGCGCTCCATCGCCCACAGGTCGTCGACATCTTCCACGGCGCAGATCAGGCCGTTGTCCCGTCCCGCCGCGGCACAGATGGAGCACGGGTTCACGGTGTCAAAATTCGCGCAGACGGCGCAGGCCTGGACCTTGGCGGCGGCGTCGGCCAGGGCTGCGGACAATGGCCCCAGCAGCTGGTCGCGCTTCTTGAGCAGGTGCAGCGCAGCACGGCGGGCCGAGCGCGGCCCGAGCCCCGGCAGCTTCGCCAGCAGGTCGATGAGGCGGAGGATTTCCGGGCCGGCGGAGCGGTTGATCATGATGGGCGCCTTATGCAGTCCACATAGTCGCCCAAGGGTATCAGGGGAACACCCCGAAACGTGGCAGCAGTGCGATAGCGACGGGCTGCCGCCTTTTGGCCAGCTGACATCCTATTTTTGGCGGCGCTCGGCCCGGCGGCAGGCGTCGTGGAGTTCGTCGAAGTCGTGGCGCAGGACGTAGGCGCGGACGAAATCAATGCCGACGACGCGGTCGATGAAGCCGGCGAACATCCAGTCGATGTCGCGGCGCGAGACGAGGCCGCGTCGGGTGAGGCCTGAGACGAACTCGAAGAAGTTGAGCAGGTCGATGAGTTCGCCCTCGAGCGGCTTGGGCATGCCGGGGGCGGACAGCTCGGCGCGCAGGGCGGCGAATTCGGGCGCGTCGGCATTGGCGAGCACGAAGCGGATGCGGCGGTAGCGGTCGCTCTCGAAGAACATGCGGTAGAGTTCGCGCACCTGCTCGGTCTGGCGCATGCGCTCGGAGCGCAGGTAGCGGAACAGGCCGAAGAGGCCGGCCAGCAGGGCTGCGATGAAGGTGAAGGCCGAGGCGTAGTTGCGCGCAAGCTCCGACCAGTAGAGGGCGGCGTCGCCGCTGCCGGGGAAGCTGGTTCCAAATTCCAAGGGGGCCTCCCGCGCGACTCAACGGAATGACTTCTAGGACAGGCGGGTGCGGATTGGAAATGTGGAGCGGCTGTAAGCACGGCCTCGTAGTTGCCCCGTCGACAAGCTCGGAATGAGGCCTGACGGATGCGCTCGGCAGGCCCTTCAGGTAGCGCTCAAAGGCCGTGGGGTTGCCCATCGCAAGATACGCAGCGGGCAAAATCAGCAACTGCGCCGGACCGAATCGCATTCCTCGCTCAGCGCCGTCCAGCGCGAGAGACCTCTGGCCAAACATTTCTATGTAGTGTGGCGCAACTCCAATCAGCTCTTCCGCGATGGTCTTTGCAGCTGCAGATGACAGTTCGCTGCCAGAGCGCCATATGGGCGGGACGTCTCTACCCCTTGCCTGCAACAAGCGCTCAAGACTATCGGTTACAACAGGCGGTTGGCAGTGCGGGCTCCGGAAAATCACCCGAGACCACCCGGCGCGGCGCAGCGTGGAATTTACGCGATCGTTGACCCGCGCCAACACGATGCCAAGCATCGGGGTTACAAGAAAATCGTTTCTGGGAATGCCCACCCAGAACGTGCACTCGGCATTGATATCAGCGCAAAACATCCCGCTTGCGAACTGCCGAAGCCCAAGCTTTTGGCGACCCAACTCTTCAACGGCAGCAATCACACCGTGATACGACATGTCAGCTCGTCTTCAGCTTGTTGCACATGTCGCCGGAGGGTTTGGTCGCCCGCCATTCGTATTCGAGGTGCTGGAGGTCTCTGACCGGGACGCCGTTGCGGGTGGCCGGGATGAAGTCCTGCGCGGAAAGGCAGCGGAGTGTCGGCTCCAGGAACATCGGGTCGGAGCATGTGCCGTTGCCCGCCACCATGCGGCCGGTCGCATCGATTTCGAGATCCATCTGGCAGCAGCCGGAGAGCTGCTGCGCGCGGGCCTCGCGCGGCCAGCGGCAGTCGTCTGGGTAGAAGCCGCCGGCGAACTTGGCTTCGGTTGTCTTTGCGGGGGTCTGGGCGAGGCTGATCGCGCCGAGGCTGGCGGCGACGGCAGCGACCAGCAAACCGACGATGACTGGGTTGCGCGTCATTTGGGGAGCCTAGCTAAATCGCCAGACTTGTCATCCCGGCCAGAGCGTAGCGGATAGCCGGGATGACAAGCAGAGGAACGATTGCGTTGCCCTGCCCTTCATTTCGCGCTGTACAGGCGCAATGGAGATCAATCCCCTTGCCGTTCTCGACTATGCGGGTGTTGCGACGTTTGCCGCGTCCGGCGCGCTGATGGCGGCGCACAAGCGGCAGGACGTGGTGACGTTCATCTTCTTCGCCGCGATCACGGGCGTGGGCGGGGGCACGTTGCGCGACCTGTTGATCGGGGCGGACGTGTTCTGGGTTAGGGATGCCGGCTACATCGTGGTGTGCACGGTGGTGGCGATGCTGGTCTACCTGACGCGCGGGCGCGGCGTGCATGGGCAGACCCTGCTGTGGCTCGATGCGGTGGGGCTGTGCGTCTATGCGTGCGTGGGCGCGGCGAAGGCGCTGGCTGCCGGGGTCGATCCGGTGATCTGCGTGGTGATGGGGGCGCTGACGGCGACGTTCGGCGGCATCATTCGTGACGTGCTGGCGGGCGTGCCGTCGATCCTGCTGAGCCGGGAGCTCTACATTACGCCGGCGATCATCAGTGCGACGGTGTTTGTGGTGCTGCGCACGCTGGGCCTGGACTGGACCGTGGCGAGCGGCATCGCGGTGGCGCTGGGCTTCTTCGTGCGCGCGGGCGCGATCATCTGGAAGTGGCACATGCCGGCGTTCGAGCCGCCGAAGGGGAAGTGATCACGCCCTCGCGGTTCGACGGACGCAGCACCGCGCGTTGCGCGGCGTTGCTGCTCACCATGAGGGCTGATCCAGGGACTGCCGATCTATCGATCAGTCGTCGCGGACGGTTTTTTCCTTGCGCTCGTGGCGCTCCTGCGCCTCAAGACTGAGGGTGGCGACCGGGCGGGCTTCGAGGCGCTTGATGCCGATCGGCTCGCCGGTCTCTTCGCAATAGCCGTATTCGCCAAGATCGATCCGGCGCAGGGCCGCGTCGATCTTGTTGACCAGCTTGCGCTCGCGGTCGCGGGTGCGCAGTTCGAGCGCGCGGTCAGCCTCTGACGAGGCGCGGTCCACGAGATCGGGGATGGGAGCAACGTTCTCCTGCATGCCCGTGATCGTCTCGCGGTTGCCCTGGAGGATTTCGTCCTTCCAGGCCTGAAGCTTCTCCTTGAAGTATTTGAGCTGCTTCTTGCCCATGTAGGGCTCGTTCTCGGTCGGCTTGTAGGTGGCCGTCTTGGAACTCATGTCGCGACTCCCTGGCTGGCCCTCCGTATGGGCCGCCTTAGATCGGCGTGCGGTATAACCGACCCAATCCACCCCGTAAACGGCCGCAAACATGCTCCGGCCTATTGTAATTGCTGCAATTTTCCGGCCATGCCTGCCACACGAGCTTAATGTGTGAGTATTCGCTCACGCAGCAGGCAGTTGCCGCACTGCGGCATCGGGCTTTTTGGGGCTCAGGCCGCCTCGGCCGCCTTTTCCAGCTTGGCCGCCTCGACCGCCACGCGGACCTCGGCCCAGTTCAGGGTCTCATCGAGACCATAGTCGCCCGACGCCTCGCGCTGTTCGGCAAGGGCGTTGTTGAGCAAGGCGAGGTGGCGCTTGCTGGGACCATCGCCGAGCATGGCCATCTGCAGACGGTCGAGTGCATCAAGCAGGCGACGGCCCTTGCGCAGGGCGCGGGCGCGAGCCTCGGGACCGCCGATGCCCTGAAGCGCGAGGAGCGCAGAAACACCGGAGACGCCAGATGCGCCTGAGACGCCCGAGACGCCAGCACGCGGGGCGGCGGCGCCAGCGCCAAGGAGCTGGCTGAAGCCTTCGGCGGCGGTTTTTGACGCGCCAGAGGCGGCGCCGGCCGACGCGGTGGATGAGGTTGAACTGACCTTCATCGGGAAAATGGTCTCCTGACCCGGCACATTTGGCCCAGTTGGTTAATGGCGGATTAAGCTTCGTTGCGCGCGGGGAAACCTCGCTTAAGCCTTTGTTGCCTTTTGCCGCGCAAGGCTGGTGGCGAAGAACGCTGCGGCCAGAACGGTCGGATCAATTCCGCAAACCGATGTCTGGGTCTCCATGCGCGCGCTCGCCCGTATTCTGTCTCGTTTTCTGGCCTGCAGTCTCGCTGCCTGTTCGCTGGCCATGCCTGTCGGCGCGGGCACGCGGCTGAAGGACATCATCGATGTCGAAGGCGTGCGGGACAACCAGTTGATCGGCTATGGCGTGGTGTTCGGCCTCAACGGCACGGGCGACAGCCTGCGCAACTGCGCCATGCTGCGCCAGAGCATCGAAAGCATGATGGAGCGGCTGGGGATCAACACGCGCGACAGCGTGCTGAACACCAAGAACGCCGCCGCCGTGATGGTGACGGCCAACCTGCCCCCGTTCGCCACCAACGGCACACGTATCGACGTGACAGTTTCGGCCGTATGCGATGCGCAGAGCCTTGAAGGCGGCACGCTGCTGGCGACGCCGCTGCTGGGCGCCGACGGTCAGGCTTATGCGTCGGCGCAAGGGTCTGTGGCCGTGGGCGCTTTCACGGCGAGCGGAAATTCCGGCACGTCGCTGACGCGCAACATTCCGACCAATGGGCGTGTTCCCAACGGGGCGACGATCGAGCGCGAGTTGCGCTTCGAGATTGCCGCGCAGACAGAGCTGCGGCTGTCGCTGCGCAATCCGGATTTCACGACGGCCTCGCGTATTGCCGGCGCGATCAACGCGTTTGTGGGCTCCAATGCAGCCTTTGCGATGGACCCGGCGACCGTGCGCCTGCGCCGGCCGGCGGCGTTCGGCGACATGTCGAGCCTGATCGCGCAGATCGAGGGGCTGGAGATCGAACCCGAACAGCGGGCGCGCGTGATCATCAACGAGACCACGGGCGTGATCGTGATGGGCGAGAATGTGCGGGTCTCAACCGTCGCCATCGCGCAGGGCAACCTGACGATCCAGGTTCAGGAGACGCCGGGCGTGGCCATGCCGAACTCGTTCACGAACGCACCGCCCGTGGTGGTGCCGCAGAGCGACATCGCCGTGGCCGAGGATCCGGCGCGGCTGGCGCTGGTCGGCGGCAATGGCGTGCCGTTGCGCGAGCTTGTGACAGGGCTGAATGCGCTAGGCGTATCCCCGCGCGACCTGATCGTGATCCTGCAGGCGCTGAAGGCTTCGGGCGCGCTGCAGGCAGATATCGAGGTGATGTAGCGATGAGCGACATTGCCCTTCCCATGCCGCCTGTCGAGACGCGCCGCGCCGGCCCGTCGTCGGACGTGTCGAACGTGAAGACGCGGGCGCAGGCCGAAATGGTGGCGCAGCAGTTCGAGCGGATGTTCATCTCCGAAATGCTGCGGCCGATGTTCGAGGGCATCGAGACGGACGGCGAGTTCGGCGGCGGCAATGCCGAAGCGACCTTCCGGCCCATGCTGATTGACCAATATGCCGACGCCATCGCCAAGGGCGGCGGCGTGGGCATTGCGGACTCGGTGCTGAAGGAAATCCTCAGGATGCAGGGGCTGGAATGATGCTGGATCATGTCGAGGCCGATTTCGTGGAAGACCGGGCCGAGCAGCTGCTGGCCATGACGCAGCGGCTTGTGTTGCTCGTGGACGAGGAGATCGCGGCAGTGAAGGCGCGGAAGCTCGATGCCAGCAGCGCCAATTGGGATGAGAAGGAAAAGCTGGTTCACGCCTGGCGGCTGGAAGTGGCGCGCATCAAGGCCGATCCCAAACAGATGACCGGATTGTCACAGACGCGGAAGGAAGCGTTGAAAGCGTCCGCCCGCGATCTGGAGGACAAGCTGCAGGCGCATGAGCGCGCGCTGGCTGCGGCGCGGGGCGTGACGGAAGGGCTGGTGCGGTCAATCGCCGCCGAGATCGCCGAATCACGCAGCGTGCCTGTCGGCTATGGAGCGAAGGGCGCCGTCACTTCAGGACAGCGCCGCGAGGCCACAGGCCTGACTGTCAACGCGAAAGCCTGATCCGTGCGTCGATCGATGTGGCGCTGACCACACGTCATGCAGAACTCGTTCGTCTTGGTGAACGAAACTCAGGTTCTGTGTTTTTTTAGTCGCAGGGCGCCTTAGCCCCTTGATCTCTCGTCGCTACGGGCGAAGAAAGGGTCTCTGGCCGGGGAGTGAACGTGGGCGGACTAAGGCAGAGGAGCCTGAAGCTGTTCACGTGTAGTAGACGGAAGCGGGCTCGATGAATCGCCGTCGCAAGCGCCGACTGCCGTTCGCGGCATATGCAGCACTGATTTTCAACGGCGCCCTCTGCGCCGCGCCATTCATGGCGGCGCATCTCGTGTCGTCAGCCTATGGCGACCGGCCTACGGCGTTCGAGACCACGCCCGAAGCACTGGCCGCGACGCGGCTGGCGATGGACGAGCGCTTCCAGCTAATTTCGGCCGGTGAAGAGGCCGAGCCCCGGGAAGTCTGGTCGGATCTCGTTCGCAATTCGCTTGAGCAGGAAGAGATGCCGCTGGTGCGCGGGCTTCTGCTGGGCGCGCCGGCCATGCTGGGCGCACCTGATGGCGAGGCGCTGCGCGCCCGCATCGAGAAGGTCGCCAAGGGCGTGGATGACGAGGCCGTGCTGCTGGCGGCTGTATCCTATCTGCCCGGCGAGGTTCAGGAGACCTATCTCAACTTCAACCAGGGTGGCCCGCGCTTTACGGCTGCGGCCACGGCTGATGTAGTCGCCAAGGCGACCCCGTCTGTCGCCCTTCCTGATGCGCCGGAACCGGTTGACGTCACCACCCCGACGCCGGCAGAGCGCCGGGTCGCGATCAACCGCGTGGGCGACATTCGCGGCCTGACGGATACCGCCGTCGACTGGGCCAATGACGATACGATCGACCTGCACGCCTTCCTGCTGTCGGGCATCGCGCTGATCATGGCGGATTCCGAAGCCCGCGAGGGCGCCTCGGTGGCCATGCCGGCGCTGCGGGCGCGGACACAATCCCCGGTGCCGTTCAAGGCGTACCTGACGAGGCGCATCGAAGACGTCGTCAATGTCGACGAGATGAAGCGCCTGCTTTCGGCGGAGCTTCACTTCGAGACGGGCTACACCCCCGACGCCACCGCCGTCGTCGAGAAGGCATTTCGTTCGACCGTCGACCGCGAGAAGCTCGACGTGCTGCTGAACGAGTTCAAGATCCTGCGCGAGATCGCACTCGATACGTCTTTCGAGGCGGCGATCGCGATCGTGGGGCGTGTCCAGGGTGGTGTGGACCTCCGCGCTGCGCGCCTGGTGGCGGCGGCGGGCGGCGAGCGCGCCGTTGCGCTGGAGCATTTCGACGGCGAGAACCTGCTGGAGACTGCGCGCACGGTGATCCCGTGGACCAATGCGTTGCGCCTGCAGGCGGCCGGACTCGCGGCCTGCCTCGCCCTGCTTGGGTTCGTCGCGCTGACGACGTTCTGGAAATCCTTCCGCCGCAACCGGCCCGTGAAGAAGAGCGCTGTCTATCTGATGGAAGAGACGCCGGCTTAGGGCCGCAGCGCGAAGCGCCGGGAGCCTTTGAGACATTGTCGTGGTCGCCGAATGGGTCCCGGATAGCCGCTGCGCTGTCTACGGGATGACAGTCGATGGGCGCGCGATATCCGCGTCAGCCCACGATCTGCAGGCCGAAGGCGCCGATGATTCCGACGATGATCATCTGGACGGCGAGCGCCGACAGGATGACGCCGAAGATGCGGGTGATGGCGCCGGCGATCTGGTCGCCCATCACTTTCAGCAACGGACCGGCGGCAAGGAAGATCAGACAGGCAAGGATGAGGTTCGAGGCGATGGCGAAGGAGACGATGCCGATGCCAACCGGATCGCCGCCAGCGTTCTGCATGTAGAGCATAGCGGTGGCGATCGAGCCGGGGCCGGCGATCATGGGGATGGCGAGCGGGAAGACGGATACGTCTTCGACCCGGCCGGAGGCTTCTTCATCGGCCAGCACTTGGTCGGCGCGGGTTTTCTGGCGCGCCTGACGCTTCTCGAACACCATCTCGAGCGCGATGAGGAACAGCAGCACCCCGCCCGCGACGCGGAAGGCGTCGAGCGAGATGCCCAAATGCTTGAGCAGCCAGGCGCCTGCGAAGGCGAAAAAGAAGAGGATCAGCGCTGCGACGAAGACCGACTTGACCGCCATCTTGCGCGCATAGCTCGAGCCGCCGGGGGCGGTGAGCGAGGCGAAGATGGGCGCAACGCCGGGCGCATCGATGAGCACAAAGAATGTGACAAAGGCCGCGATGGCCTGTTCGAGCTGGATCTCGGTGAGCATCGGGCTAGCGGAAGAGCTGGAGCAGCGCCTGCGGCGCCGCGTTGGCGATTCCGATCGATGAGGCAGCGAGTTCCTGCTTGATCTGCAGGGCCTGGATCAGCGCGCTTTCGGCGGCGACGTCCGTATCGACCATGCGGCCGACGCCTGCTGCCAGCGCATCTGCAAGGCGGGTGACAAAGCCCTTCTGTGCGTCGATGCGGCGGCGCTCGGCGCCCATTTCAGTCAGCTGCTGGCCGACATTCTGGATCGATTGATCCAGCAGGGCGTGCGTATCTGCGGCAGACTGCGTGTTGTTGAGCGCCGTGGTCGATGGCGGGGCGATGATGACAGAGGCGCCGGGCATCAGGTTGCGGCCGGCAAGCGTCACGGTCTGGCTCGCTTCGGCGTCTGCAATGAACGACACGCCGTTGGGACGCGAGCCGTCGAGCGTGTTGGCGTCGTCGAATGAGGCGTTGCGAACGAACGCCTGCAGCGTCGCCATCTGGTCCTGATACTGTTTGTTGAACTGGGCGCGCTGGTCGTCAGTGATACCGCCCGACATGGCCTGGGCCGCCGTGGCCTTCATCTCGCCGAGCTGTTTCATCATTTTTTCGGCAGCGGCGATGGCCGTATCCGAGATGGATTCAGCGCGGCTGAGACTGAGCGTGACGGCGCTGAGCGAGCCGCCCTGCCCGCGCATGATCGCGGCGGAATGGTAGGCCGTGGCGTCGTCGCGGGCGCGGGAGACACGCAGGCCAGACGACAAGCGCGTTTCTGCAGTCGACAGCTCGCGGCTGGCGGACTGGAGGTGCTTCAGGGCGCCGAGCACACCCGTTGCGTTGCTTAGCCTGTCGACCATTTTGGCCGTCTCCGCGTGCGAATCGTGGTGAACGATTCGTCAATCGAGGGTCAGTCTTCGTTAGCAGGTGTTAACGAGTGGTTTCCGGCGCGGACATTGGCGCTTCATTATGGGCAAAGAGTCGGCCTTCCCCACATGCGAAGAGGCCGCCCGCGCCTTGCGGCGGAGCGGCCTTTTCTTGATCGGGTCAGTTCGCGTGGGATGCGGTTAGCTGCGGAACAGCGACAGGATGACCTGCGGCGCCTGGTTGGCGATCGACAGGGCTTGGGCGCCGAGCTGCTGCTTGATCTGCAGCGACTGGAGCTTGGCGGATTCCTTTGCGAGGTCGGCGTCGACGAGGTTGCCGATGCCGTTCTCGATCTCGTCCGACAACTTGGCGAGGAAGTCCTGCTGCGCGTCCAGCGCGGTGGCTTGCGAGCCCAGCGAGGCAAGCGTGACGTTGAGGTCGGTGATCGCCGTTTCGAGCGCGTTGGCGGCCGTAGTGGCCGAGGCGGCGGACGTGGCGATGTTGATGCTCGAGAAGGCCGAGAACATGGCCGAGGACAGGGTCATGTCCGTGCCGTTGACGACCATGACGTTCGAGCCCGCGCTCGAGACGACGGCGGTGGCGACGCCGGCCCCGATCGGGCCAGCATCGACGCCATCCGAGGTGACGGCCAGGGCGTCGAAGTTCGTGTCATTGATCAGGTAGGTGAACTGACCGGCGACGTCGTCATACGAGGCCGAAATCTTGCCGCCAGAAGAGGAATTCACCTCCTCGATGAACTGGTCGATCGTCATGCCCGCTGTCAGCTCGACTTCGATCGTGAAGGTGCCGTTGTTGACCGAGTCGGTGAGCGAGAACGAGATCAGGTCGCCGTCATCGATGTCGCCTGCGGAGCCCGAAGCTGCGGTGATCAGGGCCGAGCCCGACAGCGGCGTCGGGAGGGCGACCGTCTGGACGCCGTTCGTGGTGGCCGCAACCGAGCCGCCGAGATCGGAGATCAGGACGTTGAGGTTGAAGTTGCCGACCGCGAGGTTGGCGCCGTTGAACTGGGCCGAGTTGGCGATGACGTCGATCTGCGAGCGCATCGAGGCGAAGTCCGCCTGGAGGGCTGAACGCTGGTCGGCAGTGAGGTCGTCTGCCTGGGCGGCGACGGCCTTGGCCTTCAGCTTCTGCAGGATGTCGCCGATCGACTTGCCGGCGGCGAGCGCCACATCGAGGGTCGAGTTGGCGCGATCGATGCCATCCTTGACGGCGGCGACCGAGGCGACCCGGCTCCTCTGCCCTTCGGCGATGGCGTAGATCGCCCCGTTGTCGCGGGCGCTCGAAATCTTGAGACCCGTCGAAATCTTGTTCTGAACACCTTCCAGTTCGGTGTTCGTGAAGTTGAGGTTCTGGAGCGCGATCATGGCGCTGTAGTTCGTATTGACGCTCAGCATGGCCGGAGCTCCCGCGTAGACTTAGTTCATGCCCGATACGGGCCTGTACAGCTAAGGGAGTTCAAGTCGCGTGCCAGTCTGTTAAGGTTAACAGCGGCTGGGCAATTCCCGCATTTGCGGGGCAAATTCGTTAACGGACTTCGCAGATCCCTAACGGTCGGCTGAATCGAATTTACCTCCCGGCACGTTTTGCCGGGCCGACAGGGGTCGTGCGGTAGGCAAAAAACGACATCCGGACACGACAGAGGGGCGGAGCCCGAAAGCTCCGCCCCTCGCCGTAGTCAGTTCAGGTTGGCCGGACCGCTACTAAACCGGTCCTGGCGAGCCTTAGCGGAAGAACGACAGGATCAGCGACGGGGTCTGGTTCGCGATCGAGAGAGCCTGCGCGCCAAGCTGCTGCTTGATCTGCAGCGACTGGAGGCGGGCGCTTTCCTTCGCGAGGTCAGCGTCGACGAGGTTGCCGATGCCTTGCTCGATGACGTCCGAGAGCGTGCCGAGGAAGTCGTTCTGGATATCCAGAGCGGACGCTTGCGAACCCATTGTAGCGAGGGCGTTGTTGAGGTCGGTAATGGCCGTGTCGATCGCGTTGGACGCGGTCGTTGCGGAAGCCGTCGAGGTCGAGATGTTGACCGACGCCAGCGAGGACAGGATCGAGCCGGAGAGCGAGAAGTCCGAACCCGTCACCGCGAAGGTGTTGGAGCCGGCGCTCGAGACCACGGCGGTCGCGACGCTGTCACCGATGTTCGTGCCGTCCGTGCCGTTCGAAGTGATGGCCAGGTCGTCGAAATCGGTGTCGTTGATCAGGTAGGTGAACTCGCCCGTCGTGTCGTCGTACGAGGCCGAGATCTTGCCGCCCGAACCGGAGTTCACGGCTTCGACGTAGTCGTCGATCGTCATGCCTGCGGTCAGTTCGACTTCGATCGTGAACGTGGACGCGCCCGTGCCCGTGAGGGCGAACGTGACGACGTCGCCGTCAGCGATGTCGCCGCCCGAGTCGCCAGCGGCCGTGATGAGGGCCGAGCTCGACAGCGGAGCCGTGAGGCCAGCCGTCTGAACGCCGCTCGAAGTCGCAGCAACCGAACCGCCGAGGTCGGAGATCAGCACGCTGAGCGACGTGCCGCCTAGAGCCAGGTTGGCGCCGTTGAATTGCGCCGCGTTGGCAATGGTGTCGATCTGCGAACGGAGGTTGGCGAAGTCGGTCTGCAGCACGGTGCGCTGGTCGGCAGTGAGGTCATCGGCCTGGGCGGCGACGGCTTTCGCCTTCAGCTTCTGCAGGATTTCGCCAACGGCCTTGCCGGCGGCGAGAGCGACGTCGATCGTGGAGGAGGCGCGATCGATACCGTCTTTCACAGCGGCGACGGACGAAACGCGAGCGCGTTGACCTTCGGCGATGGCGTATACGGCGCCGTTGTCACGGGCGCTACCAACCTTATAGCCCGTCGAAATCCGGTTCTGGACTTCGTTCAGCTCTTTGTTGCTGGAGTTGAGGGATTGCAGCGCGATGGATGCGCCATAGTTTGAGTTCACGCTGAGCATGACACACGTCTCCGTTCTGGGGTCGAAGACCGATCATTTTGATCGGCCGCTGGCGCGTTTTGCGCCGGCATTGATCCACGTTAGCGGAGAGGTCTTAATTAGAGGTGCGGCGCGCGGACCGAAAGTACTGCCAAATCACTAACCAAAACAGGATGGTAAACCGATTATTAGCGACGCGGTTTGGCGCCCGATGCGCGCCCTCGCGAGCGCTATCGCAGCGTCTGGCAGTCTGGATTCTCGACGCAGAAGGTTCAGGCCGGAACGGCGGCGGCGTGTTGCGGGGAGAGGCCCTGCATGATCGTCCGGTTGATGTCGATCAGCACGTCGAAAGCTGCACCCGCGCGCATGACAGCACTGGAATGGCGGTCGACGAACATCGACAGCGAGATGATCTGGGCCCGCAAGCCCTGCGGAAGGGAATTGCCTTCGGCCGCGCAATCGGACGCGAGCAGCGACCACAGACGGCGATTTGCCGCGAGAGCTTCGGCGCGGCGGCCGACCTCGGTCTCCGGCAGGCTGGCGGCGTCGATCAGACCTCGTGTCGCCATGGCGAAGGCGCGATACTCGGTCTGACGGGGGCCCTCAGTCTTCCTCGCCGCGTTCTGATACGCCTGGATCGACATTACCCAGCAATCCTTGTTCGTAGGTGAGAAGCTTCCGGCACCTCGTCAGCGCCTTGTAGTAATCGGCGGTCATCACTTCGCGCGACAGCGAGACGCACTCCTTGAGTACGTCGGTCGAGCGGATGGCGCCCATGAACTCGTTCAGGCGCATCACGAACTCATCGTAGAACTGGTTCGCGCCGCCTGGATCCAGATACATCATCATGATTGGGAAATAGATCCGCTTGGCGGGCGTGTTCGCCTCTTCCGGCTGGATGATGTCCTTTTCCCGCAGGATCGATGCCTTGTTCTGCAGCAACAGGACCGCGCGGCGGTCTCCGTTCTGCAGGACCGCTCCGTTGACCACGAAGCGCTCGCCCGGCTTGAGCGATAGTTTGAGCGGCATCCAATCCTCCCGGCCGGGCGCCAACCCCCGGATTCACCGGGGAGTCTGGACGTGGCCGAACGATGGGTCTAGCCGCCGTTCCTTAAGTTTTGCTTGTGGGGCGGCAATCCCGAACCCGGAGTAAACGCCCTGCCTCCCAAGGTTGGCCCGCTCAGGAGCGGCCAGCAACACAGGCGGCGAGTTCGTCGCGGGCGGCGTGGCCGCCGGTCCAGGCCACATTGGCGATGCGCTTGCCCTTGACGGCCACGTCGAACGACTGGGCATCCAGCATCCCGTCGATCAGGGCGCCAGCAGAGGGCACGGCGAAAACGACGAGGCCCGAATGGTCACGATCCCATGCCAGCGGAAGGCTGAATGCGTTGACGATAGCCGGCGGGTCGCCGGTCTGCGTGAGCGAGACCTGGATGGTCTGTGTTGCGGATGGACGCGGCGCGTCCGGACTGAAGACGCCGAGCAGCGCCCAGTCATTGCGGCCGCCAAGCGCGACAACCATGGCGCCCGAACCCTGGCGCATGAACGTCGCTATACAGGCTTGTTCGCCTGACATGTCGTGGAACCATCGGCCGTCCATGAACTCGCGATGTTGGCGATGGTGTCCGTGTCGAGCACGACGGGCGGCTCCTCGCTCCAGTCCCGCCACTCGTCGGAGCTGTAGCTGGGGCCGTCGTCCGCGCCGCCATAGTCGTCGTGGTCCCATGGCGGGGTCGCGGCGATGTCGACCATGGCCTGGTGGTGCTGGAACTCCGATTGCGCGAGGGCGGTTGCCGGCGCGAGCATGATCGCGCCGGCAACCGACAGAATTCCCTTGAACAACATTCGCCTCAAACAGGGGCCCTCCATTTGACTCGACCGTAAGCCGGGGCAGGCCGCCCTTCAATTGCCAAACCCAGTGCTTCCCTACCCGGCCCAAATCCGCTTTAACCGTAACGATCGTTCCAGCAGGGTGCGCCGCATGTCCGACAAGAAGCGTTTCGAGGGTTCCGACACCTATGTGGCGACCGATGACCTGCGGGTCGCGGTGAACGCCGCGATCGCGCTGGAGCGGCCGCTGCTGGTGAAGGGCGAGCCGGGCACGGGCAAGACCATGCTGGCGCTGGAGGTTGCCCGCGCACTCGGCATGCCGATCATCGAATGGCACATCAAGTCGACCACCAAGGCACACCAGGGCCTCTACGAGTATGATGCGGTCGCCCGCTTGCGCGATGGACAGCTTGGCGAGGAGCGCGCGCGCGACATCCGCAATTACATCAAGAAGGGCAAGCTGTGGGAGGCGTTCACCGCGCCGGTGCGCCCTGTCCTGCTGATCGACGAGATCGACAAGGCCGACATCGAGTTTCCGAACGACCTGCTGCAGGAACTCGATCGCATGGAGTTCTACTGCTACGAACTCGACGAGACGATCAAGGCGAAGGTGCGCCCGGTCGTGATCATCACCTCGAACAACGAGAAGGAACTGCCGGACGCATTCCTGCGCCGCTGCTTCTTCCATTACATCAAATTCCCGGACGACACGGTGATGAACTCGATCATCGAGGTGCACTTCCCCGGCATCAAGAAGCGGCTGGTCAGCGAGGCGCTCGCTACGTTCTACCGGATGCGCGATGTGCCCGGTCTGAAAAAGAAACCGTCGACGAGCGAGCTGCTGGACTGGCTGAAGCTGTTGATGTCGGAAGACATCGACGTCGAGACGCTGCGCGAGAAGAATCCGAACAAGCTGGTGCCGCCGCTGCATGGCGCGCTGCTGAAGAACGAGCAGGACATCCAGCTGTTCGAACGCCTGGCCTTCCTCGCGCGCCGCGAGAACGGCTGACGCACGCGACACGCCGCTACGGCAGGCGTGCTTTGCTCCCCGGATCGGATTAGGGTCATCCCTGTTCGATCCAGGGAGGGACGCACACAATGATCATGAACATCGTACGCATCGCCAAGGTTGTGGCGTTGCTGGCCTTCGTACTGCCGTGGGTGGCTGTATCGTGCAATGGCACAGACATCGCGACGGCCTCAGGCATTGGGCTGATTCAGGGCACGATGACGGAAAACCCGGATGCGGCCAACCAGATGGGCGCAGCCATGGGTATGCCTGCAGGCGCCACCACTTCGGAAGGCGGCACATCGGACAAGCCAGAGCTGGGCATGAACTTCTTCGCGCTGGGCGCGGCGATCGCTATCGTGATCGGCCTGGGCCTGACCTTTGTGGGCGGGGCAAAATCCGCAGCTCGCAATGCGATCGTGACCAGCCTTGTGGGCGCAGCGCTGGTCTATGGAGCCGTATGGAGCTTCAAGGAATCCGCGAAGGCCGACATGGCGTCCGAACAGAGCGGCGGCGCGGCTGCCTCGCCTAGCGACAACCCGTTCGGCGGAGATATGAGCGGCATGGGCGCGATGGGGGAGAACATGCTGAACGAGATGCTGCAGGAGCGCATCGGCTTCTGGCTTGCGCTCGGCGCGCTGATCGTGGCGGCGGGCGCGGGAGGCGTCGGCATGGCGGCTGGCAACGGCGGCAGCGCGAGCGTACGACCCGACAGCATGTAGGGAGCGAGGGCGGGGCGAGAGATCGCCCTACCTGTTCTTCCGCGTTGCTGATCAGCCCGCGCGCAGCGTGTCGATGAAGCGCGAGAAGACCTGAAGGCCTTTCTCGATCTCCGACACGGCGACGAACTCGTTGGGTTGGTGCGCCTGTTCGACCGAGCCTGGGCCGCAGATGACCGCCGGGAAGCCGGCCTTCTGGAACTGCCCGGCTTCAGTGGCGAAGGCTGCGACGCGCGTGACGTTGTCGCCGGTGAGTGCGCGCATGAAGGTTTCGGCGGCGCTGTCGCGTTGCAGCGCCATCGGGGGAGCGTCGGCCGTGAGCTTCACTTCGACGCCGCATTCCGGGCCGAGCTTCGACAGGCGCTCGTGCACTTGCGCGACGTGATCGAAAAAGGGCTGCAGCATCGCATCGGGATTGTTGCCGGGCACGGTGCGCACGTCGAAGACGAAGCGACATTCGCGGGCGAGGATGTTGGCGGCCGTGCCGCCGCCGATTTCGCCGACGGTGATCGTGGTCCAGGACGGATCGAATTCGGAGTTCTTAGGTGCATTGTCTTCCTGCTCGCGCGCGATGCGGCGCAGCGTGCCGAGAAGGTCGATCGCTTCATGGATGGCGGAGGCGCCCATGCGTGGGTCGGACGAGTGGGCGGCCTTGCCGGTGATGAGAATTTCGTAGTCGCGGATGCCCTTATGGGCGGAGAGCACGCCCCACAGCGTGGGCTCTCCCACCCAGACGACTGAGGGGGCCGCACCACGGCGGCCGATTTCCGCAATCATCGGCTCGACGCCGGCGCAGCCGATCTCTTCATCGTAGGAAAAGGCGAAATGGACCGGCTTTTTAAGCGGGAGTTTCGAGATAGCCTCGGCATGGGCGAGTGAGAGCGCGATGAAGCCTTTCATGTCGGTCGTGCCGCGCGCGAACCATTTTCCATTAGTCTCGATCATGTCGAACGGATCGGTGACCCAAGGCTGGCCATCGATGGGCACAACGTCCGTATGGCCAGAGAGCACGATGCCGCCCGGCACGTCGGGGCCGATGCGGGCCCAGAGATTGGATTTATTCCCATCCTCGCTCGGCACGCGCACGAGATGGGCGCCAAGCGGACGCAGGAAGTCCTCGACCCATTCGATCAGCGGCAGGTTGCTGTCGCGCGAGGTGGTGTCGAACGCACAGAGGCGGTGAAGGAGTTCGCGAACGCGGGGGAGAGATGTCATGGGGCGAGGCTAGCGATAGACATTTGCGGCGCAAGGCTTAAGCGGGGGCCATGTACCACTTTCACGCTGGCACAGGCCCGGACACGCAGGCGATCGGCATCGCGCTGGAGGAAATGTTCCTAAGCTACAAGCTGGATGAACGGCGCGCGCCCGTGCCGGTTCTGATTTATGGGCAGGCGCGGTTGCCGGATGCTGCGAACATACTGGTGGCGCTGGCGCGGCAGACCGGCAAGTTCCTGCCGCCGGATATGGAGGCGGCGAAGGCCTGGCTGATCAAGACACCGCCGGGCGTCGATGAGCTGGCGGCTGCCTTGAGCGACAAGGACTATATCCTCGGGCCCTACTCGGTCGCGGACATGGCGATGTATCCGCGTGTGGCGTTTGCGGCAGGCCCGCCGGCAAGTGTGGACGCCTGGCGGTATCGCCTCAGCCTGCGCCCCGGCGTAGGGCGCGGCATGGGCGTGTTCTCGAAATAGCGCGTTCGCGCCTTATTGAACCGGCGGGAAGTTATTGGGTTGCGGCGGACCGAAGCCAAGCAGTTCGATCTCGTAGATCACGGTCGAGTTCGGCGGGACACGATCCGCGCTGTCTTCGCCATAGTTGATCTGCGGCGGGATGCGCGCCATCCAGCGATCGCCCGGGCGCATCAGCTTGACCGCTTCGCGCCAGCCAGGCGTGAGGCCCGACACGAGGAACTCCTTCGGCTCGCCTTCTGCATAGGTCGAGACGACGAGGCTGGAGTCTAGCTTCTCCTCGAACGTGTCGCCGACCTGGTAGTCGGGGTCTTCGAGGCGACCTTCGAAGTGGACGACGACCACATCCGTGTCTGACGGCGAGCCGCCTTCGCTGGGACCCGATTCAACGGCGCGATATTCGAGGCCGGATGGCAGGCGGACGACGTCGGATGCATCGGTCGGCCATGGCAGAGCCTTGGGCCACGGATCGGACAGGACGCGGATGAGTTCGACCTGGAACATCAGGTCAGAGTTCGGCGGGATCTGCATGCCGGCGCCGCGCTCGCCATAGCCCTGCGCCGAGGGGATCCAGAACATGTACATGTCGCCGGGCTGCATCTTCTGCAGGCCATCGCGCCAACCGGGGATAACGCCGTTGACCTGGAACATGGAAGTCTCGCCGCGCTGGTAGGACGAATCGAAGATGATGCCTTCCTTGGCGAGGCGGCCTTCATACTTAACCTCGACGCGATCGCGGAGGCTGGGGGCCGGCGCTTTTCCATCACCCTTGCGGACGGCGAGGTATTCAACGCCGGTGTCGAGCTTTTCGATTCCGGGGCGGTTGTGATCCCACGGATGCAGCGACGCCCATGGATCGGCGACATCGACGGCGGCCGGATTGCACGCGACCAGCGTCAGCGCGGCAATAGCGGCCAGGGTCATGCGGATCATGCGCGTATCCCTCTGTCTTGTGATTCCCCGCCGGGAATATCGCTGGGGTGTTAGCATCGCTTCGGGCCACACGCGAGGGGCCTGAAAGTAACGCTTTGCCGAGCAGTTGCGGGCGACCCTGCCGCTATCATGTTGTCCGGGGCGGGAAACCGGCCCGGGTCAGCGCGTCGATGATTTCCTGCGTGTGGCGGGCGTCGCGCGTTTCGATCGTGATGTCGAACTCGGCGCCCTTGGCCGGCACGTCGAGCGCCATCCGGTTGTGGAACACCTCGATGATGTTGCCGCCATTGTCGCCGATGACGGTGCTGACCTTTGCAAGAAGGCCTGGCTGGTCGTTGCCGATGATGCGCACCGATGTGATCCGTTTTTCACGGACGAGCGACCGCGTAAGCACGGAGGCCAGCAGGCGCGTATCGATGTTCCCGCCGCAGAGAACGAGGACGACCTTGCGCCCGCGGAACGTTTCCGGCTCGGCAAGGAGCGCCGCGAGACCCGCAGCGCCGGCGCCTTCGGCGACCGACTTCTCGACCGTGGCGAACAGCGTGACAGCGCGTTCGAGGTCATCCTCGCTGACGAGAATGACGCGCTCCATCAGCTGGCGCAGGATCTGCGCCGTCAGCTTGCCGACTTTCTTGACGGCGATGCCTTCGGCAATCGTCGCGCCGCCGACTTTTGCTTCTTCGCCGCGCAGCTCAGCCGAGAGCGAGGGGTAGAGCGCCGGCTCGACGCCGATAATCGATGTCGCTGGACGGCGCGCCTTGATCGCGGTTGCGATGCCGGCAGACAGGCCACCGCCACCGACCGGGATCACCATCACGTCGAAATCGGGAAGCGCATCCATGATCTCGAGACCAATCGTGCCCTGCCCGGCGATGACCTGCTTGTCGTCGAACGGGTGGACGAAGGTGAGGCCCTGCTCTTTCTCGAGCTGGCGCGCGTGGGCGTCTGCATCGGCCAGCGTCTCGCCATGGATGATGACGGTCGCGCCGAAATTTCGGGTGTGCTCGATCTTCACGAAGGGCGTGCCCTTGGGCATCACGATGGTGGACGGAATGCCGAGGCGTGAGGCGTGATAGGCGACGCCCTGCGCGTGGTTGCCGGCCGACATGGCGATGACGCCGGCGGCCTTCTCCGAATTCGACAGCGACAGCAGCTTGTTGAGAGCGCCGCGCTCCTTGAAGGAGGCGGTGAATTGCAGATTCTCGAATTTGATCCAGACCTGCGCGCCGGTGATCTCCGACAGCGTGCGTGAGTAGCGAAGCGGCGTGTGTTCGATCTGGCCTTCGATCGCCTTCGCGGCGGCTTCGATATCGGCCAACGTCACGGGAAGCGACGATGCGGCTTCGGCGGCGTTTGCAGGCTTGGCGGTCACGGCGGCTGCCTTTCCCAAGGTTGGAACTGCGGCGTCCCTATACCCAATTCCAGCGGGGTGAAAGCCCGGAAGGCTCAGGCTGCCTTGTCTGCAGGCGAGGCCAGGCCCCGCGCGATATCGAGGCGGCGCATGGCCTTCGCAGGCCATTCTCGGACGGGGCCGACAGGCAGGCTTTCAACCATAGCGCGCATCTGGAACTGTGCAGCCTTGAACGCGGCTGACAGGCCCGGACGGCCAATGAAGCCGGACCCGATTGGGCGGGCAGCATTGGCGAGGCTTTCCTTGAAGCGATAATCGCCGGGGCCGAGATCCATCTCGGTATAGCCGGCGCCTGCGGCTGCACGGATCGCTTCGACGAACAGGATGAGGCCGGGCGAGTGAGCCGACAGTGTTTCGTCATAGGCGACGAACCACGCATGCAGGCTCTTGCCGGCGCGGAGGCAATACAGGACAGCGGCGGGGGCGCCCTTTACGCGTAGCGCAAACATGGCGCCGCCGAAGTTTGCGTCATCAGCCGGCCACGCAAAGCTGTCGCGCACGACACGGTCAATCCACTCATGCTGGAAGATGTCGGTGACGCCGGTGCGCTGCATCTGCTGGCGTTTCCAGCGCAGCAAAATCTCGAAGGCCTCAGGATTGGTCGAGAAGGAGTCGATTACGACGTCGCCATCATTGTCGCGCGTGAGCCGGGAGAGCTTCTTGCGCGTGCGTGCGATGGTCTTCGATCCGGTTGCGGCGCGCTGGTCGCACCAGTTCTGCCAGCCGTTCTCGAAGCGAACGACGTGACCGACATCGTGCACGAGCAGGCATTCGCCGGTCGCGTTGCTGGCAAGGCCTGCCGTGAGATCGATGCGGCCGACGCCGAGCGCCTTCACGCCTTGGGAAAGGTCCGCGCCGCCGGGGCCGATGAAGGCCTGGTAGTCGCAGATCGGGCCGCCGACAGGCATCGCGTTTCCGCCGGACATCTGGACCGGCAGGAAGCCTTGCGGCGCGCCATGCGCGTCACGCCAGACGGCGACGTGCACGTCGGGCCTGTGGCGGGCGACGAGCTGTGTCCATTCGGGCGTGAGATACGGGCTGGAAAGTTCGGGATCAGCAGACAGGCGGGCGCGCCAGGCGGCGATATCGCCCTCTGACAACTCGCTCGCATGAACACTGTCGACCCGCATTGCGGCGGACTTTCTGGCGGTTTGCCCAAGGGGACACCATCGCAGGCAGACCGCATTATTTCGTGAACCGGGATCGGTGAATTTTCACCTATCCGCTGGATCAGCTTCCCTTTGCAGCTTTGTCCGCCGCCTGCTGCTCCATCTGCGCCATCTATCCGCGTTCGATGGCGGCAGCGTCCTCGCCGAAGTCTTCGGGCGTCCAGACGGGGCGGATCTCGACGAACTCACCGGCGGGGCACGGCGCCTGGCGGGCCCAGGCGACGGCCTCCGCCAGCGAGGGGCAGTCGATGATCCAGTAGCCGCCGAGGAATTCCTTGGTTTCAGTGAAGGGGCCGTCGATCACCGTGGTCTTGCCGCCGCCATTGTATTTGACGCGCGCGCCCATGCGCGTGGGCTTGAGCCCCTCCCCGCCCAGCATGATGCCGGCATCCACCATGCGCTGGTTGAAAGCCATCATGTCTTCCAGCAGCTTCTGGCCCTCAGGCCCGGGAGGAACGGGGTTTGTCTCGGTTTCAGCCGCAGGGCCGGGATACATCAGCATGACGAAACGCATGGGGTTCTCCTTGTGTCGCCCCTAGGACGCGGACCGCAATCACGATCCGACATTTTTGCGCGCAGGTTTTTTGCGGACGCTATTCGGTCTTCGGCACGATCCGGTAGATGGCGTTCGTGATGTCGGACGCGACGTAGACGGAGCCGTCCTTCTTCGAGACCGCGACGCCGGTTGTCGTGTAGGCCGGGAGCGCGCCCTCGGCGGAGACGAGGCCAGTCTTGAGGCCTTCGGCGAGGACGGTCTTCGATTTGTCCGCAGGGTTGAAGGCGATGACGCGGCCGGCGCTGGCTTCTGCGACATAGACCTTTCCATCCGAGCCGATGTCGATGCCTTCGGGACCGGCGAGACCTTCGAGCACGCGGGTGATCATCTTTGACGCGAGATCGACGACGGCGAGCGCGCCCGTGGCGGCGGGATTGGTTTCGGTGACATAGATCCTGCCGTCAGCGTCTTCCGCCATGGCGACCGGGAAGTTCAGACCAGCGACCAACACTTCGCCTGGCGCATCGCCCCCGCCCACAAGGCGGATAGTTCCGGTGGCGGCCTCAAGCGCAATGAGGCGACCATCGGCGAGTTCGAGCGCATCTGTTGGCGCGGTGAAGCCGTGATGGATGACGGCGGCGCCGCTTGCGCGATCGACGACCTGCACCATGCCGGCTGCCCAGGAGGTGATCAGCACTTTCGACTTGCCGGCGCCGATGCCGAGCTGGTTCTCGGTTTCGTCGCGATACATGCGCAGCGGATCGGTGATGGCTTTGGTGGCCGTGTCGACGACGCGGTAGGCGAACACGTCGGCGACGTGGAGTTTCTCCCCTTCAGGCCCATCGGTGATGACGAGATCGGTGGGAGTCGCGAGCGGGCCGCTGACGACGGTGCGCACAGCGCCATCGGCGGGGTTCACGGCGTATATCGTGGCGTCGGCCATGTTGGAGACGTAGATCGTGCCGTCCTTCGCGATGGCAAGATTGTCGAGCGCGGGGGCGAGCGTGGCGACGACGCTGACCGCCTTCGTCGTCATGTCGATGCGCTTGAGCTCGCCGGTCTTTGTGTCGATGGCGAAGAGGTTTCCATCGGGTCCAAAATTCGCAGCGGCGGGAATCTGGAAGCCATCGGCGACGATGGTGTCGGCGCCGGTCTTGGGATCGATCCGCACGATCGCGTTCTTGAACCACAGGGGGCCGTAGAGCATGCCGTCTGGCCCGACCTCGAAGCCGTTGAAGCCGCCGAGGTCCTTGCGGATGAGACGGGCAGCCGTGGCGCCGGTGACGTCCGCCTCATAGAGCGCGTCGCCGAGGAAGACCTGTGTGAAGTAGAGCTTTCCGTCCTTCGTGAAGGCGAGCGAGTTCGACCCCGGCAGGCCTTGCGAAATCAAGCGGGGCTGGCCGCCCCCGCCTTGCCCGGCCTTGTCCTGGATGAAGACCTTGCCGGTGAGGTAGCCCGTCCACGCCATCTCGCCATTGGGGCCGAAGGCGATGTCGTCGGCCATGCCGTCGGGCGGGCCGAGGCGCTCCGTCACTTCGCCGGTGGCGGGGTTCACGGCATAGATCGCCTGCCCCACCACGCTGCCGGCGAGAACTGTTCCGTCCTCTTCCACAGCCAGGCCATGGAGGCCGTGGAAGGGCGACGGGCCGATGAATTCGGTGACCTCCCAGGTCGTGGTCTTCGCAGTCTCGCCGCCGCCACAGGCAGCCAGCGCGAGCACCGAGGCGGCACAGAGCATCCGCAACATGGCGTTCTCCCCAATCTGTTTTGCGGGACCTTAACGGCGCGGGGCGATCTGACCAGTCCAGGACCCGCCGGGCGCCTCCCCGGAGGGTCCTGAAAAGCAAACGCCCCGGCCTTTGGGGGCCGGGGCGCTGCAATCATTCAGTCGAAGAGGCGATCTCAGCCGCCCATTGGGGGCTTGGTGGCAGCAGCAGGCTGCTGACCACCGGCGCCGCGGCGCATCATCGGCATGACGGCTTCGAATTCCTTCATGTCGATGCCGCCGTCCTTGTTGGTGTCGACCATGCCGAACGCCATCGGGCTGCCGATCATCTGTTTGAACTGGCCGCGCAGTTCCGACATCTGGACTTTCTCATCCAGGTCGTCGTCGAGCATGCCCAGCAGGCGCGTCTTGTTCATCTGCTGATCGTAGTCTTTCTGGTTCGCGGCGGTCTCGTCTTTCCAGAGATAGCGCAGCGAGGTGTAGAACATTTCCTCGAACGACTGGTCACCCCAGACGATCTTCTCGTTCGGATTCGGATTGGCCGGGTTCCGCTTCGAGTTGTCGTAGATGTAGGTCGCGATGACTTTCGAGCCGGCCTTGATCTCGATGGGCTTCTCGAACTCGTACATGCGCTGCCAGTTGAAGTCGTAGAACGGCACGTTGAGGATCGTTTCGCGCTTGCCGGACGGCTCCATGACCTCGAGCTTCGAGTAGGTGCCGCGGTAGTGAGCGTGGACGACGGCGGTGTGCAGGATCGCATCCTTCGGGAAGAGGAAGTAGGCGATCTCCTGGTGGTTGCCGTCATTGGCCGGGATTTCGATGAACTGATCGACGAGCGGCATTTCGCGCATGATCAGGTCCGGCATCTCGCCGTCCTTGTAGAAGTAGAGGCCGATCTGTTCGGCCGAAACAGCTTCCTTGCCGAACGGCGTGTAGTGCATCTGGTAGCCGAACTCGCCACCGGCAGGCACCCACGAGCCGATACCCTTGGGAGCAACGGTCGATTCCATGCCGACGGTATAGCCGCCAACCGCGCCGCCCCAGGCTTGCATGCCCTTCTGCGTTGCGCCTTCCGGGATCACGCCCGAGAGAATGTGGTGGACGCCCTGGCGCTGCGAGACTTTTGCCGTGGCAGCCTTGAGCCACTTGCCTTCCTTGAGCGGGTTCGCAACGGTCGGGTACTGGTAGTCGACATAGCCCGTCGCCGGGATCGTGTATTTCGGAATGTCGACGATCAGGTCGGGCTTGCCGAGCGGCCACTCAGGAGCGACGTGGCGCGCGAGAGCGAGCGGGTCGGCCCCTTCGCCGCGCGGAGCGCCGGCTTCAACCCAGGCGACGAGCGTCTTGATCTGGTCGCTGGACAGCGACTTGTCGTCCTTGAACTTGGCCACGAACGGATCCGGATCCCACGGCGGCATGCGATCGGTGCGGACAGCTTCGCGGATCATGCCGGAGAACTGCTTGACGCGCTCGTAGTTGTCGAATGCGAAGGGAGCGATGCCGCCTTCCTGGTGGCAGGCGACGCACTTCTGTTCGAGCATCGGCGCGATGGTGCTGGTGTAGGAGATCTTCGCGAAGCCAGCCTTGGCTTCCGCCGTGCGGTCCGGGAACGAGATCGACTGCGCGTCGACCGGCAGCGAGGCAGTTGTCACGGCCTGGCCGGCGACAACGGCGGCGATCGGCCCCGCCGAGAGGGGGCCGCTGTAGGCGATCTTCATCGTCTTGGGCTCGATCACGAAAGCCTGGCCGACGCGCGAGGCGCCGATCTGACCGCCGACGAGTTGCAGGTTATCCTGGAGCACGGGGACCGAGATGTTGTTCTTCTGCGCGTCGGCGAGGATCATCTCGCGCGTGTCGTGCGTGTTGGAGTTCACCATCAGGAACTCGACACCCTTGGGCGCCCACTCGGCCTTGAGGGCTTCGAGTGAGGCAGCGACTTTCGCCGTGTCCGGGCTGCCGGCGGCGTGCATCACGACGACGATCGCCGGAGCATCCTTGAGGCGGTAAAGCTCATGTGCGCGGCCGGTGGCCGAGACGAGACGGAAGTTGTCGATGCGCGGAGCAACCTCGGCCATCGGCTCCGCAGCGGCCACGGCCGCCGAGGTCATCATGTCCTGCTGCGGTGCGCAGCTGGCGGCGCCAAGTGCGAGCACCAGGCCAATTGCAGTGAGGGAAAGCGTTCTGGACATGAGGGGGGAGCTCCTCCGGAGTGTGTTTTTCAGGCGGATAATGCATCGTACATCACCCTGACAGCGTCAACCTGCCGCGCGCTGATATCACCTAATTTTGTTAATGGACGGTACCGTTAGGCCACGGAAAGCCCGGCAATTCCCTCTGCCGGGTCATGTTCCGCCACCCAGTGGCCCGGCGCGGCCTCGATCAGGCGCGGCCGGTAGAACGGCGCATCCTCGGTCAGCCGCGATTTCATGAAGCGCAGGCTAGCCTTGGGGTCGAGGGGCGATGGGAGGTCGCCGACTAGCTTCACACGCGCCCGAGAGCGCTCCCGCACCGGATCTGGCGAGGGCACGGCCGAGAGCAGCGCGCGTGTGTAGGGATGGCGCGGATCGGAAAACAGCACATCGCGCGGGGCCATTTCCACGACGCGGCCGAGATAGAGCACCATCACGCGATGACAGATCTCGCGCACGACCGAGAGATCGTGGCTGATGAACATCATCGCGAGGCCGAACTCCTTCTGAAGATCGATCAGCAGGTCGAGGATCTGCGCCTGCACCGACACGTCGAGCGCGGAGACGGCTTCGTCGCAGACAACGAGCTTGGGCTTCAGGATCATGGCGCGGGCGATGCCAACGCGCTGGTTCTGTCCGCCTGAGAGCTCGTGCGGGTAGCGGTTGACCATGATGGGATCGAGGCCCATGCGCGCCATCATTTCGCGTGCGGCGTCTTCCCTCGCCTTTGCGCTGAGCTCGGGGCTGAACACGCCGAGCGGTTCGGCGATCGACTGGCCGACGGTCATGCGCGGATCGAGACTGGCGAGCGGATCCTGGAAGACGATCTGCAGCTCCTTGCGAAGGGGCTGCACGTCCTTGCGCGAGGCCTTGGCGATATCGCGACCGAGCCAGGCGACGGAGCCGGCGCTGGGATCAAGCAGGCGCAGGACGCCGCGTGCGAGGGTGGACTTGCCGCAGCCGCTCTCGCCGACGACACCCATTGTCTCGCCCGGGCGGAGCGAAAAGCTGACGCCATCGACCGCGCGCAGCGGGACGCGTTTGCCGAAGAACCCACCGGGCACGCTTACCGGGAAGGTGAGGTGGAGATCCTCGACTTCGAGCAGAGGCTTCGTTTCCAGCGCGGGCGCGGGGCCGATCGCCGGGCGGTCGCCACGGTCCGTCCGATCAAGGCGCGGCATCGCTTCGAGCAGCATGCGTGTGTAGGGATGCGCGGGCGCTGCGAACACCTGTTCGACTTCGCCGCGCTCGACCGCCTCGCCATGGCGCATGACGACGACGCGATCAGCCATGCGCGCGATGACGCCCATGTCGTGCGTGATCAGCACGAGGCCGGCGCCGGTCTCGCGCTTGAGTTCATCCATCAGGTCGAGCACCTGCGCCTGCACCGTGACATCGAGCGCTGTTGTCGGCTCGTCGGCAAGAAGCAGCTGCGGTTCGCACAACATGGCGGAGGCGATCATCACGCGCTGGCGCATGCCGCCGGAAAGCTCGTGCGGGAACTGGTGAAGACGGCGGCGGGCTTCGGGGATGCGCACGCGCTCAAGCCATTCGACGATGCGCTGATCGGCGGCTGCGCCCTTCAGGTTCTTGTGGCGCGCCAGCACCTCTGCCATCTGCGCGCCGACAGTCATGTGAGGCGTGAGAGAGGTGAGCGGGTCCTGGAAGATCATCGAGATACGGGCGCCGCGAATTTCGTTGAGCTGCTGGCGCGAGAGGCCGGCGAGTTCCTGGCCGCCGAACTTGATCGAGCCTTCGACAATGCCGTTGGACGCGGTGAGGCCCATCGCGGCGAGCACGGTCTGGCTCTTGCCCGAACCGCTTTCGCCTACGAGGCCGAGGCATTCGCCGGCGGCGACGCTGAATGACAGCTTCTTCACCGCCTCGACGCGCCCGTCCTGCGTTTCGAAGGAAACGGAGAGATCGCGCACATCGAGAAGCGGATTGGCTGGGTTCGTCTGGGTCAAGGAACTGCTCACGCTGGATTCTTCACGGCTTCGATGCCCTCGGCAGCGAGAACTGACAAGATCACCTCGATCAGGAGGGGGGACATATCTTCCCCGCCCTTCCGGTGCCTGCGGCGCTGGCGCACGAAAACGCGCCAGTCGGTGGGGTAGCCCTGCGAGGCCCCGACGCTGGCGCAGCCGACCATCAGTTCCTGCTCGTGCTCGGAGATGAATTCGAGGAACCAACCCCAGTCGTCGGGCATCGGGTAGCTGCTGATCACGCCCTGCTGGGCGAGCGCTTGCGCCAGCCAGACCGCAAGTTCGAAGCCATAGAGGTCGGCGTTGACCTGGCAGGGCTCGGGCAGGATGGGCGGGAATTTGTCGGTGGTGAAAGCGATGGAGGCGAGCTGCATTGTGGGAGTTGAACCCGGTTGCGGGCGGGATGGAAACCCCTGTCGATCACGCGCGGGCATGACACGCAGCCGCAGGCGCGCTTAGGATGTCGTCATGAGCGACAAACCCAACCTGCCCGTTTCGTCCGACGCCGTTGCATGGGAGCCGTTCGAGCGCGGCAGGTTCGGCAGCCGGTTCAAGCACCTCACGCGCGCAGCCATGGGGGAGCGGCCCTATCATGTCGGCGTCGCGATCGAGGAGCTGCCGCCGGGCAAGCAATCCTGCCCGTTCCACTTCCACATGCTGGAGGAAGAGCATCTGCTGGTGCTGGAGGGCGAATGCACGCTGCGGCTAGGAGAGGAGCAGCTGCTCTTCAGGGCAGGTGACTACGCTGTGTTTCCGGCGGGCGACAAGCACGGCCACTGCCTGGTCAATGAGACCGACTCGGTGTGCCGGTATGTCGTGATCGGCGAGAACAATCCGAATGAAAGCTGCGTCTATCCCGACTCCAACAAGGTCTCCAACCGCTGGCTGGGCGAGCGGTATGATCGCACAGCGAAGCGAGACTACTGGGACGGAGAAGACTAGGTCATAGACT
>Ga0105048_10002071_pt1 | contig 32442 bp, 26 predicted proteins | sample MAT05_FD_78382 | JGI IMG/M metagenome (GOLD analysis project Ga0105048, IMG submission 78382) | Freshwater microbial communities from Lake Fryxell liftoff mats and glacier meltwater in Antarctica - MAT-05 | ecosystem: Environmental > Aquatic > Freshwater > Ice > Liftoff microbial mat | place... | reverse complement strand
GAAAAAAGTATGAAGGAGATTCTACTGAGCATATTTCTGAGGTCATTTTTGATAGCAGCAATCATGCAATTATAGTGGCCAATGGAAATTCCACCACGGGAGATTTCTATACCAACGAAGTGCGATGGAATTTAGCCACAGGTATATCGGCATATCTAACCGTGTGTAAAACGGATAGTATAGGAAATATACTATGGAAGCATGCCTACGGATCCTTTGACACTACGATGCTCGAATTAAGAGACATTCAGACTGACGGCGTATTAGTTTATGGCGATGCAATATGAATTTATAGCAAGATTCAGGGAAGAGATAGTGTGGGCGAAGGTTTTGGGTGGACACCACAGATTGGGTCTGTAGATACCTGGATTGTTCAATGTGATACACTTGGAATTATGGAGAACAAATTACGGTTGGGAGACATGCAATTGGAGATACCACAGTTTATAGCAATCAATAATATTACAAATAAGCCAATAATAGGCTTAGCTTCTGGAGGATCTGCGATTATAACAGGTTTTGAATAAAGCGTTTTAAAAAATGAAGATAGTAAGATATTTGAACTTGAGCAATGGCCAAACGGGGTAAGTAATATTCAGAAAACTCAACATCTTATTTGGACAATTTCACCTAATCCGAACAATGGCAATTTTATGATCATTTTTGAACAGGATTTTAGTGGTGATCTTAAAATTTATACATCAACAGGACATCTCTAAATCCTGCAAAAGATTATGTGGCTTTCTATTATAATCTGAATAATAAGAACAAGGTCACAAATATCGTAGTGGTTGATTTGGCTGGAAAACAGATTTACAGGAATTCATTATCCGGTTCCAAGGGTCAGCATATCTGGGATACACAGAAAATATCAAATGGGCAGTATGTCTATTCTATCAGTACAATTTCAGGAGAGAAATATACCGGTAAAATAACTATTCAGAAATAAAGAGATCCTTATTGACCATAAAAAAACCTCCTACAGCATGAGGTTTTTTTTATTATAATACTTAATAACGCTAATATGTTATTGTCCATGAGGCATCAACTAACATCTACAGTTACGGCATTATACCCTATTTATTTGGAGACGCTATGCAGAGCGTCCCGATCACGATTGCACCGCCACCACACTCACCTCATCACTCCAATGCCCTACGCGTTCGTCTTTTAAACGGTAGATGGCTTTGTATTTCCAGATATGATAATCGGCAGGAGCCGGTGGCAGGGCGGTATCGATATAGTTTGGCATCGCATCAATTGCCAGGAAAGAATAATTATTCCCGACACCGCTTCTGTCTACATGAATTTCAATAGAGGTCATATTGTTCTTGGTCTATACGATCTCAGGACGGCCGGCATTTGCTCTTACTTTGATCACTGGTTTGGCATTTAAAATATCGATTGTAATCTCCCTACCCTCGAGGCCCAGATCATCCCTGTCATGCAAAGACTTCGTGTCCTTCACGGGAATTCCCTTGGTAATTCCTGTCATCCAGAGCAGAGTCCAAGGAGTGGTAAAAAGTAGACCGCTCAGCGGTTTGAAATCGAAACCCGCCTTAGTATTTATTTCCCTGAAGCGAAATCAAAATAAGCGAAGAAGCTTCTCATTGGCATTATCCCAGCTAAAATTTTCTTGCACAAATTTCCTTCCATTGATAGCAAACTCTTCCTGAAGCGATTTGTTTTTAAGTAAATAAATGATCTTTTCTACAAATTCAACTTCATTATTCGCAATCAATACGTCCTTATTTTCATTAGCCAATAAAGATGCATTAGTCACTGAGGTCGTTATACATGGCAATCCCATGCTCATGGCTTCCAGTAATTTATTTTGCAATCCGGCACCTGTAAAAAGCGGGGCCACAAATATCCTCGCAGCATTATATGCATCCCTGATATCCTCGACCCAACCATGAATATGAATGTTGGCAGTTTCATACTTTTTTAATTCATTACCCGAAGAACCTACGATCGCAATCTGTATAGATGGATCTCTTTTCAACAGCAAGGGTGCAATTTTTTCTACCAGAAACTGTACGGCATTTTTATTGGGAACATACCCCAGATGCCCAGAAAAAAGAATGTCGTATTTTTTTACATGTTGGGTAGATTGAAAATGAGCTGTATCCACACCGTTTGACACCACCACGATACGGTTTGGGGTTATTTGTATGTTGTCTTTATCAAACTGTGAAATAATGGTGCATGCATCAAACCAGTCTGTCATCTTAATTTCGAAGTCCCTCATACAGCGGCTTTCACGCGCATAGAAATATTTTTTAATGCCGGTAAAATTTTGTTGAATACGTTCATAGTTTGTCGAGAACGCATCTTGAAAATCTATGATCTTCCGAAAGGGAAGGTCTTTGCCATACAGCGCGGTTCGAGAGAGTTGGCAATACACACTATCAGGTTGCAATGAAAGTAATGACGAATGGATCTTTTTATGAATAGAGGATGAATAAAAATAGCCTACCTGTATCGGTATTTTTTTGATATAGGCCAGTGATGTTTGTCGTAGAATTTCAGCCCGGTTCAGTATATATGTATGCATTTCTTTGCATAGAGGGAGGAGAGCATCTACATGAACCTGTGTTGGTTTTTCTTCGCAAAGAGTATACAAATACACATCATGAAAACGTGCGAGATAGCCGATCTGGTGGTACGCTCGTAGCTTATCGCCTTTGTCGAGAGGGAACGGGAAGCGGGATAATATGACTGCAATTTTCTTACGGGCAGGCATCTCAGTTCATCAGTTTAATATGCTCCAGCAGATCTTCATAGATCTTCTTTTTCTGGTAGTGAGAGGTAATAAAAGATCGTGCGTTCCGTCCGATCTGCCTTGCTTTTTCAGTCTCCGTAAAGCAAAATTTCAGCGCGGCGACAAATTCCTCGGGTGTATTCGCAATCAGAATATTCTCTTTGTCAGTCGCGCCTATTCCTTCTTCACCTATATGAGTAGAGATGATGGTTTTTCCTATTGCCATTGCTTCCATAATTTTGATCCGTATTCCGGCACCTGACAACAAAGGCACGATCATAATATTTTTTTCCAAACTGAATTTTGTGACATCATCAACTTCACCTACAATTTTCAAATGATCACATGCTTTGGAGAATAGACCTGGGGGCATGTTTTTTCCTGCAAGAAATAATGTTACATTGTTTACCTGTGCATGAAAGTTGTTCCATACATGTTCAAGAAACCATTGGACACCCTCTACATTCGGTGCCCAATCCATACTCCCGATATGGAAACAACTTTTCGGATCTTGTTCAATAACCGGGATGTCTTTGTTTGCATCGATACCAAACGGAACATAATGACAACTGTTGAGTCTGTTTTCTACAAAGTAATGTTCTTCTTTTTTTGAGATAGGTAAGAGCAGATCAAATTTCTGAAGCATATCCATCTCGTAGTTTTTCAACCTGTTGGTGAGAAGAACGAGGTATTTACGTTTCATAAAGGAAGACTCATTCTCCGACAAACGTTGCCAGATCAGGTATTCGATATTATGAACCCGGCAAAAGCAACGGGCATTACTATGTTTTCTTGCGGTTTTGAGATAAGGTGCTGTATAAATGCTTTCAAATTGAATAATATCAAAGGTCTCAGATTCAAGCAGGTCAATCAAAGCCTGTTCAACATCCTTATTCATAAAACGTACTACATTATACGATTTATCTGTAAATAAATTCAGAAAGGCAGACAATGGGTTCACATTGGTTTTGACATACACCGATTTGAAATGGACTAACCGGTCATAGATGGGAGGTAATGTGCTTTCTTCCACCCAATGTCTTGAGGTGTTTATACTCAGCATACTCACCTCACATCCTTGTTCAAGGTATCCTTCCATGGATTGATTCATAGCAATTGAACCACCGTCTCTCATAGGATAGGGTATGCGGGGAGTAAGAATGAGTATTTTTAATGCCATTGCAGAATCCCGAAAATAACTCAAAATGTTGAGACTATCCTTAACCGGATCAGATTCATTCTGACCTCCTGTTTTATACCGTTAACGAATAGGCACTACGCCATGAGACAAGAACTAACCATCTACGACACCGTCTTCTAAGCAGGAGCATGCTAACTTATTGATTTGGACTAAAATGAAATTCGTCAATGTATTACTTGTCTTATAAGCCGATTGAGTTGATTGTTTTATTCAATGCTTTCATAGTATTTTTACCGGATGGAAAAACAATCCCTGGTATTTTTAGGGTCCAAGCCGATCGGTTATCATGCCCTGCATTATTTGATTCATCAACGCGAACAACTTCATCTTGATATTAAAGGGATTTTGACCAACGACAACCCTGCGTTTTCCAATCATCTCAGTTTAAAAAAGCTGGCAATGGAATATGATATCCCGGTTTTTAATTCATTGAAGGAAATGCCCGAAGCAGATTTTTTGTACAGCGTGCAATATCATGAGATTCTGAAGGAAGAAGATATTCTGAAGGCCGGGAAAATTGCCTTAAATCTGCATATGGCTCCATTGCCGGAATACCGTGGGTGCAACCAGTTTTCCTTTGCAATTGCAGAGGATAAAAAAGAATTTGGCACCACCATTCATAAGATTGACACTGCAATTGATCATGGTGATATCCTGTTTGAACGGCGCTTTGCAATACCCGAAGCGTGCTGGATAAGTGAATTGTATGATCTTACCTTGAATGCTTCCATCGACCTGTTTATTGAAACTATTTCAGATATAGTCAATGGAACGTATACCATTACTCCGCAACAAACACTAGTTGCAGAACGAGGTACATCCATTCATTACAGAAAAGAGATCGATGACTTGAAAAAAATTGAACTTAGCTGGGATTGCGAAAAGATAGAACGTCACATCCGGGCTACCTATATGCCCGGTTTTGAACCTCCCTATGCCTTAATCGGGAATGAGAAAATTTATTTCAGAAAAGAATGGAAATAAAACGAGTCGTTTGCACCGTAACCAATGATCTGAATTATGATCAACGTATGATGAGGATCTGTACGTCTCTGTCAGGTGCAGGTTATGATGTGTTATTGGTCGGTCGTAAGAAGCGCGATTCGTTGCCATTACAACAAAAATCATTCAGACAAAAACGCTTGTTTTGTTTTTTTGAACAAGGAAAATTATTCTACACAGAATACAATATCCGTTTGTTTTTTTATCTCTTGTTTCTGAAACAGGATGTGATCTGTGCGATTGATCTCGATACCATTTTACCTTGTTTAATGATTTCTAAAATAAGAGGCAAGAAACGGGTCTACGATGCGCATGAATTATTCTGCGAAATGGAAGAAATTATCAGCCGGCCTGCGATTTACAGCATGTGGAAAGCGATCGAACGATATGCCGTTCCACAGTTTACGAATGGGTACACGATCGGCGAATGTTATGCAGAAGAATTCAGAAAGATGTATCAGGTCGATTATAAGATTGTGAGAAATGCCACTGTTCTTCAGCCTTTGAAAATTGTTGCTCCTGAAGAAACCTACATCCTTTACCAGGGAGCAGTGAATGAGGGTAGAAGTTTTGAAACATTGATACCTGCTATGAGACATGTAAAAGCCAAATTGATTGTATGCGGGGAAGGAAATTTCTATGAACAGGCCCAGGCAATTGTCAGGGAATACGGATTAGAGGACAAGGTGATTTTTAAAGGTTATATCGAACCGGCAATGCTGAAAACGTATACACAAAATGCGTATATCGGGATCACATTATTTACGAATGAAGGCAAGAGTAATTACCTTTCCATGGCCAATCGTTTTTTCGATTATATGCACTTTTGTATTCCCCAGCTTTGCATGGCCTATCCGGAATATGTGAAGGTGAACAGCCAATACGAAATCTCTTATCTGATTAAGAATACAACGCAAGAAACGATTGCAAAAGCCTTGAATGAATTGCTTGAGGATACCACATTACATGCACGACTGAAAGCGAACTGCCTTAAGGCCAGAGAAGAATATTGCTGGCAAAAACAGGAGATCACATTACTTCATTTTTATAAAACTATCCTTGGGTAAAAAATTACATATCATCAGTCTGGATATTCCTTCACCACCCGATTATGGCGGTGTCATCGATATCTTTTATAAACTGAAAAGCTTGCATACGATAGGAGTGGAAATTACACTTCATTGTTTTGAATATGGGGATCGCAAACCTTCGACCGAATTGCAGCAGTATTGTACGAAAGTGTATTATTATAAGCGTCTCATAGGTATACGGGGTTTGCATCCTTCCTTGCCTTATATCATTTCTTCGCGTCGCGATCCTGCACTTCTTACAAACCTGTTGAAAGATGATGCACCTGTCTTATTTGAGGGAGTTCATTGCTTGTATTATGCCATGGATGAGGCGCTGGCCGGCAGAAAAAAAATACTACGAGCGCATAACGTAGAGTCAGATTATTACAGATCACTGGCCACCCATGCAGGGAGTGTACTAAAACAATTGTATTATTCCTTCGAATCGAATCGGTTGAGTTTCTTTGAAAAAAGTATGCATCAATACGTGGATGTGATCCTGAGTATTTCGGAATCAGATTACCGGTATTTTACCCAAACCTATCCTTCAGTTAAGCATTTTTTTATTCCTGCATTTCATGCGAATGAGGAGGTCGATATCCAGGTTGGTTCCGGTCACTATTGTTTATATCATGGCAACCTTAGTGTCGCAGAGAATGTGCGATCTGCCCGCTACCTCGCAGAGACTATTTTCAAACATGTAGATTCTAAACTTATTATTGCGGGGAAAGATCCGGATGCGACAGTAATCGCACTACAGAATGATCATATAAAGGTGATTCCAAATCCGGATACTCAAACCCTTGTAACACTTATTCGTGAAGCGCATATTCATGTTCTTCCGGCTTTTCAGTCGACCGGATTAAAATTAAAATTGCTTCACGCGCTCTTTATCGGAAGACATTGTCTTACGAATATAGCAGTCTCTGAAACTGCATTACAGGAAACTATTCATGTGGCAGACACAGATGAGGAGTTTATTTTTCAAGTGCAGGAATTGATAAAACGGCCGTTTACAGAGACAGATATAAAAATTCGGAAGCAGGCGTTGGCATTTTATAGTAATATAGAAAGGGCGATGGATATTGAGGGTTTTTTATAGCTGTTAGCCGTTAGCTTTTAGATTGTGTTCGCCTCAGAAAAATTTGTTGGCAATAGCCTTTTACGTAAAATTGCTTTTAGCCATAGGATGTTAGCTTTTAGTTTGTGTTCGTTAGCTAAAGGATTGTAGGTAATGTTCTAATGGGATCATTTTTTGATGATAGCCATGGCTTTTAATAGACTTGATAATACTTGCCTGTAAATTATTCTGCGACAAGATTTTTATGCCTTTAATTTAAAACGTTCATCGACAGGCGAACAGCTAACAGGCTTTCTTCCCTTTCAGTTCGTAGCGGGCCAACAGCTAACAGATTTCAGCTAACAGGCCTTCTTCTCTTTCACTTAAAGCGGCCATAGACAAGCTAACAGCCCTTCTTCCCTTTTAATTATCGCAAACGTGATATTAAATCTACTGATTATTAATGAAGTAGATATCTTTGCAACATGGAAGGGATCCCATTCGGAAACTTTGAGTTAGACAGGTTTGAAATGACCTTTACCACAGATGGAATATGGCACTATACCCTCGAAAAAAAAAATGTCCTTATTTATATCGACCAAATCAAGACCAGATATAATTTATCCTGTTATCTACAGAACGAGTTCCATATGAGTATGACCGGCAACTTTAATCAAATGGTGGATGCAGTGACGAAATTTATGTTCGACGAATAATTAATAGCTTTTTCTGAAAACTATACAAATACCAATGTTGAGTAACTTAAGAACACTGAAGATATGTTTAAAATAGTTTATAAGTTGCTGATTTTCAGTATTTTGCGTCAATGAAAACGAATCCCTTCGGAATTGAAGCATTGGATGTGTATATAAAATACCCGACCTCAGAGGGTACATTGAATTATCATCTGGCAAAAGGACACTGTTCAGTTTATATAGAACTAAGTGCACTTGCGTTTACCCTAGCTTGCTTTCATGGATCGGATCTTCATATGGCCATCAGCGGAGATGTGGATTCAATTACAGAGGCGGTGCAGACATGTTTTCTAATTGATTAAATTCGATGTCAATCATTTCCAGTATTGGGTAACTGAACTTCCTGACGACTCTCTGTATTCAATTCAGTCAATTTGAAGAATGAAGAATTTTTAGAATTACCGACCTCTGTACCTTCTTTTCGGAGTTGTTCCCAGAAATTTTAAACTATTGGTCCACTATGCAATTTTCCATCTATCATTTAATGTTATCCTGCTTCTGTCGGTCAGAATTGATTTAGTTAAATTATCCATCCCTACCTGGGTTAGGATTTTTTCTTTTTAGCTGTTTTCACAGCAGGAATCTCATCGTTTTCTTCTTCAGTGTCATCATTCACCTCTTCTTCTTCTGCTGCTTCAATATTTACGGCTGAAACTGCTACCTGCGTTAATGTTTCGTCGGCCTTCTTTTCCTCGGTTAGGGTTAGCTCAAGAAGTTTAGCCGAATCGTTTAACCCGAGGGTTTGTGCAAATTGACGCAATGTGCCATAGGAGGCTATTTCATAGTGTTCTACTTTTTGTCCGGCAGAAATAATACCTGCATCACGCATGGCTCCCTTCTCACAATCCTGCATGATACCTTCTGCTTCCTTTATTAAGCCTTCCATCGCATCGCATTTTTTAGCGACCGCTTTCTTTCCAAGTGCGCTGAAAACTTCTTCTATTCGTTGCACATGAACCTTGGTTTCTTCGAGGTGATTTGTAAGTGCCTCTTTTAATTCAGGAGACGTAGCATTCTTGATCATTTTAGGAATTGCTTTGGTGAGTGCTTTCTCCGCCCAGTAGATATCTTTCACCGAATCTTCAAATAATTTCATCAGTTGTGAAGATTGCATCCCTTTAGACGTGTTGCTTTTTGTTTGATTAGATCCGCTTTTTGTGGGCGCTTTTGACGCCGGAGTTTTTGAGTTTTTCATTGTATAATTATTTTTATGTATGCAAATGTAATTGCCTAAACTATGAAGTATTTACAGAACGGGAGTTATAATTTACAAAATTTACAGATATGAAATTTACAGAATGGACGTACAAATATTGCCAGATGTCAATGCTAATTTTCAGAGAAAAACCAGCGTTGGGGCTTACGAAAAAAGGTTGGGATGATTGTTTGCAGAGGAAACAGCTCAAACGAATAGGGTAAGAATAGGTTTCTTTAAACAATTTGACTCCAATAATAAAATTATCTTGGCAAGATTAATTAATAGACACGTTCATACCCCTTAATGGCAACTATATCTAGCACACCCTTAATCTCCTGCGCACGGTGTCTCATATTATTGAGTCCACCATTGTGGATGATCGTTGCTTCATCAAACCCTTTACCATTGTCTTCTATCGTTAAATAAATATTCTTTTCACTAAATGATAAGGAAAGTTTACATAAACTGCACCCCGCATATTTTGAAAGGTTATTCACGGCTTCCTTAAAGATGAGATATATGTTATTTTTTACGTCCATCGGTAATTTAAACGAAGGTGCTTCTGTTGGAAAATCAAAAACATAGTCTATTCCTTTCGCTTCCAACATGGTAGTTCCATATTCTCGCATTTGGCTCATTACTTCTTCCATTGTATAATTCCCCGGACGGATATATCCAGATGATATCCCTCATGCTATCCAGTAAACGCTGACTTCGTTGATTAATTTTTTCCAAAGTGACCATTGCGTTTGCGTTCCCGTTTTCGGGTAGTACATGTTGCGCAGTACGACTTAGTATATTGATACTACTTTGGATGCTGCCAATATCATCGTGTAGATCCCGGCTAAGACGGTTTCGTAGTAAGATTTCGCCAATTCATGTCAATGCAAAATATCGACATCAGTTTGGCCAAATGCTTTTTCCTGGCATTGTATTTTGTATTTCCTATTTTTTTTGTTTCTTTAGCTCCGGCTTGTACGAAACTGTTTGTTTGGTTATTTCACAAGGCCATGGGAAAGTTTATGAGAGGAATTAGTTTAAAACATGCATGGTTTTTATTCTGGATTGTATTAATAATTTACGGATTTGTAGGCGTGATTTTGAAAGCTCCGGTCCTTATAAGTGTTTGTTATGCAATTAGTTTCAGTGCATTTGCGTTCTTTGGGGATTTATGTTATCAATTCTTTGGAATTAAACGACACAGAAAGTTTCTAAGTAGTTTGGGTGCAAACTACTCCTTAACCATGGATTTAAAGGTGAAAATGTAAATAATTATCAAGGACTAATCGGCGAATACCATAATCGCATTTTTGAAATTTATTATGACTGGTGCGCTCCAGAAGCTGTTAGAGCAATCGTATTGACGGTTTACTATCAACCTCAGAATGACATAAGTGATGCAGAAGCGAATTATGCATTTATGGTTGAGAAGAATAAAAAGTATAAAATTAAACCTTCATGGACTTGGCATTATTCCTATATTGTGGAAAGAAGGAACGTTGATTTTGATTAATACGATTGGAATTCTTCCGTTTCCATCCTATACTATTCTGATGAATAGAATGGATTACTTGCTGGAAATCCTAAAAAAAGAAAATTTAAGCATAATCACGAAAGAGCAAATAGATCAATACAGAATATTATCTCCAAATTTCTTTCAGCCGAATATTCATTTGTATAACGAAAAATAACGGCCGCTAATCTATAAAGATTAGACAAACTGTTGCGAAATGAAACTAAAATTTAATCTTTCGAAGTTTATATTCGGCAATGAATCATGTATAGCAGTTCATATAAACGTAATTTTTTCTTATAGGTTGATATCGATCAACCGAAATGCCCAAGAGGGATTATTTCTTTTTCTAGTTTTTAACCAGTAAGACACACTAACCGCTTAAGAAATTTTAAGAAAACTTCGAACTAAAGTTAGCTCTTACAGCCTGGCAATTTCATCATTTGTAAGTCCGGTGATATTGATAATAATTTCGATAGAAATTCCATTTTCTTTAAGAGACTTAGCGATCTCAATATTTCTTTCCATATTTCCTTCCATCTTTCCTTCATCAAATGCCGTATCAATGACTCCTTTTAAATCCCTAAAGATTTTGAGGCTATATTCATAACTTTCTAACTCTGTCTGCCCTAATTTTGCCAGTTCTGCTTTTTCAAATGCCTTTGTAAAAATGTTATCAGCAAAAATTGTTGGTATGTTTTGGAAGTCCTCCAGATGCTTAATAAAAAAGAGCCATCTATCAAGGCGCGAAATCAATTCATTTTCAGATGAAAATTTGGCATTTCAAGATAGATATATGTCAGCTTATCATAAAACGTATTCCCATGTTGGTTTTTAAGTTTTATGGTATGAACAACATCATTTTTTTCAGGCTCGTTTTCATAGTCATCAAATGTGAAATCCAAAATACCAATACAATAAACAGCTTTTAGTTGATGACTCCCCGCCTGAACGACAAAGGCGGGCAGGCATTGTCCCTTTTCAGCCTGTTCCCTGATCGGAAATGTTGAATAATAAATAGTTCTCTCTTTAAAATAATTCTGTTTTGCTTTCTGTAACTCGACGATGAATTTTTCGCCGGTTTCATTTTCGCAATAAATGTCAAAAATGGCCTTTCTATCCGTATCAAATTGCCCAAGTTGTTCTGTATTCTTAAAGGTTAAATCAATATTTCTATCATGATGTGTCAAGAGCGCATTTAAAAAATCAATCAAAAGTGGCTTACTTGCCTCTTCTCTAAAGATTTTCTTAAATCCAAAATCAGTAAATGGGTTTGCATATTTCGCCTTCATTTTATCTTTTTAAACTCAAGGCAAACTTAGAGATTATTTATTGATGTTTTGCCTTTAAGATATAAGCTAACGGCCATCCGCTGACAACGAGCAGCCAACAACTATCAGCTCTCCCCCCTCTGTATTTGCATTGCTTGAAATACTTTCTTATGTTTGTGGCATTAACACAACATGATATGAATTTTCAATTGTCAGAGGAGCAACTCATGATACAGGAGGCTGCCCGTAATTTTGCCCAAACCGAACTGTTGCCAGGCGTGATCGAACGTGATGAACATCAGAAATTTCCAACCGAACAGATCAAAAAGATGGGCGAACTTGGTTTTATGGGTCTGATGGTCGATCCAAAATATGGTGGTGCTGGTATGGATACCATTTCCTATGTACTTGCAATGGAGGAGATTTCAAAAATTGATGCCTCCGCTTCCGTTTGTATGAGTGTGAATAATTCCCTGGTTTGCTGGGGACTTGAAACTTTTGGATCGGAAGAACAAAAACAAAAATACCTTGTGTCATTAGCGACCGGCGAAGCGATAGGCGCCTTTTTATTAAGTGAACCTGAAGCAGGAAGTGATGCGACATCTCAACGAACGACCGCAGAAGATAAAGGCGATCATTATCTGATGAATGGGACCAAGAACTGGATCACCAACGGAAATTCCGCCTCCCATTACCTTGTCATCGCGCAGACCGATATCGAAAAGAAACATAAAGGGATCAATGCATTTATTGTAGAAAAAGGCTGGGAAGGTGTAACTGTTGGCGGTAAGGAAAATAAAATGGGAATTCGTGGTAGTGATACACATTCGATCATGTTCCAGGATGTAAAAGTGCCAAAAGAAAATAGGATAGGGGAAGATGGGTTTGGTTTCACATTCGCTATGAAAGTATTAAGCGGCGGACGAATTGGAATCGCTTCTCAAGCCCTCGGAATAGCAAGTGGCGCATACGAGTTAGCAGTGAAATATTCAAAAGAACGTAAGGCATTTGGAACTGAGATTATGAATCATCAAGCGATACAATTTAAATTAGCCGATATGGCAACACAAATAGAAGGTGCCCGTTTACTTTGCTTCAAAGCAGCATGGTTAAAAGATCAGCATCTAAATTATGATATGGCTTCTGCTATGGCCAAACTTTATGCTTCCGAGATTGCGCAAAGTGTCACTACCGAAGCGGTGCAGGTTCATGGTGGATATGGTTATGTAAAAGAGTATCATGTAGAACGTTTGATGCGTGATGCCAAGATTACCCAAATCTATGAAGGTACTTCTGAAGTGCAACGTATCGTGATTAGTCGCGGAGTATTGAAAGGATAGTATTACGAATTTGATATAAATTACAAAGATCCTCGGTATTTACCGGGGATTTTTATTCAAGCTTATTAGTTATGGTTTATCTGAAATGGTTCGTGATGCTGTCTGTTATTTATTTCTGAATTGCTGATCGAGAGGAATTATATGTTGACCTATAAGGGGACTGTTACATGAATGAAGAATGAGCTCAATAATACATGTATAAGAGGGTCGGTTTGGTGGCATTTCCAATAATCTTTTCAAGACGAAAGAAGAAATTTTCTGAGACCATAGGACAGCCAAGGCTGTTATAAATAGGATCGGTTTGTTCTTCTTCAGGAACACGCCAATAACGATGAAGGACGATGTTCCGTTTAAATGAATTCGAATTGGTTGAATCCAAACCATGTAATTTATAGGCAAGTCCAAACCGTCCTAAATAACTATTCCCGACCTTGTATTTTCCTATTGCAGAACAATTTGATCCTTCTATATTGCTGAATCGAAGTCGTTCGCTTCCCTCAATTTCCGAGCCATATCCATGCGCAACAAGACCTTTATCAACTACTTTTCCTGATGCGAGATTATACACAAAAAAGCGATTTTGCATTGAAGGTATCCGCATATCGATCAGAAAGATAAAATCATTGTTGAATATAGGATGGTTGGTATTGAAGGTCTTTATTTCAGCGGCTTTATTTTTCAAACGTTGATTGATCTCGATGCCTATTGAATGTTCATCTTTCTTACTGATCATTTTAATATCATGACCTTCATGACAAGATGAAATAAGTATCAAGAGTAACTGGAGCATTATTTTTTTCATGCTTAAAAATTAGAAACGCCTGATGCAACCAGAACAATAGTTCACATGGGAAACCAATATTTTTTATAATAAAAAAAGGAGCAGCTTATGGCCGCTCCTTTTCGATTTAAAATTTCTTCAAATTTAATACCCAAAAATTTCTGTCAGACTTAATATTTTAACAGGTCCGTATTTATTCAATTCCGGCCAGTTCACTTTGGAATCGCTTCCTACCACTGTAAGAACATATGGTTTGCCGGCTATATTCTGTGCATAGAATTGATCAATATCTTTGAAGGAAAACGTGTCAGTCGCATTATAGATCTTTTCATTGATATCATAATTGATCCCTTTCTTTTGTGCATTCAAATAACTGAAAAGAATGGCGGTCTTGGTCGTTCGCGAGGTAGAAATCGAATTCTTGATACTGGATTGAGAATTACTGAACAGCTTCTCCGATTTCGGTAAATTAGTCAGCAATTCCTGCATACCCGCTACCGCTTCTTTCATTTTATCTGCCTGACAACCCACATAACCCGTCATGCTGAATGGCTCATCTTTCTTCCTTGGTGTGCCATAAGCCGCATAGGTAGAGTAGGCGAGGGCTTTCGATTCACGGATTTCCTGGAAAACAATCCCACTCATATTTCCGCCAAAATATTCGTTGAACATATTAATAATCGGAGCCTTTTCGGGTGTATACGTCTCTCCATTTCTGAACCATTGAATTTCGGCCTGTACCATATCATAATCGGCGAATAAAACCTGGTTCGCTGACTGTGTCGTAAACACATAGTTTTCTGCCGGAGGCGTAGGAAGTAATTTAGAAGGAACCTTATGTAAGGTCGAAAGTTTTGCACTGATCTCAGCCGGTGTGGCCGGGCCATAATACAAAACCTTATGATTGTAGGAAGTTAATGTGTGAAGAATTTTTACCAGATCTTCTGCGTTCAATTGATCCAATTCTGCATTGGTCAATTGATTATTAAACGGGTTTCGTGCACCATATTTTGCATAATTAATTAAGCCGGAACGAATAGCATTCTTATTCAGTTTTGAATCGCTTCGTTTCTTTTTCATCCCATCAATCATATCTGAAAGTGCTTTCTTATCTGCTTTGCAACTGGCTAGAAGGTGCTCAAACAATTCAACTCCTTTTTCGTAATTATCCTGCAAACCATCAAGATACACATACGATTCTTCACTTCCTGCATTGACGCCAAAGCTACAAGCGAGCGTATAGAATTTTTTGCTGATATCATCGGCACTGTATTTATCGGTTCCGAGATATTGCAGGTAATCCATGGCAATGGGAAATAATTTGTTGTGAATGGAACCTGCTTCAATATAATAGTATTGCGTAAACAACTGGTTGGTTTTGTTCTGAACACTAAATAAAGGAACTGAGTTGGTCGCCGTCTTGATCTCATTACGTGCAATGTCTTTTTCATAATTCACAAACACAGGAGCAATCTTAGAAGCGTTCATGGATGCAATATTCTTAAGGAAAGGGCTTTGTGCTTCGCGATTCACTTCCACCGGAGTAATGGCAGGTTTGTCTACCTTGGTTACGTTCGCATCTTTTCCAATACGTTTATAAATACATACATAATTCTGGTTCAGCCATTTCTTCGAAAAATCCTGAATGTCCTTTTTGGTAATTTTACTCATTTCATCGATTTCAGAAACCACTTTATCCCAAGGCATTTCGGAGGTAAAGGCACTTAGCAAGCCGAATGCGCGTCCGCTATTACTTTCACGTTCTTCGATTAGTGTTTTTTTGTAATTATTGATAATTGCTACCAGCATCTCATTATCAAATGTTCCGTTTTTAAGGAGTTCGATCTGCTTCAACATGAGTTGTTTTACTTCCTCGAGTTTCTGACCTTCTTTGGCTCTTCCATCAAGGAACAGCACACTGTAATCCTGTAGTTTATACGCCCCGGCAGATGCTTGAAGTACTTCCTGTTTCTTGACAAGATTCAGGTCCATTAATCCAGCATTTCCATTAGATAATACATTGCTCATAAAATCAAGGATCATGGCTTCTTTGCTGTTTGCTCCGGGAAAACGGAAGGCAATATTCACATACTCCGCATCCGGGCCATATACACTGGCTTCGATGGGTGATGTGATTTCAGCTTCTTTCTCAAACGTGTACGCAGGTACCGGTTTTGGTTTCATGTAGGAAAATGATCGGTCGATCTTTAGGATCACCTCTTCTGGATTGAAATCACCAGCCATTACAATACACATATTATTCGGAACATAATTTTTATGGAAGTATTCGCGGATCGCTTTCAATGAAGGGCTCTTTAGATGCTCTACCGTTCCTATTGTGGTTTGTTGTCCGTAATTATGTTTCTGAAAAAGTTTGTCAAACAAAAGTTCAAAGACCTTATCATCATCACTATCAAGACTTCTGTTCTTTTCTTCGTACACCGCTTCCAGTTCTGTGTGGAAAATACGAAGTACCGGGTTTCGATAGCGTTCTGCTTCAATGGCCAGCCATCGGTCTATTTGATTGGATGGGATGTCGTTGATATAAGCAGTTTGCTCGAAACTTGTGAATGCATTGGTCCCTTTTGCACCGATCATAGACATCATTTTATCGTATTCGTTCGCGATGGCAAATTTAGCTGCTGCCCCGGAAACAGAATCAATTGATTTGTAGAAATTCTTTCGTTTTATGGTGTCGCTTGTTGAATTATACATTTCGTATAACCCATCAATCAAATCAAGATTTTTCTTTTCATTCTCCCAGTCAAGCGTGCCATATTGATCTGTGCCTTTGAATAACATATGTTCCAGATAATGTGCCAATCCGGTATGATCTTTCGGATCGGTTTTGCTTCCGGCTTTAGTGGCGATAATGGTTTGAATTCGGGGCTCTTCCTTGTTTACACTTAGGATAACTGTCAACCCGTTTTGTAAGGTGTAGAACCTGGTCTTCATGGGGTCGTTGGTAACGAATTTGTATTCATAGCCATCATTGGTGGCCTTAGACCAGGAATAGTTCTGTGCATTCAGGAAGAAAACACTCATTGCAAAGCAAAGGAATAAAAGAGTCTTTTTCATAATTTAGTATTTTGTTTTGAGGTAAAAAAAACCCACTGCAAGAGTGGATTTTTGAATTAAAAAGTGTTGGATGTTAGTTGTTTATGCCGTCCTTCAGTTCTGGATCTCTAGTCAGGATCAAGTATTCATCCGCATCTTTAATACGAAGGAATTTCTTGTACTGATCATCATCAAGGATCTCACGCAAACGTTTGTCACGCATCATATAATAGGTCTTAAGCTGATAGTTCTTTTCAAGACTGCTCATGTTCTTATTGGTAATAATCAGATCTACATCACTGGCACATTCAGAACAAATCCCTTTGAATACAGGGCGCTGTATTTTGGCAAGATCCAGATCATCACACAATACATCTAAGTTTGTGTACCTGCGTTTTACAACTGTTGTTTTGTATTCGTGCTCGTTGTCGGTCATTTTAATCTCTACTTCATTTGGAGTACGTTTTTTTGCCATCGGAGCTGGTGCAGGTCTTTGGGATTCTGTTCGCGGTGCTGTCGTCTGGCGGGAACCTCCTTCATAATACTTGTCATATTTTTCCCTGTTCTCGTTATATGGTTTATAGGTCCCAAATGTTGTATAATATCCTTCTTTTTCTTTCGCTGCTCTTCGCTCCCTTCTGACTTCTTCACGTTCAGCCATGTTTTCTTCACGGGCTTTTTCACGTTCTTCTTTGCTTCTAACACGTTTCTCATCATAATATTTTGAATCGTCTTCCTTACTGCTCACTTTTACATCATATACTTCTTCCGTTGTTTTCTTATCTACTTCACTTTTCTCCTTGTCGGTAAAAAAGCCTTTCACATCGAACTCAGGCTCGGGCTCACTATTCTGATAATATCTGCTTTTCTTTTCTTTTTTTGATTGTGCACTCACATCAGAAATACTGCCCACAAGGATCAGTGCCAATGCGAATGATATAAATTGCTTTGTCATCGTTACGATTTAAATTTGAATTCGATTTTTTTGAATGATGTTTTTTATCGCTGTAAATATAATACATTGAATTAAAAATACACTAGGCTTTTTCAAAAATATATAATAGCGGAACAAGACCAGTCATTTTCCAAACAGGCTTTGAAGGGTTGTATAAGACAAATTTTTCCCATTGTTCAGGAGAAGGTGAATGTGGAAAAAGAAGCGGTCATATATTTAAATTTTAAATGAAATATTATTGTAATTTTCAGATGATTGTTTTATACTTGTACTTTCTTTGCATAACAAATAAATAAAAGTACATTTGCCCGTACATTAAAAAACGATAATAATATAATATGAACAGATTATTGGGATTCAATGGATTTTTACTTCTGGCCGCTGTCGCAGTAATGTCTTCATGTGGTGGAAAAAAATCGAGTAACCTAGTTTCATCAAAGACAGGATGGAACTTCAACGATGCCAAAATGGGTGGTTTTGATGTGCCACGTTATGAGGGCCAATATGTCGGTCCAGGATTAGCCTTTATTCAGGGTGGACGATTCACCATGGGACGAACCGAGGAGGATCTTACTTACGAAAACAATAATATGCCAAAAATCGTTTCTGTTTCTTCATTCTTCATGGATGAAACAGAGGTTGCCAATATTCATTACCGCGAGTATGTGTACTGGACAACCAGAACCTATGGTTCCGATTATCCTGAGTTAGTGGCTAAAACATTGCCTGATACACAAACCTGGAGAAGGGCCTTACAGTTCAATGAACCTATGGTCGAGTTTTATTTCCGGCATGCTGCTTATAACAATTACCCTGTAGTGGGTGTTACCTGGGATCAGGCGAGCCAATACTGTAAATGGAGAACAGACCGTATCAATGAATTGATCCTTATTCAACGAGGATATCTTAAGAAAAATCCTTTTCAAGTATCTGAAGATAATTTTAATACAAGAACCTATATCGCCGGACAGTACGAAGGTCTTGCAGGTGTCAAAAAGAGAGATATTGATCCAACAGGAACCAAGAAACGTAATATCCGCTATGAAGATGGTATTCTGACTGCAGATTATCGTTTACCAACAGAAGCAGAGTGGGAATATGCGGCACTTGCATACATTGGACAAAACCCTGAAACAGATACTAAGCGTCGTCGTGGAGAAGAAGTTGTAACAGACCGACAAGTGTATCCTTGGGGCGACAATCTTTCTACACGCGAAGGTACAAGAAATGCGTATCAAGGGATGCAATTGGCAAACTTTAAACGCGGACAAGGCGACCAGATGGGTGTTGCAGGTGGATTGAATGATAATGCAGACCGACCAAGTGAGATCTATACCTACAAACCAAATGCATTCGGTTTATATAATATGGCTGGTAATGTAAGTGAATGGGTAATGGATGTCTATCGTCCGAATACTCCGGAGGATGCGGCTGATTTCAATCCGTTTCGTGGAAATGTGTTTGATCAATACAAAGTTCTTGACGATTACACATTGGAAGAGAAAGATAGCCTTGGTCGTCTTCCCAAGGAACAAGTATCAGTAGAGGAATTAGCCGACAAGCATGTGCGTTACAGAGACGCCAATGTAATTGCTTATCTTGATGGTGATTCTATTAGTAACGCTACCTACGATTATGCAAGAACTACCTTAATCAGTGATAATGCTCACGTCATTAAAGGTGGTAGCTGGAATGACAGAGCTTACTGGATGAGTCCGGGGACACGTCGTTTCATGCAAGGAAATCATACAAGTTCTACAGTCGGTTTCCGTTGTTGTATGGATCGTCTGGGTAGTCCTTCATTGAAAGGACCAGCTGGTAACCAATTCAGCGGTTCTAAGAAGAAAGCCAGATAATCAAAAAAAAAACATTAGAAAAGTTAATAAAAGTAATGCCATCCCTTCGAAAACGTCGGGATGGTTTTTCTTTTACACAAAGAGTATGCACCCATTCTATAGTCGCGCATTAAGAAGCTTGCTGGTGAATATCTTTGAGCCTTTGGGAATGGAGTAGTTTGTGTAATGAAAATATAAAATGATTGTGCCTTTAATGCAGGTTGAAACACGATGAATTCTGCGGGTGGCTTGATCAAACACGGCCTTATGTGCCCCCGGCATTTTTCATGCCTGGCGGGTGAAATCCATAGTGTCGCGGCAATGCAAAGAAATGATAGATAAGTCTACAACGCTGCACAAAGGCAGAATGCTTAGTTCCTCGCAATCATTGTATGGTTAAGCATTTGGATATTGAGTTGCCCCGCCCATTGGCAAGAGATTTTATCTTCTGCATCCAAAATGAGGTGCCACTTAAGAGGAAGCAGCCATTAAGAATAAGCAGAAGAAAGACTTTGAAAAGTTTTCATTCCGATTCATTAATTATTTTCTTTTTTGTACGAAGAGCAGTTGTATAGATCATACTGAATGGAGACTCCATGTATTATTATTGAACTGTACATTGAACTAGTAAGTCTGGATATTCTTAGAGTGGATGTTGCGAAAGATTCGCTCCAATTGCGGCCTCCAACAACTCCTCTTTCTGGACAAGAACTGGAAGTCAATAATATTGTTTGGTCCGAAAATGGGAGCATATAATTCATTCTCTTAAAAAGCTACAGCCCTTTTATGAGGGAATATGTTTGAAGGGGATAAGAAAAATAGATGAAATCTTTAAAAGCCGTTTATGGCAACTTGAAATTGAATAATTTGAACGGCATGAATGACAACTAATCTGCTGACAATATTCAACAAATCACCGATTTTCCTAAAGACAAAAGACTCATGGAGGTTATTTATGAGAATCCGAGGGGCTACATCGAAGAATGAGGTTTTGGTGAGACCCATAAATCGCTGAATCCTCGATCAATGTTTGAAGTTTGGAAAGTAAGGAAAGTCAGGAAAGTCGAGAGAAAAGAAATCGGGTAGTGGAATGTACAAACACAAAGCAAGAAGTCGCATTGGAGTTCCGCAGGATTTGGCTGTGTTACCGCGTGTAATATACCCTTCAGAGCCAGGAGATATTCTGAATACTGAAAAATCTGCCGGAATGCGAGCTTTTTGAAGCTCTATTCTCCAGATGCAAAGGGTAGCATTTAACGGCAGAATACCTTTCAATATTCCTCAATAAATTGGTTTTACATTCCTGATACCTGGATTCTAAATTTTAAAACCACTTTCTCTTCGACATAGAAATTTCGGTAAGTTTTGCTGTCAATTACAAAGTAGTCAGTGGTTTTTTTAAGCACCCCTGGTGGTAGAGTTGGGAAGCTCAAAAGCAGATCGGTCAATTACATTTCTTCATTGTTCATTAAACCAATACCATTTTTGTTCAATTATCTGTCAGATGAGGCAGACTGGCAGGTAGAGCCATTCCGAATGTGATTATCCATTCTGAGATTGATACAACTTTTATCAACAAGATGAGATTAACATGATTCAAAATAATGATGTCAAATTTAAAAGAGTAGCCCATAAAAAAAGAGTAGCATATGCTACCCTTTTTCTGCTTCTTTTTATGAAGCAAATCTCTATTATATGTTTATGGATGGAGTGAAAAGATAAAGTTAGAAATATTCACCTCGATCTCTGGTGTATCCAGAAGATCAACATTGCCATCTCCATTAATATCTGAACTCACATAACCAGAAGCGAAAACTGTTATAGCATTTTCAATTAAACTCATATCCAACAAATCCGTGTTATCATCATTTGTCACATCACCAGAGTAAATCGCCCAGATACCTGGTTCGAGTTGTATCAAGTTATTCCCGAACGCTTTGTTGGCTGCTGTTGTGAAATCGTATGTTCCGCTTGCAGGTACCGCTATGGCACTCCAGGTGGTTAATCCATTCCTATGTTTTACAACAATATAATAACTTCCTGTCAGTGAAGGTAGACTCACAGTAGCCGTTCCATTGGTAAGCAGAGCAACACGTTTTGTTGTCGCAACAACATACGGTGTTGTAGGAAACCTTAGTTCGACATCAATAGAGTCTGTAATGTTGGTATTTGATCCTACTCCCTGATTCAACAGAACAGCCTTCATCAACCCAGAACCGTCATAATAACCTTGCAAAAATAATTTGAGGTTAATTGAACTGGAGCATGTTGTAAATTGAATTGTTGCAGTCGATGTTCTGGCACATCCCAAAATATCAGTCGCTGTTACCGTGTAGGTGGTGGTGGCAGTTGGTGTAGCAGTTACCAGAGGCCCCGTAGAAGGAACCAATGTTGCGTTTGGAGTCCAGGTATAGATTAGTGTGCCACCTGAGGCCAAAGCTGTTAGTGAAACTGGAATACCTCCTGTAGCACAAAACGTAGGAGAGGATGAATTAAGTGAGACATTGGAAATGGTGGATGTTGTGATGGTAACAGGAACAGATAAAAGAGTTGCAACACCGCAGCTTACACTGGCATAATAAATCGATGTTGAAAACATCTTTGGCGTAGTGTATGTATAATTAGTAGCCCCGGAAATTGGTAATCCATTCTTAAACCATTGATAGCTATAATTCCCTAAAAGACAATTATTCGAAAGAGAAAGATTTACGGTCGAACTGTCGCAAAGATGTGTTGTACTGGCCTGAGTAGCACCAGGAGAAGGGATGAGAATGCTACAATTTGTTGTAGGTTGAATAAGATTGATCAGATAATCTTCTGTTTCACCGAACCCGTAAGTCATACAAGGTGTGATTTGAGATCCTGAAAGACCTTCTACAATCGCTACACGCATGCGTGTTTGTCCTTCGCGTGCAGTACATGGTACAGCGATATTTCCGGTAATTGTTCTAGGTCCTGCCAGGGCAACCTGTTCAACAAAGACCTTTTCACCTGCATCATTGAATGATCCGTTATGATTGAAGTCGACCCATATAGCTGTTGAGAAGGAGAAATATGGGGTAGGTGGAACATCGCAATCGTCCTGCGTTAATGAGAATGGTACGGACGTTCCCAATGTAATATTGGTGAAATTCCCAAGCGTCGTAAAATTAGAATATTGGCTAATAACTGAACCCTGTCCTGGTGCCGGTGTTAAACAATCCGAGGTATTAGTTGCACCGTTCAGAGAGAAGGACATGATATCCTCATCAGCCGGACCTGCTGCAGTAGACGTGCAATAGCAGTTCAGGAAGGAATTCATGATAATATTAATTGGTGTAGAATTTGAAGTCAGCCCCGAGCCCGAACATGTAACCGCTGCATAATAAGATTGTGCTGCTGTTAATGCCGGTGTTGTATAGATAGAACTGGTTGCACCCGGAATACTAATACCGTTGTTGTACCATTGATAAGTAACACCTGTTCCGGATGTTATACTTTGTATCGTAACTTTTGTTGTTTTGCCGCTGCAAAGAGCATATGTACCTGATGCTGGGGTACAAGTGCCATCGAGATTGATGACAGTACTTCCGGGGGTTGGCATTCCTGAGCAAGGACTAGCTGGAAGAATATTGACAACATAATCTTCCGTTTCCCCCCATGGATAGATTAAGCATGGATCACTGAAAGGGGCTGTTTGTTCAACATTCATAACCCTCATTCCTGTTAAACCTGTAAGCGATGTGGTTGGGATATTAATAAAACCTGATTCAACATGTGGCCCATTGGTAGGGGCAGCAGATGAATATACCATTTCTCCTGGATCTGAAAACGATGTGTTATGGTTGAAATCTATAAAGATCGCACAACGACTTGAATGAGGAAAAATCCCGCAATCGCCGATCTGTATGGAAAAAGGAATGGATGCTCCTACTTGAGAAATGGATGGATTGAGATACTGGTAATTTGAGTACCGGTTCGGAATACTATATTGGCCAGCGGCAATGCTGGAGCAATCTGAACAATTTTGAACCGAGCCAAATGAAAACTTGAAAATATCTTCGTCTGCTTCAGACAGCGCCCCACTCATACAATAACAGCCATAACTCGGACTCATTGGCATCAGTAAAGGCGTTGTTGTTCCTACTAAACTTCCGTTTCCGCAGGTAACAATAGCCCGGTAATATTTATTTGCAATTTGAGTAGTAGTTTGTGTTGAACCTATCCCAAGATTTAAAACGCCGGAAGTAAAAGCGGCATTATCTGAACTTTGCCATTGGTAAGTAACAAGGCCACCTGGGATATTGTTCTGTAAGGTCAAGGTAAAAGGGATTCCTGTGCAAATATTACTTACTGTGGCAAGCGTGTTGCCAGGGGCAGGAGTGCCTACACAAGGTGGAACTGTTACATAGGTAATTCGTAACGTTGGACGAGCGTTGCCATAGGTTGCGCTTTGTAAATTAACTGAACTGTTCATAGGTGCAATACTTGGGATTCCGAGCGCTTTTCCCGTAGAAGGATTCATGTAAAATTGGAATGAACCTGTCGCATAACCCATTTTCTCCCAGTCGACCATGATCTGAAGTCCAGCACCACTATAGGTGAAGGTATCAGTAAAATCAGCCTTTACATATGTATTCGCCCCACCTGTTACTGAGAAGGTCGTGCTTCCAAAAGCCTGAAGTGCACCATTCGTTAATGAACTCCATGAGGAGGGGTTTGTTAATGAGGTCGCAGAAGTGTTGTTGATGAATACATTGAATGTATTGTTGTTTCCGGTTACTTTTCCTGTATCTTTTTTCAGCCATTCGAGCGAAACGATCTTTACACCCGATGGAATTCCTAGATCTGCGGCTGTATAGAGATAGGCATGCCGGGAGTTATTTAGCATACCGAGATTTCCGGTATTTCGGAAGATCGGACCATAATTCCATGACCCAATTCCGGTAGTATTCCCAATCACTACCTGCTGTACTGTTTGAGCTGAAAGGGAATTAACAAATGCAGAGGAAAATGATAGAAAAAAAGAACTGAGCAAAACGACGAGTGAGTGTTTGAGGGCCTTGTTTTTGTACATAATAGTGTTTTTTGAAAAAAATGATTATAGTAAAAAAAATGAAATTTAGCTAGCTGAAGTAAGGGGATTATTTTATTCAGAACTGTAGCCAAAAAAGTGTCATTTTAGTCTATCCCCTTTCAAAATCTTAATCCAAAGTAGATAAGGATTTTTACCTAACCTAACTTATTGATCTTTAAAAGGAAGAACTCGGAAAAAGAGACTACAAAAAATATGCCACGGTAGTTAGGAGGCAAATGTATATTTGTCGGGTGAATCTGGCGCAACTCTATAAAATCTATACTGATTATCCATCTGTACAAACGGATACAAGAAAAATACAGGAAGGCGATCTGTATCTTGCATTAAGGGGAGAAACCTTTGATGGCAACCATTTTGCTGAAGAAGCGCTGCGAAAAGGAGCGGCGTATGCAGTGATTGATAACGAGAAATACCTCACTTCTGATCGTTGTATTCTTGTAGAAAATGTGCTGCAAACCCTTCAAGATCTAGCCCGTTATCATAGACAACAATTGGAAATTCCGTGTATAGCCATCACTGGTAGTAACGGAAAAACCACTACCAAAGAACTTATAATGGCGGTTTTGTCGACGGTTTTTAGGGTCTCCGGTACCACTGGAAATCTCAATAATCATATAGGTGTTCCGCTTACAATCTTGAGAATAAAAAAGGATTCAGAAATTGCCGTTATTGAAATGGGGGCTAATCATCAGAAAGAAATCGAAAGCTATTGCACAATTGCATTGCCAACGCATGGTCTGATCACCAATTGTGGAAAAGCTCATTTGGAGGGATTTGGTGGTATGGAAGGAGTCAGGCGAGGGAAAGGCGAATTATTTGATTTCATACGTCACACAGATGGAATCATCTTCAGGAATACAGATCTTGATTATCTTGAGGAAATAGCTGCCGGCATTAAACACCAGGTAACCTATGGTGCTCATAACGCCGATTATACCGGAATTCCGGTTTCTCATGCTGAATTTCTGAATGCCGCAATCACAACTCCAATGAATGAATGCCTGATCAGGACACAAATGGTGGGCTCATATAATATCGCCAATATCCTGGCTGCGTTTGCTGTTGGCCGGACATTTAATATCCCTGTCGAGACCATCCGAAAAGCGCTGGAAGAATATTCGCCCGATAACAGCCGTTCTCAATTGATTCGTCAGGAAAGCAATACCATTATTCTGGATGCGTATAATGCAAATCCAACAAGTATGCAGGCAGCGATCTCTAATTTTGCGTTAGCAGATTATCCGAATAAGGTGGTCATGATTGGAGCGATGAAGGAATTGGGAGAGAGAAGTCTGGATGAGCATCAGCACATAGTTTCCTTACTTGAGCAAACGAATTGGAATGATGTTGTGCTAGTAGGAGGAGACTTCGCCAATGTGAAACATCATTACCTGTTTATGGAGACTTCAGTGGAAGCAGGGAAGTGGATGAAACAAAAAGTGTATAAACATACGGCCTTTTTGATCAAGGGGTCAAGAGCTTTTGAAATGGAAAAGGTGTTGTCGGAATAGATGTAGTTGATGTAATGAAATACAAGTATATGAAGAAAATTTTAGTGACAGGAGGAGCAGGTTATATCGGTTCACATACCTTGGTGGATCTTATCGGGCATGGTTACGAAGTCGTATCGGTCGATAATTATTCCCGATCAAATAAAAAGGTGTTCGAAGGGATCTTGCAGATAACCGGGAAGGTGATAACAAACTACGAAGTGAATCTTTGTGATATTGCAGCATGCAGGAATGTGTTTCAATCAGAAAAAGATATTGCAGGTGTGATCCATTTCGCAGCCTATAAATCGGTTGGAGAAAGTGTTGAGTTCCCACTACGGTATTATGAGAATAATATGATGTCGCTGATCAATATACTAAAGTGTATTGAAGAGTTTGAGATCCCTTATTTTGTGTTTTCATCATCCTGTTCGGTTTACGGAAATGTGGACGATCTTCCGGTAACAGAATCCACACCCTTATCAAAACCTGAATGTGCGTATGCGGCGACGAAGCAAATGGGAGAGCAAGTGATCCTTGATTTTTCTGTGAAAGGTTCTTCAGATTCAGTTCTTCTGAGATATTTTAATCCCGTGGGGGCTCATACATCAGGTTTTATAGGAGAGGTGCCGTTTGATAAACCCAATAATCTTGTTCCTATCATAACACAGACTGCAATCGGCATCAATGAACACATGGCTGTTTGGGGCAGTGATTACAATACTCGTGATGGTTCCTGTATCCGTGATTATATTCATGTCATGGATATTGCTTCGGCACATACGCTGGCCTTGGACTATCTTCTACAAAAAAGAAATAGCAGCCATTACGAGATATTCAACGTCGGATCAGGAAAAGGAGTTTCAGTGCTCGAAGCCATTCATTCCTTTGAACGTGTGAGTGGCTTAAAACTGAATTACCGGATAGGCCCACGACGGGAAGGCGATGTGGAAGCCATTTATTCAAATAATAAGTCTATCATGGAACGTATTGGCTGGAAAGCAATCTACGGTCTGGATGATATGATGCGCACAGCCTGGGAATGGCAAAAAAAGTTGGTATCTAATCAAGGTGAAGGCTGAAACCTGGTAGGATAAAAGTTGTTAATTTTTTTGCAAAATCATTTATTTAAAATAATTTCACGCTGATTAAAATTGTTCACACAACTGGTAAAAATTTCCAGCGTATAAATGTCTATTATGAAAAAACTACTACTTCTCTCTTTCTTTGTATTAAGCGCAGCCTTTGTCAATGCACAGGCTCCTGAGTACTACAATACAAATGTCACCACCATTACCAATAATTATCCGCTGGGGAACTCGTCCAACAACAAGGCGCAGTGGATCTTTCCGCCGAATCATTTTAATGCTGGTGGAACCGGAGTAGGTGGAGCAGCCTATATGGGGAATATTTCCAAGATTTTTCTTAAACTTGGAAATACCATTACTACGAATCCGTACACAAACTTTACCATATCCCTTTCGCAGAATGTAGGCACCAGTACCTCTTTCGGAACGATTCCGGGAATAGCATATAGTTTTACGACAGGTATGACGCAATGTTTCTTTCAGGCGTCAGGTTTTAGTCTAGCGGGTGGTGTGCCGAACTCATGGTTTGGTATCCAGTTAAATACATCTTTCCCGTATAACCCAAATCTGTCTTTGGTGATAGAGATGAAGGTTTCAGGCGGTGCTGGAAACAGCATTTCCTTAGCACCATCTGTCACTCCTCAACGGTTGTATGGAGGCTATTCCTCAGCAGTGGCCACCAATGCAACCGGTGTTGCGAATTTAGGGATCAATATGATCTCAACACCTCTTCCAGTGTCATTATTTAGTTTTGACGGACGCAAGCAATCAGCAACAGATGTGCTTAGCTGGGCTACAAGTTGTGAAGTAAATAATTCACATTTTAACTTGCAGCATTCCACAGATGGTATCCATTTTACAACGATTTCGAAGGTTGATACCAAAGCCCCGAACGGTAACTGCCTGAATAAACTTGGTTATGAATCAATCAACGCGAAGCCATCTTCCGGACATAATTATTATCGCCTTGAACAGGTTGACATAGATGGGAAAATTTCTCAGGAAGGTAAAATTATAGATTTATTCCGTAGAGAAAATGATGTGGTGACACTTTTCCCTAATCCTAGCACCGGAACGGTTTATCTTACTCTGAATGCCAGCGAAAACTCTTCAGTAACGATCAGGATCAGCGATGTCGCCGGTCGGTTGAAAAAAGTGATTCAATCAGAAACACAGATTGGTCAGAATACAATTACCATGAATCTGAGTGAATTAGCTGCTGGGAATTATGTGGTTCAAACAAGCTATAAAGATGCTATTATTTTCACACAAAAACTGACGAAAAAATAATTTCTAACAGTGTATACTAGAAATTCCGGAAAGTAAAATTTCCGGGATTTTTTTATTTCATGCTATTTAGATTGAAATCATGGAGAAGTTTATATATCTTGTTCAGGTTATCCCGTCTTAGCTGCGGGTATCGTATACTACAAGTAACCATATCAAACCCCCAACCATGAAAAAATATGCTTATAATTTATTGAAAGGAACGTTGTTTTTTATTTTTCTACTTTCTACAATCCTTGAAACTCATGCACAGGCAGGAACTGCCGTACTAATAACTGTTTCTAATATGGTCCAATCCGGAAATACGTTTACCTATGATGTTTATTGTACAAATACAGGCACAACTACATTGGCAATCAGAGGTTATTCCTGGGGACTGAATCATACACCTGGTCTGAGTAATGGCGGTACGATCTCTCAATCGTTTATTTCGAGAGATCCTTTATTAGCAGGTTTGCCTCTGGTTAATCCTTCAAGCAATGGATATACTGCGTCGTCATCCCATATACGTGGTACCACGGTGAATGCGGCCGCTGGTAACGAGGTCTTGTTGACAACAGGTGTGCCTATTCGTTTAGCAACCATGCAATTGTCGAACACTGTTTTATGGCCTTCTAATTTTAATCCTTTTCTTCCTTCACTTCCCTTCTCACCAATACAGGTGATTAGTGCACCGGGAAGAACCCAATGTCTAATGTCTATGATCGTAACTCCACCCGGAACAAGTTATGTAATTAATGGCACACCTAATGTTGGGGCCTTAGGCACCTTGCAAAATCTGACTGCCCAAATGATCCCTTCCCCAACAGGTACCAACCCCTTTATACTGAATTGTTCTTGCTTATCCTCCATCACAACTTATCTAAACTTAACCGCATGCGATTCCTATACATGGCCGTTAACGGGTCAAACATATACAAGTAATGGGGTGTATACGGCCATATATCCCAATGTTTTTATTCCGGGTCTTTTCGATACTACGTATCTTACGCTCACTATTAATTATAGTTCGTCAAACACATCAACCACAATTTCCTGTGAACCCTATACATGGATCAATGGAGCGACCTATACAATGTCAGGAATATATACCTATACAGCATTAAGTTCTTCAGGTTGCGATTCTATTGTGACGCTGATGTTGACGCTCATCAATGGTGTGAAGATCTCTCCAAAAGTGTTATTGTCGGGTGCCTATGCAGGAGCTGGAATGATGCAGGATAGTTTACGCGTGAAAGGCGTTCTTCCTTTAATGGAACCTTATACGGCATTGAACTTTACACCCATAGGTTGCCCGGGTTACACAGGCGGCGAAACAACAACAGCAGCGATGTTTGCTGTATCAGGAAATAATGCCATCGTCGATTGGGTTAATGTCGAGATACGATCACCGAATCTCTCTTATTCAAAGGTGGCAACACAGAATGCATTATTGCAACGTGATGGGCAGATCGTGGATGTCAATGGCGGTCCGTTGAATTTTAATTGTGTCTGTCCGGGTAGTTATTTTGTGACTGTCAAACACAGGAATCATTTGGGTGTTATGTCTGGATCAACGATCACATTAAGCAATCTCACACAACTGATCGATTTTACCACATCAACACCAGTTTGGTTAAAACCTGCTGCGATATCAGCTCCGAGAGAAAATGATGGTATTTATCGATTGCTCTGGCCGGGTGATACACGAACAGATAAGAACACACGATATAGTAGTGTGAATAATGATAAAGAAGCCATCCTGATTGCGATCGGTATTGCAACACCCAATAATACATTGAGCCCGGTTTACAGAACAGAAGATGTCAATATGGATGGTCGAGTAAAATATAATAATGCAGAGAACGATAAGAATTTTATGTTGAATAAGATCCTGCATTCAAACAGTCCGGTCTCCTCACCGAATACTATTCTAATGCAGCATACCCCTAATTAAATGCGACTTTTTTTAACCTGATCAATGAATGTTCTTCCAAAGGCAGCACTATTTTTATTAATACAGGTAAAAAAATTGTTGTTGTTTGAAAAACCTTTTTATATTGAGGGCACAAATAATACAGCATGAAAATTCTAGAAATAAAAGTAATGAAAGGTCCAAATTATTGGAGCGTGAAACGTCATAAACTAGTGGTGATGTTACTCGATCTGGAAGATATGGAGCAGAAGCCAACCAACCTGATTCCCAGATTCTTAGAGAGGATCCAAACAATGTTCCCTTCAATGTTCTCTCATCGTTGCAGTGAAGGTGAGGAAGGTGGTTTTTTTAAACGTGTAGAGGAAGGCACGTGGATGGGACATGTGATTGAACATATCGCCTTGGAGCTGCAAACATTGGCCGGTATGGAAACGGGTTTCGGACGAACACGCGGAGCCAGTAAAGAAGGTGTCTATCATGTGGTATTTTCCTATCTGGAAGAAGAAGTAGGAAAACAAACTGCAAAAGCCGCAGTAGAAATCGCAGAGAAATTAATTGAAGGCGGCGACTTTGATGTGAACTCATTCATTCAAGAGTTGCGTGTGATTCGTGAGAAAGTACGACTCGGGCCAAGTACAGGATCGATCGTGGAAGAAGCCATCAACAGGAATATACCATGGATCCGTTTGAACAGAAATTCACTGGTGCAACTTGGATACGGTATCAACCAACGACGTATCCAAGCTACCGTGGCCAGTACGACTAGCAACATCGCCGTCGAGATTGCATGTAATAAAGAGGATACAAAAAATTTGCTGGAAGCAGCCCAGATTCCTGTTCCGAGAGGACGAATCATTTATGATGAAATTGATCTAAAAGCCGAAATCGATAGAATCGGATATCCGATGGTGTTGAAACCGGTGAATGGAAATCATGGTCGTGGTGCAACAACAGATATCAAAGATTGGGAGAGTGCGTTACTGGCCTTGGAAATTGCAAAAAAACATTCACGAAGTATTATCTGTGAAAAATTTATTACAGGGCATGATTTCAGATTACTGGTGATTGATTATAAATTTATTTGTGCCGCAAAACGAACGCCGGCCTCTGTAACCGGTGATGGGAAAAGTACCATACAGGAATTGATCGATACGGTCAATGCAGATCCGCGAAGAGGTTTTGGTCATGAACGAGTCCTGACTATGATCAAAGTAGATGCCGTGACAGAAAAGATTTTAGTAGATAAAGAAATGACACTTGAAAGTGTGATCGAAAAGGGGGAGATTCTTTTTCTGAAACCAACCGCCAATTTAAGTACAGGCGGAACCTCAACAGATGTGACAGAATACGTTCATCCGAATAATATTTTTTTGGCAGAACGCATTGCCCGTATCATCGGTCTGGATATTTGCGGAATCGATATTATGGCCAGTGATCTTTCTACACCTTTGGAAGAAAATGGAGGAGCTATTCTTGAAGTCAACGCAGCCCCGGGCTTCCGTATGCATATTGACCCAAGTGAAGGGCTTGCACGAAATGTGGCTGAACCAGTGATTGATATGTTGTATCCTCCGGGAAGTTCAGCACGTATTCCTATTATCGCGATCAGCGGAACAAACGGGAAAACAACTACGACAAGATTAACCGCCCATCTTGTAAAAAGTATGGGTCATAAGGTAGGTTTCACAACAAGCGACGGTGTTTATATTCAGAACCTGATGATGATGAAAGGAGATTGTACCGGACCAGTAAGTGCGGAGTTTGTATTGAAAGATCCTACCGT
>Ga0105048_10002069_pt1 | contig 32454 bp, 34 predicted proteins | sample MAT05_FD_78382 | JGI IMG/M metagenome (GOLD analysis project Ga0105048, IMG submission 78382) | Freshwater microbial communities from Lake Fryxell liftoff mats and glacier meltwater in Antarctica - MAT-05 | ecosystem: Environmental > Aquatic > Freshwater > Ice > Liftoff microbial mat | place... | reverse complement strand
ACCTAGAGAAGATGTTACAATTAATTCAACGTTATAATCACTAGCTACTGAATATCCATGTGCAGGATTTGTAATAGTTGTAGTTGATAAATCACCAAAATCCCACTCCCATTGGGTAATAGTGCCATTAACGTTTGTTGACTGTTCAATATAATTGACTAATACGTTTGTACAAGTTGTATCTAAATCGGCGAAGTCAGCAATTACGTTTGAAATTAAGACAAGATAAGTGGCAGTGTCGGCACATGATGTTCCTTTTTGTGCGACGAGTGAAACAGTGTAAGAACCATATCCATTTGAAGTATAATTGAAACTTGGATTAGTTAAATTACTTGTATCGGCTGGAAAACCGGTGCCAAATTCCCACCATAAACCTGTGGCTGTTGGGTCGCTTGCATTTATAAAACTAACATTTAAACCGTTACATCCAGGTAAAGGTGCAATATTAGCTTGAGGCGGTATTTTAATATAAACCTGTTTTGAAAGAATATCTGTACAACCAACGTCAGTTTGAGCTGTCAGTGTCACAGTTTGTAAACCAGAAACGGTGTAAGTATGATTTGGATTTTGTGAAGTCGAGGTTCCTCCATCTCCAAAAGTCCAATTCCATTGATTTACGTTTCCATTGAACGCAGGAATAGAAAGGTCAGTAAAACTTCCACTTTCACCAATACAAAGTGTATCAGGTGCACTGAAGTTGGCAGTTAAGTCAGAAACGATTAAAGTGTAATAAGCAGTATCTGCACAAAGCGTACCTTTTTGCGCAATTAAAGTTATCGGGTACGTTCCAAGTGAAGGATAAGTAAATGTTGGCTGAAAAGCAATACTAGTATCAGCAGGGTTTCCTGTTCCAAAGTTCCACCAGAAACCATTTGCACCAGCACCACTGTCATTAATGAAGTTAATATTTGTGCCGGAACATGCGTCGACAGAGCCGATAGCTGCTTCTTGCGGTGGAGGACAAACAAGGACATTGAACTGGAAATCACGTGTAATTTTTCCAATTTTTACACCATCCCGGTATTCTTCTACCATAACTCCAACAACGTATTGACCGACCATGGTTGGGATACCATTAATAATACCAGAACTTGAAATTGTTAGACCAGGTAAAGCGCCAGGAGCAGGATCAAGAGGATCTGTTGCGCTGAACCCCGCAATATAAGGTACAGTGGAACAAGTATAATTATCAGGTGGAGTTCCAAGGCCATTAATTGCAGTCAAGTTATTATAAGGAGCATAAAATGAGTATACTAATATATCTCCATCTGCATCTGTAGCAGAAAAGTCAAGGTTAAGATCATAGTCTTTACAAACAAATACTGGCGGGAAATTTGTAAATACTGGACTAGAATTCGTTAACCATAAATTGTTATCAGGAACATAGCTATAAAAAGTTTCATTAATACTTCCAGGAGCAGTAATATTATCGATTGAATTATTTCTACAACATAATCCAGCAGGAAATGCCCCACCAGCAATTGCACTCATCCATAAATGATAGCCACCAACGCCTGCAGGTAAAGAAACAACGCCAGAGAAAATGGCTTCTTCAACACATATACCCGGATCAAAAGCGCACGTATCAATAGGGGGATTTAGTTGAGTGATGCCTTGCAATGGTAAACTATAAAGACCCGAAGAAGGAATTGCCGGCATTGTTCCGTTGCCTCGTCGAACATTAATTTGAACTGTGGCTGGAAACGTGAAACAAGAAGGACAACAATCCCTATATAGTTTTGTTGTTAGTAAATAGGATGAGCCTCCTAAATGTTGATAGATAATTTCTCCCCCGACGATATGTGTACCAAAAGAATAACAGGACACCAAAAGTGTCCCAAGCAGTAGTAGTTTTTTCATTTTTAACTTCTTTTAGCAGAGAGTTCGACTCACGAAATTATTAATAATCTTACTAGAAACCAAATTTCTGACCAATTAAGTGCATAAAATGATATGTTAGTCGAAAGTAAATATCGATTTGTCATACATTTATTTTAATTGGTCTTAAAATTATATATCTTAGCAAATTGAAATGATTAAAAAAATTGTTTATGACAAGAATTCTTGCTGTAGTTTTTATTTTTTCGATATGGCAAACCTCATTTTCCCAAATTAATGTTCAATGGGAGGCTCGATTAAATGACCCAACTGGTAATTTTATAGATAACGCGAATGATTTGGCTTTAGATGCATCTGGAAATACTTATGTTTTAGGCACGTCTTACAGTGGCACAAGTTATAATGCGGTAACGGTTAAATATGACTTTAATGGTAACGAAATTTGGAGATCTACTTTTGGTGGAGCGGGGCTTGATGAAGGTAATGCAATTGTTTTAGATGGAAACAACGATGTAATTATCACAGGTTCTCAATTTATCTCAGGTAGCGATTACGATATTTTTACAGCAAAATATAATGGAATTACTGGAGTACTTATTTGGTCTGTTATTAATACAGGAACTACAAATTATGATGCAGGTGAAGATGTAACAGTGGATGCTTCAAACAATGTCGTTATAACCGGCTCAATTTCCCAGTCAGCAACTAATGTTAATTGGATTGTCATTAAATACAATTCTGTTGGCACATTTCAATGGCAACAAACTGGGGGGCAAGTTTCTCCTTTCAGTGATGCAGGTCGAATAATAGCGACAGATGCGGCAGGGGTTGTTTATGTTGCAGGTTATAGTGAATTTTCAAGTGGCACAACTTATTTTGATTTTCTGATTTTAAAAATTAGTGCAGCGGGAGCCATGATTTTCAATGTTACAAGAGATTCTGGTACTGGAGCATCAGGAAATCTGGATACACCAAATGCAATGAAATTGGACGCAGGTGGAAATATTATTGTTGCGGGTCAAGGATTTTTAGATGTTGTGAATGAGGAAGATTATGTCACAATGAAGTTCAATAATGCTGGTGTTTTTCAGTGGGTTCAAACCTATGCCGGTGATGCGGAAGCGTTAGATCGAGTAAACGCATTAGACACGGATGTATCTAACAATATTTATGTGACTGGTAGAAGTAAATCAATTGCAAATAGTGAAGATTATTATACAATTAAATACAATACCGCAGGTATCGAACAATGGTCAAAACGTTATACAAGTACTGGTTTTGGATTTGATGAAGCTACTGATATTACTGTTACTGCGAGTGGTTTCATTTACTTAACGGGTTATAGTTTTATACTAGGAAATAATAACGATTATACAACGTTGAAATATACAACTGCTGGTGTTTTTGTATGGGAAACTAGTTTCGATGGTCCGGCTTCATTAAGTGATCAAGCAATTAAGATGAAACTTGATGCTTCGGAAAATATTTTTGTTACTGGAACCTCGCATGGTGGAGTGACAACAAATAAAGATTATAGCACAATTAAGTATTGTCAGTTAACTACATTAGGTTCTGCGGATGCTGCAATTTGTGTTGGTCAAAGCACTCCATTATCCGCGTCAGGTGGGATTAATATAACTTGGTCGGTCTTAAGTGGAGATATGACAAGTCTTTCTTGTACAGTTTGTGCATCACCTACTGCAGATCCAAATGCAACGACGACTTATACCGTGAGCAGCGAAAGTGCTTCTGGCTGTATTGATTTTGATACTGTAGTGATAACAGTTAATCCAATCCCATCTCCAGTAATTTATAATAGTGGTCCTCTTAGTTTCTGCGTTGGAGATTCTGTGACGTTATCAACAGACATATATCCACAATATTTATGGACACCTGGTGGGCAAACTACAAACTCAAAAAAAGCATTTACAGCAGGAACATATACATTAACAATAACAGACGTAAACGGTTGTCAGAACTCAGCAAATGCAGTTGTTTCAACTTTTAGTTTACCATCAGTTAATGTTGGTGCTAATATTTCAGTTTGTCCAGGAAACTCAACAACATTGAATGCTACGGGTGCTTCAACTTTTTTGTGGAATGTAAATACTAGCTTATCACAACTTAATATTTTCAATCCAATTGCAACTCCTTTAACACCTCAAACTTATATTGTAACAGGCACTGATGTCAATGGCTGCAAAGATAAAGACACTATTGTTGTTTCTTTATTTACACCTCCAACTGTTAATGCGGGACCAGATGGGCAGGTATGTTTAGGACAGCCTTGGCCATTAAACGCAACTGGCTCTGCAACGAGTTTTTTATGGAATGCACATCCTACCTTAGCGCCTGCCTTAAACATTCCAAATCCAACGGCTACTCCAACGGCTCAAACAGAATATTTTGTTACAGGAACAGACGCCAACTTTTGTATAAATATTGATTCAGTTACAATATCTACTATTAATTTACCTGGAATTAGTGCTGGAATGGATAAAACAATTTGTGAAGGTGACAACGTTCAAATATTTGCTACAGGAGGAATATCTTATAATTGGGGAACCGAACCAACTTTAACTTGTACAACTTGTTCAAATCCATTTGCTAGCCCATTAACGACAGATACTTATACAGTTTCAGGTATTGACATAAATGGATGTACCAATACAGATCAAGTTATTGTTAATGTTAATCTTCTACCAAACGTATCAGCAGGGCAAGATACTTCTGTTTGTACGAATGGTTCAATTCAACTTTTAGCAACAGGTGCTTCAATTTATATATGGAGTCCAAACGCATCACTTTCCGCACTTAATGTTGCAAATCCATTTGCTACTCCAACTGGACCTGTGACTTATTTTGTGACAGGCACAGATGTAAACATGTGCGAAAACACTGCTCAAGTTAGTGTTACAATTAATACCTTACCAACTATTTCAGCTGGACCTGATGTTGATATTTGTATTGGTGATTCAACCCAACTCAATGCAACTGGCGGTACAATTTTTATTTGGAATTTTAATCCCACATTATCTGATTTTGTAATTGGTAATCCTTGGGCAGAACCAATGGTGTTAACAACTTATTATTTATTTGGTACAGATGCAAATGGCTGCTCTAATTATGATACCATAGTTGTTAATGTTAATCCATTACCGGCGCCACCATTTATAATTCTTGATTCTTGTTTTATTTCGTCAAATCAAACTACAGGAAATCAATGGTATTTAAATGGAACACAAATATTAGGTGCAACAAATGATACTGTAGATTATTGTCAAACAGGTAACGGTTCTTACACCTGTTTATATACAGATCTCAATGGTTGTTTATCTTTCTCTTCTGGTTCTAATATAATTTTTGTAAATGATGTTGGCATTGATGATTTGGCAAACGAGTTTGGTGTTAAATTGTATCCAAATCCAACAAATTCAATTTTGAATATTGAGCTGGAAGATGGTGCAGATATGGTTCACTTTATTTCAATGAATGGTCAAGTATTGTATGCTCAAAATAATTTGGTAAGTGGAATAAACACAATTGATTTAAGCAACTTAGCTCCGGGAACTTATCTCGTTCAATTTGTAAAGGATAATTCAGTTGTCACGAAACGAATAGTCAAACAATAAAATTTGATAATTAGATATTGAAAAGGAGGACGAAATGTTCCTCCTTTTTTTTTGAAAATTAGTTTGCCAATTCTTCTTCAAACATTTCTAAGATTCTTCGATACTCATCAATCCAACTTGTAGTTTCAACAAAACCATGCGGCTCTACAGGATATCCAATTAAATCCCAATTCGTTTTTTTTAATTCGATAAAACGTTGACTAAGTCGAACTACATCTTGAAATTGCACATTATCGTCTTCCATGCCATGAAGCATTAAAAGTCTACCTTGCAATCCTTCTGCATAATAAATTGGAGAACTTTTTTTGTAAGCTATCGGATCTTCTTCTGGAGTATTTAGAATATTTGCAGTATAGTCATGATTATAATGAGCCCAATCGGTCACTGATCTTAAAGCCGCACCACATTTAAATTTTCCAGGTTCAGTCAACATCGCCATTAAAGTAATAAATCCACCGTAGGAACCACCATAAAGGCCAACACGTGTTGAATCTATTCCATATTTATCAATTAATAATTTTCTGCCATCAACATGATCACTTAAATCTTTTCCGCCCATGTAGCGATAAATATCAGTTCTAAAATCACGTCCATATCCTTCACTTGCGCGATAGTCAATATCAAGAACAGTGTATCCTAAATCTGCTAAAAGATTATTAAACATAAATTCTCTGTGATAACTGCTCCACCAATTGTGTGCATTTTGAAGATAACCTGCACCATGCACAAATAATACGCCTGCGCCATTTTTCTTTTCAGTTGTTGGTTCGTAAATTCTGGCGTAAATTGTTTTGCCGTCTTGAGCAGTGAAAGTAATTACCTCAGGTTCGCGCCATTTATAACTATCAAATTCTGATGAGGTAGATTTTGTGATTTGTGTAAGTGTAGTATTTTCTTTGAGTGGGGCAATACAAAGTTCCCATGGTTTATTTTTGTACGAATAATTTACTGCTAACCATTTTTCGTCCGGAGAAACATAAACATCGTGGTTTCCATCAGTTGTAAGCACCGGTGTTAATTTTTTAGATTCAATATTAAGGATATAAAATTCTCGATTTCCTGGATGTGTTTTGTTAGCAGAAATGAAAAATTTTGTTTTGTCTTTTGATAAAATTGCTTGATGAATTTCGAAATTACCACTTGTTAAAGGAGGGTGATTTTTATCCGTATTGAGATTGTCAAAATCACAAGAATAAAGATGAGAGTATCCAGTTTTTTCAGATTGAAAATAGGCGGTATGGTCGTTCATCCATCCAAAATTTCCAGGTTCTCCTTTCCATCCTGAAATGCCTGGTCCTCCAATCCATTTTTCATCGTGCTGATATTCAAATTCAACTAATTTTTTTGATAAAGTATCAAAATAAACGAGCCAACGTTCTTTATTGTCATACGATTTAATTTCAATCAAACATTTATCTCCAGCCTCATTAAAATCATGATGATGTGGAATTGTTTTTTTTGGATTTTTATACGATTGCTCAAAATTCTCATCACCATATTCAGCTAAAAATTCTGGTTTTTTTTTGATGTCAGTTAATTGATCAATTGAAATTTCAAATGTCGAATCAATGACTAAATCCCAAACAAATAGTTGATGTGTTGGATTTTCTGCACCAACTTTTGCACGTGCTGAAATAGATTTAGAATAACCATCAGAACTCACATATTCTTCAATATGTGTAGCCTTGTCGTCTGGATATTTATCTAAACTATAAACAAGCTGTGTCATTTGATTATTCAAGCTCATCCAATTCAAACTTTTACCTTCAAGATAAACAGTTGAAAGTTCTTTAAAATTAGTTTCCTCTGCAAATTTTGTTCGTTCGCTTGTTCGTTTTTTTTCTTCTCGCACAAGCTCAAAAAGTTCTTCTTGTTGTTTGGATAAATAATTTTCAGGTTGACTTCTTTCAGGTTTATTACCTTTTTGAAAATTTGTGATTTGTCGAAATTCAGCTGTCAAAATGTTGACTAAAAATAAATTGTCTCCTTCTTGAAGAATAAAAATGGTTTTTCCAATAATTTTAAAAAGTGAAAATCGATTTTGTTTTGAATAAATTAATTGTGAACTTGAAGAATTCCATTTAAATAATCGATTGTTTTTTTTATAATAAAAGGGTTCAATATTGTTTTTACTTATAAAGCCGTCAACAGGTAAATTGAGTTGCTCTTCTGCACCTAATTTTCTATATTTTTTCTCGCTAATTGAATAAGAATAATAAGGCGCAACTACCTCATTTTCATGTCTCCAACTAAAATAAATATGCGAACTGTTTGGCGACCAACAAATATCCGTTGGCTGATGTCCAACAAATTCGTTACCAGCCATTATTTTGGTTAAATCAAGGTCTTGACTGAATAAATGGAAATTAAAAACTAAAAGCAGTGAAAGAAAAAAAAATTTTTTCATAGTCGGCTAAATCATTGAATATTATAAGGATTTGCTAAGGACGAAAAAAAATCGCACAAAAAAACATAGAGTTATGCGTGCATAATAAAAATATTAACTATCTTTAACCCTCATGACGGATAAGATATTTAACAAAGAACAGCTCTTTGAATTCCATGTTAGAAATAATTGGTTTAAAATTTCTCGCTACTATAATCAAGCAGCCGCAAAATACAAAATGTCTTTTTCATGGGGATTTATTTTGTTGAATGTAGAGAAAGAAGGTACACCAAGTACTTCGCTTGGTCCAAAGATGGGGATGGAACCTACAAGTCTTTCTCGCACTTTAAAAAACATGGAAGATAAAGGTCTTATTCATCGCAAGGCTGATAAAGTTGATAAAAGAAAGTCGCTTGTTTTTTTAACGGACGATGGAATTGCCAAACGAAAAATTGCACGACAAGTTGTGCTTGATTTTAATGAGCGACTTTATAATTCGATACCAAAAAGTAAAGTAGGTGCATTTTTTGAAGTGATGGTGAAAGTAGATGAATTGCTTAATGAATTATTAGAAGAAAAAAAATAATGAAGATGATAGTATGAATCGTACTTCATCAGATTAAAAAATAAAAAATGAATAGAAAAATTAAAAAAGTTGCCGTTTTAGGATCTGGTGTAATGGGTTCGGCTATCGCTTGTCATTTTGCAAACATTGGTTGCGAAGTTTTATTGCTCGACATGGCTCCCAAAGAATTAAACGAAAAAGAAAAAGCAACTGGACAAACGCTCGAAAGCAAATCTGTTCGCAATCGTCTTGTAAATGATTTTTTGATGAATTGCATCAAATCAAAACCAGCTCCGCTTTACAATAATGCTTTTGCAAAAAGAATTTCTACAGGAAATTTTGAAGACGATTTTGAAAAAATAAAAAATTACGATTGGGTCATCGAAGTTGTTGTAGAACGATTAGATATCAAGCACATTATTTTAGAAAAAGTTGACAAATTCAGAAAGCCCGGAACACTTGTGTCTTCTAACACTTCAGGCATTCCTATTCACTTGATGTTGAAAGATAGAAGTGAAGATTTTCAAAAACATTTTTGTGGAACACATTTCTTTAATCCCCCAAGATATTTAAGATTATTAGAAATTATTCCGACACCAAAAACAGATCCAACAATCGTTGATTTTTTAATGAATTTCGGCGCACGCTTTTTAGGAAAGAAAACTGTTTTGTGTAAAGATACGCCTGCATTTATTGCAAATAGAGTTGGTGTTTATTCAATCATGTCGCTCTTTCATGTTGTTGAAGAAATGGATTTAACAATTGATGAAGTGGATAAATTAACAGGACCAATTTTAGGACGACCAAAATCTGCAACTTTCAGAACATGTGATGTAGTTGGTCTTGACACGCTGGTTCATGTTGCAAACGGTGTTAGAGAAAACTGTCCGAACGACGAAGAAAAAGATCAATTTGTACTACCTTCTTATGTCAGCAAGATGGTTGAAAATAAATGGCTCGGATCAAAAACAAAACAAGGATTTTTTAAGAAAATTCAAAATGGAAAAGAAAGTGAAATTCTTTCGTTGAATTTAAAAACACTTGAATACGAACCAAAAAAGAAATCTGATTTCCCCATTTTTGCACAAACAAAATCGGTTGATGATTTAGCAACAAGAACAAAAATGTTGTTGGGTGCGCAAGACAAAGCAGGACAGTTTTATAGAAAATTATTTTCTGGATTGTTCTCGTATGTATCTTACCGGATTCCTGAAATAACAGATGAAATTTATAAAATTGATGACGCTTTAAAAGCAGGATTTGGTTGGGAGTTAGGCCCTTTTGAAACCTGGGATTTAGTAGGAATCGAAAAAGGAATTGCTGTTATGAAAGAGCATGGAAAAATTCCTGCAGATTGGGTTACAAAAATGATTGCTGCTGGAAATAAATCTTTCTATAAAATCGAGAACGGTACAAAAAAATTCTATGATATTTCTTCTGCATCTTACAAGTCAATTCCAGGAACAGAAGATTTGATTTTCTTAGATAATTTAAGAGATTCAAATACAGTTTGGAAAAATGCAGATTGTCATATCATTCATCTTGGAGATGGAGTTTTGAATGTAGAATTCCACACAAAAATGAATACAATTGGTGGTGGTGTTTTACAAGGAATTAATAAAGCGATTGATTTAGCCGAGACTGAATACAAAGGTGTTGTTATTTCAAATACAGGACAAAATTTTTCTGCCGGCGCCAACGTTGGTTTAATTTTTATGATGGCCGCCGATCAAGAATATGATGAATTAAATTTTGCTATCAAACAATTTCAAGATACGATGATGCGTGTGCGTTATTCAGCTTGTCCTGTTATTGTTGCGCCTCACAACATGGCTTTAGGAGGGGGTTGCGAAATGTCAATGCATGCAGACAAAGTTGTGGCGCACGCAGAATTATACATGGGACTGGTTGAGTTTGGTGTTGGATTAATTCCTGGCGGTGGCGGAACAAAAGAATTTGCAAAAAGAATTTCTGATAATTTAAAACCAGGTGATGTTCGCATCAATAGATTCAGAGATAGTTTCCTTACAATTGGTCAAGCAAAAGTTTCTATGTCGGCTGAAGAGGCATTTGAATTAGGATATTTACGAAGAGGAATAGATGAAATTGTAATTGACAGAGATTATCAATTAACTCGTGCAAAAGAGGCATGTTTATCACTTTACAACAGTGGATATACTCAACCGGTAAAAGCAAAAAACATCACCGTTCTTGGTCAAGAAGCACTCGGTATTGTTCACGTTGGAGCTGGCACCATGTTGGAGGGACATTACATTTCCGAACACGATCATTACATCTCGGAGAAATTAGGCTTTGTTTTAGCTGGTGGTGATCTATCAGAAGTTTCTGAAGTAGATGAACAATATTTATTAGATCTAGAACGTAAAGCATTTTTGGATTTGTGTACAAAGAAAAAAACATTAGAAAGAATTCAGTCAATAGTAACTAAGGGTAAAATTCTAAGAAATTAAAAAAAATAATTTAGGAGCACCGGAGAAGATTTCTCTCCGTTGGCTAACGGATCGAAATGACAAATAAAATATGAGAACAGCATACATCATAAAAGGATATCGCACGGCGGTTGGTAAAGCAAAAAAAGGAGGATTTCGTTTTACGCGTCCTGATGATTTGGCAGCAGATGTGATTAAGCACATCATGACTCAAGTTCCAAATTTGGATAAAAATGAAATTGATGACGTCATTGTTGGAAATGCAATGCCTGAAGCGGAGCAAGGTTTAAATGTGGCTCGATTAATTTCATTGATGGGATTAGATACGGATAAGGTACCAGGTATGACCGTCAATCGGTATTGCTCTTCCGGAATTGAGACGATGGCGATTGCTAAAGCAAAAATTGAGTGTGGAATGGCAAATTGTATTATTGCTGGCGGAACAGAATCAATGTCTGCAATAGAAATGGGAGGTTGGAGAGTTGTGCCAAATCCAAAAGTTTCGGATAAACATCCGGATTGGTATTGGGGAATGGGAACGACTGCCGAAGCAGTTGCAACTCAATATAAAGTGTCAAGAGAAGACCAAGATAATTTTGCATTACAATCACATTTAAAAGCATTAAATGCACAAGCAGAAGGAAAATTTAATGATGACATTGTTCCAATAAATGTCACAGAAGTTTATGTAGATGCTAACGGAAAACGTGCAGAAAAAATAAATGTAGTTAAGCAAGATGAAGGTCCAAGAAAAGAAACAACCTACGAAGCATTAGCAGGATTAAAACCTGTATTCGATGCTATTGGTTCAGTAACTGCAGGAAATTCTTCTCAGATGTCAGACGGTGCTGCTTTTGTTTTAATGATGTCGGAAGAAATGATGAAGCGTTTAAATCTGGAACCAATTGCACGTTTAGTTTCTTATAAAGTTGTGGGCGTTGAACCGCGCATTATGGGAATTGGGCCTGTTAAAGCGATTCCTGGTGCTATTGAAATGGCTGGACTTAAAATGAAAGACATTGATTTGGTTGAATTAAACGAAGCATTTGCATCGCAATCAATTGCAGTTATTCGTGAAACAGGATTGAATCCAGATATCGTAAATGTCAACGGTGGTGCTATTGCGCTCGGTCATCCGCTTGGTTGTACAGGTGGAAAATTATCGGTGCAAGTCATCAATGAATTGAAAAAAAGAAAAAAGAAATACGGAATTGTTTCTATGTGTGTTGGAACAGGACAAGGTGCTGCGGGCGTGATCGAAGTTTTTTAAATGAGTTCAGAAATTGAAATAAAATTGGTTGATGCAAAAGATATTCGTGCGTTGCGCTTAAAAGTTTTGTGGCCACATAAAGAAACGATCGAAGCTTGTTCTTTGCCTGTTGATACTGATTCTACGACGTTTCACATGGGTGCTTTGAAAGATGGAAAAGTAGTTGGTACTTCAACTTTTTTAATTGATATCAATCCAAAATTTGAAGAAAAAAAACAATATCGCTTAAGAGCAATGGCAACTGATCCTGAAATTAAAGGAACAGGAACAGGGGCAAAAATTATTGAAAAAGCAATTGAAGAATTAAAAAACCGAGGTGTTAAATTAGTATGGTGCGATGCACGATTAAGAGCAACCGGTTTTTACGAAAAAATAAATTTTAAAGTATTGGGCGACATTTACGAAGTACCTGTAATTGGTCCGCACAAATTAATGTTTAAGGAATTGTAAGTAATTTAGGGCGGAGGTAATAGGGCGGAGTCAAGAGGGAAAATGCTAATAAACCATCACTCATCTCTCTGCTCTCTTCCTAAAAGTAAATAGAAAATAAGATTAAATAAACAAAAAAATGGAAGCAAAAAAACCAATTAAAGGTGGAGAATTTATCATCCGCGAAACAAAATGTGAAGACATATTTACACCGGAAGATTATACAGAAGAGCAAAAAATGATTGCTCAAACTTGTCTTGATTTTATTAGTGCAGAAGTGTTGCCGAATCTTGATCGTATTGATAAGCAAGAAGAAGGTTTGATGCAAAAATTATTAGACAAAGCAGGCGAATTAGGAATGCTTGGAATGTCTGTTCCAACAGAATATGGTGGTATGGGTGTTGATTTTCCAACCTCACTTTTAGCGACTGAATATACTGGCAGAGGTCATTCCTTTTCTGTTGCTTATGGCGCACACACAGGAATTGGAACTTTACCAATTTTATATTATGGAACAGATGCGCAAAAGAAAAAATACATTCCAAAATTAGCAACAGGCGAATGGAAAGCTGCCTATTGCTTAACGGAACCAAGTTCAGGTTCTGATGCGAACTCTGGAAAATCAAAAGCAATTTTATCTGCTGATGGAAAACACTATGTGTTGAACGGACAAAAAATGTGGATTACAAATGGCGGTTTTGCAAATGTGTTTACTGTTTTTGCTAAAATTGATTCAGACGAAAATTTAACCGGATTTATTGTCGATGCAAACCTTGAAGGAATTACGTTGAATGCAGAAGAACATAAGATGGGAATTAAAGGTTCCTCTACACGACAAGTGTTTTTTAATAATGTAAAAGTTCCTGCCGAAAATTTATTAGGAGAAAGAAATCAAGGATTCAAAATCGCATTAAATATTTTGAACATAGGAAGAATTAAATTAGCAGGAGGAGTTTTAGGTGGTTCAAAAGCATCCATCAATCATTCAATAAAATATGCAAACGAACGCGAACAATTTGGAAGAGCAATTTCTAAATATGGTGCTATTCGTCATAAAATTGCAGAACAAGCCATCAGATCTTTTGCATTGGAATCTGCATGTTACAGATTAGCGTTTGACATCGAAGCATCTATCGAAGGATTTATTGCCGGAGGATTAGATAAACAAAAAGCCACACTAAAAGGCATTGAACAATTTGCGCCAGAATGTGCGATGTTAAAAGTTGTTGGTTCTGAAACGCTTGATTACTGTGTTGATGAAGCTTTACAAATTTATGGCGGAATGGGATTCTCTTCAGAAGCACCGGTTGAAAGAGCTTATCGTGATGCAAGAATCAACCGCATTTTTGAAGGAACAAATGAAATCAACCGTCTGTTAACGGTTGACATGGTTTTGAAAAAAGCAATGAAAGGTGAATTAGATTTAATGACGCCTGCGATGGCTGTTGCAGGCGAATTGATGAGCATTCCAGATTTCGGAGAATCATCAGGAGCTTTGTTCGAAGAAGAAAAAAATTACATCAAAAATTTCAAAAAAGCAGCATTAATGGTTGCGGGAACAGCAGTTCAAAAATTGATGATGGAACTCAACAAACAACAAGAAATTCTCATGAATATTGCTGATATTTTAAATGATATTTATGTTGCAGAATCGCTTTTATTGCGTGTAGAAAAAATGGTCAAAGCAAAGGGAGAGGCTGCTTGCAAAGAATACATGGCAATTGCGAAGACTTACATTTTCGATGCTGCGGATCGCATTAATAAATCTGGCAAAAATGCATTGATGGCTTTTGTAACCGAAGATGAATTGCGCATGATGATGATGGGATTGAAACGCTTTACCAAAGTTGAACCGTTCAATACAAAAGATGCTAGACAATTAATAGCGGCGAAGTTGATTGATAAAAACGAATACTGTTTGTCGGACGCTGTTAATAAAGGATAATTTGAAGTACGAATTTCGAAGTAGGGATTTCGAAGTACGATATAAGAAGTACGAATTTTAAAAAAAAACTGGAGACTTATCGTCTGCCGGTTTTTTTATTTCATTACTTTATAATTGGAAGATTGGATGCTTGCCATTTCAAAATTCCACCTTCTAGCTCGTACACTTCTAAAAATCCTAAGTCGCGCATTTTTTTTGCAGCGGCTTCGCTTCTTGCTCCACCTTTGCAATAAACATAAACGGGTTGTGATTTGTCAAGTTTTGAAATTTGGTTTTCAAAATCAATTCCGTTCCAATCTATGTTTTTTGCATTGACAAGATGACTTTCAGAAAATTCACTAGGCGAGCGCACATCTATTACTAATGCTTGAGGATTTGAACGAATCTGCTCGTTAAATTCTGTAGCTGTTAGAACCGTTTTTGTTTCTTGGGATTGTGCGGTTGAACATCCATAAAAGAGGCTGCTAATAAGAAGTGCGTTTATAATTAAGAAAGTTTTCATGTGTTTTTTTTAGAGTTGATTTTTTACGTAATGATCTTTTTTATATTTAATAAATAGATTAAGCCAAACTAATCGTGAAATGCGGAAAGTTAAAGGCATAAAAAGTATCATGGTTGTCAAAATGAATGCAATGTAGTACCAAACTCCAACTTTAAAAATGAAAGTATTTGCTGCCCAAGTTATAATGAATCATCCCGCCATTAAAGCATAACTAACATACATGGCACCATAAAAATAACCAGGCTCTTTTTCATATTTTTCACCACAACAACTGCATGTTTTATGCATTTTGTCAAACGATTTAAGTTGAAAAACAGAAGTTTCGAAAACTTTAGTAGAGTGACATTTTGGGCACTTGTTCCACAACACAGAATACAAAATATCTTTCAGCATTTAAATTATTTTTATTCTTGATTTTTATTTTTCTAGTTTTTTTTAGTGTCGTTCAATTCAACAATTGGATCAGTTTTAATTTTTTGTTCGGTTTCAACTTCACAATTTCCACCATAACAATTACCTCTAGCACAGCCAAAAGCAAATAGTCCCATTGAGGCAAAATAACTACCAATAAAAACTCCAATCCACTCTTTGTTCATCGCTGATTGAATGATGAGTAAAGTTCCAATAACCAGATACAATATTCGCGCAAAAGTCCAACCTGTTAAAATTCGTTTTTTCATTTTATTTACTCAAGTAAGATGAATAGATCCAAACTAATTTGTCTAATCCAATATGATTTTTAGTTGCCATATAGGTGTTATTTAATTTTACTTTGAAGACTATTCCATCCACCACCATTGTGCACGTTTGCATAGCCTTTCGAAGTTAAGATGTTTTTAGCAGATGCACTGCGCATTCCGGAAGCGCAACATGTAATAATTGGTTTGTTTTTATCTTTAAGTCGACTTAAATTGCTTGCCAGTTGATCAACCGAAATATTGATTGAACCTTTAATATGTCCACCTGCATATTCTCCTTTGCTGCGCACATCTAAAATAATGGCGCCTTGTTTTGCTAAAGCGGCAAAATCTGCTTTGGGTCCTCCGCTAAATAATTTTTTAATTTTGTTTAACATATTTTTTTTATTAAGATTGAAGATAATTAACGTCTAACCAAGAACCGCCGTTGTAACATTGAATTCCTTGTTGTGATAAGAATTGTGTTGCTTGACCACTTCTGCCGCCTGATGCGCAGCATAATACCAGAGGGTGTTTCAAGTTTTTAAGTTCGCCCATTCTTGCTTGAATTTCTTGTAAAGGAATATTAATTGAACCAACAACATTTCCGCCTCTAAATTCTTGAGTGGTTCGCACATCAACAATGGTTCCATGTTTCTCTTTGATTATTTTTTCTACATTCATATTAGTTTGTTTTTGTGTTTTCTTTTTGAAATATATTGAATAATAGACCTCCTAATAAAGCGCCGTATAATATGCTATTCAGAGGTTTTGATGTAATAGCACACGACCCACTTGCACAACCAATAAAATAATAATAAATGTAGCCACCAATTGCACCAAGTACTATACCTATTAGTGTGAGTTTATATTTTATTATGTAATTCATGCTTGAAATTGATTTACAGCTTCACTCAAATCATAAACAGTTGATGCGCCATTTAGTTGAGATTTTATTATGCTGCTTCCTGCTGCACTTCTATAGCCGCCAGCGCAGTGAACAACAATTGGTTTATCCATCGGAATTTCTTTTGTACGCTCTCTTAGTTCATATAGAGGAATGTGAATTGAATTTTCAAAAATTGGATTTGATTTTATTTCAGAATGATTTCTAATATCAATGATAGTAAATTGGCTCGCATTATTTTTCAATTCTTCGCTGTCAAATAATTCAGTTTTTACATTTCCATAATTCGAAACTAGTCCTGTCTCAATCTGATTTTCGTATCCAATTTTAGCCGCTCGTTCTATGAGTTGATTCAAGCTGGAAGTATTCTCTGATATTAAATAAAATTTTTCGCCAGGTTCAACAATACTTCCTAACCAGGTTTCAAATTTTGTATCATCCATTAAGTTGATGGCGTTTTTTAAATGAGCTTTTTTAAATTGCTCTTGTGGTCGCGTATCAATGATTAAAATATCCGAGTCAAGTAATTTGACTTGTTCAATAGTAGAAAATTGTTGTTCTTTTGCAACCGTTGAGATACTTTTTGAAAACGAAGGAACTCCTTTTTTATTAAGCGCCACATCAAATGTAAAATAGTGAGGAATGAAAGGTTGATCTGCTAAAAGTTGTTTGATAAAATCGACTTCAGACATTTTTTTCAAACTCCAGTTGCTAATTTTTTCTGCGCCAATTGTACTGCTTTTTGCATCGCTCAAACCTTTTCCACACAAACTACCTGCACCATGGGCTGGATAAACAATAGCGCTATCGGCTAACGTTATTAATTTATTTCTGAGAGAATGATACATTTGTTTTGCAAGTTCTTCTCTCGTTGCAGTTATTGCTCCAGCATTTTCTCTAAGGTCGGGACGTCCGCAATCTCCAATGAATAAAGTATCACCTGTGAATACTGCTTTTTCAGTACCCGTTTTATCAAGTAAAACAATGCTAATACTATCGGGTGAATGTCCTGGAGTATTGATTGATTTTAAAGTGATGTCGCCTAATGAAATTGTGTTGCCTTCATCGAAACTTGTATGTTCGTATTCTGCACCTACTAATTTGCTGACGTAAATTGGTGCATTCGTTGTTTCATGAATTTCTAAATGACTACTCACAAAATCAGCGTGTGGATGCGTTTCAATCACCGCTCGAATTATTGCATTGTTTTGTTCCGCAAAATCATAATAAGGCTGTGGGTCTCTCGACGGATCTATCAGCGCAATCTCTCCCTTGCTTAAAATAGCGTAAGAGAAATGCGCGAGATTTTTATCTTCAAATTGTTTAATTTCCATTTTAATTTGTTTTAATGTTACAAAGGTCAGGAGATTGATTGAGTTGCACAGCTACTTTTGTTGCACAACTATTTAATTGTGCTTTTCGCGAGTAGAAATTCCAAATGGATAATAAAGTGGACAAAAACTGATAAAACTTGTGACAATAAAAATGCCTGCAAGTATTAATAAAATGATTGCTAATGTTCCTGAAATTAGGTTTGCAAGATAAAGACCTACTATTGCCACCGCAATAATTATTCTAATGGACTTGTCAATTGTTCCAACATTCTTTTTCATAGTGCTGATTTTTGTAGAGTTTAATTTTACTCTACAAAGGTCAAACTATAAAAATAAGTGTACAGCTACTTTTATTACACAAGGGTAATTTTACTACGGCCAAGTTTTACAACATGCTCATCTTCCATTTGCTTAAGAAGGCGTGAAACCACAGCACGTGCAGTTCCTAACTCGCTGGCAAGCTGTTCGTGCGTGATAAAGATCGTTTTGTTTTTTGTTAGTTCACTTTTGGTTTTAATAAAATCTAGCAAACGTTGATCTAATTTTTTAAATGCAATCGCATTCACAACTTCCAATAATTCTTCAAATCGTTTGTGGTAGAGTTTGAAAATATAATCCAACCATTCGGGATTTTCTTTTATAAGTAAACTTACTTTGTCAATTGGGATGAAAAGAATTTCAGTTTTTTCTTCGGCAATGGCTTTTATTTTACTTGTGTCATTGTGAAGACCACCTAAAAATGACATAATGCAGCTTTCTCCTGTCTTAATATAATAAAGCAAAAGTTCGTGACCATCTTCATCTGTTTGCATAACACGAATGCTACCGCTGGTGACAATTGGAATTGCTTTGATATACGAATTTTCATTCAGAATAACATCTCCTTCTGTAAATGTTTTTGAAAAACCAAAAGCAGAGAGTTTATCTCTTAATTCTGATGATGATTTAAATTCAGTGATTTCGTTTAGTTCCATTTTGTAAAGATAAGGTTTGGATTTTGTCTCTCACTTCATTCGCGATGACATTTTTTTTGTTTTTACTTTCTCCAAATTCTCCTTCACTCTAAACTTTACAATTTTTTTAATCAACGCAATCGGAAGCTTTTTATCCAAAGGAAAGTGAATGGAGCCTTTGCCCATTTTATAATTAGCAAGTTCTTTTTTGAAAGAGGAGGTGCCTGATGGTAATGCATAAAGTCAGATATGATTTTTATATCCTGCAAAACACATTAACATTCCTCCGATGATCCTAAATGCTGGCATTCCGTAGCTGATTATTTCTTCGGCTTTAGGTGCAGCTTTTAAAATTGTTTGGCGCATTTCCTCCAAAAGTAGTTGCGTTTCTTTTGGGAATGAAGCAATGTATTTGTCAGTGTTGATCATTACTGCACTTTTCATATCAATTAAATTAGAAATTAAATTTACTTTGATTCATCAACAAAACAAAATCAATTTGAATTCGTTTTTCAATATCGCTCTCCATCAAATCTGAATTTATTTAATTTTTTTTGTCTTTTTTTCTGTAGTACTATTTTTCCCATTTATAAATAGATTGGACTTCTATTTTTCCAACCAAAATATCAGGTGTCAAAACAGGAATTTCTGATTCTCTAAAATCCTTAACATTTCTGGTAACGATGCAATCTATTTTGTCAATAGAGTATGCGTTGATGATTTGAATCGCATCTTCAAAATCTTTGTGTTTTGATTTAAGTCCTTTTTTAATTGAATCAACATCCACCGAAATAACTTGCAAGTAATCGAGTAAATTGTACAATACTTCTCGCAACGTCTTTTCGTCCAAGTACTTTTTCAAAAGGTAATGCGTTGTTGCGATTGAATGTGAAGTTGTGTAGAGTTTTATTTTTTTATTCTCAGCATGACTAAAAATCGCAACGGCAAATTTGCTGTGTGGTTTGCGATCTGCAATCAGATCCACCAAAATATTGGTATCAACAAATATGGTTTTCATAAATGTTTGTGTTCGAGATAAGAGCGTAATTCTTTGTCTTCATCAAAGTTTTTTGGAAGCTTAACCGCGCCAACAATCTTTTTTAACTTTGGTGAAATTTTTTCATCGCCACCGTCATTTGTTAACATTTCAAGGTAGTTTTCAATGATTTCTGATAAACTTCTGCCTGTATTTCTGGCATAGGTTTTGGCTTTTTCAATAATTGATTTTTCAACGGTTAATGTAAGTTTGGTCGTCATAATACGTGTGTTCAAATAAAAGATACGTATTTGTCCATGAAAATGCAAATAGTGAGCCCAAATTTTGTGTAAGAATGTCTACTACTAAAAGGATTATCAAAAAGCAACTAATGATGGGCGTAAACCACCAATCAGTTCTTTTTGCTAAATTTGAGACATATTTAATGGCACGATCAAAGGAAAATATTGATACTTCAAAGTGGGTTGACGATTACGCTGATCTCTTATATAGTTTTGCTTTGGCAAGGGTGGATGATGCTGATTTGGCAAAAGATTTTGTTCAAGATACCTTTATCGCAGGCCTTAAAGCGTTAGAAAAATTTGAAGGAAAAAGTTCTGTAAAAACCTGGCTTTTTTCTATTCTCAAAAGAAAAATCATTGATCATTATCGTCAACAAGTAGCCAGAAAAACGAAACCGCTTTCCTCTTTTTTTAGAGAAAAAGGTAGAGTAGGGCATTGGGTTCCAGAAGCTGCACCGAAAGGTAATTTTGCTGATTTTGAAGAAGATATTGAGAATAGAGAATTGCAAGAAGCGATTACAAATTGCATTGCACTTTTACCCGCGAAATGGAAAGGTGTGGTTATCGATAAACTGGTTGAAGAAAAGGACACGGAGGAAGTATGTAAGGAAAACGATGTTTCTGCGTCCAACCTCTGGGTTATTGTGCATAGGGCTAAATTGCAATTGCGCGAATGCCTTGAAAAAAAATGGGTTAATACTTAAAGAATGAGTTGTCAAAAGACATCCTATATTTTAGAAAAAGAGCAAGTGAGTAAAATATCGCTCTGGGAAAAAATTAGCATGAAATTTCATTTGCTGATTTGTGCGCTTTGCAGAAAATATAAATCGGATTCAAAAATTCTTGGCAAAATTCTGAAAGGTCTTCATCAACACAAAACGCATCATCACTTATCAGATCCTGAAAAATCTGAATTGAAAAAAAAGTTGAATGTGAATTAGAGCTTGGTTTTCACGCAGAGATTAGCAAGGCTTCGAAAAGAAATTGTCACATTGAACGACACTTCTTTACCTGTCATTTCTAACGAAGTGCAGCGTAGAGAGAAATCTCACAAGGGTTGTCTAAGCCGAATAAGGAAAATAATCGATTACTCGAAGAGATTTCTCCCTTAGGTTGAAATGACAAATAATGTGAGGGTTGGTAACCAAAACGAAATCACTCCACCATATTAATCCCCGTAAAATTCTGCGGCGTAATAAGTTTCAATTCCTTTTTTACTTTATCAGTTACTTTCAATTTTGAGATAAAATCCGAAATACTTTTTTTCGTGATGGCTTGATTTGTTCTTGTTAATTCTTTCAAGGCTTCATAAGGTTTTGAAAACCCTTCGCGGCGAAGAACTGTTTGAATAGCTTCTGCAACTACAGCCCAATTGTCTTCTAAATCTGAATTTAATTTAGCTTCGTTGAGAACAAGTTTGCTAAGTCCTTTTAAAGTTGATTGTAAAGCGATAATTGTATGCGCAATTGGCATTCCGACATTTCTTAAAACAGTTGAATCTGTTAAGTCACGTTGCAATCGTGATACCGGCAATTTAGCTGAAAGATGTTCGTATAAAGCATTTGCAATTCCAATATTTCCTTCCGAATTTTCAAAGTCGATTGGATTTACTTTATGTGGCATCGCTGACGAACCAATTTCTCCTTTTTTAATTTTTTGTTTGAAATAGTCCATCGAAATATACGTCCACAAATCGCGATCTAAATCTAAAATAATTGAGTTGATTCTTTTTAACGCATCAAATAAAGCTGCTGCATTATCGTAATGTTCAATTTGTGTTGTTGTTTGACTGCGCTCTATTTGTAGCGTATTATGCACGAAAGAATTTGCGAACATCACCCAATCAATTTTTGGAAATGCAACAAAATGTGCATTCATATTTCCTGTGGCGCCACCAAATTTTGCCGAGAATGGAACAGCCAACAATTGTCTTTTTTGAACATCCAATCGCTCAACAAAAACATATATTTCTTTTCCTAATCGCGTTGGTGAAGCAGGCTGACCATGAGTTCTAGCAAGCATCGGAATGTTTTTCCATGCCTGTGCATAATCATTTAATGTATGAATCAATTCATCTAACAAAGGCAGATACTCTTCATAAATTGCATCTTTCATCGAAATAGGAATAGCAGTATTATTGATGTCTTGCGATGTCAATCCAAAGTGAATAAATTCTTCGTATTTTTTTAATCCAAGTTTGTCTAATTTATCTTTGATAAAATATTCAACTGCCTTTACGTCGTGATTAGTTGTCTTTTCAATGTCTTTTATTTTCTGAGCGTCTTTCTCATTAAACTTGATGTAGATATTTCTTAAATCTTGTGATTTTTTTGAAGGAAAATCTTTCAGAACAGAAATTTTAAGTTCTGTCAAAGCAAGAAAATATTCAATCTCTACCATTACGCGATATTTGATCAAAGCATATTCGGAAAAATACTCAGCAAGTTTTTCAACTTTGTTTCGGTATCTTCCATCAATTGGTGAAATGGCTGTAAGAGCGTTCATAATACGGATTTAAAAACAGTAAAGATAATGAAAGATAGATGTGGGATGATGTAAAATTCCAAGACATTTTTTGACATCTATTATATTTCGCAAATCAAATCACGCTTTTTGTCATCGTTTTGCATATCTTGTACAATTAACTGTCTATAATTGGTCTACAGAATGACTGGACTCTTTCTTTTGAAGTAACGATATTTTATGAACGCAAAAAATTCAACTATTTATTTGATTTCCTTTTTGTTTTTGGTTTCGTCATGTACAATTCAAAAGCGAATGCATCTTGATGGTTTCTACGTTTCGAAAAAAAATTCATTTTCCAAAAATAAAATAAGTCCAAATGTTATTTTTGAATCTAAGAATAGTGATGTTTTAAACAGCTTTCATTCTTTGCCGATTCAAGAGTTTGAAATTGTTCGCGCGTGTAATTCGGAATTTGAAATTTTAGATTCGGTGAAAATTATTCCTTTTGAGATAGAACCAGATGTATCGGAACCAGAGGATAATTCGCTTTGGTATTGTGATACAATTCATTTGAAAAGTGGCGAAATAATTATCGCAAAAGTGACAGAAGTAGGTAAGACCGATATAATTTATAAAAAGTGCGACAATCCGAACGGTCCGAATTACACCATTTCCAAAAACCAAGTTTCATCGATTAAATATGTTAACGGTTCAGAGGATAATTTTTCACCGACAAATTCAAACGGAAACGATTCGAATACTTTTAAGAATTCTGACGGGAAGGAATATAATCTTCTTGCAATTCTTGGCTTTATTTTTTGTTTCATAATTCCTCCAGCCGGATTTATTGTTTCTTTAATAGCCTTTCGGCAAATTAAGGCAGAGCCTGATAGGTATGCAGGTAAAGGCTTTGCAATTGCGGGAATGATTATCGGCGGATTGTATCTTTTAGCAATGATTGGAGGTATTGTCGCCGCTATTATTTATTTGATTTATTACTTCTAGAAAAAAATAAAAATCAAATTTATTTCATCAACTCACTAATAATTTTCTCAACAGAATAACCTTCCGCTTCTGCACGATAATTGCGTACAATTCTATGGCGTAATATAGGAAATGCAACTGCCTTCACATCTTCAATGTCCGGCGAATATTTTCCGCGAATGGCGGCATAACATTTTGCTCCAATGATCAAGTATTGCGATGCTCTTGGGCCTGCTCCCCAATCTAAATATTTTGTTGTAAGCTCGTGCGTCATCGCAGAATTTTTTCTGGTCTTGCTTACTAATTTTACTGCGTAATCATAAACTGCATCTGGAACCGGTATTCGTCGTATTAAATTTTGGAAATAGATAATTTCTTCACCAGTCAAAATAGGATTTAATTTTACTTTCAAATCCGAAGTAGTATTTTTTACGATAGAAATTTCTTCTTCATAACTTGGGTAATCAACCCAAATATTAAACATAAAACGGTCCAATTGTGCTTCTGGTAAAGGATAAGTTCCTTCTTGTTCAATAGGGTTTTGTGTCGCTAAAACAAAAAACGGTTTATCTAAATCGTAACGATGTCCCGCTGCAGTGACTTGTTTTTCTTGCATCGCTTCAAGCAAAGCTGCTTGTGTTTTTGGCGGAGTTCTATTAATCTCATCGGCCAAAATAATGTTTGCAAAAACAGGTCCTTTTATAAATTTAAAATTTCGAGTTTCATCTAAAATTTCAGAACCAACAATATCAGAAGGCATTAAATCTGGCGTGAACTGGATCCGTTTAAAACTTAATCCCAACGAATCAGAAATAGTTTGAATCAACAATGTTTTGGCTAATCCTGGAACACCAACCAATAAACTATGGCCATTGCTAAAAATAGACATCAACACTTGTTGCACCACTTCATCTTGCCCAACAATTACTTTGTGAATTTCACTTTTAAGTTCGCCGTATTTTTTTACCAATAAATCAATGCCGTCTTTGTCTGATATTTTTTCCATAAACAAATTTGTAGGTATCAAAAATAGTAAAAAACGAAGGGATTACCTACGCGCTTTGATGATATAATAGTCGTTAACATTATTTAGCAGTCTTACCGCCTAAAGCAAATCCAAACACAGCGCCGACAATTCCACCAATTATGTGTGCAAAGTGAGAGATACCATCATCTTCAAAACTACCCATCAATTCTTTGCCAATAAAAATAATAACGACTAGAATAAATGTCAATGGAATTTCTTTTGCTCTAAAATTAACCAACGATACAATTAAAATCAACATAAATACAATTCCGCTGGCGCCTAATAAGCCATAATCGAAAAATAGTAAATGTAAAATTGAAGTAACTAAAGCTGTTGAAACCATCATGATGATGAGATTTTTTGCGCCATATTTTTCTTCAACAATTGGCCCGATAAGAAGAATAAATGCAAGATTTCCCATTAAATGCTCAGTGCTTGCATGTCCCATTGCATGAGAGAAAAGACGGAAATACCAAGATATGGTATCATAATTCCAACCTGGCATTAAAACAAATGAGTCTTCTAAAATTCCCATTTTACCGGTTATTAAATAAATGATGGCACAAATAATTGAAAAAGTTAAAATGACTGGAGAATTAAATGTGATTTTCATGTTGTTTGATTTTGTCCGTCAATTGAAGGAAAGTTTTTCACTTGTATATTTATTGATAGAGTAGTTGTTTCAATATTTAAATCATTTGCACTAATTATCATGAATATGATTAATTTTGCTTTGTGTACATCAAATATATATCAAATTGTAATCGGACAGCATTTCTAAAAGTGCTTTTCATCATCTTTTTTGCGATTTTCTGTCCTACTTCGTTTTCACAAATCACCAATGGAAATGTGAACCCGGAAGAAACTGCAGACACAACAAAAAAAGTAAAAACAGATAAAGTAAAAGTTGAGAAAGTGTTTTCTAAAGATAGTTTGACTGGAACTAATTTATACATAACCGGATTATTTCAATACGCTTTTCGGACCTTTGAAGATGAGTCTAGCAATGGTTTTTATAAAGAGTGGGAAAATCAAACATCAGGTTATAACAGTGGCGTAAATATTGGTTTGATAATGGAATTGTCTAAGCATTTTCATCTTGATATTGGAATTTCTTATTTTGGAAATAGTGAGCATAATACGTATCAAGATAGTTTAACAGATTCAAGTTACACTTATAAAAACACCTACATGCAAGCAGCTGTTCCGCTTAGATTACGTTTTGTTTATGGTGAAAAATTACAGTTTTTTGCATTTGCTGGAATTGCTCCATTAAATATTTTGAACATTCGTTATCAAAGTAGTTATACAACTGCAGATAGCATTGCTGTTACAAGAGAACTTGATATTCAAAAAGATGGTTTTGCTTCTTTCAATCTAATGTTTACCGGTGGATTTGGAATTTGTTATAATGTAAGGTCAGTTGGTTTTATGATTTACCCTGAAATTCGTCGTCATCTTATAAATACTTATTCAAATAAAACTTTGCCTATGACACATAAGATGTATGGAATTGGCGTGAATGCTGGATTGGTTTTCCATTTTTAGAAATTTCAGTTCCTCGGTCATAGAAAGGATAATGTGAGATAACACAAGGAATTCGGATCAAATCAAAAAATCATCTCCCTTAATCCCTCTTCAAAGAGGGAAACTTGATTTTCTAAAACATGAAAGCCTCTGGAAAATTCGAAAAAAAATAATACTGGTCTTCCCTCTTAGAAGATGGACCGAGGGAGATGACAGACTAAAGCGTAATAAAAAATAATATTGCTATAATGGATAAAAGAGTCGCCCCATATATTTGCAGAACTGATTTATTAATTCTAATATAGCGCCGTGGCATAACTTTAAAAGTATATGAATGAAAAACTAAGTATCTTAAGTGAGTTAATTGAACTTGCTAAGGCAGATAACCAACTCGATGAAAACGAACTTGGATTTATTAAGGTGATTGCTGAAGGACTTGGCGTTGCCGATGCGGATTTGGAAAACTTATATGAAAATCCGGTACCGTTTGATCCAGGAACAACCGATGGCGAGCGTATTCTGCAATTTCATCGGTTGGTTTTATTGATGAATGTAGACCGAACTATTACTGATGTTGAGATTAACAACATTAGAATGGCTGGTATTAGATTAGGACTTAACCCGATCGCTACGAATGAAGTACTTCAACGAATGTATGATTATCCAAACAATGTAATTCCGCCAAACGAGTTGATTGCCATTTTTGTCAAACATCATAATTAAATTGAACGATATTTTTCATTCATCGAAAATAATTGATAAAAGCAAAAAATTAAAAGGCTGAAAACCAGCGAAACGATTGGCACTTTAAATTGATAAAATACCAATCGGTATTTTTTATAACCTTTTAACTGCCATTCGTAGCTTTATTTGTTAAGTTAATCTAATTTTTGTAAAATACCTGCGTTAAAACACAAGAAATCCAACATTTTAAAGTTATCTTTATTAAAAATATAATTGTCATGGCACGTAAAAAATCAATGGATAAAGTAGAAAAAATTCTAACAGAAATTAGAAATTCTACTCCTAAATTCAAGCTACAACTTGATGCAAAAACAACTATCACGCTAAAGACAAAAGAGCAAATGCAAAAATGGATGGAACTTTATCCAAAAGCACAATTACTTTAAGCCTTTAATACATAGTTGATAAAAAAGAGTCTGCCAATCGCAGGCTCTTTTTTATTTTGTAATATTTGGAGTTTAACTGCGTTATTCTTTAAAGTTTCTATATCAACTTAATTTGTAAACAGAGCCGAATGAAATTAATCCTGTTACTTTCTTTTCTCATTCTACTCATAGCTTGTCAACGCAAAAAAATTGATTCAAGCTGCTGCTCGAATCCTGCAACACAAATTGTTTTTGATGGAGGTTACTTGAGTGTGCCTAATTTATTTACGCCTGACGGAGATGGTTACCACGACTGGTTTGTGGTGCAAAGTGTAGGGCTGACATCTTTCAATATTGAAGTTGAAAATAAAAATGGAAAGAGTTTTTATTCATCAACTGATACCTCTTTTTTTTGGGATGCCTATAATGATAAGAATGGAGGAACACTTGGTGGCTTCTTTTATTACCACGTTACAGCCACCGGAATTGATGGAACACAAATTGATGAACATGGCACACTATGTGTGATTTCAGAGTATCATGGCTGTATCAAAAACACAGAAACTTGTGTTTTTGAATCTAACTGGGATGGCACTTCATTTGTTGAGCCAGTTGAAGATGATATTTATGGATGTCCTTAACCACCTTGAGGGTTGATACATTCCTACTCAAAAGACCTTATATTTGCACATTCATAAAACAAAAATCAAATGATTGACATCGGAAAAGTCAACACACTTAGAATTGTAAAAGAAGTAGACTTTGGTCTTTACCTCGATGGCGGAGAGTTTGGCGAAATTCTTATTCCTACTCGATATGTACCAAAAGATGTAAAAGTGGACGAGTATATTGATGTGTTTATTTATGCAGATTCGGAAGATCGTTTAATTGCAACAACAGAAACTCCTTTAGCAGAAGTTGGTCAATTTGCTTATTTAAAAGTAAAAGAAGTTAATAGCGTTGGCGCGTTTTTGAATTGGGGATTGATGAAGGATTTGCTTGTTCCATATCGTGAACAAAAAACAGAAATGTTTTCCGGAATAAATTATTTAGTGAAAGTTTATTTGGATCCAGAGACTGAGCGAATTGTAGCAAGTTCAAAAATCGAACATTTTATTGATAACGTTCCGCCCGAATATGAAGAAGGGCAAGAAGTAGATTTAATAATTTGGGATAAAACAGATTTGGGAGTAAAAGTAATTATCAACGAATTGCATTTGGGCCTTCTTTATGCGAACGAGATTTTTCATCCCTTACAGCCTGGCCAACGAATAAAAGGTTTCATCAAAAAATTAAGAGACGATGAAAAAATAGATGTGGCTTTGCAAAAACAAGGCTACGAACAAGTAGATTCGGTTGCGACAATGATTCTTGAAAAACTGAAAACCCGCGGCGGTTTTATTGAAGCTACTGATAAAACATCACCTGAATCTATCAAACACATGTTCGGGATTTCAAAAAAAGTTTTCAAAAAAGCAGTTGGTGCCTTGTACAAAAATCGTCTGATTGATATTGAAAGCGCTGGAATTCGTTTAGTAAAATAGTGCTTAAAAAAATCAATGGCGCTAAAGCGCAACAGCCAGTGCAATTTTTCCGATGGTTGAAACCAACGGAATTTTTTTTATATGCAGTTGCAAAAAAAACAAATAACCGTCAGATTCAAATGGCGCTAATGCGCAACAGCCAGTGCAATTTTTCCGATGGTTGAAACCAACGAAAATTTTTTTGTATGCATTTGCGAAAAAAACAAATAACCGTCAGATTCATCTGACCGTTAAAACGCCGTTGACGAACGGCTTTAGCCGCATTGGTTTTTTTTGGAAGGAGATCACTCCGTTGCCTGCAACTCACACAAACAAGCTTTGCCTTCGCCAACAATTTTTTCGATGAGTTTACCAGTTTGATCAAAACGATAAAGCGTTGTTCCTTTTTTGAATTCGATGTAATAAGTTTCGGGTGCATAATAAGCTAAACCGCACAAACATTCATACTCAAAAGGAACGATGATTTCATTTGTTAAACTTATCAAACCGTATTTGCCATTTTTTACGACGTAATAACATTTAAAATCAGGATTGGTTTTAATTCTTGGTCCATATTCAATAGAAGTATAAACATTTGGAACAACAATCTTTTCTTCTAAATCCATCACACCCCATTTGCCATTCAATTTAAAAAAGATAACGTTGCCTTCGCGATCTAATGCTTGATATTTTGGTGAAATGATTTCAAATTTTTCGTTTACATACCACAAATAAGTTCCATCACCTACTAAATTTTTTGCCTTAAGAATCTCAGGTAATTTTTCATAACGCAGTGGAACAACAATTTGATTAGAACTATTTACATATCCTTTTTTCTTGTCGTTTTGAACAAAAATATATTTCTCGTTCCAAACATAATCGATGATCCATTGATAATTAAAAGAGACAACAGTTTTTCCTAAATAATTAACAGCGCCGCATTTGTCTAACGAATTTTCGAGTGTCACAATTCCGTTTGGATTAAATCGAAAATTAGGCATTTTGTAATAGACACTTTCATAGGTTATCGGTAATAGTATTTTAAAATCAGAATTGATAATTCCGAATTTTAATTTGTCGGCCGATACAAGGTAGGAGCCTTTAAATTCGTCCATCACAAAAAAACTAGTATCCACTTTAAGTGTTGAATCGACTCGAGTTATTGTTGTTCCTTTTTGATAACTTAAATTATTCAGTGTGTCTTTTAAATTGTGAAAAATATTAAAGTGTCCTGATTTTCTTTCTTCAAACGGACCATCAAATGTAAATTTTTGAACTTCTTTTCCGTTGACATCTATTCCGCCCCAAACATTATTTTTAGAAACCGCAAAATATCCTAATGCATTTATTTTTGGAGACAAAAAAAGTAAACTACTGTCAGATAAATTGTAAACAGGTTTGCACCAACATTGTTTGTAAACCTCAGTTCCAACTCTTACCGTTAAGGCTGAATCAGAATAAAGTTCAAGCCCTAAAGCCGTCTTTTTAAAAAACTGCGCCGAAGAAAAAAGTGGTGTCCAAAGGAGTAATAAAAATGCGATTTGTTTCATTTTAATATTCAAAGTTCATCGAAGATACAAAAGAGAAAACAATTATCGTGCCTGTTAATATTGATTGATATGAGATGGAACTTAAAAAGTACTAAATTCAGAATCTAGTTCATCGTCACATTTTTAGGAATAACTTTCTTTTCTACAAACTTTGTAAATATGATTGAAGAATAATAGTTGCGCTTATTTCATCCACTAAACTTTTGTTTTGTCTTTGCTTTTTTGAAAGTCCACCATCAATCATTGTTTGAAATGCCATTTTGGAAGTGAATCGTTCATCCACCATTTTTATTTTTTTCTCTGGAAATAATTCTTCCAGTTTTTTTCTGAATTCACGAACGGGTTGAGAATTGTGGGTATCGGTTGTATCCATTCGTTTAGGTTCACCCAAAACAATTATTTCAACTTTATTTTTTTTAAAATAATCGGTTAAAAAAGTAAAAATATTTTTTGTTTCAACTGTTGGTAAACTTGACGCAATAATTTGCAAATCGTCTGTAGCGGCTATTCCGCATCGTTTCATACCGTAATCTATCGCAATTATTTTTGACATTTAATTTTATTTTGTAGAATCAAAAATTAGAATTCGCATTAATGTCCTGCCGAAAATGCTGGTAAAAATACATTGTTAATTGAATCTTTAAATTCGATTTTTACTAAATGGCCATCTATTTCTTCAACATCTACTATGTCATATTTTGTGCCTTGCCAAATGTGTTTTATACCTACAACACCAATGTCTGGGTCTGTATAGCCAATCAACAAATCATTAAATCCGGAAGGTGTAGTTCGCATTTCTAATAAATGTCCAAAATATTGATTGATGATTTGATATTTGCCCATGTAATTTTCAATAATGACAATTTGGTGAACTGGTGCACCGAATAATCCTGGAATCATTTCTACAATAAATCCATCTGTTAATTTTTTTGTTGGACGATAGTTGAAAATTCTGAAAAATTCGTTGGTACAAGGTGGTAAAGATAAAACAGTATCTGATGTTGTGCACATTTCTAACTGCTCGATGATTGGAACAATTTCATCACTCAATTTAGGATAGGCGCCTGATATAATAATGGTGTCCGAATAAAATTCATCTGACATTGAATCACCATTTCCGCTACAAGTGACAAATAAAAAAATCGGAGAAATTAAAAATAAATTTCTCCGATTAATACTAAAAATAATTTTTACTGATTTCAAAAACATTAATCGGCCAATTTGGTCACTGTTCCGCCAAGTGTAATTTTTTCTTGATAAGAAGCAGGGTTTCCTCGGTATGTTACGGTTCCGCCACTTGTGATTTTTACAGTAAGTTTTGTGCTTACGTTGCAATTAATATCTCCTAGTAAACTGATTTTTGCACTAGTAGTTTCTGTTTTAACGTTAATTGCAGCAATGGTTCCGCCAGTGCCAATCACATATTCCGCAGTTTTGGCTGTTCCACCAAGGTTTACAGTTCCTCCGTTTGAAATGTTTACTTTTATTGTACTAAGTTCAACATCTGCTTTAATTTTTCCTCCAGTAGTACAAATAAACGTGAACAAATCTCCTTTTATAGGACTTGTTACAGTTATTTTGCAATCTTTTTTTGATTCTATTTGATATATTTTTTTGTAGTAAACAATTATTTCAATTGGTTTGTCTCTTACTACATCATTTTTTATGCGGAGATCCAGCGTTCCTCCTGTAACCGTAACAAGAATTCGATCATCAGTGATTTCTGTATCGTTGTTGATTACATGAACTTTTTCTTCGGTTCCTTCAGTTATTGTCACAGCAAAATTTCCTGTAGCAACTATTGTTGTAAAAGGGTCAACGGCTTTGTCAAATTCACCAGCGTTTGCTGTAGGTAAAATAGAAACAAATAGGGCGGCAAAAAGTAGATTTTTTTTCATTTATAGTTTTTAGTTAGGAAATACATTTAATGCTAATTGCATTGATTTTTGAAATTCGTTTATATCAATTTTGGTACCAATATTTATTTCGTTAAAATAATCGAGCATTTTTTCGGTAGGCATATTACCTGTTAAATCATCTGCAGCCATTGGACAACCTCCAAATCCTTTTATTGCTCCATCAAATCTTCTGCAACCTGCTT
>Ga0105048_10002068_pt1 | contig 32469 bp, 25 predicted proteins | sample MAT05_FD_78382 | JGI IMG/M metagenome (GOLD analysis project Ga0105048, IMG submission 78382) | Freshwater microbial communities from Lake Fryxell liftoff mats and glacier meltwater in Antarctica - MAT-05 | ecosystem: Environmental > Aquatic > Freshwater > Ice > Liftoff microbial mat | place... | reverse complement strand
GCACCCAGGTACGGCAGCACGCCCAGGCCCACCACCACCACCGCGTGGGCGTCCCACTCGTCGGCCGCGGCGCCGACCGCGGACACGCGGTTCGGATCGACGCCCCAGTAGCCACGGAACTTCTCCTGGAGGCGGCCGAGCTGCGACGCCGGGCCGCGCGGCGGCTCGCCCCTGGGCGGGAAGGTGCCGGTCCAGTCGAGCGGCAGGCCGGCGACGGCGTCGGGCGTGGGCGGGGTCGCGGTGAGGAGGCCGAGGCGGTGCCCGAGCGCGGCGAGGGCGCGCATCATGTGGAAGGTGTGGACGTCGTGCCCGCTCGACCGCGGCCAGGCGAGCGAGTCCTTCACGAACAGCAGGCGCATCACGCGACCCCAGGCGAGCGGCCCGCGTGAGCGGGCTGTTGGTGGCGCCGAGGAAGAAACAGCCCGCTCACGCGGGCCGCTCGCCTCGCGCTCTCGAACGCCGTGCGGAGCAGCGGCACCGCCCAGCGCCGCCTCGCGCGGTAGGCACCGTAGCGGCGCGTGGCGGTGTCGATCAGCCCTTCGAGCACCGCGTCCGCGGCGTCGGCGCTGCCGCCCTCGCGCTCGTGGCAGTAGCGGTGGTAGGCGTAGCGGAGGTACGCCGCGTAGCTGGGCAGCTCGCGCCGCCGGCCGGTGCCGCGGCCGGGGTGCTTCGACAACAGCAGGCCCAGGTTACGGGCGTCGTAGTAGCGCTGCCAGCGCTTGCCGGTGCGGGCGAACGAGCTCGACCCCTTGTGCCACACCAGCGCCTCGGCCAGCACCCCGCAGCGGAAGCCGGCCGCCGCGGCGCGCAGGCAGAAGTCCGACTCCTCGTGCACCAGGAAGAAGCGGTCGTCGATCAGGCCGATGCGGCGGAACACGGCGGCGCGCACGGCCATGCAGCAGCCGTTCACGATGTCCACGGGTGCCACCGCCGGCGGCTCGCTTATCGTTTCCGGCACCGGCAGCCGCTCGAAGAAGCCGGGGTAGCCGGGACGGTTGAACGCGGTCCCGTCCGTCATCACGGATTCAGGCTCGTCCATGAAGCGGATTACCGGTCCGATCACGCCGTAGGACGGGTGCGCGTCCAACGCGGCGAGCAGGCGGGCGACCATGTCCGGGCGGACAACGGTGTCGTTGTTCAGCAGCACCACCACGCCGGCGCCGCGGGCCAGGGCGTAGCGGATGCCGGCGTTGTTGCCGCCGCTCCAGCCGGCGTTCACGGCGTTCTGCACGTAATGACACCACGGGAACTCGGCCCGCAGCGCCGGCAACGGGTCGTCGGCCGAGGCGTTGTCCACGACCACGACGTTCGCCGCGGGCGACAGCTCGGCCAGCGAGCGGAGGCACTTGCGGGTGTCGGCCAGGCCGTTGAAGTTGACCGGCACCACCCACACGTTGGCGGTCACGGCGCGGCCCCCCGCAGGCGGTCGATGGCGTCCTTCGCGGCGTACACCGCCTTCGGCCACACCCGCTCGGTCAGGCACGCCGGTCGGGGCAGGTCCGCGGGCCAGTTCGCGGCGCAGAACTCCCGCAGCGCCCAGTACTGCGCCCAGTCGCGCTTCCAGCGCGCGGCAGTCGCCAGCTCGGCGAGCGTGTCGAACAGCCGGGCCACGGTGCCGGGGTTGGCGGGTTCGCGCTCGCTCGCCCAGCGGTGGAGGTTCCGACAGCCGCGGTCCGAGCTGTTCCCGGTGCGGGCCTGCGCCGAGGTCGGGTGCTTGCGGTAGCGCATCAGCGGTTCGGGGACGGCACGCACCGGCCCGAGCTCGGCCAGCTCGTTGAAGAAGATGGCGTCCTCCTCGTTGTTCCCGGCCCACTCCGGGAACCGCACCGGCAGCCCGGCCGGAACCACCGCGGCCGACGGCATCACGGCCACCAACGGCACCAACAGGCGCTCGGCCGGGTTCCATTCCGCCAGTCGGGCCGACGGCCGCGCGACCCCCGTGCGGGCGCCGAACTCGCGGTAGTCGGTGAACACCAGCGCGGGCCGCGGCTCCTGCAAACACACCGGCCGCACGGCTTCGAGGAAGGTCGGTTCCCAGGCGTCGTCGGCGTCGAGTAAGGCGAGCCAGTCGCCGGTCGCGGCGGCGATGCCGGCGTTCCGCGCCGCCGACACGCCGGCGTTCGCGCGCCGCAGGTACTGAATGCGCCCCGTGTAGCGGGCGGCGACGGCGGGGGTGTCGTCGGTGCTGCCGTCGTCCACCACGATGACCTCGTGGGGCGGTACGGTCTGTGACAGCACGCTGTCAACGGCGTCGGCGAGGTAGCGGCCGTAGTTGTACGCCGGGATGACGACCGACGCGCGGAAGGTGGTCACGCCGGCCCCCGCCCGCGGGCCTCGTCGATCATGCCGCGGGCGGTCGCGGCCTCGGCGAAGCTGCTCACCCAGCCGTGGCCGCCGGCGGGGGCCAGCACGAGGCTGCGGACGCGCGCGGTGAGGTAGTGCCGCACGAGCCAGCGCGGCAAGCCGAACAGCCGGGGGCCGGCGGCGGCGTTCGGGTCGCGGCGGAAGTTGGTGCGGCCGAGGCCGCGGAAGAACTTCCACACGTAGGCCGCGGTCAGCCGGCCGGCGGGGATGTAGTGCTTCACCCGGGCCGTGCCGACCCACACGCCGGACCAGCCGGCCGCCTTCACCCGGTCCACCAGTTCGGTGTCGTCGCCGCTGAGCATCCCGGTGCCGACGCGGCCGAGCGCCGGGTCGAACCGGAAGCGGCGCAGCAGGTCGGTGCGGAAGGCCATGTTGGCGCCGAACACCTGCTCGCCGTCGCGCAGCGGGCGCACTTCGCCGCCGAGCCGCCGCAGCGCGAACGGGCCTTCCAGGTGGGCGAGGTTCCGCAGCACCCAGCGCGGCGGCGGCGCCTCGAACCACGGCTCGACGGTGCCGCCGAAGTAGCCGGCCTGCGGGAATGCGTCCGCGGCGGTGGCGTACTCGGTCAGCCAGTCGGGCTCGACGAGCACGTCGTCGTCGGTCCAGATCAGCAGGTCGCCGGCGGCGTGCTCGACGGCGCAGTTGCGGGCGTTCGAGTGCCCCTGCTTCGGCTCGAACAGCCGCTTCAGTGGGAGGTGTTGTTCGTGCCGCGCGAGCACGGCGTCGGTGTCGTCGGTGCTGTTGTTGTTGACGACGAGGAGATCCCACGTCGCGCCGGGCGGGACGGCGAGGACGCGCATCCGCTCCAGTGTCTGGGCGAGCAGCGCGGCGCGATTCCAGGTGCAGACGGCGACGGTGATTTTCACGCGGGTTCGCTCCCCGGGTGGTAGGACTTTTCGCCGCTCGCGGCGGTGCATGGCGCGCCGTGCACCGCCGCGAGCGGCGGAAGACCGAGCAGTTTCATCATCCGCGCCACGAACATCGGTCGTCCGAACGCCGCCGCCGCGTCCCGCGCCGCGGCGGCCATCCGCGCCGCCCGCGCCGGGTCCGCAGCCAGTTCGGCCGTGCGCACCGCGTACTCGCCGATTTCGTGGCACAGGAAGCCCGTTTCGCCGTCGGTCACGATCTCCGGCTGCCCTCCGCGGGCTGGCACCACGGGCACGCACCCGGCCGCCATCGCCTCCACGGTGGCGATGCCGAAGTGCTCCTCCAGGTGCGGCGCCGGCGCGTCCAGGCCCATCGCGTGCCAGAACACCCGCGCCCGACCCAACTCCGCCCGCAGCCGGTCGCGCGGCGCGTTCACCGCCAGCTCCACCGGCGCCCCCGCGGCCGCCACCTCGACCTCGGTGAAGTACGCCCGGTCGGCGTCGGCGTCCCCGAGCCCGCCGACGCAACTCATCGCCCAACCACTCGGCCCACCCGCGGCAAAGGCGCGAACTAACTCCGCCTGCCGCTTCACCGGCGTGAACCGGCCGACCACCGCCACGCGGTCCTCCTTCGGCGCCTGCGCGTAGTCGCTCACCTCGACCGGCGGGTGAATCACCACGGGATCGACGCCCCAGTAGTCGCGCGTCCAGCGACGGGTGAACTCGGAGATGGCGGCCGCCGCCCGGTACGACCCGAGCCGCTCCCGCCACCACGCCTCGTACAGCCGCCGCCGCGCCCAGGCCCAGCCGCCGCCGGGCGCGTTCCACGGCCAGCTCGCCCGGCGGTCGAAGAACGGGAACAGGACGTACAGCACGCCAGCCTTCGCGTGGCACACCGGCGGCGGGGCGTGGGTGGTACACACGAACAGGTCGTACCCCGCGCTGGCGTCGCGCATCCAGCCGCGCATCGCGGCCCGGCGGCGCCACACCGGCGCGTCCGGGGTGTCCCACCGGCCGGGGTTCGTCGGCAGCGCCCGCTCGCCGACGCCGCTCAGGTCGGTGCCGAAAGCGTCGGCCACCTTCGCCGCGAAGCCCCGCTCCTGGTGGTGAACGTAATCGACCGCGTGCCCGCGCCGCCGCAACTCCTCGGCCAGCACGGCGACGACGTACTCGCCGCCGCCGACGCCGCCGCCGCGCGGGTCCTGGTACAGCGCCACCCTCATGCCGGCACCGCGCCGCGGCGGAACACCAGGTTCGTCATCGCCCAGTCCGGCCGGGTCGGGTCCACCGGCGGAATCAGATTCCCTACCGCGTCCCACGCCACGGGTTCGACGCGGCCGTCCTCCTCCGGGTGGAAGCAGGCGAACCCGGCGGCGCGGAAGCGCTCCAGGTACGCGGCCGGGTCGCCGCCGGCGTTGGTGATGCCGAGCGGCCAGAATTCGCTGAGCACCGTCATCGGCCTGTCGCCGGCCAGCAGCGCCCCCATGCCGCGGAACGCGAGCTCCTCGAAGCCCTGGATGTCGATCTTCACCACGTCCGGCGGCGGCAGTTGTCGCGCGGCGAACTCGGCGTCGAGCGGGCCGACCGGCACCTCGACCGCGGCGCGGCCGTTGGATTCGCCGTCGGCGTAGAGGCGGTGATCGCCGAGGTTCGCCCCGGACTTGAACAGCCGGGCGGTCCCCTTCTCGGGGCCGGCGGCCATGTTCAAGAGCGTGACGTGATTCCAGCGGTTGAACCGGACCGTGCGCGACAGCAGGCCGAAGTTGTACGGGTCGGGCTCGACCGCCACGACGCGCCCGCCGGGGCCGACGGCCGCCGCCGCCAGCGCCACGAAGTAGCCGATGTTGGCGCCCACGTCGAGGTACGTCATCCCCGGGCGCAGGACCGCCTGCAGGGCGCGCGTCTCGGCGAGTTCCCAGTGCCGGTCGCGGTACAGCGGCAGGCCGACGCCGCGGTCGCGCACGTCGGCGAAGACGACGCCGAACGGCGTGCGCACCGGCCGCACCGGCCGCCGCGCCGCGACCCACATCCGGGCGGCGGCCTCGCGGCGGGCGGATGCGTGCGTCAGGCGGTAGCGCCCCTCGGCGAGCGCGGCGCGGAGCCGGTGCGGCACGACGACTTGATAGGCGCGCTTCAACGGATTCACCACTCACCCCCCGCCGGCCCCGTGGTCCAGTCCAGCAGCGGCAGCACGACGCCGAGCCGGCCCTCGATCGTTTGCAGTGAACCGGTCGCGTCGATCTGGAAGTGCAGCACCGGGTCCACCACGTCCACCGCCCCGACGCCGAAGCGGTTCGCCGCGACGAGCAGGTGATACCGGCCCGGCGCCAGCAGGTGACCCGGGACGCGGACGCGCGCCAGGTGCCGGCCCACGGCCTGCGGCCGGCAGAACACGCCGCGGGCGTCGCCGTCGCCGGTCGTCAGCACCGTCAGGCCGTCGTCGCGGTTCAGCCGGAAGGCGACCTGCGCGGTCGTGGGGCGGAACACCTCGTAGCCGATTTCCAGGTCGAACGGCTTGTCGGCGGCCAACTGTGCCGCAGCGGCGCCGTCGGAGGAACGGACGCGGGCGGCGCGGATCATGATGTCCTTCGACGGGTCGAACTGGCGGTCGTCGCGCCACTCGGCGGCGAGGCCGTCGGCCTGTTTGAGGTACTCGCGCACCGCCGCGGCCGGGGTGCCGTCGAGCGTGACCTTCCCACCGGCGAGGACGATCGCGCGCGAACAGAGCGCCTGCACCGTGGTCATGCTGTGGCTGACGAACAGCACCGTCCGCCCGCCGCGGCTGACGCTCTTCATCGCCCCGATGCACTTGTCCTGGAACTGCTGGTCGCCGACCGCCAGCACCTCGTCCACGACCAGGATTTCGGGTTCGAGGTGCGCCGCGACGGCGAACGCCAGGCGGACGTACATGCCGGACGAATAACGCTTCACCGGCGTGTCGAGGAACGCTTCGACCTCGCTAAACGCGACGATCTCGTCGAACTTGCGGGCGATCTCGCGGCGCGTCATGCCGAGGACGCTGCCGTTGAGGTAGACGTTCTCGCGGCCACTGAGCTCGGGGTGGAAGCCGGTGCCGACTTCGAGGAGGCTGCCGAGCCGGCCGCGAAGTTCGGCCCGGCCGGCGGTCGGCTCCACGATGCGCGACAGCACCTTGAGCAGCGTGCTCTTGCCGGCGCCGTTGCGGCCGATGACGCCGACGATCTCGCCGGGCTGCACGTCGAACGACACGTCGTCGAGCGCCCAGAACTCGGCGGGCTTCGCGGCGGGGGCGCGGCGCACGGCCCGGCGGGCGGCGGCGCGGAGCGCCTCCGTGAGGTTGTTGTCCGACCGGGCGGAGCCCAGCCGGTAGCGCTTCCCCAGCCCCTCGACCCGGATCGCCGGCTTCATCCGTCCCCCGTCGTGGGCGAAGCCCACCCGTTGCAACGGGTGGGCTTTCACAGCTCAAATCGTGTCCGCGAACGACCGCTCGACGCGGCGGAAGTACCACAGCCCCACCACCGCCAGCCCCACCGCCACCGCCGCCGACACCGCGAACGAGTACCAATCCACCGGCCCGCCGAGCGCCGCGGCGCGGAACGCCGCCACCAGCCCGTAGGCCGGGTTCAGCGGTAGCCAACTCTGCGCCACCGGCCCGAGCGCGGCCGGCGTCATGTACAGCGTCGGGGTGGCGAACATCCACAGCTGCACGCCGAACGTCAGCACGAACCGGAAGTCGCGCTGCGCCACGATCAGCGCCGACAGCAGCACCCCCACCCCCGAGGCCGCGACCGCCAGCAGCACCACCACCGCCGGCAGCAGCAGCACCGACCACCCCGGCCACACGCCGTAGCACGCCGCCGTCACCGCCAGCAGCCCGGACGCGACAACCAGGTCGAACAGGCCGACGCCGACGGTGCTCAGCGGGATGATGAGGCGCGGGAAGTAGACCTTCGTGACGAGCCGCTCGTTCGCCACCACGCTGTTGCCGGCGGCGAGGACGACGTTGCTGAAGAACACCCACGCGGTCATCCCGGCGAGGACGTACAGCGGGTAGTGCTCGATGCCGGCGGTGACGCCCGCGGCCTTGCCGAGGAACAGCGTGAACACGGCCATCGTGGCCAGCGGCTGCGCGACGGCCCAGAGGAGGCCGAACGCCGTCTGCTTGTAGCGAATCTTGATGTCGCGCCAGGCGAGGAACGCGAGGAGTTCGCGGTAGCGCCACAGCTCGCGGAAGTCGAGCACGGCCAGCCCGGAGCGCGGGGCGATGAGCGTGACGGGCGGTTCCGGCTCGGGCGCGGCCGGCGGCACGTGCGGGACCGCCGGGGCGTCGGGGAGGCCGATGCTCATGTCCGGGTCCGTTCGGGTCGCGTCCGCCACTCCACCCCCTCAGCGTAGTGCAGGATCAGGCGTAATGCCGGCGAGCCGACCGCCGTCAGGCGGCGGGTGCCGTATGACTCACCCGCCGCCTGACGGCGGTCGGCTCGCCGGGGTTACCCGCGCCGCCGCCCAGCCGCCCGCCGCGCCGCCGAGCACGCCCAGCAACACGTCCGACACCCCCGGCACGTGCGCCGGCAGGAACAGCTGCCCCGCCTCCACCGCCAGCACCGCCAGCCCCCCGGCCATCGCCCCGAGCCGTGAGCGGCCGACCGCGGCGCCGACCGGCGCGAACAGCGCCAGCTTCACCACAGCATCTTCGAGCGCGAACAGCGGGTGCCCTTCCAGCGGCCGACCCGGCAGCCAGCCGAACCCGCCCGGCGCCGCCACGAAGTCGAACGGCGCCCAGAAGATCACCGCCAGCGCCGCCAACCACACGGGGAGGAGCAGCCACCGCGACCCGAACCGCCCCGCCGCCCAGCCGAGCAGCACGCCCGCGGTTCCCGCCACCAGGTCCGTCGCCGACGGCACCCGCGACATCACGACGATCTGACCCGCTTCCGTGGCCCCCGCGAGCAGCACGCCGAGCGCCAGCGGCCGAAGCGGGGTCGCCCACACCCGCCCGGCCAGCAGCCCCGCGGGGAGGAACAGGCCGACCAGCTTCACGAACTTCATTCCCGCGTCGGCCGGGCCGCCGGGGCCGAACTCGGCGAACGGCACCCGCACCACCCGGTCTCGCAGCTTCCGGTACACCTCGACCGGGCTCGCCGTCAGGTCCAGCGGCAGAGCCTGCGCCGCGGCCACCCACAGCAGATACGCCGCCAACAGTCGAGCCGCCGCCTCCCGCGGTTGGGTTCGGTCCCACACCGCCCGCGCGTGCGCCGTCAGCCAGCGCCCGGCGACGCCCCAGCCGAGCATCCCCAGGGCGGCGCCGATGGCCTGACACCAGATGTCGGCGCCGGTGGCGTAGCGCGTCGGCAGGAACACCTGCCCGAACTCGGCGGCCACCGCGACCGCCACCGCGACCGGCCACAGCGCCAGCGCCGCCAGGAGCTCACCAATTCCGCGCCGCCGATCGACGCGCGCCGCGGCCAGGAGGAAGAAGCCGAGCGGCACGGCGACAGCGACGTTCCCGGCGGAATCGGACCGGGAGTGGACGGCGGTCCGTTCGCGGAGGCAGTCGGCGAAGTAGCGAAGGGGGTCGCCGCCGGGCGGGGCGCGGAAGTCGAACGGCACCCAGCTGCCGTACAGGACGAACCCGGCGGCGGCGACCGCGAGGAGGGCGTACGTGGTCCGCGTCGGCGCGGTCACCGGGGGCCGCCGGGCTTCTTACCCGCCGCCTCGAACTGCGGCATGAACAGCAGCGCCGGGTTCGCGGTCACGTTCTTGATCACGTCCTCGCGGCTGGCCTGACCCAGGTCTTCGAGGAACACCCAGTCGAGCGCCTTCAGCCCGAGCCACAGCACGCCCAGCGCCAGCGGCATCATCATCCACCCGGCGAAGTCGTGGAACACCTTGTCGCCCAGCTCCTTGCCGGCCTCGTTGTACAGCACCCCCGTCAGGCTGATCCGCAGCACGTTCGACAGGATGGCGATCGGCACGGCGGCCGCCAGAATCCCCACGCGGTCCGGCCACGACCGCTTCACCACCAGCGCCATCCCGGTCGAGAGCGTCAGGAACGTCAGGAGCATGCTCAGCCCGTTGCAGGCGTTCTGCACCTCCAGCAGGTGGTCCTGGCAGTGGAGCACGACCCCGTCGCGGTACGTCGGGTAGCCGATCGTCTGGAGGACGTACTCGGAGCCGACCGCGGCGACCTTCTGGAGCGGCCAGCCGAGGAGGATCTCGACGCGGTACGGGAGCGGGAACATGAACATCAGGAACAGTACCGGGGCGTACAGCCAGCGGAGCGACGCCACGCCGCCGAACACGGTCACCGCCCCGAGCACGGCCAGCACGAACGACAAACCTTGCAGCCACTCGGTGGCGAAGTTCGTGTACCGGGCGACGAGGAACACCGGGGCGGCGGCGACGATGAACAGGAGCCCGCGCACGTCCGGCCAGGCGAGCACGTCGGGCGCCCACGCCCGCCACGCCCAGGCGAGGTACACGCTGAACAGCGGCACCAGGAAGCCGTGCGAGTAGTCGGGCTTGAGCCACTCGCCGAACGAGTAGCGGAACAGCGGGAAGTAGACGAACGCCAGCACCGCGACGGTGCCGGCGACGGACGCGACCCAGGGCGTCGAGCGGACGGTGGCGGCGGGGGAGGCGGACAAGTCGGCACCCTCGGGAGGCCGGGCGGGCGGGCCGGCGGTCGCAGTTCAGGTTATACCACAACCGCGCGGCCGGGTCGACCCGCGGCGCGGCACCGGAGCTTAGAGCATGTTCCGCCGCTTGCGGCGGTGCAACGCGATGCACCGCCGCGAGCGGCGGGCGGCGGAAGTTCCCGCACGACCCGAAAACTTACCCTATACTGGGAGCGAAACTCTGCCGTCCGCCCCCCGGGGCCGTGACCCGTGAACGACCCGCTGATCGCCCGATTCGCCGAGGCGTGCGGCGCCCGCGGCCCCCTCGACCTCCGCGTCGGCCAGGCCGACGGCCGCGTCATGGCCGAGGGCTCCGTCCCCCAGCCGTTCACCCTCGTCGGCCGCGACGACGTTTGCGAGGTCACCCTCACCGACCCCGACGTCCACCCGCGCCACGCGTGGATCCAGGTGCTCGACGGCCGCGCCTACGCCCTCGACCTCGGCAGCCGGGCCGGCGTCGTCTGGCCCGACGGCTCCCGCGGCCCCGGGTGGATGGACCCCGGCACCACGTTGAAGGTCGGCCCGTTCCGCCTCACCCTCCGCAACCCCGTCTCGCCGCGCCCCGGCCGGTTCGACGGGGACCCCGTCCTGGCCGACCCGAACATCTCGACGACCCGGCCGGTGGTGCAGCTGGAGTTCAAGAACGGCCGGCCGCCGAAGGACCGCTGGGTCGTCAACCGGGTGCTCACGCTCGTCGGCAAGTCGGAGGCGTGCAAACTCAACCTCGTCGCCGACGACGTGGCCCCGTACCACTGCGGCCTCGTCCTCACGCCGACCGGCCTGTGGGTGGTGGACCTGTCCGGCCGCGGCGTGGTGGTCAACGGCGAGCGGATGCGCGTCGCCCCGCTGCCGGACGGTGCGGCGCTGGGCATCGGCCGATTCCAGATCGGCTGCCGCTACCCCGTGTCCAACGACACGCCCAGCGGCCTGCGCCTCCGCACCGGCCGCACCGCCCCCGCCCGAACCACCGGACCCGCCCCGCCGCCCCCGCCCGACGACGAGGTGCCGCTCGGCGGGCTGTCGACGCTCGAATCGTCGGCCGGGCTGCCGAGCTCGCACATCCTCCACGGGGCGTTCCGCCGGCCGAGCTCGTCCGGGCCGATCTCGGCGCCGATCCTGCTGGCCGGCCCCGGGTCGGACGCGATCGCGGCGGCGAAGTCGGGGCGGATCGGGGTGCCGGTGCCGGCCCCGGAGGTGGCGTCGGCCGACCACCCGGCCGCGGCGCTGATCGGCCAGCTGGCGGAGATTCACGGCCAGATGTTCGAGCAGTTGCAGCAGGCCCTGCTGATGATGGCCCGGCTGTGCGGCGAGGTGCGGGCCGGGCGGGCGGCGGCGGTGGAGGTGGAGCTCGTGCGGCTCAAGGAGCTAAACGGCGAGCTGGCCCGGCTGCAGGGCGAGGTGACGCGGCTGGCGCTGGCCGAGGCGGGGTCGAAGAAGATGCCGAAGTACGACCCGTCGGACCCGACCGGAGCCCGCGGGGCGGCCGGGTCCGACGCCATCCACGACTGGGTGCAGGAGCGGATCGGCAAGCTCCACCGCGAGCGCCGCGAGCGGTGGGACACGCTCGTGGGGCTGTTCGCCGGCGGCGAGTAGCTCCGAAGTGTTCCGCCGCTTGCGGCGGTGCAGCGCCTTCACTGCAGCGCCGCAAGCGGCGAAGCCCATTACCCCCCCGTCAACCGCGCCAGCGCCTCGCAGTACTTCGCCGCCGTCTTCTCCACCACGTCCGCCGGGAGCGGCGGCGGCGGTCCCGTCTTGTCCCAGTCGGTCGATTCCAGCCAGTCGCGCACGAACTGCTTGTCGAACGACGGCGGCGACCCGCCCGGCCGGTACGTGTCCCGCGGCCAGAACCGCGAGCTGTCCGGCGTCAACACCTCGTCGATGAGGATGAGCTCGCCCGACGGCAGGCGGCCCCATTCGAGCTTGGTGTCGGCCAGGACGATGCCGCGCGCCTCGGCGTGCGCCGCGGCCCGGCGGTACACGTCGAGGGTGCGGTCGCGCAGCTCCGCGGCCGTGTCGGCGCCCACCGCCCGTTCCATCTCGGCGAACGGAATGTTCTCGTCGTGCAGCCCCTGTTCGGCCTTCGTCGCGGGCGTGAACAACGGCTCCGGGAGTCGTTCGGCCTCCCGCAACCCCGCCGGGAGCGGGATGCCGCACACGGTCCGGGACTCGCGGTACTCCTTCCAGCCGGAGCCGGCGAGGTAGCCGCGGGCGATGCACTCGATCGGCACGACCGTCGTCTTGCGGACGAGCATGGTGCGGCCGGCGAGCGCGGGCTGGCGGAACGCCGGCGGCAGGTCCGCGAGGTCGGTGCCGAGGAGGTGGTGCGGCACCTTTAGGAAGTCGAACCAGAAGACGCTCAGCGACGTTAGGACGCGCCCCTTCTCGGGGATGGGCGGCGTGAGGACGTGGTCGAAGGCGCTGATGCGGTCGGTGGCGACGATCGCGAGTCGGTCGCCGAGGTCGTACACGTCGCGGACCTTGCCGCGGCGGCACGGGAAGCCGGGGACGTGCGTTTCGCGGACGGCGATCATGCGGCGGCTCCGGTGGCGGGGTTCAGGATACCGGCGAAGACCTTTTGCCGCACGATGAAGAACGATCGACGCACGATCCGAAACATGATTTTGTTCGGATCGTGCGTCATCGTTCTTCAATCGTGCGGCTCCCTGTCCGGTGGCGTGCGCGGCGGCTTGTTTTACACAGGTCCACGGGGTAGTATTGCGGTGCCTCTGCGGTGTTCGAACGGGTCGCGTGTTTTTTGGCGAACCAACATTCACCTGCATGGGGGCCTTCGTTAATACGGTTGGTGCCGCAAGCCCACCGGTCGGTCCGCCGGCCGAAGATGGGATCCGAAATCCAGCCGTGAGGCTCCCCAGTACATTTGCGGGTTCCCTTAAAGGCGATACCGACGGCACAGGTGGAGGCACCCACGCGACGGCCGCGGGCAACCCCCGCGGCCGTCGCTCCTTTTCAGCATTCTCTCACCTCTCCCAACCCCGCAAATCGCTGGCGCTTGCCGCGAATCGTGCGAAGAATCTCTCGCGGCGCGGAAAAATTCTTCCCGCGACCTTCACGGCACACGGGTGGTAGCCCTTAACTCGCGGTCACCACTGGGATTCGGACATCGTGGGTGGCCCCGCAAGTGAGCTCGCATTCGCGCCTGGTTGGGCCTTGACGCGCCCCCCGCGAGAAACCGCACGACCCGTAAATCCCGCCCAATCAACGCATTCCGCGGAATCGCTACTGACATCGCGGTGGCAGTGGGTTCGTTGTTGACATCCCTGCCGCAGACGGTAACCTCCCCCCATCAGATTCGCGTTCCGAGAGAGGATTCAGAATGACCCCGAGGCTTACCGCCCCGCCGCCATCTGAGTACCCGATCACCCCGGCCCGCACGGCCGGGACGCCCTGAGTAAGTCCGGACCGGCCGCCACCCACGTCACTCTCCCGGCGGCCCCCGGACGGCAGGACCCGAACCGCCACCCGGCGCGTTCCCACGAGACACCCGACTACCGACGCCGGCCCGCCCGCAGAGCTGCGGCGCGCCCGGTCGTCGCCCCGAACACGGTGCCGGGCTCGCCAGCGATCCCCGCCCCCGCTGCATGACGCGCCGGGGGGAGTGTGCCACGGAAGGCATGACCACTCCGGGACGGAACCGCTTCCTCCGTCCCGCCGCGGATCGACTGTCCGACACCCGGGCCGTGTGGCCCAATGGCAAGACGCCAACGGGCCTGGGCCGGCTTCGCGCCACGGACGGCGCGGGGCCGGCCACTTTCATTTCCGCTACGATTCCCGTCGTGTTCACCCTCCCGCCCTGCTCTGCCACGCGCCCCGACGCCTGGTTCGCCACCGTCGCCGCTGCGCTGCTCAACCGCGCCGAGCTGCTCGTCGGTGGGGTGCCGCTGCGCGTCGCGGAGGTGGAGTTCTACCGGACCGACGCCGGGCACCCGGACCCGTTCGCGCACGCCCACCCGGTGCAGCGCGGTTGGGGCCGGTGGTACTTCCACCGCGTCGGCGGCTCGTTCCGCGGCGGGTCGTTCAAGGGGCTCGACCTGACGCTCGGCGACGGCACCGCGACCGTCGGCGTGCTGCTGCGGTCGGTGGTGACGCCGGCCGGCGAACTGATCGACGGCCCGTCGCGGCTCGTGGACCGGCTGTTGAAGCTGACCGACACGCCGACGGTGGCGGCGCTTGACGCGAAGTTGCCGGGCGCCGCGGCGCTCACGGCGGAGACGCCGGTCCACTTCCGCGAAGCGCCCGACCGCGGGGCGGAGGTGCTGGCGACGGCGCGGGTGGGGCTGTCGCTGAAGCGGGCGGCGGCGTTCGGGGAGATGCCGCGGTACGTCGGGCGGCGCTACCGGTACCTGACGGAGCCGCGGCGGATCGGCCCGGGTCGGCCGCAGCTGGTGGCGGCGCTCCACGCCGGCGGCGCGAGCGCGGCGGAGATTCGGGCGCGAACGGGAATCGCGCCGGGGGTGGTCGGCCGCTACGCGGCGGCGTTTGATGAGGGGAAGGCGGCGCGCGACTTCGGGCGCTACATCGGGGCGGAGCTAACCGCGCTCGACCGCTGCCGCTTGCTCGGGACGTGGGAGGCGGTGTACGGCGACTGACCCGGACCGGGAGACCGCCATGACGAGAGCCGCGCTGCTGACCGCCGCCCTGATCGCGGTCGCGTCGCCGGCCCGCGCGGCCGAGCCGGTGTGGCCGGCGCTGCCCGAGCGCGACGGGACCGTCGAGGTGCCGGCGCAGGAGTGGCCGCCGCGGCCCGGCCCGCGCGCCGTCCGGGTGAGCGTTCACTACCCGACCGGCCGGCTCGACGGCGTCGGCCCGGCCACCGGGCTGATGCTCACCCTCCACAACTGGGGCGGCACCGACTGCGCCGGCACCGCCGACCCCCGCGAACTCGCGGCCAAACTCGACGTGGTGGCGGTCTGCGTCAACTACCTCCAGAGCGGCAAGGCCGACGCGATCGACGGCCCCGAGCCCTACGACTTCGGCTACCTCCAGGCGGTCGACGCCCTCCGCGCGCTGCACTGGCTCCACGACGGACTGACGAAGCGCGGCCGGCCGTTCGCTCCCGGCCGGACGTTCGCCGCCGGCGGGTCCGGCGGCGGGAACGTCGCGCTCATGGCGAACAAGCTCGCCCCGCGCACCTTCGCCTGCGTCGTCGACGTGTGCGGGATGGCGAAGCTGACCGACGACATCGCCTTCAACCTCCCCGGCGGCAGCGACCTGAACGCCCGCTACTCCCGCGATCCGGCGTCCAAGAACCACCTCACCCTCGACCACCAGGAGCTGCGCTACGTCGGCCACCCGGACCACGCGGCCGAGCTGAAGCGGCTCGGCGCGGCGGCGAAGGTGATCGTCGTTCACGGCGCCGATGACGCGACGTGCCCGGTCGCCGACGCCGAGGAAATGGTCTTTTGGATGCGCCGGGCCGGCCTCGACGTGGAGCCGCACTGGGTCACGAAGCAGGCGCTCGACGCGGTGTTCACCGGCTCCGGTCACGCGCTCGGCGACCGCACGCGGATCGTCCTTCGCGTGGCGGGGAAGTACCTGGCGCCCGGTGGGAAGGAGGCGCTCGCGCGGCCCGGCACGAGCGACTTCGAGCGGCGCGAGGACGTGCGCTACCGCACGTCCGGTGGGGCGTTCGTCGTGTCCTACGCCGCGGGCTACCCGGTCGGGCGGTTCGAGCCGGCGGCGCCGCCGGTCGCGTACCCCGACCACACCGACCTCGCCGGCTTCGATCGTGCGGGAACCCGCGTCCCGGTGCGGACGCCGGCCGACTGGGAGGTGCGGCGCGGCCACGTCGCCGACAACTTCGCCCGCGCGGCGGGACCGATGCCGAGTCCACTGCGGCGCGTCCCGCTCGACGTGAAGGAGGTCGAAGCGGTGCGCGTCGGCGGCCTGGTCCGCCGGCTGGTGACGTACCAGTCGGACCCGGACGGCCGCGTCCCCGCGTACGTCTTCACGCCGGCGGAGAAGCCCGGGAAGAAGCTGCCAGCGGTGCTCGCCCTTCACCAGACCGCGGCGCTCGGCAAGGGCGAGCCGGCCGGCCTCGGCGGCAACGCGGACCTCGCCTACGGCCTCGAACTGGCGAAGCGCGGGTACGTCGTGGTCGTGCCCGACTACCCGTCGTTCGGCGGGCACCGGTACGACTTCACCGCCGCCCGCGGGTACGCGAGCGGGACCATGAAGGCGGTGTGGGACAACGTCCGGGCGGTGGACCTGCTCGAATCGCTCCCCGAGGTGGACGCGGGCCGGGTCGGCGTGATCGGCCACTCGCTCGGCGGCCACAACGCGATCTTCACCGCGTTCCACGACCGGCGGCTGGCGGCGGTGGTGTCGAGTTGCGGGTTCACGACGTTCCGCAAGGACGACGTGCCGAGCTGGACCGGCCCGGTGTACATGCCGCGGATCAAGACCGAGTTCGCCAGCGACGCCCGGCGGGTGCCGTTCGACTTCCAGGAACTGGTGGCGGGGCTGGCTCCGCGGGCATTCCTGGCGGTCGCGGCGGAGAAGGACGACGACTTCGACGCGTCCGGGGTGCGGGACGTGATGGCGGCCGCGGGCGGGGTGTACCGGCTGTACAGGGCCGCGGACCGGTTGGCGGCCCACTACCCGGCGGTCGGGCACTCGTTCCCGCCGGCGGCGCGGGCGGTCGCCTACGACTTCCTCGACCGCCACCTCCGCCGCTGACACGCCGGCTGGTGGGCGCGGCGTCGCACGTGTAGGGTATCAGCATGTCACGGGCGCGCCGCTGCCGCTGCGGGGAGCGAATCCCGACCGCCGGGACGTCGATCGTCTGCCGGGGGTGCGGCCGCGCCGTCGCCCGCCGCGCGGTCGGCCCCGCGCTGATCCTCGCCGGCCTGTGCGCGCTGTCCGCCGTCGGCGGCGTGGGGTTCGGCCTCCACGTCCGGTCGCGCGCGCCGGCGTCCGCCGAATCGCCTGTCGTGTCGCTGCCGGCCGCCCGCGCGCCGGCCGAGATCATCCCTCCCGTGCGCCCGCCCGAGCCGGTCACACTCCCCGTCGCCACGCCGACACCGGCCCCCGACCCGCCCCCGGCGCCGCCCCGGACGCAGCCCGCGGAAGGCATCCTCGCCCCCGTTCCCGTCGGCCGCTACCGCGTCGGCGAGTCGTTCGACCAGGAGGTGAGCGTGTCGCGCCGGTCGGCGCTCCGCGTCCTCGGCGTCGGCGCCCCGCAGGCCGCCGAGTACACGTTCACGTCGCGCCTGACAGTCGAGACGGTCGGGCCTGACGCGCGCCTGACGGTGAAGCAGCGCGTCGAGGGAACCCGGCTCGTCACCTGCGACCCGGCCGCCCGCGCCGAGCTGGAGGACGCGCTTCGGAAGGCCCGCGGGGCGACGTTCACCATCACCGTCGGGCCGGGCGGCGAGGTGAGCAGCCTGAAGGGGCCGGCGGACGCGCCGCGGGTGGCGGAGGGACTCGACCCGGGCGGCGGGCAGACGTTTCGCGTGTGGTCGCTCCTCGACGCCGACGGGTGGAAGGAACTGGCGGGACTCACCTTTTTCCAGCCCGGCCGGCCACTGGCCGCGGGGGAGACGTGGTTCCGCCCCCTCGTCCACTCCTGGGGGCCGCTCGGGAGCTGGGCCGGCCGCACGCGCTACACCGCGGCCGGCCGGCGCGACGGCGCCGAGCGGATCGACTACGCCCACGAGCTGACGTACCGGCCGCCTGCGGCCGGCGGCGGGCTGCCGTTCCGCGTCGTGCGCGCCGACTTCAGCGCGCCGACGGCCGGGGGGGTGATCCGCTACGACGCGGCGCGGGGACGGGTCGAGTCCGCGGAGGAGACGTTCCGGGTGCGGGGGGCGGTGACGGTCGCGGTCGGCGGCGTCGAGACCGCGGCCGGGGTGGAGGAAGTGCAGGTGTTCCGGCTCCGACTCCCGGTCGCCGACGCGCGGCTGCTCGGCGACCGGCCGGCGGGTCGGCGCGAGTAGCCGGTGCCTCCCGAGTGCGGAGGACGGACCCGCAGGTCGTCCGAGGTGCGATACTCCGGTTCGGCCTTCGCCGGAGGTGGTTCTCCCCCTCACCCCGCGTGCTTCGCCGCGACCCTCTCCCCCGAGGGGAGAGGGTGGGAGGCACCCGGCCCCCGTCGCGGGCGGGCATCGACCCGCGGACGCAGGCGCGTCGTTGCCCGCCCGTGGAGAAGCCCGGCAAGGCCCACCCTCTCCCCTCGGGGGAGAGGGTCGCGGCGAAGCACGTGGGGTGAGGGGGCGAACCACGCACGACGGGAATCGAAAAATCACCCACCCCCGGACGCCTGCGGAGGCGGCACCCGGCGTTCGCGGCCGTCGCCCACGCCCGTCACCGGAACGCGACCGCCGCCAGTCGCCGCAGTTCGCCGTCCACGTCCGCCCCCTCGTAGAAGGACAGCCAGCCGCGGACGGCCCGCGACTCGCCCGGCGGGCAGTCCTCGACCACCGGGTCGGCGTGGACGCACGGGCACGGCGGGTTCCCCCACGCCCGCCCGCAGCGCTCCCACCCCGTAACCACCCACCGCCGCCCGGTCACATCCTTGCACGCGGCGAACGGCGGGGCCAGCACCTTGTTGCTGTTCGTCCGGGCCTCGAACCCGGTCAGCCCGGCGAGCATCACGCACATCTGCACCCGCAGCCCGGTCAGCTTCTCCGCGGACCCGTTCGCCACCCGGAACGCCATCCGCACCCCGTCCGCGGCCGGCGTCACCGTCGCGGTCAACGTGACCTTGTTCGGCAGGGTGCGTTCCAGCGATAAGGCGCCGTCGGGGTGGCGGGTCCACTCCATCGGGGGGAGCGTCACCTTCCGCCGGTCCCAGGTGGTCGGGATGTGGGTGTGGGCGAGGTAGAGCAGCTCGGGCCGCTTCGGCTCCGGCTCGAACCACACCGCTTCGGGCACGTCGGCGACGGCGTACCCGCCGCCGGGCCACGGGGCGAACACGCTCGCCTTCGCCTCCCGTTGCGGCCGGATCGCCCCGTCGCGGAAGCCGATCCGCGGGTGGCGCCCGCCCGGGTACGGCAGCACCAGCAGCGGGTCGCCCGCCTTCCGCGCCGGCCGCACACGCGGGTTGATCCCCAACCGCGCGGCCGCGGCCGTCACCTCGTCGGCGGTCAGGCCGAGGGCGGCGCCCGCTTCGGCCGGGGTGAACTGGTGCGGCCCCAGGGCGTTGTCGAGCCAGTAGCGCAGGCCGGCGTTGTCCTTCGCCGGGCGGGCGTTCGACCCGTCCTCCTTCCGCTCCAGCAGCCGCTTGCGGTCCTCGATCACGCCGAACGGGTCGGTCGGAGCGACGTCGGGATCGACGTACCGGGCCAGGTCGCGCAGCGCGATCACGGTGTACCGCGCGTCGGCGAGGTGTTTGAGGAACGCCTCGAACTGCTCGGCCTTCGTGCTCACCCAGTCGTGGGCGGTGTCCGGGACGCCGTGGAACTGCAGCACCGCGACCTTCCCGTGCCGGGCCTGCGACACGGCCGCCTTCAGGTCGTCGAGCGTCCAGTGCGGGCGGGCGTCGCCGGCGGTCGGGACGAGGAGCGGGTGGTCGAGTCCCGGCTCGTAGGCGAACCCGCGGCCGTCCTTGTACGGGTGCTCCGGGCTCCCGCCCCGGCGGGCGAAGCGGATGCCGTGCTCCTTCAGGACCGCGAGTGCGTCCTTCGTGACGGCGTTGCCCGGGTAGGCGAAGCTGACCGGCTTCGGGAGGCCGTGCGCGTTGCACCGGGCGTCGATGCCGCGGAGCTGGGCCGGCAGGTCGCGGAGCGTCTTGTCGGTGACCGAGACGTGGCCGAGGGTGTGGTTGCCGATCTCGAACCCGTCCTTGTGCAGCCGCGCGATCTCGTCCCAGGCCATGTAGTCGCGCTTGTTCGTGGCCGCGTCCCACCCCTCGGTGACGAAGAACGTCGCCCCGAAGCGGTACTTGAGCAGCAGCGGCCGGGCGACGGTGAAGTGCGACTTGCTGGCGTCGTCGAACGTGAGCACGACGAGCCGGTCGGGGATCGGCTCGAGCGCGCCGGCCGGGGCGGCGGCGGCGAGGAGGGCGACCAGGGCGGCGAGGCGTCGGGTCACGGCGGCACCGGCTCGAGCGAATTCGGTTTCGTCGTCGCGCGTCCGGGCTGAAAGCCCACCCGCCGCGGCGGGTGGGCTTCGCAAACCCCCTCGCCACAGGGGAGATGCTTACGACTCCCACGACTCACGGTCAGTAGCGGTAGTGGTCGGTCTTGTACGGGCCTTCCTTCGGGACGTGGATGTACGCGGCCTGCTCCGGCGTCAGCTCGGTCAGCTGGACGTTCAGCGTCTTCAGCTGCAGCCGGGCGACGTGCTCGTCCAGCTTCTTCGGCAGCACGTACACCCCGACCGGGTACTTGGCGTTGTGCAGCCACAGCTCGATCTGGGCGAGCGTCTGGTTGGCGAACGACGAGCTCATCACGTACGACGGGTGGCCGGTGCCGCAGCCGAGGTTCACCAGCCGGCCCTTCGCCAGCAGGATGATCCGCTTGCCGTCCGGGAAGATCACGTGGTCGACCTGCGGCTTGATCTCCTCCCACCGGTAGTCTTCCAGCGACGACACGTCGATCTCGTTGTCGAAGTGGCCGATGTTGCACACGATGGCGTTGTTCTTCATCGCCTTCATGTGGTCGTGCGTGATGACCCGGAAGTTGCCCGTGGTCGTCACGAAGATGTCGGCCTTGTCGGCGGCGAACTCCATCGTCACGACGCGGTACCCCTCCATCGCCGCCTGCAGCGCGCAGATGGGGTCGATCTCGGTCACCCACACCTGCGCCGACAGCGCCCGCAGCGCCTGGGCCGAGCCCTTGCCCACGTCGCCGTAGCCGGCGACGACCGCGACCTTGCCGGCGATCATCACGTCGGTGGCGCGCTTGATGCCGTCCACCAGCGACTCGCGGCAGCCGTACAGGTTGTCGAACTTCGACTTCGTGACGCTGTCGTTGACGTTGATGGCCGGGAACTTCAGCTCGCCGCGCTTGTGCATCTGGTACAGGCGGTGGACGCCGGTCGTCGTCTCCTCGGTGACGCCCTTCACGGCCGCGAGGCGCTCGGAGTACCAGGTCGGCTGCGCTGCGACCCGCTTCTTGATGGCGGCGAACAGGACGCGCTCCTCCTCGCTGCCGGGCTTGTCGAGGACGTGGATGTCCTTCTCGGCGCGGGCGCCGAGGTGCAGCAGCAGGGTGGCGTCGCCGCCGTCGTCGAGGATCATGTTGGTGAAGCCGCCGTCGGCCCACTCGAAGATGCGGTGCGTGTAGTCCCAGTACTCGGTGAGCGACTCGCCCTTGTAGGCGAACACCGGGATGCCGACGGCGGCGATGGCGGCGGCGGCGTGGTCCTGGGTGCTGAAGATGTTGCACGACGCCCAGCGGACCTCGGCCCCGAGCGCCTGGAGCGTCTCGATGAGGACGGCCGTCTGGATGGTCATGTGGAGGGAGCCGGTGACGCGGGCGCCCTTGAGGGGCTGCCGGGCGGCGTACTCCTCGCGGATGGCCATGAGGCCGGGCATCTCGGTTTCGGCGATGGCGATCTCGCGGCGGCCCCAGCCGGCGAGCGAGATGTCGGCGACGTGGTAGTCGGTGAAGGCGGCGGCCTTCGGTGCAACGGCGGTGGTCACGTTCAAAGTCTCCTGACAAATGAACGGGCGCGGTTGCACGGTTGTAAGCCACCCCGTCGAGCCTGGCTAGGACGCCCGTGCGTCCTGTCGCAGCGCCCCTCGTCGGGGTAGAGGTGTGTGATCGGCTCTAGGCGGAACCTCGTCGGAACGGGAACCAGTGGGTTCGGCCGCAACGAGCGACCGAGTCGGGAGCCGACCGCGCGGGGGAATTATCGGCACGGGACCGGCCGTCGTCAACACCGATCCGAACGACGAACGGCCGCGTGGCGATACCACCCGCCGGGTGTAGAACCGTGATCCACCCGGTCGCGCAACCGCAATCCGGCACCCAGTTCTACGGAACCGTACCACCCTCGGCCGTGCCTCTTACGAGCGCCCACAGCGCCTCCACGTCCGCCCGAGTAGTCTGCTCCGCCCCGACGGACACGCGCACCACCCACCGCCCGCCGAGGACCGCCGGCGTCAGGTACGCCCGGCCCGAGCGGTTGACGCGCTCGGCCCACGCCCGGGTGTGGGCGTCGAGCGCTTCGCCGGCGACGCCCGGCGGTTCGTGAACGACGCACACCGTTTGCAGCGGCACCGGCGCGACCACGCTCCAGCGCGGCGTCGCCCGCACCTGCTCGGCGAACCACCGCGCGTTGTCGATGTCCCGCCGCAGTCGGACCTGGAGGCCGCTCACGCCTTCGGAGCGGAGCAGGAACCACAACTTCAGCGCCCGGAAGCGGCGGCCCAGTGGGATGCCCCAGTCGCGGTAGTTCGTCACCCGCCCGTCGGCGGCCGTGCGCAGGTAGCTGGGGTTGGTGGACATCACGCGGACGAGGTGGTCGGGGTCGCGGGTGAAGAAGAGCGAGCAGTCGAAGACGGCCCCGAGCCACTTGTGCGGGTTGAGGAGCACCGTGTCGGCCCGCTCGATTCCCTCCCACATCCACCGGCACTCGGGCAGGATCATCGCCGAGCCGGCCATCGCGGCATCGACGTGGAGCCACAACCCGTGCCGGGCCGCCACGTCGGCGATCGGCCCGATCGGGTCGAGGGCGGTCGAGGCGGTGGTGCCCGTCGTGGCGACCACGGCGCACGGCAGCCGGCTCGCCGCGAGGTCGGCGGTCACCATCGCGTCGAGTGCGTCGGGGCGCATGGCGAAGGCGTCGTCGTGCGGGACGGCGCGGACGTTGTCGCGGCCGAACCCGGCCAGCAGCGCCGCCTTCTCGACGGAACTGTGGCTCTGCGTCGAGACGTACACGGTGAGCAGCTGGGGTTCGGCCTGGAGCCCGCCGCGGGCCAGCGAGAAGTTCGTGGCGCGCTCGCGGGCGCACAGGAGGGCGAGCAGGCTGCCGGTCGAGGCGGTGTCCTGGATGACGCCGTTCCACGCGTCCGAAAGGCCCAGCGCCTGCCGCATCCAGTCGCACACCACCTCTTCGAGCTCGGTGAGGGCGGGGCTGGCCTGCCAGTTCAACCCGATGACGCCGAGGCCGGTGCTGACGAGGTCGCCGAGCACGCTGGCGAACAAGGCGTTGGAGGGGAAGTAGCCGAAGAAGCGCGGGTGCTGCCAGTGCGTGAGGCCGGGCACGATCACGCGGTCGAGGTCGGCGAGGACGGCGTCGAAGGGTTCGGGGTCGGCGGGCGGCTCCGCCGGCAGCGCGGCCTTCACCTGCCCGGGTTCGGTCTGCGCGATGACGGGGCGCGAGGCGACGCCGGCGCGGTAGTCGGCGAGCCAGTCGATGAGCCGGTGGCCGTAGGCGCGGAACTCGTCGGGGGTCATCGGGAGCTCGAAGGACGCGGGGTGATGGTGACAACCGACGGCGAGCCGACCGCCGTAAGGCGGCGGGTGAGCCACGCACCACGTTCCCCGTCCGACGTGGCCCGAACCGCGTGACTCACCCGCCGCCTTACGGCGGTCGGCTCGCCGTGCTGTTACTTTTGCTCGAACAACCGGTGCAGGTGGACGTGGTGCGGGCCGAGTTTGCCGCCGTAGTTGCCGGCGGTGATACGCACGACCCCCGGCCGGCACGCGGCCTCGACGCCCGCGCGGGTGGCCGTCTCGACCGCGGCGAGGTCGAGCCCGTCGAAGACGAGTTCGTAGACGGCGTTCACCCCGTCGGGCAGGGCCGACGCCACGGACCCGCGGAGCGTCGGGCAGTACGCCTCGTTCGTGCTCGCCTTGAGCGCCTTGTACTTGCTGCCGACCTTGCTGCCGCTGCGGACGATGCCGCCCGGGAAGGGCAGGATGACGCCGGGCACCGCGCGGACCGCCACGACCGCCGCTTCCGCCGCCGCCAGCGCCGCCGCCTGCGTTTGCCCGAGGATCAGGAAGTTGCCTCCGCCGACCCCCTTCACCGTGCCGAAGGTTTCCTCGCAGAGGAACTCGCCGTCCATCGTCGGCATCCGCCAGTAGCGCTTGCCGTCGAGGAGCTTGCTGATCTGCCAGCCGTCGCCGAAGTAGCGCAGCGCCCCGCCGACCTTGATCGACCGGCCGGGGTCGCCGGCCAGCCCGTTGAAGCAGGCGGTGGTGGCGCACGTCAGCACGCACTGGGCCACGCGGTTGACCACGGCCTTCTGCAGCGCGTCGCGGCTGAAGCCGAAGAACAGGAGGGTCACGCCGGGCCGGCCGTCGGGGGTTTCCTCCGGCGACAGCTCGCGCTCGAGGCCGGCCTCGGCGTCGCAGCCGATGACGCTGGCGGCGTACCCCGTGGCCGCCTGCCCCGCGGTGCGCGCCCACGCCGGCGTGGCGGCGGTGACCACGACGCGCGCCGCGGTCATGGCGAACGCCTCGGCGAACGTGTCCTCGATCTCGACGCCGTTGACGGTAAGCACGGGCGCGGGGCCTCCGGCGGTGGGTAGGGAATCGTGTATTCCTTTGGTGTCCCGGCCGCAACCGGATACGATGGGGATTCCCGCGTCGTCGAGGCGTCCATGCGGTTCATCCTGACCCCGATCCGCAGCAACAAGCAGGGCGTGCAGATCAACGTCGGCAAGGACGGGGCCGCTTACGACGCCATCGTGAACACCCTCACGATGCACCCCGAGGACATGAAGGAGTTGGGCGTCGCGGCCGGGGCGACCGTCCGCGTGCGGACGGAGAACGGCGAGACGACGTTCCAGTGCAAGGACGGCAACGTGCCGCGCGGGCTCCTGTTCGTCCCCTACGGCCCGCCGACGTGTAAACTCATGGGCGGCGAGACGGACGGCACCGGGATGCCCACGTCGAAGGGCTGGGACGTGGATGTGGAAGTCGTGGAGTCAGGTACTTGAGGCCGACACGATGAACGACGACACCGAAAACACCGACGCTCAAGAGCAGGCCGCGAACCGACCCGCGGACCCCGAGGTCGCGGCGTGGGAGCAGGTCGAACCCGGGCGGTTCATGCCCCGTCGCGTCCGCGGCAGCTTCCGCGGGCAGGCTCTGGGGTGAAGCTTCGTCGTCCCGCCCGGTCCGGGCGGCCCGCAGTCGGAACCGAAGTCACGGTGACGCCGAGAGGCGTTGAGCAGAACTGACAGTCACGAAGAACGCGAGCGGAACCTCATGTCAACTGCCGTGACGCCGCAAGGCGATAAGCGCGAACTGACGGTCACGAAGAACGCCACCTGCACCTTCTGCGGGTGCGTGTGCGACGACATCGAGCTGCACGCCGACGCCGTGCGGATCGTCGAGACCAAGCGCGCCTGCATACTCGGCGAGGCGTGGTTCAAGAACCACACCGCCGAACGCCTCTACCCCGACGCCCTCATCGACGGCCGCGAGGCGACCGTGAACGAGGCGGTCGAGGCCGCGGCCGAGTTCCTGCACGCCGCGGACATGCCGCTGGTCTACGGCCTGTCCAACGTCACCTGCGAGACCACCCGCGAGGCGGTCCGGCTCGCCGAACTCGTCGGCGCGGTCATCGACAGTCACACTTCCCTCTGACACGGTCCCACAGAGGTGGCCGCCCAGTTGGGCGGAAAGGTGACCTGCACGCTGGGCGAAGTGAAGAACCGGGCCGACTTCATCATTTATTGGGGCGGCAACCCGGCCGAGTGCCACCCGCGGCACTTCACGCGCTACACCCTCACCCCGAAGGGGAAGTTCCTGCCGCGCGGCCGCAAGGACCGCACGATGGTGCTCGTGGACATCCGCGAAACGATGAGCGTGAAGGCCGCCGACATCTTCCTCCAGGTGCGGCCGGGCAAGGACTTCGAGGTACTCACCATCCTGCGGGCGCTGGTGAAGGGCCAGCGGGTGGACGCGGAGGGTGTCGCCGAAACCGGGCTGACCCTGGAGCAGCTTCAGGACCTTGTCGATCGCATGAAGGCGGCGAAGTTCGGCGTGCTGTTCTTCGGCATGGGCCTGTCGATGACGCGCGGCAAGCACATGAACAGTGCCGCGGCGCTGACCCTGGCGGCGGAGCTGAACGCCTTCACGAAGTTCGTGGCGATGCCGATGCGCGGCCACGGCAACGTGACCGGGGCCGACGTGGTGCTGCGCTACACCACGGCCTACCCGTTCGGCATCAGCCTGACCCGCGGCTACCCGCGGTTCAACCCCGGCGAGTACTCGACCATCGACCTGCTGGTCCGCGGCGACGTGGACGCGACGCTGGTGCTGGGCGCCGACCCCGGCGCGACGATGCCGCAGCCGGCGATCGAGCACTTGAAGCGGACGCCGACCATCGTGCTGGACCCGAAGGTGACGCACACGAGCCGGCTGTCCCGCGTCCACATCACCACGGCCGCGACCGGCATCAGCGCCGGCGGCACGGTCTACCGGATGGACGAGATCCCGCTGCCGCTGCGCCCGGCGCTGAAGTCGCCGTACCCGACCGACGAGGACGTGGTGAAGCTCATCATCGCCGCAGTGCAGCGGAAGAAGCCGTGGTACCCGGTGCCGACCGACGCGCCGCAGACGGCGTGATGTTGTCTACCGACCCACAGGTGGTCCGGGTGGGGTACGTGGTCCCTGGTTCTCGTCGTGGGTGGTTCGCCCCCTCACCCCGCGTGCTTCGCCGCGACCCTCTCCCCCGAGGGGAGAGGGTGGGTCTTGCCGGCGCCCATCGTGGGCGGGCAACCACGCGCCGACGCCCGCCGACACCGACCCTGCGTTCGCGGGGCGATGCCCGCCCGTGACAGGGGTCGGGTGCTTCCACCCTCTCCCCTCGGGGGAGAGGGTCGCGGCGAAGCACGCGGGGTGTGGGGGTTAACCACCTCCGATGGGGACCAGGCCACGCACCCAACCGGATAACCTGGGCGTGCCGCCGAAGGCCGTCAGTCATCGTGAGAAGGGAAGCAACAAGCCCATGCTTCGGATTCGCGGCGGCACGGTGTATGACCCCGCCAACAACGTCAACGGCGAGCCGCGCACAATCTGCATCGCGGGCGGCAAGGTCGTCGCGGACGACCCGGCGCAGACCGGGCGCACCATCGACGCCACCGGCATGATCGTCTTCCCCGGCGGCGTGGACGTACACACCCACATCGGCGGGGCGGCGCTCAACTTCGCCCGCGGGCTCATCCCCGAGCAGCACCGCAAGGCTACGCCGATCTTCCACAGCCCGCACACCCGCGCCGGCATCATCGGCACCACGCCCACCACCTTCGCCACCGGCTACGTCTACGCCGGCATGGGCTGGACCACCGCCAACGAGGCCGCTGTCCCCATCCTCTCGGCCAAGCACACCCACGAGGAACTCCGCGACACGCCCATCATCGACAAGACCTGCTGCGTCCTGATGGCGAACAACGAGATCCTCCTCGACCTGCTGGAGAACGACGAGTTCGAGCGGGCCAAGCAGGTGGCGGCGTGGCAAATCTGGGCGGCGAAGGCGTACGGCATCAAGGCCGTGAACCCCGGCGGCGTCGCCGGCTGGAAGTGGGGCAAGGACTGCAAGGGGCTGTCGGACGTGGTGCCCGGCTACAAGAAGGTGACGCCGGCGAAGATCGTCGCGGCACTCGCCCGGATCGCCGACGAGCTGAACCTACCGCACCCGGTTCACATCCACTGCAACAACCTCGGCGCCCCCGGCAACGCCTCGACCACCATCGAGACCATGAAGGTGCTGGAGGGCCGGCGGGCGCACCTGGCGCACCTCCAGTACCACGCCTACGGCGGCGACGACTGGTTCACCATGAGGTCCGCGGCGGCCGAGATCGCCGAGCACTTCAACGCGAACAAGAACCTGACGTGCGACGCCGGGGCCGTGCTGTTCGGCACCACCGTCACCGTCACCGCCGACGGCCCCTGGCAGCACCTCCTCTACCAGCTCACCGGCCGCAAGTGGGCGAACCTGGACGTCGAGAACGAGACCGGCTGCGGCGTGGTGCCGTACGTCTACAAGGAAAAGAACCTCGTCAACGCGGTGCAGTGGGCCGTTGGGCTGGAACTCCTCCTGCTCATCGACGACCCGTGGCGGATCAGCCTGACGACCGACCACCCCAACGGGGCGACGTTCTGGCGCTACCCCGAGATCGTGCAGCTGCTCATGAACGCCGACTTCCGCAAGGAGCAACTGGCGAAGTTCCCCGAGGTGGCCCGCAGCCGCATGGTGCTGCCGGACCTGACGCGCGAGTACACCCTGAGCGAGATCGCCATCATCACGTCGGCCGGCCCGGCGCGGGCGCTCGGGCTGCCGCAGAAGGGCCACCTCGGCGTCGGGGCGGACGCGGACGTGGCGATCTACAACGCGAACAAGGACGTGGCGGCGATGTTCGCCCACCCGCGGTACGTCATCAAGGGCGGCGCAGTGGTCGTGGAAGAAGGCGAGATACGGCTGTCGCCTGAGGGCCGGCAGTTCGCGGTGAAGCCGCAGTACGACGAGGCGATCGAAGACTACCTCCGGCCGCTGTTCCAGCAGCACTACACGATGTCGTTCGAGAACTACCCGGTGGCCGCGGAGCGCGTCCACGGGCTGGAAGTGGTGGACCGGTCCACGTAGCGGCGTCCCGGGGCGTTGCCCCGGGCTACGCTATCCCAGGCCGTTGGCCTGAAAACCAAGTGCCCTCTTCAGCCCGAAGGGCTGGGATAACAGAGCCCGGGGCAACGCCCCGGGACGGACTTCCGATGCTCACCCTCACGCTCAAAGAGCCGACCGCGGTGCCGGTGGAGGCGGAATGCCTCTCGCCGGACGTCCTCGCACCGCTGACGCACGCCGACGTCCGCTCGCTGCCGGTGATGCGCGGCAAGCGGCGCCTGCGGCTCGACGAGCTGTTCGACGTGGAGGGCGACGGGGCCGACGAAATCGAGCTGCGCGGCGACCTCGGCAAGGTGAAGTGGGTCGGCCGCGCGATGAGCCGCGGGCGTATCCGCATCCACGGCAGCGCCGGGATGCACCTCGGCTCGTACATGACCGGCGGCGCCATCGAGGTGACGGGCAACGCCTCCGACTGGGTCGGCGGCGAGATGGCCGGCGGCACGATCCGCGTCCGCGGCAACGCCGGCGGCCAGCTCGGCTCCGCGTACCGCGGCAGCATGTCCGGCATGAGCGGCGGGTCCATCGTCGTCGACGGCTCGGCCGGGATCGAGCTCGGCATGCGGATGAAGCGCGGGCTGATCGCCGTCGGCGGCCCGGTGCGGGATTTCGCCGGCTTGCAGATGAAGGGCGGCACCATCGTCCTGATGAGCGGTGCCGAGCTGCGCACCGGGGCGTGGATGCACCGCGGCACCATCATCAGCCTCAAGCCGCTGCGCCTGCTGCCGACGTTCGCGTTCGCCTGCGAGTACACGCCGTCGTTCCTGCCGCTCTACGCCCGCCACCTCGCGGCCCTCGGCCTGCCGCTGCCCGCCGACGGCACCTACCGTCGCTTCAACGGCGACGCCGCGGTGCCCGGCAAGGGCGAGATCCTCGTCTGGCAGCGCGGCTGAGGTGATTCCCGCCCCCGAGCCCCCGATGGCCCCGACCGACCCCCACCGCCCGGCCGGCTTCGTCCGCGTCCGCGGGGCACGCACCCACAACCTCAAGTCGGCCGACGTGGACGTGCCGCGCGACGCACTCGTCGTGTTCACCGGCGTGTCGGGGTCGGGGAAGTCGTCGCTCGCGTTCGGCACGCTCTACGCCGAGGCCCAGCGCCGCTACCTCGAGTCCGTCGCCCCCTACGCCCGCCGCCTGTTCCACCAGCTCGGCGTTCCCGAGGTCGATTCCATCGACGGCCTCCCCCCGGCGGTCGCGCTCCAACAGCAGCGCGGCGCCCCGACCACCCGCTCGTCCGTCGGCAGCGTCACCACCCTGTCGAACCTGCTGCGCATGCTCTACTCCCGCGCCGGCGACTACCCGCCGGGGCAGCCGCTCCTCTACGCCGAGTCGTTCTCGCCGAACACGCCGGAAGGCGCCTGCCCGGCGTGCCACGGGCTCGGCCGCGTCTACGACGCCACCGAGGCGTCGATGGTGCGCGACCCCGGGCTGAGCATCCGCGACGGCGCCGTCGCCGCGTGGCCGCCGGCGTGGCAGGGGCAGAACCAGCGCGACATCGTCACCGCCCGCGGCGTCGACATCGACACGCCCTGGCGCGACCTGCCGAAGGCGGACCGCGACTGGATTCTCTTCACCGACGACCAGCCGCAGGTGCCGGTCTACCCGCACGAGCCGCTCGCCGAGGTGCGCCGCCTCCAGAAGCGGAACGCCCCGCACGACTACCTCGGCACGTTCACCAGCGTCCGCCGCTACGTGCTGGAGACGTTCGCCAAGACCGAGAGCGCGACGCAGAAGCGGCGGGTGGCGAAGTTCCTCGTCAGCGCCGACTGCCGGGCGTGCGGCGGGAAGCGGCTGCGACCGGAGCCGCTGTCGGTCACGTTCGCCGGGCTCGACATCACCGCGCTGTCGCGCCGCCCGCTCGCGCAGGTGGCCGCGCTGTTCGCCCCGTTCGCCGCCGGCGCCGCGCCGGGGTACGCGAAGCTCGTCCGCGAACACCCCGAGAAGGCGGAGGTGACGCGCCGCATCGCCGACGACCTCGCCGGCCGGCTCGCGGTGCTGCTCGACCTCGGGCTCGGCTACCTCGCCCTCGACCGCAGCACGCCGACGCTGTCGCCGGGCGAACTGCAGCGGCTGCGGCTGGCGACGCAGGTGCGGTCGAACCTGTTCGGCGTGGTGTACGTTCTCGACGAGCCGTCCGCCGGCCTCCACCCGGCCGACACCGAGGCGCTGCTGCGGGCGCTCGACCGGCTCAAGGCCGCCGGGAACTCGCTGTTCGTCGTCGAGCACGAGCTGGACGTGATCCGCCACGCCGACTGGGTCGTGGACGTCGGCCCGGCGGCGGGCGAGGGGGGCGGGCGCGTCCTCTACAGCGGCCCGCCCGCCGGCCTGGCGGCGGTGGCGGAATCGGAGACGCGCCGCCACCTGTTCACGTCAGCCACCGCGCCGGCCCGCCCCCCGCGCGTGCCGGCGCGGTGGCTGACGCTCGCCGGGGTGACGCGGAACAACCTGCACGGCCTCGCCGCCGCCTTCCCGCTCGGCGTGTTCACCGCCGTCAGCGGCGTGTCGGGGTCGGGGAAGTCGAGCCTCGTCGGCCAGGCGCTCGTCGAGTTGGTCGCGGCGCACCTCGGCCACGAGCCCGCGGCCGACGAGGGCGAAGGGGCGGGGCTGGAGCGCGCCCCCGCGGCGGTCGGCGGGCGGATCACTGGCGGGGTCGACGCGGTGAAGCGGCTCGTGGTCGTGGACCAGAAGCCGATCGGCCGGACGCCGCGGTCGAACCTCGTCACCTACACCGGCCTGTTCGACCACGTCCGCAAACTGTTCGCGGCGACGCCGGCGGCGCGGGCGCGGAAGTACGGCGCCGGGCGCTTCTCGTTCAACGTCGCCGGCGGGCGGTGCGAGACGTGTACCGGCGAGGGGTTCGTGATGGTCGAGCTGCTGTTCCTGCCGAGCGTCTACACGCCCTGCCCCGCGTGCCGCGGCAGCCGGTACGACGCGACGACGCTGGCGGTGAAGTACCGCGGGAAGTCGGTCGCCGACGTGCTCGGGCTGACGGTGGACGCGGCGTGGGAGTTCCTGGCCGACGAGCCGCACGCCCGCCGGTCGCTGGGGGTGCTGCGCGACGTGGGCCTCGGCTACCTCCGCCTCGGCCAGCCGGCGACGGAGCTGTCGGGCGGGGAGGCGCAGCGGATCAAGCTGGCGACCGAGCTGCAGCGGGCCGAGCGCGGCAACACGCTGTACGTCCTCGACGAGCCGACGACCGGCCTCCACCCGACCGACGTGGACCGGCTGCTGGCGCAGCTCCAGGGGCTCGTTGATGCGGGGAACACGGTGGTTGTGGTCGAGCACGACATGGGGGTGATCGCGGCGGCCGACTGGGTGATCGACGTCGGCCCCGGCGCCGGCGAGGAGGGGGGCCGCGTCGTCGCCGCCGGCCCGCCGGCTGAGGTAGGGCGGGCAACGGGGAGCCGGACGGCGCCGTACCTGGCGCGGGTGCTCGGGCGGATTTCGGGCTGAAAGCCCAGCCGCCGCGGCGGGTGGGCTTCACCACACCGCCCGCCCGGAACTCCCCCTGTTGAGCTCAGTCCGGCCCGTCCGCCGGACCAATTCGACAAATCCCCGTGTTAACAATTGCGTCGTCTGGGTCGGATGGGTAGTCTGGCGTGGGAACTCTTCCGTTCACCTTCCGATGCCCACGACCGATCGGGCGGGCGTCGCAACCCACGGCCCTGAAGCGGAGTCGAAGCCCATGACGAGACTCACCAGACACATGCGACGGCTCACGCCCCGGGTCATCCTGGGCGCGATGGGCGTGCTCGCCGTGGTCGGCGCGACCGCGGCCGTGCCCGCCTACCGGGCCGCGGGGAAGGCCCGGCCGGTCGAACTGGCCGGGACGGTAACGGTCGCGGACGAGGGCCGGGCCGAGGCGATCGGGCAGTCGGCGGAACTGACCGCGACGCTCGCCCTGGAGACGGCGACGTACGCGGCCGCCGACCGCGCCGCCCGCGAGGCGGAAATCCGCACGGCCGCGGACCGGGTCCGGGCGTCGGCGGTCGCGGCCGCGGCCGCTGGTCAGGACATCGGCGGTGCCGTCGGCCAGGCCGCCG
>Ga0105048_10002067_pt1 | contig 32475 bp, 26 predicted proteins | sample MAT05_FD_78382 | JGI IMG/M metagenome (GOLD analysis project Ga0105048, IMG submission 78382) | Freshwater microbial communities from Lake Fryxell liftoff mats and glacier meltwater in Antarctica - MAT-05 | ecosystem: Environmental > Aquatic > Freshwater > Ice > Liftoff microbial mat | place... | reverse complement strand
GGACGCTCACCTGGGGTCGAATCCGGGCCCGAGACGTTTCCAGAACCCGAGATCAACGCCACCGCTTCCAATGCATGCCAAAGTGTCGATTACTCGCTGGCTAGTTTTGTCGAGGGCGTCATGATTGAGTGGGGGTTAGAGGTTTTGGAGTTGTGATGTCACGAAGCAAAGGTTGACGATGACTCAAGGATCCCATGGGAGTTTCAGTTTCTCGCCTCCATCGCGAGTGATCGCGGCTCGAAGGATTTCTTGGTCGCAGTCATTCGGGATTATCCTGTAGCCATGCCCGTCCACGGTCCCGGACCGCGCACCGCTTTTGAACAACCCGCGGCAGTTGATCGGTTGATCAGGCTCGAACGGAATCTCCTCCGGTTTCGTCCACGGCACCGGCGAACCGCCCTCAACATAGAGGAGGGTTTCAGAACTGCCGTCCGGGAAATCGGTCTTCAGGTTCAGTCCGCGATTCCATTCGAAGGCCGCTCCCTTGCCGACGAACACATGCAAAACGGTATGGTTCGGCGGAATATCCACAATCTTCTTCCATGGTGCCGCGTATGTTTTTGGCATTCCATCAAGGAGTTTGAGGTTGTGCTCGCTGTCCCACGGTTCATCCATCTTGAATTGCTTGAACCGAGGCTCCTCCTCGATGTACGGCAGAATTAGCACGCGCCAACTCAACAGCGGTCTGCCATCCGGGGCACAGACTGCAGCCGGCGGGAGGTTACCCTCATGTGAATCGGCGTAGTTGTGGAACGCGAGGCCCACTTGCGCAAGGTTGCAGTGAACCCGAGCGGCGGATTCCCGAACTCGCTCCACAGCCGCAGAGAGAGCAAATGTAACCCCAACCACGGCGGAGAAACCGACAACGACAGCAGCCACGATCCACTTCCGTCTCGCCATAGTTCGCCTCCGTCGAGTGCAAAGCCGTAAGCGGCTCACTTTCCGAGTTTATCCAACACGTTCTTCGTGATGCGAACCACGGCCGCATCTTCACCACGCAAGCCGTGGCTCCAGTCGGTAGTGCCCACAGTGACCACGGTGCCGCCGCGAGTGTAGGTGCCCACGACGGCCTGACCCGTGCGACCCTTCTGCCACTTCTCGTACCACTCGCAGTCGTCTGGTGCCCAGCGAGCAGGGCAGGTCGCAAGTACCTCGAAGTTCATGGGCGTGCCGTCGGTGTGCGTGGGGAAGGGTAATCCGTCTTTCCATTCGAGTTCGCAGCCGTCGCACTCGTACCCCACGACCTTGTAGCCCGGCAACTTCGCGCCGAAGGAGTCTCCTTTCTTGAGGCTTGTGCCTGCGAACAACCAATGATCCGGTCGATGTGCGGTGAACGACCCAGGCCCATCCATGAACTGCCCGTGACTGCGGTGATAACCACCCCACAGGAAGCCGACACCGGTGAGCGTGTTCTCCGGGCGACCGACAAGGTAATGGCTCCAGAGCGACGTGAGAGTTTTGTGTGTGCCGGCCTTGTAATGAGGATCGTCGCCGAAGCTCTGTTTCCAGCACGCGAGCGCCCGACCGTCGTCCTCAGACCTCACTTGCCAGCAGCAGGTGTTGCCGCTGAAGAATGCGACATTCCCGCCATTCTCGATGTACTTTTCCAGATTGTCTCGCATCGGAGCCGACCAGTATTCGTCGTGACCGACGCTCAGCACGAGTTTGTAGTTCTTCAGCAGTTCCGGGCGGAATTCGAGATCAGAGTTCACTGCGTAATCGAGGGCGTAGCCGTTTCGTTCGGCCCACCGCACGAACGGCTCTTCCCAGCGGGAGAACTGCGACGACAGCGGCCGATCGAACGACACGCGGCGACCTTGCACCTTGTGGCGGCCGTTGTACGAGTAGAGACTGTACCCACCCCAGTTTGTGTATGCGTTGTAGGTGTTCGTGCTGAGTTGCAGCAGGATCTTCGCGTCCTTCCCCGGTTCCTTCGGCCGCACGACGAAGAAGGTACTGGAACGATAAACTTGCTTGTCGGCACCCAACGCCGTCACCAGGATGTGGTAGTAGCCGGACGGCCAATCCCCACCGACCCGGAACGACGTGGCGACAGGCCATTTGCAACCGTGCGACGAGGCATCCTTCGGGACTGGGTAGGCCTTGGCGGGAACGTCCATGTCGCCGATAAAATCCTTCGCCTCCCGGCCCAGGCGTGTGACTTGGTAGTTGAACGCTGCCCCCTCACATGAAACGTGCAGTTTCACCTCGTCGCCGGGGGCATAGCTGAGTTGATCGGTATAGCCCTCGATCACCGGGCGCTTGGGGTCTTGTGCATACGCTCGCCGGGTAAATGTACCGGTCGCGGCGAGTGCGGCTCCGGCTTTCATGGCCGTTCGGCGAGTGATGTGATGAGCCAAGATAGCTCCCGGAAGATGGATGGGATAGACCCGCAGTCTAACGGCACAATGGGCCGGGGAGCAAAACGATTCCGTGACTCACTCGTGGCAACTCGCTCTAGCCGCTACTTCTGATTTCGCCGATAATCACGGGCATGGGTACTCGACCACGAATCCCTGAACGCCGTAACCCTCCGAAGGGGTACGCGCGCCTCATGGCGATCCTGGCGTGTCTCCTCATGTCGGGCTTCGTTCCATTTCCTCGTGGCACCACCACGCTTCGAGGCGTCCCGATTGAAGCGGAAGCACCCGCGCCGGACGGCGATCAAGGTGTTGACGACACAGACCCGATCTCCGCTACCCCACCTCGGCTGATTACTTCGGGTGCCACTCAGCGACGACTACTCCACGGTTGGAGGAGCAGCGGGATCGAATCCCGGTTGTTCGAAGTAGCTGAGCATCGGTCGAGAAGTTTGCCTGGCATTTACACATCTCGCACCCGCACCCTGCGCTGTTAGCGGGTTCCCCAGATCATTCAATCTCTCCACGATCGGACTGTTCCGGCGCGGAGTCTTAACCCATTCCACGTACAGCGGGCCGGATACTCCGGTCACATATATTCCGTCATCCAATACAAGAGGTGTTCCTCTATGCCGCACACGCAGACTTCGATTCTGGCAAACCCCCGGCGAGATTTGACAGCAGGACTGGTCGTCTTTCTCGTAGCGCTTCCCCTGTGCTTGGGGGTCGCACTCGCGTCGGGTGCTCCGCTGTTCTCCGGCCTGTTGGCGGGGATCATCGGAGGCATTCTCGTCGGCCTTCTGAGTGGCTCGTCCACGAGTGTCAGTGGTCCGGCAGCAGGTCTTACTGCAGTCGTGGCCGCTCAGATCGTCGCACTTGGGTCGTTCGAGGCGTTCCTACTCGCGGTCGTTTTCGCCGGCGTGATCCAGATTGTACTTGGGCTTGCCCGTGGCGGTTTTGTGGCCGCCTTCATCCCGTCGAGCGTCATCAAGGGTTTGCTCGCGGCCATCGGGGTGATCTTGATCCTGAAGCAGATTCCCCACGTCGTCGGGCACGACCCGGACCCAGAAGGGGACATGGAGTTCTTTCAACCGGACAAGCAGAATACGTTCAGCGAACTGGTTCAAACAGTTGGCGATATTCACCCCGGAGCTGCAGTAATCGGGTTGCTGTCCATCCTGTTGCTGGTGATGTGGGATCGCTCGAAAAAGCTGAAGAAGTCGCCCATCCCCGCACCGCTCGTCGTGGTGCTGTTTGGAGTCGGATTGAGTTTGGTGTTCCGCAATCTCGGCGGGTCGTGGCTGATCGAGTCGAGCCACCTCGTGCAGGTTCCAGTCGCGAATAACATCTCGGAGTTCCTCGGATTCCTGCGTCTGCCAGACTTCGCACAGGTAAGTAACCCGGCGATCTACATGGCCGCCTTCACACTCGCTGCGGTAGCCTCCCTTGAGACGCTGTTGAACCTTGAAGCCGTGGACAAGATCGATCCTCAGCAACGGACTTCACCGCCAAGCCGTGAACTGATTGCTCAGGGTGTTGGCAACGTTGTCTCCGGATTGGCCGGGGGGTTGCCAATCACATCTGTCATCGTTCGGAGTTCGGTGAACATCAACTCCGGTGGGCAATCGAAACTGTCGACCATCATCCATGGATTGCTGTTGCTCGTCAGCGTTGTCTTTCTGGCGTCCTGGCTGAATGTAATACCGCTTTCGTGCCTCGCAGCGATTCTCCTTGTCACCGGGGTGAAGCTGGCAAGTCCCGCCCTCGTTCGGCAGATGTTGGCTGGTGGCAAAACGCAATTCATACCATTCGCAACAACAGTGTTGGCGATCGTCTTCACGGACTTGTTGATCGGTGTGCTGATTGGTCTGGCAGTGAGCACGGCGTTCATTCTCTGGAGCAACGCCCGCCGACCACTCAGAGTTGTAATTGAGAAACACCTGGGTGGAGACGTGGTTCACATAGAACTGGCCAACCAGGTCAGTTTCTTGAACAAGGCGGCAATCACGCGGGTTCTGGACACGGTGAGGCGAGGCGGGCACATCCTGCTCGATGCCAGAAGCACGGACTACATCGACCCGGATGTTCTCGATTTGATCCGCGACTTCGATGAGATAACCGGCCCTGCCCGCGGCGTCGAAGTCAGCCTCCTCGGGTTCCGCCGCCGCTACCACCTGGAAGATCGCCTCCAGTATGTGGACCACTCGACTCGCGACCTTCAAGAAGCGGTCACCCCTGAGCAGGTGCTCCAGATCTTGAAGGACGGTCACGAGCGATTCCGGACAGACCAGCGACTCACGCGGGACTTCGGTCGGCAAGTGGAGGCCACAGCTGCCGGTCAGCACCCTCTCGCAGTCGTGCTCAGTTGCATCGACTCACGTGCGCCTGTGGAAATGATCTTCGACCTGGGCGTAGGCGATATCTTTAGCGTGCGTGTCGCGGGGAACGTCTCCAGCCGAAAGGTGCTGGGGAGCATTGAGTACGGCTGTGCTGTTGCCGGGGCCAAGTTGGTACTGGTCATGGGGCACACGCGGTGCGGAGCTGTTGCCGCTGCCGTGGATCTCAAGTGTTCCGGGAAATCTGCTTCCGAGGCGACAGGTTGCCAGCACGTCGAGTTCATCGTGGATGACGTTCAACTGGCAATTGATCCGGGTAGTTGTGACAAAATCCAGCAGGTGTCCTTGCAAGAGAAGCAACAACTCGTTGATTCCGTAGCCCGTGTGAACGTGGAACGGGTCGTAAAGTCCATGCTTGCAGAAAGCACGACGTTGGCCAAACTCGTACGCGAGGGGCGGATCATTCTTGTGGGAGCGATGTACGACGTCGCGACGGGTCGGATCGAGTTTCTGAACGACTTGAATGCCACCGGTCGAGCGAACTGACGGCTCGTCACGGGATTGGACTGGATGGGACGATATAGACGATGTCGTCCGCTTGGATCAGGTCGGGGGGGTCGCTCCCCTGCCTTGCCAGCGAGGCATCGTTCTGCGGGCCAGGACCATCGCACCAGACCATGGCCTGACCTGGCAGCAAGAGCCACGCGCCCACGGTGTCGCCGGCCCGTGGTATACGCATCCCGGCCATCCGTGGCCGTGGGCGGAGGGTGTCGCCATTGGGTGACCCAACGCGGTAGTCGAACGTGCGGTTATCGTCGAGGACGTTCCTTGGCACCGCTCGCAGATATCCGGATTCCACCAGAATGTTCAGTGGATTCGGCCGGTCGAACTCGGGGTAATGCCCGTGCTCGGCGCGATATGCCCGCAGTGCGAGTTTCAGTAACGCCGCACGGCGGTATGCTCGCAAGTTTCGTTCGACTTCTGTCAACTCTGCGGGGAGTCGGGGACGAATGAGAAGTCCGACTCCCGGTCTGCCAGTGATCAACCTGTAATCCATCTGATGCCCGGTCTCGAAGCCGAGGCCGACCAGTCGACGTGTGCGCTCTCGTTCCCACGGAACGGCCCAGGCCAGCGTCACCAAACCCACCTCGGGCGCCTGAACCTCAGGACTTTTCTCTTGAAATCCGAGAACATGCGGTAGCCACTGTGCGGGGGCCTTCATCGCCTCGCGGATCACGTATCGTTCGGAGAGAAAGTGGGGACTCGGGTCGAAAAGTTGCGTCGTGTCGAGTGGTTCGAGAATCGCGATCGCTCGTCGGATCAGGTCGGGTCGGTCGAATCCTGCCGCGATGACGGCTCCCAGTTCGGGGAAGTTCGCGAGTGAGGCCTGGATCAGGTTGGCTTGCGGGGGCAAGTTCTCCAGCCACCGGTCGAGTGCTTGTAGGGCGTTATCTTCGATGGCTCGGCCAATCAGATATGCGGCGATGATGCTTCCGTTTCGCATCGTTTGAGCGAGGGTGACGACAGACCGGAAGTACGTGAGGAACTCCTCGGAGTTCCCCTCGGCCTGCTTCTGAAGACCACGAACGAGGAGCGTGATTGCCATGCGCTGGGCGCTATAGATTGCAGCGTCGCGCGTGCCAGAGACACCGACAAGTTGCGGGTATTCGTAGATCCCAACCGGAAAAGTTGCCGCAGAGTTTACGCTGGTGTACCACGCCTCGCTCGTCGGATCTGAGTCCGGCCCGAACATCCGATCGAGCCAGTTCGCAAGGTCCGGGTCCGAAGTTGGCCATCCCTTTACCAAAACCTCGTTGAGTCGTTCCTCGATTTTGAGCTTGCGCAAGGTCGGACCCGGCTGTGGCGTGGCTGGGCGATCGAACTCGGGAGACAGCGAGAGTAACACGCGCAAGTGCCGTTCCGAAGCGGTACGAAATCCAGTCCCACCGCGGTTCGAGTCGAGGGGTGGCAGAGTTGCGACATACGCGACATCAGCTTCCGCGTCGGCACGGGTTGGGATCTCGATGACTCGATAGCCAAGTCCTAGCGCAATCACCAGAAGGGATGCTGTGCACCCGCCGATCAGGCGAGAGATTGTTGGCGTGGCTGTGAGACGATCGATGGCCCACCCAGAGATCAGCGTTCGAGCGGTCAGAAGAAGCAGGGCAGGGGGGAGCCACAATTGCCATGCTGCGGCCCCACCCGAGAGCAACGACGGTCCCCAGGCAACGGCTCCCACACCGCCTACGATTCCTGCCACACCACATGCCACCACGAGCTTTCGGAACAGCAGGCCACACAGATGCCCCGCTGCGAACCCGTACACCGCCGGAAGCAACAGATACTTCCAGCTTTGTCGGCCGAGTTCGTCGAATAACGGGGATCGGAACACGATTGCGATCGTGGAATGCTCGCGGATGGAACCCCGCTCGGTGAGTTGCGCCCGGAGGATCAGCGGTGCTGCCAGGATGATCAGCAGTCCCAGACACATGACGAAGTGCAGCCCAACCTTGACCATCCACACGCGGCCAAGTGGCAATCTCTGTTCACCCCAGAACCGATCGACCCCACGGGTTTGCTCGTCCGCGAACGCCGTGACACCGGAAAACACGCCTGCCGCAAGGGCCAGTCCAGGCCATGTGAGCAGGGGTTGCGCTCCCGGTGCAAGCAACATCAGCCCGAAGAGGAGCGCGAAGCCGGACAGGACGGTGCAGACAAGTCTGATTTGGTGGCCCGACAGCCACAGCAACGCTCGCACTCCATTCCAGGGTCGAGAGGAGGCTGGCTTCCCGATGACATCGGAATTGGATTCATCATCGGCCGCCCGCAGGCGATCGGGTCGGGTGAAGATCCAGGCGGAGAAAACAAGCGGTGTGACAAACATGAACGCCAGCACGAACAGTGCGGACCTGGGCCGTAACGACGGCACCACTGGCTCGTGTGTGAACGTCGCCAAGTAGAGTACGATGGGCACCAAGACTGCGAGAAGGGACAAGACAGCCCCAGGAATCGCCGCTCCGATCGAGCCGAGCGTCGTGTGCGAAACGGTGGACCCGAACATGCCCCATACGAAGGCGATCAGCGCGTACACCGCGATGGCACGTGCCCAGCCAACGGACGGAACCAACTCGAGCAACGCCCCAACGACGACAATCGCCACAACTTGAGCGATCGCAAGCCCGCCTCCGGCGATCAGCTTTGCGTACCACAATCGCCAGCGGGAACTTGGCAATGAATCGAGAAAGTTCATCGTGCCCGCTTCTCGCTCCGCGGCGAAGACGGCACCCCCACAAACCATTCCCGCGGTGACGCAGAGCATGAACGTCGCGAGTAAACCAAGGCCGATACGCCTGACAACATCACTCGCCGGCACGGTCTCGGAGGGCGGTTCCGCAAGATTCGCTGCCGCGATGAGCACACCGGACCCGAGGACTACCAGCGTTAGCCCGATGAGTCCCTGTTCGCGGATTTCTTTCCAGATCACGGCGCGAATCACGACATCACTCCATCGTTCCACTTCGTGTCGCGGTTAAAGGGAATCGACTTTCCGAACCATCGGGATGGCTCCACCGGCAACGATTCCGTTGTTCGAACGAGCCATGAGCGCGGCGTAGACCTCTTCCAGCGTCACGGGTGCATCCTCGAAATCGCTGACGCCCGTGGCCTCGCGTAATGCGCTCACGGCCGTGGGATCGGGGTCTTGCACCAGCGCTTGCCAGAATCGCCCCGTGCCGTTGCGTTCGAGAACCGTTCCGAGGCTGCTCGCGTCTGGGGGTTGCTCGGCAAATCTTAGGCTGTAGCGGCGAACCTTCCTCCGAAGTTCCTCAAGCGGGGCCGAGAGGATCATCTTTCCATCCTTGACCAACCCGACATGGGTGCAGGCTTTCTCAAGCTCCGCGATCGAGTGACTTGAGATGAGAATGGTTCGGCCCGATGCGGCGAGTTCGACCAGGCTCGCGAGGAACTCACGTCGTGTGAGAAGGTCGAGGCCGGATGTCGGTTCATCGAGGAGCAGCACTTCGGGGTTCGGAGCCAGTGCCAGAGCAAGACCAACCCGGGCATATCCACCCTTGGAGAGATCGCGGAGCTTCTTTACCTGATCGAGGCCGAGTCTATCGGCCCACTCTCGATATCGTGCGAGAAACCCTGATTGGTGGAACGATGCCGTGAACCAGCCAATTTCGGCAACGGTCATCCAGTCGTAGAACCGGGGCCGTTCTGGCATGTACCCGACGCGATGCCGAAGCTGTGTAGCCTTAGACCAGCAGTCAAGTCCGAGGATGGTGGCTCGCCCGGTGTCGGTGGGGGCCAACCCCGTCAGGATCTTCATGGTGGTGGTTTTGCCAGCGCCGTTGTCGCCGAGAAAGGCGAACACGGCTCCGCGGGGTACTCGCAGGTCTAGCCCATCAAGGGCGGCCTTCCCGCGATACCGTACCACCACTCGCTCTGTGACGATCACATCATCTGACATGCGACTTCCTTGGCGAGTGTCCGGCGTTCGCGGGCTGTTCACAACTATAGAACAGCCTGCGAACGTCGGACGCTCACCCAGTCATCGTGCGAAGAACTTGTCCTTCACCTCGGGGTTCACGACCCACGCGGCAGGCCACTCGCCAGCGAGCAACTTCGCGATTGCCTGTGCCGCCACGAACGCCATATCTTCGCGCGACTTCAGGTCGACTCCGGCCGTGTGAGCTGTCAGCAGCACGTTATCCAGGTCGCAAAGCGGGCTACCTGCAAGCGGCTCTTTTTCGAATACATCCAACCCCGCGCCCGCGAGCCGGTTCGTCGTGAGTGCCTCGTACAAATCGGCCTCGTGCACCACACCCCCGCGGCTCGTATTGATGACGAATGCACCCGGTTTCATCAGGGCGATCGTTTCTTTGCGGATCATGTTCTTCGTGAGCGGCGTCTTCGGGACATGCAGTGTGACCACGTCGGATTCGGCCAGCAGTTGCTCGTAAGGAACGAGTTTGACGCGGTTGGCCTCACAGAACCCGACGTCGGGAGCGATCTCGGCGGCGAGAATGTTCATGCCGAAGGCGTTGGCTCGCGTGGCCATGGCCTTGCCAATGCGACCCAGGCCAACGATGCCGAGCGTCGTTCCGCGAATGAATCGCACCGCAGTGCGGGGCCACTTGCCAGCACGAATGGCGTTGTCCTGGCGACGCACTTCGCGAATCAACCCGAGGATCAACGCGAAGGCGTGTTCGGCGACCGCTTCCTGGTTCGTTCCGGGTGCGAAGCAGACCGCGACGCCGTTCTCGGTCGCCGCGTCCACGTTAATCGCGTCGTACCCGACTCCGGCGCGAGCGAGGACTTTCAACCCGGCCTTCGCGAGCTGGGCGATGGTGCTTGGCGTGTACGGCTCACCCCCCGCGAGCACTGCGGCACACCCAGGCACTTGCGCGAGAATTTCCTGCTCGGTGAGGATGGCGTTGAACGCGAATCCTTCTCGCTTGGGGTACTCGAAATTGATGCCGGCAGCGCGAAGGGTGGGGCCGAATGCGTGTTCGATATCGCGGAGAGGTCCGGGAGCGATGAGAACGCGGGACATAGTCGTTTCACGGTTCACGTTTGTTGTTTAGCGTCAGCCCAAAGGGGGCAGCGCCGGAATGCGCTAAACAATGGAGAGATAGATACGGAATCGCGTCCCATTGTGAATGTACATGAACCGAACCTGCAAGGTGGAAGCGGTGTCCGTTCGCCAAGCCCTGATCGCGGAATTTCGAGCAGAGTGTCTCTTCGAGTCTGCCGAAAATGCAGGCGGGAAGGGTAGTAGTGGGTTCAGATAGCCAACTTTCACCACTAAACTGCGGGAAACGTGCCATGTTCCTTGACTGAACGCCCATGCTCTCTGATGATATACTTGACGGTTGCGGATAGTCCGCACCGCATCAGACGGTATGGTTCGGTCGTAAAGACCGCCCCGGAGGCAGAACCACGACAACGGTGAATTTTCCACCTGTTTGCGCGGCACCGCCGACCTCCGGAGGCAACCCCCATGCCCTGAAGGAGGTCACTTGAACACCGCAACGTTGAGCACGGTGAACTCGGTGTCCACCCCTCTCGCCCCGAGCCTCTCCAGTGCCCTTCATCGGGCCTGCGTGGCGGCTAAGGTCGCTGCCGACAATAAGGGACGAGACATCATGGTGCTGGACATGCGTCCTTGCACCCCCATGTTCGACTACTTCATCATCTCCACCGGCACCAGCCGCCGCCAGATTCACACTGTGGCGGAGGAGACGGATGATGCTCTGAGACGCGAAGGCGATACACGCCTTGGCATCGAGGGGTACGAGGCGAGCAAATGGGTTGTTCAGGATTACGGCGATGTCGTGATCCACGTGTTCGACCCGGACACCCGCGACTACTACAAGCTCGAAGAGCTGTGGGCAGACGCACCACGGGTGGACTGGGAACAAGAACTCTGATCCCGCGTCTTGCCAGGACGCGGTTTCTATAACGAACCCGTCGGCCGGGCCGCACCTCCTCTCAGGTGTCGGTCGCGGCCGACGTCTCGTTTCACGCATCATTTAGCGGTGGGCTTGCCCGCCGTATTAGTTACGACGGCGGGTGAGCTCGCCGCTGAATCACGAATACCCATGAATCTCCTGAACCACATCCGTTCGATGTTCGCCCCGGTGATCACCGAGATCGCGCCGGACCGTGCGAAGGTGCCCGATTACCTGGGCATGGTGAAGCCTTCCGCGAACGCCGAGCACGGTGATTACCAGGCGAACATGGCGATGGCGATGGGGAAGGCGCTCGGCCAGAAGCCACCGGACGTGGCGAAGTCGCTCCTCGCGAACCTTCCAGCGAACGGCACGCTCGAGCCGCCCACCATTGCAGGGCCAGGGTTCATCAATCTGAAGTTGAAGGACACCTGGCTTGCGGCACAAGTACGAGCCATCGCGACTGACCAAAAATTGGGCGTAGAGCCAGCCGCCAAGCCGAAGACGTTCGTGATCGACCTGAGCGGGCCGAACGTGGCGAAGCCGCTGCACGTCGGCCACCTCCGCAGCACGATTATTGGCGACTCACTCGTGCGCATCTTGCGTTTCCTCGGCCACACGGTCGTTGGTGATAACCACCTTGGCGACTGGGGGACGCAGTTCGGTATTCTGCTGTACGGCTACAAGAATTGTCGTGACGATGCGGCGTTCACTGCCAATCCCGTTCGCGAACTGGCGCGCCTCTATGTTCACGTTCGCGGATTGTTCAAGAAGGTGGGTGACGACGAGGAAGAAGGGCCAACTGATGACCCGGTGAAGAAGGCGTGCCAGGAGGAGACGGCGAAGTTGCACGCGGGCGACCCTGAGAACCTTGCCCTATGGCAGAAGTTCATGCCGGCGTGTCTCGAGATGCTCCGACCGATCTACGAGCGTCTCGACGTGAAGATCGACCACGCACTCGGCGAGAGTTTCTACAACCCGATGCTCCCCGGTGTGGTCGAGGACATGCTTGCCAAGAAGATCGCCTTCGAGAGCAAGGGCGCTGTGGTGATTCCAAACGCGAAGGGGATCGTCCCGCAGACGGACGAGGAGCAGAAGAAGGAAGAGCCGCCGGCGATTATTCGCAAGCGAGACGCGGCGTTCACCTATACGACGACCGACATGGCCACGGTCCAGTACCGCATGAAGACATGGAAGCCCGACTCGATGCTGTACGTCGTGGATGCCCGTCAGGCACTTCACTTCAAGACGATCTTCGCCCAGGCTCGCCGTTGGGGTTACGACGGCGTCGAGTTACAGCACATCCAGTTCGGCTCGATTCTGGGGCGGGACAAGAAGCCGCTGCGGACACGAGACGGCGGGGTACAGGAGTTGCTGCCACTGCTCGACGAAGCCGCGGCCGTCGGCCTGAAGAAGTACGAGGAGAGTTACGCCGAGCGTAAGTCGTTCGGCCACGACGTGCCCGAACTGACGGACGAGGTGAAGCGTGACATCGCTGAGGTCATCGGCATCGCCGCCGTGAAGTACACGGACCTGAGCCAGAACCGAACCAGCGATTACGTGTACGACGCGGAAAAGATGACTTCAACCGAAGGCAACACCGCAACTTACATGCAGTACGCCTACGCTCGTTGCCGGGCGATCTTCCGCAAGGGCGAAGTTGATGAAGCACGCTTCCGTACCAACCCGCCGGCGGTGCTGATCACGCACGCGGCGGAACGCACGCTGGCGTTGCAACTGCTGCGATTCCCGGAGGCAGTCGAAGCGGCGGCGGCCGATTACCTGCCGCACCTCATCACCGCGTATCTCTGGGATCTGGCGAAGTGCTTCAGCGGCTTCTTCGAGAATTGCCCGGTATTGAAGGCCGAGACGCCGGAACTGAAGGACAGCCGGCTATTGCTGGTCGATCTCGTGAGTCGCGTCATTAAGCAATCGTTGCATTTGCTGGGTATCCGAACCGTCGAGCGGATGTAAAATAGTCATTTAACGGTGGGCAAGCCCATCGTCCTTCGAGTACTCAGCGGGCAAGCCCGCCGCAAACTGGAATACCAATGTTCGTCGATCGCGTGGAATTGTTCGTGAAGGGCGGGGACGGTGGTCGCGGGCTCGCGACCTTCCGGCGTGAGAAGTTCGTGCCCAAGGGCGGTCCCGACGGGGGCGACGGCGGCAACGGTGGCTCCGTCATCATTCGCGCCGACCCGAACGCCGACAATCTCGCCGGCCTGACCATGAAGAAGCACTGGAAGGCCAAGTGCGGCGACGCGGGCGGCGGCGCACGGAAGACCGGCGCGAACGCCGAGGATATCGTGTTGCTCGTTCCGCCGGGGACCATTATCCGCGACCGCGAGCGTGGCAACATCCTCAAGGATCTCGTGAACCCCGGCGACGAACTGATTGCGGCCAAGGGCGGTCGCGGCGGTCACGGGAACGTGCGCTTCAAGAGCAGCATCAACCGCACCCCGCGACAATTCGGGCCAGGTGAAGAAGGCGAAGAACGCTGGATCTCACTGGAACTGAAGGTGATCGCCGACGCGGGGTTGGTCGGGTTTCCGAACGCGGGCAAGTCCACGCTGCTTTCGCGAGTGTCGCGGGCCACGCCGGAAATCGCGTCGTATCCGTTCACCACGAAGCACCCGAACCTCGGCATCGTCACGGCAGGCGACACCCATTTCGTGCTGGCCGATTTGCCTGGACTGATTGAAGGTGCAGCACAGGGCGTCGGGCTTGGTCACGAGTTCTTGCGGCACGTTGAACGGACGCGAATCTTGATCCACCTCGTGGAACCGTTCCCGACGGATGGTGCCGACCCGGTGCGGAACTACCATCTCATCCGCAAGGAACTGCACGACTACACGATTCCGCTGAACGACAAGCCCGAGGTGGTGTGCGTCAGCAAGGCGGAACTGACCGGTTCCGAGGAAGTGCGTGATCGCCTTGCCGCTGACCTGGGCCGCGAAGTACTGCTGTTCTCGGCCGTGACCGGTCAGGGGATGCACACGGTGATCGGTCGCGTGACGCAGATGCTCACCGAAATGAAACGTGCCGAGGCGGAAGAAGCCGCACGCCGCAAGCCGGTGATCGAGTTCGCGACGGAAGCTGTGGTTCGCACGTCGGACTTCCAGACGGCAGACGTGGCGAGCATCACGCCTGTCGCCGACGAGACCGCACCATGACCCCGGATGTGGTCGTGGACATCGGCAACTCGCGAATGAAGTGGGGACGTTGCGAGGGGAACCGCGTTACCGATGTGGCGCGGCTTCCGCTGGACGACGTGGCGGCCTGGGAGGCGGAATTAGGGAAGCTGCCACTGCCGCAATCGTTCGCTCGCAAGTGGGCTGTGGCAAGCGTTAACCCGCCTGCCCTCCTTCGTTTCTTGGCCTGGTCACACCACCACGGCGACACGGCACCATTCGAAAAGTACATAGACCTACCCATCCGATTGAATGTCGACGAACCCCGTAAGGTTGGTCTCGATCGTCTCTGTGGAGCCGTCGCGGCCAAGGCGATGGTGCCACCTGGCACTGTGGCAATTACCGTGGATGTGGGCACGGCCGTCACTGTGAACTTAATCGATGCCGAAGGCGTGTTTCAGGGCGGAGCAATCTTCCCCGGCCCGCGACTCATGGGTAGGGCACTTCACGACCACACTGCGAAGTTACCTCTCATTGACCTGGGCGAAGTCCCGGCGGCTGGCGTTCCGGGGCGTAACACATCAGATGCCATTCAAGCAGGAATTGCGGCTGCAGTTCAGGGTGGAGTCGCTCTGCTGGTCGAGCGATTGGCTGTGCAACACTCTCGGCCGTGGCTATTTATCACGGGCGGTGCTCGCGGCTCATTGTCCAAGCATCTGTTCCGCGAGGTTCAGGAAGTCATTGAAGTTCCGGCGCTCACGCTCGAAGGGATTCGCATCGCGGCAGAGGCGTTGCCGTGAGTGACACCCGAGTGTCACTTCTCACGCCCGTCGGCGTCGGAGCGATCGCAACCATCGAAGTTGCGGGTAATCGTGCGTGGGAACTCGCACGTCAACTCTTCCGTCCCGCTGGCAAACCACTCCCCGATTCGCCCGAGTTGCACCGCTTCTGGTTTGGTACCCTGGGCGAAGGCGCTGGCGACGAAGTAATTCTTGCCGTCACCGGCGTGGATCGCGTGGAGATTCACTGCCACGGCGGCCGACGTGTCGTGCAGTGGATCATCGATCAATTCATAGCGAGCGGGGGACGTGAGTCCCCTGAGTTCTTGTGCTCTCAAACGCACTCGGGGGGCTTACGCCACCCCGCTCGCCTGTTGCAACACGCCCCAACGCTTCGCACTGCAGGTATCCTGCTCGATCAACTCCACGGTGCGTTCGACAACGCCGTGCGCCACGTGCTCGAACTGTTCGGCAACCACACGCCGTATCCCGAACTCCTCACGGAGTTCAGCGATCTGGTTCGGTTCTCGCCGCTCGGCCGGCATCTCGTGGAACCGTGGAAGGTCGTCGTTGCCGGGCCGCCGAACGTCGGGAAGAGTTCGCTTGTGAACGCTCTGGCGGGCTACCAGCGGGCGGTGGTTTCGGAGATCGCCGGTACGACACGCGATGTCGTTAGCGTGCAACTTGCCTTCGATGGCTGGCCGGTCGAACTCACCGACACCGCCGGGTTGCGTGCCGCGGAAGGGCTGGAAGCGGAAGGGATCGACCGTGCGAAGCGAAGCCTTGCCGAGGCCGACCTTGTGGTCTGGGTCGTCGATGGAACCGCATCGCAGATGGAGCGGGCGAGTGCCGACATCCCCGTCGAGAAGTTGGTCACGATCGTCAACAAAGCAGATGCGATGGCAAGCAGTCGAACCGATCTGGAGGCCGGACTATTGCGCGTGTCCGCGACCACGGGGCAGGGGCTTCCGCAGTTGGTGAAATGGATCACCACTCAATTTGTTCCCGAACCGCCGCCGCCCGGTGTCGCGGTGCCGTACACGCCGGAACTCGCTTCAATGGTAACGGACGCTTACCTCGGGCTCGTTTACGGCAACGGGAGTTTGCACGCTCGCACCGCAGCCGTACGGCATCTCCGCGACTGCTTGCAGGCTGACTAATACAACGATTGCATCCCCATACGGAGAGGTTTCTCATGCAGTTCGGCAAGATCCGACGAGCGAATAGCGATCACGTGGTCGCCATCGAGAACAACAAGGTCTTTACTCTCGACATGGCGCTCGATCCAACGATTTCGTCGCTCGCGGCACTGCTGGCGAAGCCCGACCCGATAGCAACCGCACGCGAACTCATTGATCCTCGGTTTGCTCCCGAACCTCTCGGCGACCAGACATTCCTTGCACCCATCGACCGCCAAGAAATCTGGGCTGCGGGCGTCACATACAAGCGAAGCAAGATCGCTCGCGAAGAGGAGTCGGCCGGGGCAGCGCAGTTCTACGACAAGGTGTATTCCGCACCGCGACCCGAGCTGTTCATGAAGGCGACACCCGAGCGTGTGGTGCCACCCGGCAAACCCGTGCATGTTCGCGCCGACAGCAAGTGGAACGTGCCCGAACCCGAGTTCACGCTGGTCATCTCGTCCGAAGGGAAGATCGTCGGCTACACCATCGGCAACGACATGAGTTCCCGCGACATCGAGGGCGAGAACCCGCTGTATTTGCCGCAAGCGAAGATCTACAAGCGGTCGTGTGCGATTGGGCCGGTCATCACGCCGGTTGCCAAGATGCCGCCACTTCCTGGCGTCGAGATCAAGCTCGTGATTAGTCGTGGTGGAAAGCCCGTATACGAGGGTACCACCACGCTGGCACAGTTGAACCGCACGCCGGAAAGCCTCGCCGACTGGTTGTTCCGCGAGAACGAATTCCCCAATGGCGCACTGCTGCTCACCGGCACGGGAATCGTTCCGCCTGATGAATTCTCTCTGAAGCCCGGCGACGAGGTGGCTATCACCATCGCAGGCATCGGCACCCTGCGGAACCCTGTGGATTGATGCGAGGAAAGCAAAGCGGAAGAACAATTGCCACAAAAAGGCACAAAGAGACACAAAAAGTAAGACATACAACCGCATTTTTGCCGGCTGCAGTCTTCATTTTCGTGACTCTTTGTGCCTCTTTGTGGCGATTCTCTTCTTCGTCTGATGTGCCGCCAGCCCATAAAATACCCGCATGTCAATTCGCGTCTCGAATCTGAGGCTTCCGGTCGATGAACCGGAGGCCACGTTGCCCACGCATCTCGCGAAGGCACTCGGCGTCAAGGCGAACGACCTCGGTCGCTGGCGTGTCGTGCGCAAGGCACTCGATCTTCGCGACAAGCGGCAACTCCGTTTCGTCTACAACTTCGAGCTCGATCTCCCCGCCGACGAGCCGGAGGTGGTGAAACGGAGTGCCAACCGATCACACTTACCCGCGCAGATCGAACTGCACTCCGAGCCGCCGTTCTCGATGCCGGAACCGGGCAGCACGCCGCTTCCACATCGGCCCATCGTTGTCGGTTCCGGGCCAGGTGGCCTCGTGTGTGCGTACTTCCTGGCGAAGCACGGATACCGGCCGCTCTTGCTCGAACGTGGCACGAAGGTGAACGAACGCATCCGCGACGTGAAGACGTTCGACGACGGCGGCGCTTTTCACTCCGAAAGTAACTATCTATTTGGCGAGGGCGGCGCGGGCACGTTCTCCGATGGCAAACTCACCTGTCGTGGCACGGGGCCGGATGTGCTACGTGTGCTCGAACTGCTAGCCGAGTGCAAAGGCCAGCAACCCGGCAAGCCGAGCATTCTGTACTACCACCGCCCGCACCTCGGCAGCAACCGCCTCCCCGCCGTGGTGAAAGCGATTCGCCAGAAGATCGAAAACTTCGGCGGCGAAGTGCGGTTTCTCACTCGCGTCGAGGACATGGACTTCGACGATGCCGGCCTCAAGGGCGTGAAGACGTCGTCCGGGTTTACCCCCGCGTCGGTGGTGGTGCTGGCCATCGGCCACAGTGCGCGCGACACGTACCGCATGCTCGCGGAACGGAAGGTGCCGATGACGCTCAAGCCATTCCAGTTCGGCGTGCGGATTGAACACCGGCAGGACGTGGTGAACGCCGTGCAGTTCGGCCCGAAACATGAACAGTACGAGGAACTGCTCGGCAATGCCGACTATTCGCTCGTCGCCAGCGGGAAGCACGACCTGTTCACATTCTGCATGTGCGCCGGCGGATACATCATCCCGAGTGTGTCGCAAGAGGGCTTCTTCGCCACGAACGGCATGAGCCTGAGCCGTCGCGATTCGCCGTTCGCGAATAGCGGTCTGGTTGTCACAGTGCCCGTCGAGGACTTCGGCGGCACGGACGTTCTCGCCGGGATGCGGCTTCAAGAAAAATATGAGGCGAAGGCGTTCGAGATCGGCGATGGTCGTGCGTACCGATCACCCGTGCAGGGTGCGAAGGACTTCCTGCAATCCCGCGTATCCGCATCAATCCCGGCGAGTAGTTACCCGCGTGGCGTGACCGTGTGCGACCTCCGTGAAGTGCTGCCACCCGTGGTGGCTGAAGCGGTCGCACACGGCTTGCCTCAGATGGACCGCCGCTGGAATGGTCGCTTCCTTGCCGATGCGGTTCTGGCGGGTCCAGAGTCTCGGGGTAGTTCACCCGTGCGAATCGACCGCGACCCCGAGAGTCGCGAATCGCCCCGCGTGCCCGGCCTGTTCCCCGTGGGCGAAGGAGCCGGCTACGCGGGCGGCATCGTGTCCGCCGCCGTGGATGGCCTGCGAACTGCCCGCGCCATCATTGCGAAGTATGCCGCCACTTCTGGTAATTGAGACGCAGTTGACATCTCTGCCCCGATGCGGCTAGACTCCCCCGCCGAACTGAACCGACCTGTTTCGAGGCAATCGTGGAACGTGCGTGGCTTGCCCTGGTTCGTGGGGAACGCCGCGGCCCGATTGCCTTGCTGCTGCGAGCCGTGTTGAGGCTCGCCAGTTGGCCCTACGGTCTCGGAACGCGATTCCGAAATGGCCTGTTCGATCGCGGCTGGAAGTCGATTCATCGGGCAACAACGCCCGTGGTGAGTGTCGGCAACCTGACGCTCGGCGGCACCGGAAAAACGCCGTGTGTCGAGTATGTCGCGAGCTTCTACCGCGATCTCGGGGTTCAGGTTGCGATCCTCAGTCGCGGGTACGGCAGCGAGGCCGGGCGAAACGACGAAGCAATGGTTCTGGAAGAGAACCTGCCCGATGTGCCGCACCTGCAAGGCCGAGATCGGGTGGAACTGGCGACCACTGCCACCGAGGAATTGGAAGCGGAATTGCTCGTGCTGGATGATGGCTTCCAGCACCGCCGATTGCACCGCGATCTCGATGTGGTGCTGATCGACGTGACCCGGCCACCGACTCGCGATTACCTGTTCCCACGCGGAACGCTTCGCGAATCGGCCAGAAGTTTACGGCGAGCCGGGGCCATCGTGCTGACCCGCTGCGATCAGGTGCCAGCCGCGGAACTGGAAGCGATCCGCGCTTGGCTCTCGCAGCGGTTCCCCGGCAAGCCGGTTGCGACAACCGAGCACGGGCCGACCGAATTGCTCGGCGGCGAGGAACCCGAACCGGCAAGTTCGCTCAACGGAAGATCGGTCGCGGCGTTCTGTGGAATCGGCAATCCAACCGCGTTCCGGCGAACGATCGAAGGACTTGGGGCGCGGGTGGTGAACTTCCGATCGTTCCCGGACCACCATGCGTACTCGCGGGCTGATGTGGACGAGCTGAATCGCTGGGCGGAAACGCTGCCACCGGATGTGCTGATCGCCACGACCCAGAAAGACTGGGTGAAGTTGCGAATGCCCGATCTGGCAGGCCGACCGCTGCGGGCCGTGCGAATCGGGTTGACGTTCCGAAGTGGTCAAGCTGAGTTCGATGCCGAGTTGCGAAGGATCGCACCGGCCATGTGAGGGAGTACACGGATGTCCGCGGACCTCGTCGATCTTGTGCAACGCCTCGGCCGCCCACGCGTGCTGGTGGTCGGTGATGTGATGCTCGATCGTTATATCTGGGGCAACGCGGAGCGAATCAGTCAGGAAGCGCCGGTGATCCTGCTGCGTGCGGACACCCGCGAAGAACGTCTCGGCGGCGCGAGCAGCGTCGCCACGATGCTCCAGGCGCTCGGCGCGCAAACCAGCCTCGTCGGTATCGTCGGCCGCGATGCCGACGGCATTCGTTCCCAGCAAATCCTCACGGATCTCGGCATCGACGCAAGCGGTGTCGTCACGGACACGGCCCGTCCAACCACCGTCAAGGAACGCTACATTGGCCGCGCTCAGGACCGCCATCCGCAGCAGATGATCCGCGTGGATTACGAGAACCGCGCCGCGGTGACGGGCGATGTCGAACGCCGACTCATCGCAACTGCCGAGGATCAACTGCGGCACACCGATCTCGTGCTGGTCAGCGATTACGACAAGGGCGTGTGTACTCCGGAAGTGCTCGCTCGTGTCATCGCAACAGCCCACGCTCGCGGCATCAAGGTCATTGCCGACCCGACACGCGGCGGCGACTACTCAAAATACACCGGCTGCTCGGCAATCACTCCCAACCGCCTCGAAGCGGGTCTGGCGACCAATCGCACAATTGCCACTAATGAGCAGGCTTTGCACTCAGCCGCAGAGCTTCGCGACCGCCTGGGCTTGGAAGCGGGAATCGTGACGCTCGACAAGGACGGCATGGCACTCGCTCACCGCGATGGGCACACCGGAATCTTTCCGACACGACAGCGGCAGGTGTACGACATCACCGGGGCCGGCGACATGGTGATGGCTTCGCTCGGGCTCGCACTCGCCAGCGGTGCCGACTACGACGCGGCGATCCGATTAGCTAACATCGCGGGCGGCCTCGAAGTCGAGAAGATCGGCGTGGTTACCGTGTCTCGCGAAGAGATTCTCGCCGACCTTCTCCACGCACCATTCCGCACCGCCGACCGCATTCCCGGAGCCGCGAAGGTCGTTGGCCTTCCCAACCTTCTCACCGAACTCGAACGCCGCCGCGCTGCCGGGCAACGAATCGCGTTCACCAATGGATGCTTCGATGTGCTGCACGCCGGGCATGTTCAGTATCTCGCGGAAGCACGCCGGCAGGCAGATTGCCTCGTCCTCGGCATCAACAGTGACGCCAGCGTTCGCCAGTTGAAGGGACCGACGCGGCCAATGAACCCGGTCGAAGCTCGGGCACTCGTACTCGCGGGCTTGCAGGATGTGGACTTCGTCACCATCTTCGCGGACGCGACACCGCTGTCACTGCTCAAGGCCGTGCGGCCGGATGTGCTCGTGAAGGGAGCAGACTACCGCAAGTCCGAAGTGGTGGGCGCTGACTTCGTCGAGAGCTACGGCGGTCGCGTTCACCTTGCGGACTTGCGAAACGGCTTCTCCACGACGAGCCTGATCGAGCGAATGAAGGCAGCCTGATGTTTTCCCTGGGACCGCGGGCATCTTGCCCGCGGAAACTGTGACGCTCAGTTGCTTCCTGATTGATTCCGTCAGCGAAAGGCCATGTTCACCAGCGGGCAAGATGCCCGCGGTCCCAGGATAGCATCCCGGACGATCGGGGAAATGACTTGCGAAGGATCGCACTGTTCTTGCCGAACTGGGTTGGCGACGTGGTGATGGCCACGCCCGCGGTGCGAGCCGTGCGCGTCGCGTTCCCCGAAGCCGAACTCGTCGCGGTCTGCAAACCCTACGTCGCGGATGTGCTCGCCGGTTCACCGTGGTTCAAAGACGTGATCCTGAGCGACAAACGCGGGCCACGCACTCAACGCTCACTCGCAGTCTCAGGTAGACTTCGCGCGAATCGCCCCGATGCCGCGGTGTTGTTCTCGAACTCGTTCCGCACCGCTCTGCTCGCTCGCCTTGGCGGTTCTCGCCGCGTCGTCGGCTTCGCTCGTTACGGCCGCAGCTTTCTTCTCAGCGACCGCCTTCACTACGCAACGGATGATCGCGGTCGGTTCGTTCCAACGCCGATGATCGACGATTACAACCGGCTCGCCGTCGCGCTCGGCACACGCGACCCTGGGCATCGGATGGAGTTGTTCACAACTTCGAAGGATGAAGCGGCAGCGGATGCCGTATGGCAACGCTTCGATTTGAAGCGGTATTCGCGAGTAGTTGTACTGAATCCGGGTGCCGCATTCGGTGCCGCGAAACACTGGCCGACGACACACTTCGCACAACTCGCACGAATGCTCACCGCCCGGCTTGGCTGCGGCGTCCTCGTTCTCTGCGGTCCGACCGAACGCGATCTGGCACGCCGAATCGCGGACGAGAGCCGCACGCCACACGCCTTCAGTTTGAGTGGCACCCCGCTGTCACTGGGACTAACGAAAGCGATCGTCCGGCGTTCCAATCTACTCATCACCACGGACAGCGGCCCCCGGCACTTCGCCGCCGCGTTCAACCGCCCGGTGGTTAGTCTGTTCGGCCCCACGCACATCGAATGGACCGAGACGTACTTCGAGAAGGCTGAGCACCTGCAGAAGAAGCTGCCGTGCGGCCCGTGCCAGCAGCGAGTGTGTCCGGTCGATCATCACCGTTGCATGCGTGAACTGTTGCCGGCCGAGGTGTACGCGACTGCCGAGCGACTCCTGACACGATTCCCACTCGCGATGGAAAGCGAGGTGTGGCGTGCCGCGTAACATCGTCGTCTTCCGGCCCAAAGCCCAGACTGCGGGCGGTTGGGTTGAAGTGAACCCCGCATTTGCCGATCGGCTTGCGGCTCTTGGCATCGACTCGGCCGCAGGGTTCCTCGAACTACCTGGCGAAGTCGTCAGCGGCCACCCGGACCGGCACGTCATGCGGGTCGTGCTTCCTGGTCAATCGGCCGCGTTCTACTTGAAGCGGCAGCACACGGTCTCGCGGCGAGAGCGGTGCCGCAATCGGTTCGCGGGGTTCGGTTGGTCGTCGCGATGTGTGCGAGAAGCGGCCGTGCTCAAAGAACTCGCCGCGTTTCGCCTGCCCGCTCCGCAGTGGGTCGCGACTGGCGAGGACGCCCGTGGTCGGGCTTTCCTCCTCGTTCAGGAAGTTGCCGGGGCGGCCGATCTGCGGGAAGTTCTCAGTGACAACCGGTTGTCACCCGATGAACGGCGTTCGCTGGCCCGCCGGCTCGGGGAGATGGTCGCCCGGCTTCACAACCACGGTTTGACGACCCCCGACCTGACCGCGAAGCATGTGCTCGTCTCTCCAAATGGTTGCGAACTGACTCCGATCGACTGGCAATCCGCACGCCGAGTGCCACGGGTTCAACGCGCAGACCGCGTGCATGCCCTGGCAGCGCTTCACGCATCTGTAGCCGATGAGCTTGCATCGCCGCGAGAACGGTTGCGAGTGCTTCGTGCGGCATTTGGCTCGGCCAATTTTGCAACGCTTGCGAGAGAAGTGGAGCGAGAAGCAGCGAGGATTCGCAAGCGTCGTTCGATCCGTGACCAGCGGCAACCCGTCGTCGCACCCTCGGCACAGCGCCTGGTCTGGGTCGCCGAGGAAGCCGTGTGTGCGGTGCCGGATGTCGCCGCGATCTGGCCGCAGCCAGCCGTTGCAGCGCCCTTCTATGGATGCGAGCCAGGCACACTCCGAGTACGACTTACTGATAATCGCGATGCCATGCTGATTCGCGGCCGGTCGTTCACGCCGCTTAGCCGTCTTTGCTCAAAGCTCCGAGGGCGACCGTGGCGATCGCCCGGTGTCACACTTGGGCGGCTGCTATTTCACCTGGAACGCTACGGTGTTCCCGCCCCGCGATTGCTTGCGTTCGGGCAGCGACTCATGGGGTTCGCTTCGGCCGAGTGGTTCGCACTGCACGAAGTGCCGGGTGAGCCAGTCACGGGTTCCCTGCAGACGGAAACCGCTGTGCAACTCGGTCAACTGCTGCGGCAACTCCACGACGCGGGCTGTCGGTTCACCGGTCAACCTCTCGCGGTTTTCGGTGTCGCTCACGGCACGGTGTCTGTCCGCGATGTCTCGCGTGTGCGGCTCGCACGAAGAGTGACATCGGGTGATCGGGCAGAGGATCTCGTGAGTTTGGTTGCCGACTCTCCGGTCTGGTTTCGCTCGGCAATTGAAGAAGGTTACCACGCGAGCCGGTGTTCCGTGAGGCATCGACTTCGACCGATTCTGTCTGCTCGCCCAGTCCCCGTTGCGTTGGGATAATGAACGTAAAACCAACATCGCGTCGAGTTCGGAATCCTGGGCGGCTTATGCCTGCGGTTGGCGACCCCGTGTCGTGCCTCTGGCATCGGCTGGTTCGCGGCACCCGGTTACTTCGTCGTGCGCCTGACTGGGATCGCTTCGCAGGCGAAGGCTGGGAAGACCGCATCATGGCGGAGCCGGTAACGGACCGCCTGCATGAGAAACAAGGGCGATCTATCGGTCGCCGCGTGTTCGAGGAAGGTGGCGATCGGCTGAGTGTGTACCTGAAGCGGCATTACAAATTGCCATGGCTGCATGGAGTGCTCGCCACGCTGTTCCCAAACGGTGCATGGTCACCGGGCTTGCAAGAATGGCAGCACCTCATCTGGGCCGCGAACCAGGGTTTCCCCGTGCCACGCCCCGTGGCGGCGGGGCAAACCGTTGGCCCACACTTTCGGTTGCAAGGGTTCCTCGCGGTCGAAGAGTTGCACGGCATGCTGCCGTTGCACGAGGCGGTGCCACTCGCGGCAACTCGCCTCGATCCGATCACGTTCGCCAAGTGGAAGCGCGGCCTGACGGTCGAACTCGCACGCCTGGCTCGCGAGTTGCATCGCCGCTCCGTCTACCACAAGGATCTGTACTTCTGCCACTTCTACATCCGTGAAGAGTTCACACGAACGCCGCCGGAGAACTGGACAAACCAGGCGGTGATGATCGACCTGCACCGCCTCGCCCGGCACTCGGTGACGGGTCTCTGGTGGCAGATCAAAGACCTCGCGCAGTTCCTTTATTCGTCGGATGTGTTGGGCGTGACGGCACGCGATCGGGTGCGGTTCTGGAAGCTGTATCGCACCGGTTGGCCTCGACACGCACCAGCCAACTGGTTGCTTCCACTCGTTCGCTGGAAATGGCAACTGTATGAGCGACATCACCGCCGAAGCATGGCCAAACGACTCGCACAATCGGAGTGACATCATGGACATCGCCCTCTGCTACGAAAGCGTGTTGCCAGCTCGCGGCGGTGCCGAGACATACATCGGCGACCTCTCACGGCGACTCTCACGCGACGGTCACGCGGTTCATCTTTACGCCTGCCGTTGGGACGCAGCCGCGTTGCCCGCCGCAATGCACTTCCACCGGCTCGACGTTCCCGCCGGGCCGCGATTCTTGCGACCATGGCGCTTCGGCAAGGAATGCGAACGAGCGGTCACCAACCAGCACGACGTGAGCATTGGCTTCGACAAGACGTGGGGCCAAGATGTGCTCTACCCGCAAGGCGGCCTCCACGCCGCGAGCGCGGCTCACAACCTGCTGAAGTATTCCGGGCCAGTGATGCGATCCCTTGCTGCCATTGGCAAATGCTTTGACCCCGCCGCGTGGTCGTTCTCACGCCTCGAACGGAAGCAGTACCTCGGGGAGAAACGGCCGCTGGTTGTCGTGAACAGCTTCATGGTCCGCCGTCACTTCGAGGAGTTTTACGGCGTGCCTCCTGAATCGGTGCGTGTGGTGCGCAGTGCGATCGACCCACTTCGTTTTGCCGCTGAGGATCGGCTGAAGTTGCGGCACGAGGAACGCGACCGCTGGGGCGTGACACCAAATGATACGGTCGGGTTGTTCGTCGCGATGAACTACCGGCTCAAGGGTCTTGGGCAGTTGTTGGATGCGTATGCATTGACACCACAGAATCGTCCGAACCGTCTCGTGATTGTGGGGCACCCGAAATTCGGTCGCTACGAACGGCAGGCGAAGCGGCTTGGAATCGCGGATCGCGTCATCTTCCTGGGACACCGCTCGGACCCCAAGAACTGCTACTTCGGAGCGGATTACCTCGTTCACCCGACGTTCTACGATCCGTGCTCGCTCGTCGCGCTCGAAGCACTCGCGTGTGGTTTGCCGGTCATCACGACGCGGTACAACGGCGCTTCGGAATTGCTCAACCCGCCGACCGACGGCGTCGTCGTGGATGACCCGCACAACGCTCCGGCCCTTGCTGCCGCGATGACGCAGATGTTCGATCGCGGGTATCTTCGCGAGGCCAGCGCCGCGGCCCGCATCACGGGTTCCCGCTGGACGTTCGAGCATCATTATCAAGCGTTGCTCGAGGTGTTCACGGAAGTGCGACGGATGAAGCGGGCCGCATGAAGTCCGGGGCGGGCACATGGCCATTGCCCACTACAATGTCGCCATGTCACCGCTCATTGCTGCCGTGTTGTTGCTCATCGCCGCGTATTTCGTTGGGGCAATTCCGTTCGGCTATCTCGTGGGCCGCGCTCGCGGGGTGAACCTGTTCACCGCCGGGAGCGGGAATATCGGGGCGACGAACGCCGCCCGCGTCCTGGGCACAAAGTTCGGTGTGCTCGTCTTCACGCTCGACTTCCTGAAGGGCGTTCTCCCCGTCGCTTTGATCCTTCCAATCGCCCGGCAACTCGCTCCTGATGCCGACACGGTACTCGGTCAGCCCGATGTGCTGCGAGTCGGCGCGGCCGCCCTCGCGTTCATTGGCCACCTGTTCCCGATCTACCTGGGTTTTCGGGGTGGGAAGGGGGTGGCCACGGGAGCCGGGACGATCTTCGTACTGGTGCCTGGCCCGGCGACGCTCGCCGTGTTGTCGTGGGTCGTCGTGTTGCTGGCGTCGCGGATCGTCTCGCTGGCCTCGCTCGCAGCCGTGGCGGTGCTGGTCGCGGCCCGGTTGTTGGGGATCTCGGGGCCGTTCTCGGAACAGGCGTTACCAATCACGCTGTACCTGATCATTGGCACGGCCTTGGTCTTCGTGAAACATCACTCCAACCTGCGGCGGCTCCTCATGGGTACTGAAAGTCAGTCACTGGCCGATGGTCCCCGTCGGCAGGCATGGTTGCGAACCGTCCACTTGATGGCACTCGGGATGTGGTTTGGCGGTGCCGCGTTCTTCAACTTCGCCGCGGCACCGGCGATCTTCGAGTCGTTCGCACAGGTCGTTGATGCTGGTCCATCGGACCGCACGGCTGGGATGACGATCATCAAAGAAGACGCCACCCCAGACGAGAAGAAAGCACTCGCGAGCGCGCTTGCGGGCTCCGCCGTCGGTCCCGTCTTCCCGCGATATTTCGGAATGCAGGCCGTGTGCGGTGTCGTCGCCCTCGTTACGGCACTGAGTTGGTACTCTGCCGACGGTCGTCGACGTGTGCATCGATGGCGGGTGTACCTGATTGCCGCAGGGGTGATAACGATCGCGATTAGCTGGCCAATCTCGAATCACGTCAGTGCCGTGCGATTGCTCCGGTTCTCGGCGGACCCCGCAGTGGCGAGTGCAGCGAAAGCGGCATTCGGGCCGTGGCACCTGCTGAGCTTGCTCCTGAGTTTCGTCACGGTTTGCCTCGCTGGGATCGCGCTCGCACTCGGGGGGCGATTACCCGCAGATTTACACCAAGCCGAGCCCCGATGATACCGACGATAGGTGCCAATTTGATTCCAGACGGGTGGGACACCCCTCTCCAGAGACTCCAGAATCAATGCTAACTCCTCAGAACCAAGCCCAACTCCTCAGAATCAACGCCAACTCCTCAGAACCAACGTCATTCGTCTGGAGGGAAAACTATTAGACCTTTCGGAGTCTAGTTATTCTTGCGGAAGTGATATCGATTTACTCAGGCATTCTTGGCCACCCGAGCAGACGACCTGACATTCTTCCCCAACAATAATGGAGTGCAACCTTATTCAGCAATCGCCCCTGAAATCAGGACGAAAACGTACTAAATTGAAATAGCACTTGTCAGATACGATTAGCGGGTCTACAAATGGTATAGAGGTAGTGCTGATTCAATCACCAACCAACGAGGTCGAGTCGTGACGCTGCTGAGCCGCAAGGCCGACTACGCCCTCCTGATACTCTCCTACCTGCATCAGCAGGCTGGCGGCGGGACTGCCCGAGCCGTGGCTGAGAAGTTCGGCCTGAGCCGTTCGTTTGTCGCAAACATTCTGAAAGAACTCGGTCATCACGGGTTTGTCGCCAGTCATCGCGGCGTCAAGGGTGGTTACGCACTCGCTCGCCCTGCGGAGATGATCACTCTCGCTCAGTTGCTTGAATCGATCGAGTCCGGGTTCCGGCTGACGATGTGCAACCCCTCGTTGCCTGATCAGAACCACGATCATTGTTCGTTGTCGGGCGCATGCACACTGAAGCGCCCGCTCACCGAGGTCCATCACCGGTTGCTCGCGGTCCTGCGGGCGGTCACGCTCGCGGATCTGTTCGACCCGAATGGAAGCCTGAGCCAGCCCTCGGCACTGCTTTCGCTTTCGCTGTTGCAAGCCACCTCCGCGCCAGAGACCGCGAAGGCTTCGCAGGCTTGATCCCCCTGGAGTTCGGCACAATGTCGGTGAAGACGCCAGTCTACATGGATAACAACGCGACGACCCGGACCGATCCGCGCGTTGTCGAGGCAATGCTGCCGTATTTCACCGAGAACTATGGCAACGCGGCCAGCCGTAACCACCCGTTTGGATGGGCAGCGGAAGCGGCCGTCGAGGAAGGTCGCGAGCAGATCGCCGCACTGATCGGTGCGTCCGCAAAGGAAGTGATCTTCACCAGCGGCGCGACCGAGAGCAACAACCTTGCAATCAAGGGTGTTGCCGCGATGTACAAGAAGAAGGGTAACCACATCGTTACCCAGGCGACCGAGCACAAGGCCGTTCTGGACACGTGTAAGCGGCTCGAACGTGACGGGTATCAGGTCACATATCTGCCCGTCGATCAGTTCGGACTCGTGAGCGCGGAGCAGATCGCCGCGGCGATCACCGACAAGACGGTTCTCGTGTCGATCATGGCCGCGAACAACGAGATTGGCACAGCGCAGCCGATCAAGTCGATTGGCAAGATGTGCAAGGAAAAGGGGATCCTCTTCCACACCGACGCGGTGCAGGTTGTCGGTAAGATGCCAGTCGATGTCGAGGATATGGGGATCGACCTCCTCAGCCTCACGGCCCACAAGCTCTACGGGCCGAAGGGGATCGGGGCCTTGTACGTTCGCAAGAAGGACCCTCGCGTTCGCCTTGAACCGCAGATTGACGGCGGTGGGCACGAACGCGGGATGCGGTCGGGAACGCTCCCCGTGCCGCTCATCGTCGGGCTTGGCAAGGCGTGCGAAATTTCTCGCCTCGAGATGGGCGAGGAATCGGCGCGAACGTTCAAGCTCCGCGAACGGCTTCGCAGCAAGATCATGGGCGCCCTGCCCGAGACGTACCTGAATGGGCACCCCGAACACCGCCTCCCCGGGAATGCGAACATCAGCTTCGCATATGTTGAAGGCGAAGGGCTGATGATGGGGATTAAGGACGTGGCAGTCTCGTCCGGATCGGCTTGCACAAGCGCGAGCCTCGAACCGAGCTACGTACTCCGGGCGCTGGGTGTCGGCGACGAACTCGCACACTCGAGTATTCGGTTCGGCATCGGGAGGTTCAACACCGAGGCTGAAGTCGATTTCGTGGCCGACCTCGTGGTCCGCGAAGTGAGTCGCCTCCGCGAAATGTCCCCGCTGTACGAAATGGTTCAGCAGGGGATCGATATCAAGAAGATCGAGTGGGCGCACCACTAGGTAGGAATGCTGTGGGCTATTAGCTGTGTGCTTTTAGCCAGCATGGGACAATATCTGCGATAGTTTCTGCTGCTGGCGAAGAGCCAACAGCTAATAGCCAATAGCTCTGACAGGAGGACAACATGCCATACAGCGACAAAGTTCTCGAGCACTACAACAACCCGCGCAACGTGGGAAGTTTCGACGCCAAGGATGCCAGCGTTGGCACCGGACTCGTCGGAGCACCCGAGTGCGGCGACGTCATGAAGCTCCAGATCAAGGTGAACCCGAACACGGGCGTGATCGAAGACGCCAAGTTCAAGACGTTCGGGTGCGGCTCAGCAATCGCCAGCAGTAGCCTTGCCACCGAGTGGCTCAAGGGCAAGACTGTCGATGAGGCTATGTCGATCAAGAACACGGAGATCGTCGAAGAGCTGGCGTTGCCGCCCGTGAAGGTTCACTGCTCAGTCCTCGCGGAAGACGCGATCAAGGCAGCGATCGCGAATTATCAGCAGAAGCAGGACGCAGAGAATATGGTCGATGCAAAGGCCGAACCGGTTGGCGTGTAACGCAGTCGCGCCGATCGTGTATAATTCATCAGACACCCGAAACTTAACCGACCTGGAAAGGGAACCTAATGGCGACCGCAACCGCTCCTGAAGTTCACACCCTCGGCGTCGTCACGGACGCACCACCGAGCGCTCCTCCGCTGAGCGTCACCGAGAAGGCCGCCGCCGAAGTTCGTCGGCACGTGGCCGACATGGAATCTCGCGCTGATGTGGAACCCGGCTCCAAGTTGTACCTCCGCGTTCGCGTGCAGGGCGGCGGCTGTAGCGGCTTCCAGAACAAGCTCGATCTCGACGCGAAGTATGACGAGAAGACCGACCACAAGTTCGAGTTCCACGGTATCGAAGTGGTCGTTGACAAGCGATCGCTGCTGTACCTGAACGGGGCCATCGTGGACTTCCACGACGACCTGAACAAGCGTGGGTTCACGATCACCAACCCTCAGGCCAAGAGCACCTGCGGTTGCGGTAGTTCGTACTCCATGTAAGCTCGTTTCAGGTTCCAAGTTTCACGTTTCAAGTTCAGAAACGCAAACTTGGAACCTGAAACCTGGAACCTGAAACTCATGAACTACTTCGAGCGCCTCGGTTTGCCGAGGCGTTTTTCGGTTGACGCGGCCGAGTTGGAGCGGGCTTATCTGATGCAGTCGCGGGCCGTTCACCCCGACTACCATCTCGCAGGCTCCGATGCCGACCTTGCCGCAAGCATGGAAGCGTCGGCCACTGTGAACGAGGCTTACGGCATTCTCCGCGATCCCTTCACGAGAGCGGATTACCTGTTATCCTTGCATGGCGGGCCAACGGCGAGCGAACACAAGCAGATGCCTGCGGCATTCCTGGCCGAGATGCTCGAAGCCCGTGAGCAGATCGAAGAGGCACGCGGTAACACAGATGCGATTGCCCGCCTGGAACGGGAGTTCACCGAACAACTCGATGGATTGATGACGCAGGTCGGAAAACTTTTCGAGAAGTACGAGAACTCCTCTGCAACGGACCCGAACAGCGCGAACCTCCTGGTTCAGACTCGTGGTCTGTTAAACGCAGCGAAGTATGTCCGCGGCCTACTCCGTGATCTCCACGCTGAATAAGGACTGTTCGATGATGTATGACTCGGCCAACCTGAAAAAGCTCAAGACGATGAAGGAACTCGCCCCGGAAGCGATGGGAGCCTTCAATGCCTTGAACGACGCGGTCTTCAAGGATGGTGCATTGACTCTGAAGGTGAAGGAGTTGATCGCGGTCGCGGTTGCCGTGACGACGCAGTGTCCATATTGCATTGAAGTGCATGTGAAGAAGGCAAAGGCTGCTGGTGCCACTGAGGCGGAACTGACAGAAGCGACACTGGTCGCGGCCGCGCTTCGTGCTGGTGGTGCAGTCACGCACGGAACACACGCGATTGCTTGATGAACGATTCGGGCGCTTAGCTCAGCGGTAGAGCGTTCGCCTTACACGCGAATGGTCATAGGTTCAAATCCTATAGCGCCCACTCAACGAAGACCTAGAAAATAAGCTGTTTTTGTACACTCTCAACACGGTTCAAGTCTCATCGTAGTGTGGAATCATTCCACAAATCCTTTTCAACTCCGGCGCGAATGTGTACCCTGATCTGTGGAACCGTTCCACAGAATGGGGGAAGCCATGCCACGGAAGCGTAAACCCACTGCCAGTTACATCGAGCACAAACAATCGGGCCGCGCCCGTGCGGTGTGGTACGACCACATGGGCGAACGCCATCAACAACTATTGCCGGGTGCGTTCGGTTCGTCTGATAGTCGGACCGCATTTGGAAAATTGCTCCTCGAACTCGAAGTGCAACCGACGGGGGCCGCGATCAAGGCGAAGGATTATCACAAACTCTCCGTGGCAGAGCTTGCCAATGCGTATATGGCACATGCGGCCAAACATTATCGCGCGCCGAATGGGTTGCCGACGAGCGAACTGGGGGAGTGTAAGCTCGTGGCAAGGGCACTCCGCGAACTATACGCGGACGACCTCGCGTCAGAGTTTGGAGCGCTCAAGCTCAAGGTGGTTCGGCAGTCGTGGGTGGTCGCGGGGCTGTCGCGAGGTGAGGCCAACCGGCGAGCGGGTGTAGTCAAGCGGATG
>Ga0105048_10002064_pt1 | contig 32486 bp, 25 predicted proteins | sample MAT05_FD_78382 | JGI IMG/M metagenome (GOLD analysis project Ga0105048, IMG submission 78382) | Freshwater microbial communities from Lake Fryxell liftoff mats and glacier meltwater in Antarctica - MAT-05 | ecosystem: Environmental > Aquatic > Freshwater > Ice > Liftoff microbial mat | place... | reverse complement strand
GCCAGGATCATCGCTGCACCGGCGGCGCCGCTTGGATCGGAATGACCGCGCGCACCGCCGGCCGGGTGAGGCGGCTGTGCACCCGGGTGCGGTCCTGCACCTCGCCGGCCAGCTGGCCGCAAGCGGCGTCGATGTCGTCACCACGGGTCTTGCGCACCGTGGTCACGATGCCGGCCTGCTGCAGCACCTGGGCAAAGGCCAGCACCCGCTCGCGCGGCGAGCGCAGCAGGCCCGACGCCGGGAAGGGGTTGAACGGGATCAGGTTGAACTTGCAGGGCACGCGCGGCGCGCCGGCGCGGCCGTTGACCAGGTCGACCAGCTGGCGCGCCTGTTCAGGGCTGTCGTTGACGCCGTCGAGCATGCAGTACTCGAAGGTGATGAAGTCGCGCGGCGCGGCGGCCAGGTACCGGCTGCAGGCCCACAGCAGTTCGGCCAGCGGGTACTTGCGGTTCAGCGGCACCAGCTGGTCGCGCAGCGCGTCGGTGGGCGCGTGCAGGCTCACCGCCAGCGCCACCGGGCAATCTTGCTGCAGGCGATCGATCATCGGCACCACGCCCGAAGTGGACACGGTGACACGCCGGCGCGACAGGCCGTAGCCATGGTCGTCCAGCATCACCCGCAGCGCCGGCACCAGCGCGGCATAGTTCTGCAGCGGCTCGCCCATGCCCATCATCACCACGTTGCTGATGACACGGTCAGCACGGTTCAGCCGCTGGCGCAGGTGGTGTTCGGCAAACCACAGCTGCGCGAGGATCTCGCCGGTGCCGAGGTTGCGGCTGAAGCCCTGGTGGCCGGTGCTGCAGAAGCGGCAACCCACGGCACAACCAGCCTGCGACGACACGCACAGCGTGCCGCGGTCGTCCTCTGGGATGAACACCGTCTCCACCGCATCGCCGCCGCCCACGTCGAACAGCCACTTGATGGTGCCGTCGGCCGAGGCCTGCTCGCTCAGCAAGGCCAGCGGCCGCACCTCGGCAGCGCCGGCGAGCTTGTCGCGCAGCGACTTGGCCAGGTCGGACATGCTGGTGAAGTCGGCCTCGCCCTTCTGGTGCATCCACCGGAACAACTGCAGCGCGCGAAAGCGCTTCTCGCCCAGCGAGGCACACCAGGCGGTGAGCGCGTCCAGGTCGAAATCGAGCAGGTTGACCGGTGTGGTCACGGGGCGGAAACGATCAGCGGCTGTAGACGTTCATGCCCGGGAAGAAAAAGGCGATCTCTGCGGCTGCGGTTTCCGGGGCGTCGGAGCCATGCACCGCATTGGCGTCGATGCTGTCGGCGAAGTCGGCGCGGATGGTGCCCTTGTCGGCCTTCTTCGGGTCGGTGGCGCCCATCAGATCGCGGTTCTTGAGGATCGCGCCTTCGCCTTCCAGCGCCTGGATCATCACCGGGCCGGAAATCATGAAGCTGACCAGGTCGTTGAAGAACGGCCGCGCCTTGTGCACCGCGTAGAAGGCCTCGGCCTCGCCACGCGACAGGTGAGCCATCCTGGCGGCCACGACCTTCAGGCCGGCGGCCTCGAAGCGGGCGTAGATCTGGCCGATCACGTTCTTGGCGACAGCGTCGGGCTTGATGATCGAGAGCGTGCGTTCGGTGTTGGCGGAAGTGTTGGCGGAAATCGCCATGAAATTCTCCTGGAATCAAAGACTTAAGGGTCAACCGACGATTCTAGCGTGGGCGCGTGTCAAGGCTGGCTACGCCGGCTCAGCGACCGCCGCCACGGCGGCCACCGCCCCCACCACCACCACCACCGCCACCACCACCCCCACCACCACCGCCGCCTTCCCCATCACCACCACCTTCTCCTCCACCTATCAGCGGACTATAGCCAAAGGAAAGCGCAGGTGCACACTTTGGATTTCGAAAACAAAGACCCAGTGGAAACGCGATGGAAGCGATGGCTTATCAGCGGTTTCGTCGCGAACAATCTGCTGACCGTGGCTTGGATGAACCAACCTGAGCAGCTGTCAGAAGCGGCATCCAACTGGATCGATCGACATTGGTCCCCTAGTCAAGCGTATCGACTTCGTCTTGCTGCTTGGCGATGGAATCAGTACGCCCACTATGCAGGCTTGGACAACCGATGGCAAATGTTCGGACGCCAAAGTCGTTTCAATTGGTGGTACGACATTCGAGCCGTCTATTAAAATGGCATTCAGGAAACATCGGTACTCCTGCCGTTGGTGCGGCAATGTTTTTGCCTGCAAGCTTATTTTCGCAGACTACTCTTCTGGGACTTCTGCAATCAGTCTTTGCATGGCGACAATTTTGTGTCCGACAAAGAGCACGTTTGGGATGTCGATTTGCTCCCGTGATGCGCCCGAAGTCATGACTTGCAAGTCGCCGGAACCCAGACCGAGCAGCCAATGCCGAAATAGGTCGTCCTGGTGCTTTTCCAGCGTCATGCCTTGAGTGGTGTAGCTTTTGGAGCCTGAGCCCATCAGAGAGTCTCGAGTCAATTGCCCTGGATCGATTTCCCAATAGCTAAATCGGTCCAGCCCAAACACCACAATAACCCACATCGCGAACATGACTGTTGATATCCACAGGTATGCACCTACGTTCAGATAGATTTTGTGGCTGAGGAACCATCCGAACACGGATTCCCATACGTCAAAATAAAGAAGCAATACGAACGTAAGCACCAATCCAAGTATTACGATGCCGGACGATAGTCCACGCACCGAGTAGTTGGTTACAAGGATTACAAGAAACAACACCACGAAAAAAATCAGTCCCAAGTTGCTGCTGGCATGGATATGCGTCATCCCTTGGCCAATCTTTAGTTCCTCACCTTGATAGTAAGTCAAAGCGGCCATGATGTAGCCAACAACCCAAACAGGCCACCAGTAGAGCAGCGCAGAGTGACTGTAAATGCGAATCTTGGTTGGGCCGTGACCTTTGCCCGAAGCGGAATCGGTGGTCTTTCTTTTTTCGTAGGAATTGGAATCAGACTGAGAAAGGGAACTACTCATGGGAAACTTTCTTGGCGAGGAAGGGCAACCAATGTTACCTGCGGATGGTCGATGCCAACCTGGAGACGCATTGTAACAATGATTATCCGCGGCGTTTCAGGGCAAAGTGAATTTGGGATGTCAAAGATGCGTCTAGGCTTGGTAGACTTGAACTCGGGGTTGGCCAAGGACGAAAACGCAACGTTATTGGGATTTGCCTACGTGATTACCAGTTCGGTCGCGTTTCGTTAATCTTGGGTGAGATTTGGCTGTTTTTTAGACACTTTACGGCGATCTCCACCATCATGGATCTGGTTGCTAGGCTCCGCCTGGGCTGTGCGACAAGAAGCAGTTTCGGTGTTCTTTCTGATTTATATTCGAGTCTTTTTTGTTCCGAACAACAATAGAGTTAGACAATATCGTTAGCCCATCCGTTCGGGGCTTGCCCAGCCCATCCGTTCGGGGCTTGCCCCCGACGGATGCGTTTTGGCGTACTACAATTGGGCGTCCCAACGCCCGTTCCCCTCGGCATTGCCCGCCTCAGCCGGGCAATGCCGAGGGGAACGGATCGATTCGCGAGTGCCGGCCGTTAGTACGCCAAAACAAGATTGGTAGGGGAAAAGCCCCCGACCAACCTGAAAGGAATCAGACGGGTGGTTGAGCCTGTTCGAACCATCTGCTTGCGCGGAGCCCGGCAACACAATTTGAAAGGGATCGATCTCGATTTGGCGATCGGGAAACTAACGGTTATTTGCGGAGTTAGCGGCAGCGGCAAGACTTCCCTGGCCTTGAATACCTTGTACGCCGAAGGACAGCGACGCTACATCGAGAGCTTCTCCGCGTATACGCGTCAATTCTTGCAACGCATCGACAAACCATCATTCGATTCACTCACCAATTTACCGCCGTCGATTGCGATTACCCGCGAACTTCGTTCGCGAAACAATCGGAGCACGGTTGGTACAGCCAGTGAAATTCTAGAATACTTGCGAATCGTATTTGCCAATAATGCCCAACTCAACTGCTATCAGTGCAATCGGCGAGTCGATTCACACAGCCCGAAAACGGTGATCGATTTTTTTGCTCCGTTCGAGGAGAGCCGAGCGATTCTTTGTTTCGAAATTGGCTGGCAAACCAAAAACGAATTGTCGGAACTCCTGTTTGACCTTCAGACTTCCGGTTTCGTTCGCTTGATCGCCAATGGGCATGTCATCCATTTAGCAGACGAGGATCGACAAAAGGTCGCGAGTCACTTTAAGGCGAGAGGTGTAGCGTTCGTCGTCGTAGATCGATTGAAGATTGGGCGCGGTCAGGATGTTGACCGACTAACGCCCTCGTTGGCAACCGCTTTCGATCATAGCAGCGATTCGGGAAGTGGCTGCGCAATCGTCCTAGTGAATTCAACGGGAGACTTGAATTTGGCCGATGGACCTGTTTCCGTCGAAAAGCTCAGCGTCGATGGAGTGGTGTACTCTGTGCATCGGTTTTCAACGTCGCTCCGCTGTGAGCACTGCAAGATCGACTACCCTGTCAGTGAGCCCCGTCTGTTTAGTTTCAACAGTCCGATTGGGGCTTGTGCGACTTGCGAAGGGTTTGGAGAAGTTGTTGCAATCGACATGGACAAAGTCGTTCCGGATAAGACCCTCAGTTTAGGTGAAGGAGCCATAGCAGCCTGGCGAACGCCAGCGTATGAGCACGAATTGCAAGAACTGCGTGAATTGGGAACGGAGTACGGAATTCCCTTCGACGTGCCGGTCTCAAAACTGAAGCCGAAGCAATGGCGACTAATCCAGGAAGGGGTGCCTGAGCGGAAATTTGGTGGTCTAAACGGTTTTTTTACTTGGCTGGAACGCAAGAAGTACAAGATGCACGTACGAGCCTTCCTGGCTCGATGGCGTACTTATTCTCTTTGTTCGCAATGCTCTGGCCAGCGACTCAACCTAGGGGCGTTGGCCTACAAACTTTGCGACAAGAGCTTCTCGCAACTGTGCGAACTGACGATCGACGATCTGAGCCAAGTGCTTTCCGACGAAAGGAGCGTGTCCAAAGCAGAGAACGTTCCATGGACGCTTGCAGCAGAAAAACGCTCAGTTTACATAGCGACCGAGCCTCAGCGTCAGGTTCTGGCCAGATTGGACTATTTGAAATCTGTCGGATTGGGTTACCTAAGTTTGGCAAGGCCGTTGCACACGTTAAGCGGTGGAGAAACGCAGCGGGTCATGATGACAACGCTCTTGGGTTCCAGCTTGGTTGACATGCTGTACGTCTTTGATGAACCGACCGTGGGCTTGCACGCTCAGGATACCGAACGCATGGCTACGGCCATTATGGGGCTTCGGGATCGAGGCAACACGGTGATCTTGGTAGAGCATGAGCCGCATCTCATGCGAATCGCGGATCAGATCGTAGAAATCGGACCGCAAGCGGGTGACCTGGGCGGATGTGTTACCTTTCAAGGAACCCCTTTAGAGTTGCTGCGTAGTCCTTGCGCAACCGGTGAGTACTTAAGCGGTAAGCGGACCTTCAAACGCAGTCCAAGGCCCATCGGGCCGGATTGGATAGGGATCCGAGATGCGACCGGTCGCAACCTACACGTCAAGGAGCTCCGAATTCCGTTGAAATGCCTGACGGTCATGATGGGGCCGAGCGGATCGGGTAAGAGCACGTTGATTTTGGATACGCTTTGCCCCGCAATCGATCGAGCGAAAGAGCCTTCCTTAGTCTCGGGCCTACCGTTTACCAGTTTTTTCGGAATGGAGCAAATCACAGGATGTTTGGCAATCGATCAGAGTCCAATTCAGCGATCGATGCGAAGTAGCCCGGTCACCTATTCGAAAGCCCTGGATTGGATTCGGCAAGTTTTTGCCGAGACGCCGGACGCTAAGATACGACAATTTGGAGCAGGACATTTCAGTTTCAACAGCGACTTAGGTAGGTGTCCAACTTGTGAGGGGCTCGGATTCACGACGATCGATATGCAGTTCATGGCTGATGTTCAGATGCCTTGTCAGGACTGCGATGGAAAGCGATTTCGCAGCGAAGTTTTGGAGGTCCGTTATCGCGACTTGAGTATTTCGGAAGTATTGGACATGAGTGTCGATCGAGCCCACGCTTTTTTTCGGGGGAGTGCAAAGGTCCAGGACAGACTGAAGCCGCTGATTGAGATCGGATTGGGATACTTGCCACTTGGGCAAAGTCTTGCCACGTTGTCGGCAGGCGAGTCGATGCGGCTCAAGCTTGCAAGCCAACTCGAGCTAAGTGATCGCGGCGCCGAGGCCGGCAATTCGCGTGGTAAGTTGATTGTGCTCGATGAGCCAACCACGGGCTTGCACTTCACCGATGTCGAGAGGCTGCTCCGGTGCATCGATGTGATGATAGACCACGGAAACAGCGTTTTGGTGATCGAGCATAATCATCAGATGATTTCTTCGGCGGACCATCTGATCGAATTAGGGCCAGGAGCTGGCCCAAACGGTGGTTCGATCATTGCGGAAGGTACCGTCGAATCGGTTCGATCGAATCCCCATTCCGTAACGGGACCGTTCATTTAGGTGGGGTGATTAGGCGAGCGGCAGAATGCGTCACACCCTCCCCTCGCTTCGCTCGACCCTCCCGGAGGGAGGGTGAAGTTACTCTCCCTCTGGGAGAGTCGGCCTGAAAGGCCGGAGAGGGGTCACATTTCACTGGTTGTTTTCAATCTGCCGCTGGGCTTAAAACGGATCGGTACCACCAAACGGGTTGGTAGATTCGCCCACCGGTTCGCCCGCACCATCGAAAACGTTGGTGTCCTCTTCGGTGGGTTTTGTTAGCGTCGGTTCAGGCATTGTTGTTTGGATCGGTGCAGCGGAAGTGTCTCCTGAAAACACCGTGGTAAACGTAGGAACATTTGCGTCGATTTCGCGAAGGCAAGTCACTTGGCCTTGTTTCGTAACGAACAACAGTCTGTCGTTGATTGCGTTGGGAATAATGTCGGGCAAAATCAAATTGGTTCGTCCCGACTCAAAACCCTTTGCCAGATCGATGGCAACCAAAGCTTTTCGAGAGTCCATGACATAGACGTTTTGTTTTCCGACAGCGATCATACGGGCAACGTTGCCGTATTGGTGTCCCCAAGCGTCAGAACCATCGGCTAGGTTCAGCGCGAAAAGCAAGCCCTCGTCGCTTACGAGAAAGGCCATATCCTTATTGGCAAGAGGTGATTGAGAAACTTGAACAGCCAAACGAGTCTTCCAAAATAGCGGGTCATCGCGATTGGTTGATGCATGAAATACGGTGCCGTAAATCGAGGATGCGAGGAATCCATTCTGAGTAGCGATAGGCAAGGAAAGAATGGGTTCGCCAACATTGGCTGCTGCCCAAAGGATTGGCGACCTTTCCATTCTCGCCATTACGAGTCGATTTCCTGTGGGCCATGACAGGAATTGATGATCGGCGGAGGTGGTCAAACCGAGTCGATTCTCAGTCCCAGTTCGCAGGATACCGGGTGGAATGACTTCATTTTTGATGTCATAAGCCACCAGTCGGCCGTCCACCGAAGGCACAATGGCTTTGCCAAGCAAAACGACTGGGCTGGCGGTTGGCGTGAACATGAGTTTTCGGGTGGTAACAATGTTACCGGTAACCAGTTCGTAGACGTACAGCGTATTTCCGTTGGTGACCGCAACGTAGTCGTCCGATACTCCGGGACCAAACATGGCGAGAGTCGATCTGCCAACCTCGGTTTTCCAGATCACCGATCCCGTTTCGGCGTCCATCGTCGAAACAATGCCGTTGGTGGTCAAGCTTACAGCGTAAATAAGTTGTTGGCTGTACGATTCGACTTCCACTTTTCGGCCGAGCGTCTTATAGGTGGCGACCAATTTTTCGGCTTTTTTCTTAGCTCCCTCGAGACCGAGGCGCGGCGACTTCAACAGTTTTTCACCTTGAATTACCGCTTCCTCCAGCTTTTTAAGATCGACTTCTTCTCCGCGGATGCGTTCGATCAGGCGACCGCCGCTACGTACCGTTACGTACTCCCGTTTTTCCGTGGTGTGAGACCAAAGCACAAAGCTTTGAGAACCGTTGGCCAGCGGAGCTCCGCCAATATTTGATTCCCAATGAACCACCAATCCTGCGGACGCCAAATCCCCCTTGTTGACTTGAGCGTGCGCTTGCGAGTGCGGACTCAATATCGCAACGGACATACTCAACAAAAGAACGGCAAAGAAATGACAAGGATTCGATTGGAGTTTCATGAATGGCGCTCGTTGAAAACGGGAAGAGTCCTGTGTCAAATAGTAGTTCAAGTGGATGGAAGTTGCGAACAAGAAATCCGATTTCGCGGAACAGCGGTTGGCATTCAGGCATTCGTTGGATTTGTGTGGAAATGCTCAATCGTCAATGGGCCGTGAAATGCCCCCGCGTTTCACTCGGGGGATTTTTACCATCCCTCTAAGGCGAGCTGCAGACCGAAGACTACCAGGCCAGGCCACCGTGTGGCACGCCCAAAGCGATTAGCGCGATTAGCAATGGGCGTGGGAAGTGTGGCAAATGACTCTAGCGATTCACCATGCCCTTCGTACCTCAGAGCGTGCCACCCAGTTTATGGGTCGATTTCAAACTGCCCCTCGCCTAAATTGAAGATACCCTTCTACAGAGGGGTTCATGTAGCAATGAGGAAGAAAGAACCGTCCGAATGAGAGTTGTTTTCTAGAATTTGAACTGAGCCTTGGGAGAATGTTTGACGGCAGTACCGTTAGGATTTAGGATGCTAGAGGCGGATAAGGTAGAAATCTGTTCATAGGACAGATAGTGGTCCGAACCATTTGGACTGCAAAGTGCTTTTCCCCACTCCAATCGTTCCATCTCTTCAGGGTTTTTGAGGTTATTTATGGCTCGCGATCGCAACGTCTATGTTTGGCAAGCCTATGTCACCGTCATGTCGATTGTCAGCCTCGCCTGTTTGGGAGCGATGGCCTTTGTGATTTTTCAGTCTGGGACGAACAGCAAAACGGTTGAGGGAGCGATTGATCGGGAGCAAAAGGCTCAGACTGCCCTGCGAGAAGAAAATAGTCGTCGACAGTTGCTTGAGAGCATGCTGGGAGTAGGTGTACCGATTAACGAAGCTGGTTTTAATCAACTATTAACTCAAATTACCGCGGATGAGCAGCTCAATAGTGCGGTCAAAACCTACACGAACAACATGGCACTTCTCGGACCGGCGGCGACGGATCGAAACTACACCAAGCTAGTTTCGACGTTGATGTCCGAGTTACGCGCACGCAACCAACAAGTGGAATCGTCCCAAAGGCGTGAGCTAACTCTCAAGGACGAGTTCGATTCCAAGCTTCTACAGGAAACCAAAGCGCGAGAATCGGCAAAGCAAGAGTCACTGGACTTGTCAAACCTGCGTGACAAAGAGCTTGTGAAATACACCGAAGACATAAAATCGCAACGGGACGAAATCGACAAGATCGAATTGGAAAAGCGAAATTTGTTGCAAGTTGCCTCTAAACAAAAGCAGGAGGTCATGACTAAATTGGAACAATCGCAGCTCGAAGTCGAGAAACTGAAGGGGCGTTTAGATGCTGTCGTCCGAAAACTGGATGAAATCCAAGGGGAAGATTTCCAATATGTACAGGGCAAGATTACCGAAGTCTCGCACGGAGGCGACGTCGTTTATATCAATCTTGGTCGGGCTGACGGTTTGCGACCAGGCGTTATTTTTGGAGTGGTCGGTTCGGATGTTAGTCGAGTAGCAGATGCTAGGCCGAAGGCAAAAATTGAAGTCGTTGAAATTATCTCGGGTGCCGAACACCTTGCCAGATGCAAAGTGCTCTCGGATCGAGCCCCAACTACAATCTTGAGGGGAGACTCCATTTACTCGCCAGCCTGGCAACCCGGACGTAAAGTCGAATTTGCCTTGGTTGGGAAGATGGACATTGATGGAGATGGCAAAGACGATCGCGAAACCGTTAAAGCGTTGATTGAGCAAAATGGAGGCGAGGTTAAGGTGGATTTGCCGCCGGGTGGAAAAATCTCGGGTAAATTGAGCGAAAAAATCCGTTGGATGGTAATGGGCGAGGACTTCAAAGTACGTGGAGAGATGACGTCGGTTGACACAGCTTCTGCAAAAGATCGAAGCGTTCTCGAATCCGAAGCGAAGTCACTGGGAATTAGCCGAATCAACTTGGACAAGCTCATGGGCTGGCTACGAGGTTCTGGGGTCAACGAAGTTTCGCCGCTAGGAACAGCTATGAAGTCGAGTGTTATGGATTTTAGGACGAATACTCGACCTGGTGACCAAACAGGACGTGTTTCGGAAATCTTCCAAAACCGCGATGGAAGAATGAACAAAAACGCTGCTCCGTCGGACGCAAAATAAGTTAAGCTTTTCCTGTCAGGCTGAGTTTTCAGATTCTAAGGAATTTTCCGATTTTTAGAAGAAAACTGCTTGTGCTAGCGAAAGGTTTAGGATATCAATTAAGTGGGAAATTTTTTGGAAGAGCTAATACTCTTAAAAAACAGGATACGCAACATGAGAATTAAAACGCATTCAAAAGCCTTCGCGAAGGCTTTTGCTTTGGTAATGTCGACTGGTTTGTCGTTTGGAATCGCCCCGAGCCTAATGGCAGACGAGAGCATTCCGGCGGTCAGCATATCGAATGGTTCGGTGCTAAACCAATTGTTCAGCAAGCAATGGGTCTGCCTTAGCAAGGAAGGTTCGATAGACGGAAGTTTGGTACAGTTAGTGGGTAATGAGAAGGCTCCGCTAGCGGGGCTTCCGGTTTCGTTAGTTCGCGATGGCGAAGTTGCGCATACTGCACTTGCTGATGAAGCAGGCTCTTTCAAATTTGAAAACGTCAAAACTGGCTCCTATTCGCTGGTGACTCGCACCAACGAGTCGATCGCAGCCTTTTCACTTCAAGTCCTGGACGCGGAAAACACGCACCTCAGCAGCACTGTTGAAGTGCGAGTGGTTCGTCCGGCTGGCATGAAAGTCAAGGAAATCCTGCGATCGCAGACGCTTCCGACCTATGCCGTGCGAGCAGAGCTTCCCCATGTGTCGAAGGATCCGCTAGGCGATTCGCGATCATTCAGCAAGTCCCACTTTGTCAAGCTTGATGCGAATGGAAAGCTGATCGGCCAACTTGGATCGGTTCTTCCGTCCGCAGACATGAGCGACATGGTTGTTTACGTACTAAAGGACGGTGAAGAAGTCGCCAAGGCCACTTCTGACAAGCAAGGCAAATTTAGCATCGATGGACTTCGGGCCGGTGTTTATGGTTTCGTAGCTGCTGGCAACTCTGGTTTTGCTGCAACCTCGTTCCAGTTAGTTGACAGTGCTTTTGCGTCTGTTGGGGCAGATGGCAGTCGATTTGTTTCCAGCATGCAGGACGCATGCGGGCAGATGAACGTTGAAGTTGTTCAGTGCTGTGAAGTGGTAGTTTGTGAACAGCCTGTTCAGACCATTGTGGAAACGATTGTTCAGTCACCCGTCGATCCCGGTGTAGTTCCAGTGGATCAGTGCGGATCGGCATCGACTTGCGGATGCGGTGGTGGATTTGGTGGTGGGTTCGGCGGCGGCGGCGCTGGTGGTGGCGGTTTAGGTGGCCTAGGTGGACTTGGTGGCCTAGCTGCAATCGGTGGCTTGACTGCTCTGGGTATCATCGCTGCAGATAACAACAACGATGCTCCAGTAGTGAGCCCTGTCGGACCTTAGTCGGTCAATTAAAATGTGATATCAAAAGGCCACCGATGCGTTCGGTGGCCTTTTTTATTGGATGCGATTGGATTGCTCTCATGCTTGGAACGTTAGTTCACACCAACACAAGCGACGGAGTTCGATTGCATGGTTTCTTGTCTGAACCAACACGATTTCAAAACGCTTGGATTCTAGTTCACGGCGTGAATAGCAATTTCTATAGTTCAAGCCTGTTGCTTGATCTTAGCCATCGGCTGGCAACCCACGATACCGCAGTACTGCTCGTCAACACGCGCGGGCATGATATCTTGAGTTTCAATTCTGGACCGACGCCGATGCGCGTTGGATCCCAAATTGAGAGCATCTCGGCAAGCCAACTTGATCTGGATGCTTGGGTTCAGTTCCTGACTCGAAAGGGTATTCAGAGGGTTTCGTTGTTGGGCCACAGTCTCGGGGCCCTCAAGTGCATATTGTGGAGCCTCAAGAACAACGAAAGTTTGAAAGCACTGGTTGCTGTCTCACCGCCAAGACTAAACACGGACATCTTGCTTAAGGATCCTGACAGAGGAGCCGTTTTTCACGAACACCTTCGAGAGGCCAACGAAAAATGCGAAGCCGGGCACCCAGAGTCTGTAATGAAAGTGCGATTTCCATTGCCAATGTGGGTTTGTGCGTCAACGTTCCAAGACAAGTACGGAAGCGGCGACAAGTATGACTATCTTGCGATGGCAAGCGGGCTAAATGTTCCGACACTTTGGACATTTGGACAACTGGAGGTTGAGAGAGGAACGTCTAATTTCAAGGGTGCTGATATTGAGTTGAAGCGGAGACTCGCTGTACAGTCTAGCTGCGTGCAAAAACACACTGTTCGCGTTATCACCAGCGCCGATCATTCTTATCGGGGTGTTACAGCACAACTTAGCGATTGTATCGGCAACTGGCAAAGCAATCTTGTCGAAGGTGTCTCTTCGTCATGAGAAGCAAGCGTTTTGTCGGACGTGAAATTCGGTTACAATGTCAGACCCGAATCCAGTTCCCCAGGGTCGAACAGATGCTCGATCACTCCACGTCTCTTTCCACACCTACCATTTCATGACCGTCTCTACACCCGCTTGGTTGGCCTCTAACGAGCAAACCACAAACGCAAAACAACTTCTTGACCAACACGCCTACGAAACCGTCCAGTGGCACTTCCACGAATCGACAGGCTCTCCGTTTTGGCTCGCGAAAAAAGCCGAGTTCAAGTTTGATCCGATGAAAGAAGTCAAAGTCTTTGATGACCTCAAAAAATTTCCAGAGTTTGAGGACGAATGGCTTCGAGGTGGTCCGATCAACCGATGGATACCGAATGGTCTGTTGGGCAAGCCGACTTATGTTTTTGAGACCGGCGGCACGACCGGAATTCCCAAGAGCCGAATGGTGATCGATGACTTCCGGATCGACTACGAACTCTTTAGTCACACCCTGCCGGATGAATACTTTCCGAAGGGATCCAACTGGTTGATGCTTGGCCCCTCAGGTCCGCGACGACTTCGATTAGCCATCGAGCATCTTTGCCAGTACCGAGGCGGAATTTGCTTTTGCATTGACTTGGATCCGCGATGGGTTGTGAAGCTCATCAAAAAAGGTTGGATGGAGCACTTAGAGGAATACAAGCGGCACTGCATCGATCAAGCTATCACCATTTTGACTGCGAATCACGATATCAAATGCATGTTTACGACGCCGAAGTTACTCGAGTCGCTCGCAGCGGGACTGGCCGAAAAAGAAACGAGTATTCAGGAGATTGGTATTACTGGAATATTTTCCGGAGGGACCGAGTTCACACCGCAATGGACTCGTTTCTGTGTTGAAGAACTGCTGGGTGGTCCTGCCGAAGAGAGTGGCGTTTACATGACGCCAACGTATGGAAACACGTTGATGGGCTTGGCTTGTTCGCGACCTGTTACCATCGATGACGGATATACGATCGCCTACTATGCGCCGCAACCTCGTGCCGTCGTTGAAGTTGTCGATTTTGACGATCATACGAAAGTGGTTGGATACGGCGAGACTGGACGCGTCAAGCTTTACACGATGACCAAAGAGTTCTTCGTGCCAGGCTTCCTTGAGCGGGACGAAGGCGAGCGTGAAATGCCTTACAAGAAATATCCGTGGGATGGCGTCAGTGGCGTCAGACCTTACCGAGCCTTTGCGTCGTCAACGACAGTAGGCGTTTACTAGACTTCTGCCCAACATCGCCGAACTTTCGTCGTTTGACGATGGGCGCGTGATATCCCAACATTCCTTTGGAGTTTAATCTACCGTGTTGACCATCAATCCGATCCGTTGGGGCAAGCAATACAAGTCGCTTGATTTTCAAGAAGTCTTTCACTTCGACTCGGGTGAGCCCATAGCGAGAATTGGCCAAGTCAATGGCGGAATGGTCGAGATGGACATGAGGAAGGCAGCAAATGCTAGAAAAGCACTACGCTCCATACCCACTCCAGAATTGATCGCTCGATGTAAGAAGGCTGCTTATCTTTTCGAACATGAGACTTTACCTCTGGGCGATGGTCAGCAGTCTGTTGATGATTTTATCCATCAGCAATCGGCGAGTACGGGACTACCGGAGCATATGTGTCGAAACAACATGCAGAAGAACTGCTTTGTTCTAAGCAATATCGATACTATTTTGGACGCGTTGACTCGGGGGCTCGATCTTGAAATCTTCTCAAGAGGATACGGCGAAGAAGGGCGCAACGTAACCGTTAGCTTCCAATGTCAGACACCGGTTCTTGGGGCTGTCCTTCCAAACAACTCGCCTGGAGTTCACACTCTTTGGCTACCGGCTGTACCGCTACAGGTTGGATTGGTTTTGAAGCCAGGCTCGCAGGAGCCTTGGACTCCCTATCGAATGATCAGCGCATACATCGAAGCGGGCATTCCAGCGGAAGCGTTTTGTTTGTATCCAGGCGGCCACGACGTCGGATCGACTATTTTGAACAAGTGTTCTCGCAGCATGATTTTCGGCAGCGCGCAAACGGTCGACCAGTATTCTGGGAATCCCAGAGTACAAGCCCACGGTCCAGGATTTTCCAAGATCCTCATCGGAGACGATGTTGTCGATCAATGGGAAGACTATCTCGACATGATGGTCGAAAGCGTGCTTAGCAATTCGGGGCGCAGTTGCATCAATTGTTCCGGTATTTGGGCTTCACGGAATACCAAAGCCATTGGCGAAGCGATTGCTGCGAAGATCGGTAATGTCGGAATCCTTCCGCCTAGTGATCCGAAGGCAGCCCTAGCTGCGTTTACCAATCCTCAGATGGCAAAAGGTACGTACGCCATGGTACAACAAGATCTTGCAGAGGCTGGAGTCACAGACATGACAGCCTCGTATGGCGAGCGGCTTATCGAACTTGAACGGTCGGCTTATCTGCGACCGATGGTAGTCACCGCCGATTCGCCACAGCGCGGAGTTGCGATGAAGGAATACATGTTCCCTTTTGTTTCGGTAGTTCAGTGCAGCCAAAAGGATATGATCAAGTCGATTGGTCCAACACTTGTCGGTACTGCTTTAACGGCGGACGAAGCTTGGATTGATGACTTAACCAACGCTACCAATATCGACCGGTTGAACATCGGACCGATGCCAACAAGCCGCTTGAATTGGCTGCAACCGCATGAAGGCAACTTGATTGACTTCCTGTTCCGGTCAAGGGCCTATCAAGTCGTGCCGATGCGTGTTGCTCAACCAGTTTAAATGTCTGCATATGCGTTCGCGGGAATTCAGCGCTTGCCAGAATTCCCACAAATCATGTTGCACCCCCAAAAGAATTTCTTGTCCGTTGTCAGGTGAGGATGTCAACAGATGGTCGAATCCCAAGTCCAACACGTCCTTGAAGTTAGGGGATTGAAGCGGCACTTTGGAAGTGTGGCCGCGGTGGACGGATTAGATCTGTCGGTACGTGCCGGGGAGATATACGGATTTCTTGGAGTGAATGGTGCAGGCAAAACGACCACCATTCGAATGCTCATGGGCATCATTGCTGCCGAAGCTGGCGTAATCAGCTTGATGGGTGAAAAGACGCGCCGAACCGGCGTTATGTTAAAGCGACATATTGGATATGTTTCGCAGGAGCAAAACTTTTATCCTTGGATGTCGTGCAAAATGCTCGGCAAGTTTGTCGGTTCGTTCTATCCGACTTGGGAAAAAGCAGAGTTCACTCGCTTGCTTGAAGTCTTTGAAATTCCTGAAACGAGACGAGTCTCGCAACTTTCCGGCGGCATGAAAGCTAAGCTGGCTCTGTCGCTGGCAATCGCACCGAAGCCGGATTTGTTAATTCTGGATGAACCGACCGCGGGACTGGATCCCGTGGCACGCCGCGAGTTCATGGAAATCATTGTGGCACAAGCGCGCCAACATCACCGTACGACGTTTTTCTCATCTCACTTGATTGATGAGGTGGAACGATGTGCGGATCGCATTGGCATCGTTCACGCCGGTCGAATGCGATTCGAGGGCCCGCTTGATGTTTTGCAATCGGAGGTCAGACGCATCGCTTTCCAGGGCGCGACAATAGACTTGCCTAGCTCCTTCGAATTCTGGAACCAGAGGTCGATCCATGGCAAAACATTCCAAACATATCGGGCTAAATCCGAAGAATGGGAGCAATTGAAACTACCGACCGACGTTGAATCACAGCGGCTTTCGCTTGAGGACATTTTCATCGCCTGTGTAGGTGTACGGAGAGTCGATCTGTGATATTCGGATTGATTGAGAAAGAATGGCGGCAGCACTGGGCTATGATTTTGTTTGTGCTCATTTTGCTAACGACAGGCTTCGTTGTTTTGCAAAATATGGAAGTGTTGGTTCAATACGGAGGAAGCAACTTTGCACTTTTGGATCTGTTGCTATTTGCCCTTCTTCCCATCGCCTGTCTCGTAATCGGAAATGCACTTATCGCAGCCGAATTTCGGCAACGCACCCAGGTATTTCTTGAGGGTCTGCCAATGCCTCGCTGGATGATGCTTGCCGTGAAATATGGTTTTGGACTGGTCTTCGTATTGGTGGCCGCAGGCACTTTGCTTGGAGTGGCGTTCTGGTCTGGCTACCAAACCGAGGCGATGACGAACCGTTTTGCCTTGCTGCTTTGGATTAAAACGTTTGGATGGGCTTGGTTCTGTTGGTCTGTGATATTCACGCACGCGTTCCTTGGTAGATATCGCATTGCAATTGGAGTAGCAATCGTCGCCTTATTGCTTTGGGCTCAGCAGGAAGCGGGGGTGATGATCAGTCGATTCGGACCGTTCGAACTAGTTAGCGACCGATTTGCGTATGAACGCTTTGAGATCCCCGTCGAAGCGCTCTGGATGACTTGCATTTTGATCATTGTCATTACTAGCTTCGGGTTTGCGTTAGGCCTGGTACGAGACGCGACCCTTGCCACGATGCTTTCGGAGAAAATGTCCGCGCGGGAAAAGATGGCGATGACCGCGCTGTGTGTGCTTGGGATGGTGCTGGCTGGGTCGGCCGCGGAGAGAAAAGAGAAAACCGATTCATTGCAGCTTCCGGGTGCGTTCGATGTTGTGTCGGGGGTCGGCAATGTATCTGCGGCAGCCGCCGTAACGGAACCGACTATTGAAGAAACGGAAGCATTGAAGTTGCATGCGACGGCCGCAGCGGAACTGCTTGCAGGCGCGGCTGACTATCTAGGCTGCAAGAGGTTGCCACCACTTTTCATGGTTCATCGGCGAGACATGGAAACGCAAGAACTTGAAGACGGAGAGCTTAGTTCACGTCAAGGATATTTGATCCGTCTTAACATGATTTCTACGCATCCGGAAAGTGACGCACTCAAGGCTCGAGTGCTCCAGAAAGTTCTCGCCGCGCATCAGCATTTACGATTGGAGTCCGACACGCGTAGCTGGGTGCTTCAGGGCTTTGCGACCTGGTGGCCTCTTCGAAAGAAGGTAACAACACCGCAAGAATTAATCGCGTTGCGTTTGCACTCGGAGATGCCTCAAGATATCACTGTCACGGAATACGATTTGCTACATTGGTTGCAGTTCCAGAAGCGATTGAACGACGACAGCCTAGCTGCCACCGTGGCGGCTATAGGGATTCTTGAGCTTGGAAAGGTTGGTAGCGAGGCTCGACGGCGGTTCCTTGGTTCTGTATTGGCGTATGAGGCACCGCATGATTTCCGTGCGATGGTTCTTGACGGATGGTACAACGTACCGTACCTAGTGAGAGCTTCAACAGACTGGGATCTTTCCTTGTTTGCCAAAAGATGGACGGAATCACTTCTCGCGGCTCCGGAGTCAAAACCATGAACTTCACCCTGCTGCGAAAGGAGTTGTTGGAGCTGCGGCTTTGTGTTCTTTTGGTCGGTTTGGTCTACGGTATGGACGTGTTCTACCTTCTTGGGACCGACTTTCCCGATATGCCGACCGATAACGAAAAAAGCGCTGCCGATGAGATCATTCCTACTTTGTTTTTCGGGATACTTGTTGGCATAACGGTGCTGAGCCGAGAGCGTGACCAACAAACGCAGAGCTTCTTGGATGCGTTGCCGGTTAGCCGTCTCAGCGTCTTTCTTCACAAGGCGTTGGCAGCCTTGGTGATCGTGCTGTTTGAGAGGTCTGTTTCTTTTTTGTTGGGGCTGTTTTATGCATGGGTTTCAATGAATTCCCTTTCAAAACCTATCGCTGGATCTGAGTTGATCGCACAAGCAAGCCTTGGCGTCCTATTGGAAATGACGGTCGTCGGGGCGGCGGTGTTATTTTCTTTTTCGAGGCAATGGTTTCCGCTGATAGCAGGACTGGCGTTGTTAACGATTGTCTGGTTTCGGACGACTAGCAGCCCAATGGCTGCATGGCTTGATACACCGACCCTGCTTTCACCGGTCATCAACGAGGGTATTCTAATTCTGCCATGGAAGCAAATTGGCGGACACGCGTTCTTGGCAGTTGTTGCTTGGTCGTGTTCAGCCATCGCTTATCAATGGCAAGATGGTATTGTGAGTCGCTGGATGGATCGAATGTCAGCCTGGAAGTTCGCAGGATGGATAACCAACATTGGCCGAGCCTTTGCGATACTCGTTTGGATCGCAGCGATTGGTTTCATGGCCTCAAATGAAAACCAAGACTCAAAATCACCCGAAGAGCAGGCTGCGGGTAGGCCCGCGAGAAGCGGATCCAAAGCTCACGGGGGTTCTTCTGCTATGGATGGTTTCGCGAAGTTCGAATCGGAGCATTACGAATTGATTTTCAAGGAGTCACAGCGGGAAACGGTCGATCAACTGGCTTGGAGTATCGACGAAGTACATGAGCAGGCGCGAGCATACTTTCAGCATCCGCCTGCACCGTCGGCTCGCATCGTGGTCGATGTGGCGAGTGCCGTTAGTAGCCATGCGTCTGGCCAAGCGAATTGGACGAAGATTCGGGTCCCGTTGTCGCTTGCGAGCAGCAATCAAGATTTCTTGCAGACGTTGCGTCATGAAACGGCCCACGTCTTTATCGAGCAACTAAGCAACGGCAGGGCGGCAGATCATTTCAATGCGATGCGGATGTTTCATGAAGGGGTTGCAACGGCAGTCCAACTGGAAGGCGATAGCGAAACCAGCTTGACAGAGCGACAGCGAATGAATCGATGGGCGGCAGGAACGGACTCGCGTGGGCGCGTGCCCTTTAAATTGCTATGCGATAATGAAGCCCTGGCCCGTGAGCGAGAGCCCGATGTTGTTTACCCGCTGGGTTATGTCGTAGCGAATGCATTGTTAGACGCGGGAGGTCCGACCCTTCCTCGCCGCATGCTAGAAGCTCTACGGGACTCACAATTGCCGCCTGGGGTCATGCCCACCGAACTTTGGAGAATCCTACTTCAGAAGTGTGGCACGTCACTCGATTTAGTCATCGCATCGTACGAGACCAGGTTAGATCTTTTGGGGGCGCGGGAAAAAACATTCGTTGACGGACTACCGCGATTAACAGGAACAGTCACGGTGGATGGGGCCGAAATCCTTATCCGAGCAGAACAAAAAACCAGCCCAAATCCGACCGCAACCAATCCGACCGCAACCATGGTATGCATGGTCTCGGAAAATCGAGTTTTGGACACGACAACTGAATACGTACCAATGCAGGAAGACGGTTCGTTTCGCATTCCCCGACTGCGTATCTCTGGCACCAAGCTAAGGTATTTGCTGGGATGGAGCACTGCGGAATCTGCCAATGTTATCTTCGAACCTTGGTCGGAGTCCGTTTTGACCAATGCAAACTGATGTTTTAGGTGTTGCTTCCGCGTGCGAACAGTCGGATTGGGAATGTTTGTAGCCATCGAAAATACTTCCGCTTCTATCCCGATAGGTTTTACAATAAGTAGCCGGGGTATCCTGATAGCGTCCTCGAGATCGAAGCTATCCGCCTGTCAACTCGAAACACAAGTTGTCCAAATCGATCCCATGCAAACCAACAGCACCCCCAAGAGGCAAAGCGTCGCAGGGACTCTCATCATTGGTAATCTTGAAAGAACTGGTCACATAATTCGGAGTCCACTGATGATGACCATGCCTGCTTTTTTCTAGGTTTGTTATGCAAATCGATGGGAGACCAAAACAAGTCTCGACTTACGGGGACTTGAGTTGACTGTTCCCCTTCTCCACTGCCTCTTGAATTGATGAGGTTTATTAATACCAACGCATCGAGAGGTGAAAGGGAACCATCACCATCTGCATCGAGGTAAGCGAAATTGATCAATTGTGAGCTATTGATCGGTGCATTTAACGATCGAGGAATATTGCTATTTAGGGCATTGACGATCTGTAGCACATCGAGCGGAGAAGTGGAGTTGTCGCGATCAACGTCGGTGCTCACGTACGGATTTTGGAAAGGTCTCGTGTTTTCGACCACGACCTTTGCCGTACCTTGCATTAGAACATGGACAAATGTCGTTCCCGCAAAGCTTGGTTCCGAGACTTTCCAGTTGTTACCCAAAATAATAGTGTCGTTTTGGTCATGCTTGACTTTCAGTGTGCCCGTCCCAATCGCTGCTTGATTCACCGCCGGCAAATCCAGTTGAAGCCTGTTTGAACCGGTCCCTGTTACGTCAATCGACTCGATGCTTTTGATATGTGTCTGATTCGCACCAGAGAAGTCCAAGGTGCTACTGCTGTTCACGATTCGAATCGAATCTGTCCCCGCTCCGCCGTCGAACTGAAGAATCGTTCCAAATGCGACTGTCGATGGCAGCGAGAGATTAAATACGTCATCCCCACTACTGCCCAAAAAACGTAACGTCAATCCCGCCAGCGGAACGCGGAAAAGTTCTTTTCCGAGGTGCCGTACGATCAGTTCTGAGCTGTCTGCAATGACATCGAATAAACTCGCGAACGGAAGCGATAGGGTGGCCTGAGCACCGTTTTGGCTACTCAAGATCGGGAGCAAATAGTCTTCGACTTCGCCGTCAACGGCTGCTCCGGTTGGAGCCAGACCACCGCTGGAGCTAAGGCGAAATCTCGCGAAGGTGTTCCCGGACTTTGAACCAGCGGGGATTGCAAAGCCGAGAAGATTCATGCCGCTTGCAACCGTCAAGTTGCTAAAGATCTGTTCGCCCGTATCATTCCAGTCACCGTCTTGATTAAAATCGATCCAAGCATCTAGTTTTGCGGCTGCACTCGCATTGACGGAAAGGCTTGCGGTAGTTGGAGAGTTCGAGCTGGCCACCAAGCTTGCTTCCACTTTCACACCATCTTCGTCGGCAATCCCAGTTCCATCGTCACCGCCAGTAGTGAGACCCGCTTGCGAATTCGGTGCGCCGTCAAATTCAGCGTCCAGATTTGCCCCTAATCGCAAACTCGTTACTAGGTGTCGTGCTCCGTTTTGAGAAAGGCTTGTGGGATAGTCCGCGGCAAAACCCGACTGCGTTTTGTTAGGTGCATCGCCAAAGTCGTAGGTCGGAGAATCATTGTCTGAGTTGGTCAACATTACGTCCTCCGGGTCTATTCCTGTATAGTCCACCGACTCGTTATTGTCCGCCACGATTCGGCCGAGAACGATCGAGTAGTTCACGTCTCCATCGGCTTCCGTGTCATCAACGCCAGTAACAGTAACGGTTTGAGGTGTTTCCCAATTGTAATAAGTGAACCTCAAGGAACTCAAACTCACGGTACCCTCCGAGGAGTCTGAACTCGATATGGGAATGGCAAAAGCAGAAGCATTGTTTCGAAAAAGTGGCCGGCTCAGTAGCTTAACGGTAAAGGTGGCTTTGTCTCCTGTCTCGCTCGTGTTGCCGCTTATTTTCGTGACGGAAACTCCACGCGTATCGTCGTCAATATTGGTAATCTCCAACTGTTTCGTCGGAGCCTTTTTAAATGCTGCGTAACTATTGAAGGACACATAAATTCCATTCGAGTAAACCTGATCTCCGTCGTCAAACGCGTCATCCACTCCTTTGATGGAAACCTGTTGAGCAACATTCCAATTGCTGGGCGTGAAAACGAGAAACGGCGGATCAAACACCGCCGCAATCGGATTATTACTCGGATTGTAGTTTTGCAACACAATGGCGAGATTGACCACCGGTGGAGCCGTCAATACCACAGATACCGTATCCACGGTGGTGATCCCGTCTTCGGACACAGTCGTTACTGTTTTGCTAACATTGAAACCTGCTACGTCATCATCGACAATCGTGCCGACTGCAGATGAGTATCCGATTTCAATGACACCCCCTTGGATGTCGGAAAGGACAGCAACGAACGTCTCGTCGTTCTCTACCAAAATATCCTGAAGGATCGGGATATCGACGTATTGAAAGATTTGGCTCGTGCTGTTCAATGTAAATGTTCGCGAGATTGGCGTGAAGTCTTGATTCGCCGTTGCGTTGCCTCCATTGATCGAGAACTGGAATGAAACTGTTGAGCCAACCGGTACGGTTCGGCCTAGGCTGATGGTAAATCTCAGGGATGTAGCACCCTCGTTGACCGAAGCCCCCGAAATTCGAACTCGAATATTCGGGTCCAAGAATATTAGTAGACTAGTCCCAAAATCGCAAGCAAACCCATCTCGTAATTCGATACGAAAGCGGTTTCACATGGATTTCGCGAATTAGAGCTATTTAGACATTTTACTCGCAAACATTCATGAGAGGCCGCACTCGCAGGTAACGGGTCGAATTGCCGACCTGTCCGAAATACGAAATGGGAGTGTTGCAGCGACAGCGGTTGTAGATGGATTGGAACGTGACTTGTGGTTGGTGCCGGTCGTAGATCGTTGTAAGCAGGGTGCATGGCGAGACGGAATGCGAGAGGATTTACGTTGGGTCAATATCTTATGCTGGTGGATTACACGAGTCGCTTGGTTCGCGATGGCAAAGCGGCGGGGAAAGCGGAAGTGGAGAGCATCTCGCTCCCAGTCGAGGTCGGTTTAGAGGGATAACGCAACCTATCGGCGTTCGTCATCTTGTAAAGGTCGGTTTGAATGATAGATTTGGCTAATGAGGAACAGCCAAGATTCAAGAAAGAGTTCGGTGCTGCGCACAGGCCGGTTTCGTTGCACAGAATTGGGTGTTCCAGGCGAGAAAACGATCGAGTCTCGCCTACAATCGATCCGCATTACGTGGGTACGCGAATCGGCAGACTAATCCAAAGGTTTTTTTGCACCAACCATTGCGATGAGATTCCTTCGCTCTTTTTGCATGGTTTTCCACCGTTTGTCGACACACCTCGTGGATAGATTGCTTTTGGTTCGTCGCGACTACGTCAGTGTGAGCGATTTGTCCTTGTAGCTAATCGCCAAATCGTGCCCGTCGAGCAACATTGTCCCTAGCAAGGGATTCGTTCCATCATTGGCGACGATCTGAGTTCGATACTCTTTACCGAACCACTCCAAGTAGCAAGTGTAAGTTGGCAATTCGACGTGCTGGCCATCGGCGAGAATTGCGGGCGTTGAAGAATACTCTTTCAATCCGAGCTTTCCAATTTCTTGAAGGGGCAGTACAAGTCCACCGTTGAACGCCGTATCAATCCAAACGACGACCGTGGATTTTTGGCAATTTGGTAAACCTCCGACCTGTACTTCGATTAGAGCCCGTAGGTCTTCGTCAACGATTCCATTCACTGTACCATGACTCCAAGATGGAGTGCGGCCTCATGGCCAACTCGCAGCGTATGCGTCATGCGATCGGGATATGCATCGATCGCCTTGTTTACCGCATCGTCAAATGTTCCGCCGAGAAAGTACTCGCCCGACTCAGGTTCGATGCAGACGAAATCGCCCCGATTGTTTTCCTCAAGTGCGGAGCGATACTTCTCGTGATACAATTGCTTCGCTTTCAACGCCACTCGCCTTAAGTTGTCCGATAGCATTCTTGTTTTCTCCTGTCATATCGATTTCCCGGTTTGGCTCAGTGCGCTCTATAGCAGGCTATCCAGCAATAACCGAAGCTTTCTCAGTTCTTGACGCATGTCCATGCCTTCCATTGGAGTCATGTCGACGCTAAAGGCTTGGTCGTAGCCGACCGCTTGCAATAGAGTAATGATACGGCCGTACTCGATTTCCCCCTGACCAACTCGAACTTGCAGTTGGTCTTTTTTCGAGTCGCGCAGATGCACGTGATAGACGTATTTCAGCAACTTTTCATAGTTTTTGTTGCGGTTGTTGCTGCACAAATAGACGCTTGGGTCCAGCGTCAAACCGATGCCAGGAACGTAGTCGCAAAGATTCTTAACGGTATCGGGGTCTTCACTGAGTCGGCCAATTTGGCTTTTCAAGCCGATTCGGACCCCTCGGTCCGCTGCGATCCCGACCAATTTTTGCAGATGTTCGACTTCCTGGTTGAACGGGGTGCCATGCTCACCGCTTGGGATGGTCAGCGAAACCACCTTCGTGGCCTTGGCTAGATCGCAGATTTTGGCAAATCGTTCGTAGTGAATCTCACCCTCTGCGGCGATCTTGACGTTATAACTGCAAATATCCAGACGGTGCGTGTCACGGACTAAACGCAGGCATTCATCGTATTCCTCCACGATTCTGGCAGGCGGCATTTGGATGCCGTTATCGTCAAAGACGATTTCCACACAAGTGAATTCCAGGTCGCTAAGGACCTCGATCACATCGGGGAACGGAAGATTTGGGAAACAATCAGTTGATGCGGCAACAAACACGACGTTTAGCACTCCTTTGGATTAGTTAACTTTTGAAATAGTCAACTTTGAGCACCCATTATCCGCGGGAACGGCAACCTGACAACCTCGCTTTCAAAACATGTCCTCGATTGATCCACTACAAACATCTTTGAGTCGACTCGGCTCTCAAGCCCAGCCTCCTCCCGTTTCTGAGAAATCGACTTCTCAGACTACTCCGCCGTTGGAGGTCGGCACTCCGTTGCAATTTATCTCAGGAATTGGGCCGCAGCGTGTGGAATTGTTTCATAAACTAGGGGTCCGGAAGGCAATTGACTTGCTTTTTTTATTCCCCCGCAGTTATCAGGATATCGCTCCCTACCAGTCCATCACCGAGCTTGAACCGGGCGTTCGGGCCAGCGTCATCGGTCAAATTGTGGATATGGACCAACGCGTTAGCTTCGAAGGACGCAGTAGCGTCGGAATCTTGCTGGCTATTGATGGCGGCGGATACGTTCGCTGCGTTTGGTACAACCAGCCCTTTCGAAGGCAGCAGTTCCTACACGGAATGCGGGTAATCGCAACTGGAATGGCCAAATCGACCGGAATATCGTTTGAAATGCGGCACCCTGAAACGACGATTTTAGCCGCCGACCAGCCGTTGCCGGAAGCCAAGCCGATTCCTGTTTATCCATTGACGGATGGTCTGCAGCAACGCCACGTCGCCAGCGCAGTAGCGGCTGCTCTAGAGCATCTCACCGATTCGATCGAGGAAGCCCTGCCAGAATCCATTCGATTGCTGGCCACCCAGTCCGTCCTCAGCGTCGGTGATAAGTCTCCGACCAGCAGCACGGATACAAAGGCTCCGCCGCTCCTTGGAATTGCAAAAGCCTTACGATCCATTCATCAACCCAATACCGTCCATGAAGCCAATGAAGCAAGACATCGATTCATTTTCCAAGAACTATTTGTCTACCAGCTAGCCTTGGCCATGCGTCGCCATCGATTGCAACACGACAAACCGGCACCGAAAATTCTGGCAACTCCCATGATTCACGCTCGCATCCTGAAGCGATTTGGGTTTGAACTGACGCGCGATCAATTGCTAGCGATCGAAGACGTACGCAACGACATGGCTCAGGATGTGCCCATGAATCGATTGATCCAGGGGGATGTAGGGAGCGGCAAGACGGTTATCGCGCAATACGCGATGCTCAACGCAGTTGCGAGCAAGCAGCAAGCGGCTCTAATGGCTCCGACGGAACTTCTGGCGAGACAGCACTTCACACGGCTTCGCAAACAACTGGCCGGCAGTCAAGTCATGATTGAATTGCTGGTCGGGTCCATCACTCAACGTGAACGCACCGAGCTTTTGCAACGCATTGCCATCGGAACGGTCGATCTGGTCGTTGGTACTCAATCGCTATTGAGCGAACAGGTTCAGTTTGAAGCGTTGGGGCTGGTTGTCATCGACGAGCAGCACAAATTTGGAGTGCAGCAGCGAGCCAATTTGCGAGAGTCCAGATTAGTTCCTCATTACTTGGTTCTATCGGCGACTCCCATACCACGCACCATCGCCATGACCATTTTTGGCGATCTCGATGTTTCGGTTTTGCGAGACAAGCCCCCTGGCCGCGCCACGGTTCATACTTATTTGGGGAGCACGGCACAGCAAGGCAAATGGTGGGAGTTCGTCGTGAAGCAGATCCAAAGCGGCCGCCAAGCCTACGTCGTCACCCCTCGCGTCGAATCCGATCCAGAAGCAGAGATTGTCGGGGCGGAGCAAGTTTATCGTCAATTGCAAGAAGGGCCACTGGCAGGACTTCGAGTGGATTTACTGCATGGTCGCATGGACGGGAGCGACAAGCAATCGAAGCTGGATGCCTTTACATTAGGGCATACGCAGGTCCTCGTTGCAACAACGGTAGTTGAAGTTGGGATCGACGTACCGAACGCCACTGTCATGACCATCTTGGATGCCGATCGTATGGGTTTGGCCCAGCTCCATCAGTTGCGAGGGCGCATTTCGCGAGGGAGTTTTCCTGGCTATGTTTGCGTCTTCGCAAAACCAGGGGTTGCACCAGAGGAGAATGCTCGGCTAAGCGTGTTGGCGTCAACTGACGACGGCTTTCGATTGGCTGAACAAGACTTACAAATGCGAGGACCAGGGGACTTGCTCGGTACCAAGCAGATAGGGTTGCCACCCTTGCGAATCGCCGACTTGGTCCGCGACGCCGAAGTATTAGTGCAAGCGAGAAGAATCGCCCAAACAATCGTAGAAAAGGACCCCAATCTCGATTTGGCTGAGCATTCCAAATTGAAACGTCAGGTGACACAGCGGCACGGGGCCGTGGTCGCACTGGGCGACGTAGGGTAACCCCGTTTTCGATTTCACCGGATAGGATTTCCATTTATGGTCCAAGAGACCGACAAAAAAGACCTCGGGGAAGAAGGTCCAACGGGAATCTGGCTTTGGTCCCTATTGTTTCCTATTTCGCTCGCAATTTATTGGCTCACTTCAAGCGTTGTGTTGGCTGCTTTACTGCCATCGATTCGAGCTGCGGGCCCCACCCTACAGACCGGATGGTGGGTACGTTGGTATGAACGAAACTCTGCGAGGAAAATCCGCGGTACTATTCTCTGGTGGTTCCATGTGGCGGATGCACTTTGGTTGGCTGCTGCTGCGTCATTTGTTACCGTTGTCTTTCTCGCGGTCATCGAAAATCGCCCTGGAAAGCAACCCGACATGGACCGATTTGTAACTTGCATGCTAATGATTGTCGTTGGAATTGGGTTGAGTACAATGCTCGGCCTATATTTAACGATTCTTGCATGGCATCATTCTGTTCGGGTCTGGGTCCATCCCAGAACACTTTCGTGGTGCCAAGGAAACTGCCAACTCCTAGCCCACTTGTCCTTTCGCCCCCCAAAGTTCAATCACGCAATCTTCGTCCTTAGCACGAGCCTAATTGCGCCAGGCTTAGTCCTCGGAACTTTCCTCTTGATTGCATGTACAGGTAGTGGGAAACCTTTGGACAATTCGACATTTTGGCTTTCGATTGCAATCATGATTGCGTTTTTATAGTGCAACCAATAGTCATGATTGCCGTATATTTCAAAATATCCGATAGAATTGTCGCAGTTGACCCAAAACACTGTTGGGGGAATGTGACAGACAAATAGTAGACGATAAACGAAGCAAGTGGCAGCTATATCAATTGGAGCTATTGCCCGCCAGAGACGCGTGAGACGATTTCATTATCAAAATAGTTGGTGGACATGCCCGCATCGACCACCAACGTCTGAGCGGTAATCCCGGACGAACGGGGACTTAGCAAGAACAGTACGGTGTCCGCAACCTCTTGCGTTGTGACGCCAGTGCCGCGAGGAATGGCTTTCTCCGCAAAAAGATAAGCGTCTACGTAGCCTGGTATACCAGCCGAGGCACTTGTTTTCAACAGTCCGGCACCGACCGCATTGAATCGGATTTTGGAAAAACGACTAAACGATTTTGACAAGAAGGCGAGTGAGGAATCGAGCGCCGCTTTGACGGGAGCCATGAATCCATAACTTTCGCTGGCCATGCGCGTGGTGGAGATGCCGATGGTCACCACCGAGGCGGTCGGTGCGAGCAGGTCCTTGAGCGCGTTGCTAACTGCAATGAACGAAAAGCAAGAGATATCCATGGCTTGAAGAAATTGCTTGCGAGTCGTCTCATGGAATGGCTTCATTCCGTCGCTGTAGTCTGCAAAGGCGATGGAGTGGACCAATCCATGAATAGGTTCTTTGTTGGCCGCCAACTCGATTGCAAGCGAGCTTATTTGCGATTCGTCTTCGACATCGCAAATCCATATTGGACTGTTAGGAAACAACTTGCTTACTTCGTCTTTCCGCTTCTGACTTCGAACAACGTACTCAACGGCCGCGCCGTTGGCTTCGAGGGCTTTGCCGATGAAATAAGCAACGCTCTTTCGATTGGCGACACCCATCACAACGAAACGCTTTTCTTCGATCTGCAAATAGGACATGGGATAGGCTGGTGACTTTATTCGCAAGGTGCAAAAATTTGTCGCCTTTTGCTCCGCAAAAGTGCGTAAACGAGGCGCACTTTCGCGGAGCGAAAGGCGACAATCACGGCGGGGACCGCCGTGCCACATTTAGCGGCGGCCTTTGCCGCCGCTCTTTTTACCTTTTGGACCACCGAAAGATCTGTTTCCGCCTGCTTTCTTGCCCGCAGGACCAGAACGCTTTCCTCCCCCAAACGAACGGCCAGGACGCGATGTTGGACCGTCGGAGCCAGTCGACGCAGCGCCGCCTCCGCCAAAGCCTTGCCGTGGTGCTCCAGCCTTTTTCCCGCCGAAGCCCGAACCGGTTCGGGCAGCTCCCTTGCTTGGACGATTGGAACCAGGTCTGCCTGTGGATACGCCAAGTCGACTTGAAGTGCCCCCCTTGCGACTTGATGAACCGCCGGTTCTGCCGCTCGAACTGCTCGATCGCCCTTTCTGTCCGCTATTGGGTCCAGTTGGTCGGCCAGTTCCTTTCTTGCGAGCGAAGCCGGGTGCACGTTCTCCACCCGTGCTCTGTCGTGCCGGTGACTTGTTGAGACTCGGATTGCGGTCCCCGCGTGCTTGCTGCGGTTTCTTTCGAGGAGTCGGTCGGACTTCGACTTCTTCGTTGTCGTCGGCCTCTTCGGAATCGTCAGCATCCATGTCATCTTCATCCATGTCATCCATGTCATCATCGTCATCGAAGCTCTCGAAGCCCATGCCTGACGTGTCGAAATCATCGTCGTCAAAAGAGGCTTCCTCCATCGAACCGTCGTCGTCGTCACTGTAGCTCAAGACCTTACCGCGTCGCACCTTTTCGTCGAGCGATGGACCGGAGTTCTTTACCAGTACCGAGTCCTGGAAGCCTGCATCCTCGGTGTCTTGATCTTCTGGTTCGCTGTAAGGATTTTCCGATAGAGGTGGCAACGTGTCCATCGAGTCTTCTCGTTTGGATTTTTTCTTTACTTTTTGGCTCTTTGTTTTGACAGGGTCTGCGGTGTCCAACTTAGCAACGACTTCCAATCGATCTTCCTCGGAATTCGCTCCGAGGCCGCTCATCTCAGCCGACCGATGTCTGTCTTTTTCTTTGCGTTGGATCTTCTTTTCTCGCTTAATTTCTTCGACAGCGTTGTACAAATGAGCGACTTCTTCCTGCGACAATGGACGATAGCTACCTTCGGGTAGTGTCGCCAATCGAAGAGGCCCGATAGCCACTCGTCGTAGCGTAATAACTTTATGACCCAGCCTTGCCAGAACGCGTCGTATTTCGCGATTCTTGCCTTCGCTTAATGTGATTTCAATTTCGGTACAACCTTTTCGAACACGACGGATCTTGGCACCGTCCACTCGAGCGAATCCTTCCGCTAAATAGATCCCGCGTTGCAAACGACGCATGGAGTCCATTTCGACCTGACCGGCAACAACAACGTAGTAACTTTTTGGAACGCTGTTGCGTGGGTGAGCCAAGCGTTGAGCGAGTTCACCATCGTTGGTCAACAGGATCAGCCCTGTACTCGACGAATCCAATCGACCGACAGGAAAGAGTCGATTCTGGCCGGGGACCAAATCGATGACTCGAGGCCTGCCCTCTGGGTCGCTATTGGTGCACAGCACACCGGCTGGTTTGTTAACTGCAAAATAGAGCGGTCGATGACGCTTCAGGGGTTCGCCGTCGACGGAGATCTTTGCGATATCTGCGTCCACTTTGACGCCAACTTGGGTAATGGTCTTGCCATCGATTTCGACTCGTCCGTCGGTAATAAGTTCGTCCACTTGTCGGCGGGACCCCAATCCGGCTGCGGCCAAAAGTTTATTGATACGCTGCTCTCCGGTAAGTACGGACGGAGCTTCAATACGGGGCCGCTTTGGCTTAGACATGGCAATGCAATCACTCTACGAAAGAATTCAAAAACACTGTCGTGCAACCGCTCAAAGATCGGTTGGCAGCGTCTCACGACGCAGCAACTCTAGCAAAAGCACCCCACTAGGCGAGCTCTGGTTAACGATGGTAAATTCGACTTACCTCGAAAATGGCTCTGCGGATGAGTGGCACAGTCTCAAAGGAATGGCCTCATCTGGAAATGGGGGTGTCGTATCTGCTAGCCCACAACTGCAAGCCTGTTAAATTAATGGATGAATGTGTATTTTGTCAGGGCAAATGCAGACTTATTTACCAAAACGATCGTGAAAGTGACGTATGGCAATCGAAGTGACATGGCTTGGGCACTCCACTTGGTGGATCGAAACGGGTGCAACTAAGATCCTGTTGGATCCTTTTATTGGCGGCAACCCAGCCGCCAAAGTCGAGTCAACGAGCCTTAATCCCACACACATCCTAATTTCCCACGCTCATTACGATCACATTGCCGATGCCGTCGAAATCGCTCGTCGTTCCAAGGCAATTGTGATTTCCAACTATGAAATCGCTACCTGGTTGGAATCCAAGCACGGGATTCCGGGCGTTATGGGAATGAATTTAGGGGGGAAAGTCCACCTGCCGTTCGGAAGTATTCAATTCACACCAGCTGTCCATTCCTCGAGTTTGCCTGATGGGTCGTACGGAGGCGCATGCGGCGGATTCCTGATCGATTTCAAAACCGTCGACGGGAAGCATTCCGATGCCGAATTTTCCTACCGCCTATACTATACCGGCGATACCGCATTGTTTTCAGACTTACGCTTGATCGCTCGCAACGGAGTCGACTGCCTGATTGTCCCAATTGGAGATCTATATACGATGGGACCCGAGGAAAGCATCGATGCTATTGAGCTGATTCGGCCGAAAATGGTGTTGCCAACACACTACAACACTTGGCTTCCTATCGCTCAAGATGCTGCTGCGTGGGTTCAGGCGGTCCATCAGCGAACCAGTGCACGCGCCGTCGCACCCGAGGTGAACTCGGTATTGCGATTGGAGAAAAACGTTGACGCGTAGTGCGTGATGCAACTGCGATGAAGAACCAACCGATCGCCGCGCGATCAACCCCATCAAACCGAAAATAGAGCCAATGCCAACTAGCCGATTTGAATACCGCGATTATTTAGCGGAGATTCGCAAAAGACGAAAAGAAAAATCCAGCGGAGAGCAAGACTCATACCATTCGACGATGAGTGGCAAAGATAAGGATGCATTGGTTTCTCGCTCGCACCGCAGTTTTTGGAAGCTTTTTAGGTCGTTTTGGGGGCTGCTCAGGGGCTTTCGAGGGAAGATCTTGTTTGGGCTTGGAACGGTTACTGTTGCTACCGTTCTCGCCCTCATTCCGCCGCTAGGAACCAAATTTGCGATCGATTGCGCTTTGACCGTTCCAACCAAACCACTTCCAACTTGGATGAGCGAAACGTTGGGTCAACCGTCACCCATGATGTTGCTAGTGTGGATCGCAGTCTTGGTGGCAGGGGTGACGTTGGTGAGGACAATGATCTATCTTTGGGGACGATGGAGCTGCACTCAAGCCGTCAATCAAGTACAGATGTCCGTACGAAGCCGCGTTTTTGAACACATGCTGCACATGCCGTTGCACAAGATTCAGCAACTCAAATCTGGTGGCGCCACCAGCCTGTTGCGAGAAGATGCAGGGGGAATCGCGGAGTTGATCTTCAGTGTCCTCTACAATCCATGGCAAGCGATCGTGCAGTTGATCGGAAGCCTCATTATCCTAATTATTGTGGATTGGAGGCTCTTGGCAGCCGGTCTATTGCT
>Ga0105048_10002063_pt1 | contig 32489 bp, 29 predicted proteins | sample MAT05_FD_78382 | JGI IMG/M metagenome (GOLD analysis project Ga0105048, IMG submission 78382) | Freshwater microbial communities from Lake Fryxell liftoff mats and glacier meltwater in Antarctica - MAT-05 | ecosystem: Environmental > Aquatic > Freshwater > Ice > Liftoff microbial mat | place... | reverse complement strand
TATCCGTAGTATTGTATCACTGTTTTATTCCTTTGAGGCCGCCCCCTGTGCGGCAGATTGGTCTGGCTGTTTATTGCCACAAATATTTTTCTCTATAATGGAATCTAAAAACGCATGATTTAAAATAGAAAACCAATCCCTAGTCTTCCATTCCATACAATATCAGCGTTATTATCGTTTTGCAAATTTCCTCGCAAATTTAAACAGGTTTTTTTAGCAAGTTTGAAATTAACACCAAGCGAAAAAGTATATCCAATGGAACTGTATTTGGAAGTGATTTTGGTGACCACAGGGTCTGGGTAATCTTGAAATTTTTGATACCAACTCCAGTATCGGGTATAAAAGCCCAAACCGATTTCGGGTTGAATTTTTTTGGTATTTAAAAAACTACGATAATAGGTCATTTCAATACCATGTGCCCAATTATTTTGTTCAGAAATAAAAGGCAATGCATCATCTACGAAAGAAAAATTTAAAACCGAAATACCTGCGGATAGTCGGTCTGCTTTTGTCAATTGGCGGCCGTATTCTAGTCCAACTCCGTTGCCGGATAGATCACCTGACCCAGTAAATGAACGGCCCATTTCTAATCGCAGATAATTGTTTTTTTCTTGTGCTTTTGAAAATGAAAAATTTAAGATAAATGCAATAAATACTAATATTTTGAAATATGTTTTCATACGTATAATACAAATCAACTTTCCCTTTTCCCAAGCATTTCGGCAAGTTCTACCAAATAATGTGTTTTGTCCCCCATTTGGGCCAAGTTTTGCAAAATATCGGCTGCCTTATCGGCATAAAATGCAGATAGGCGTTTTAATTCCTCATCCAAACCATGGTTTTTAAATAGCTTGGTTGCATGGTATATGCGGTCTTCACTTTGGTTGGTAGCATATAACTGAGCAATTTGCAATCCTTTGTTTTTAGCCTTAATATAAAGCCAGGTTTTTTTGCCTTCTTCTATGTCGCCGCCGGCTTTTTTGCCTGTTTTCGAGGCATCCCCAAAAGTATCTAACCAATCATCATCCAATTGAAATGCAAGACCTAGGGATTCTGCGAACGTGTAATACTTTTTTGCTTTTTCATGGCTTGCACCAGCAGAACTGGCACCGCCGTATGCGCAACAACCTAGCAATACCGCAGTTTTTAAGCGTATCATTTCTAGGTATGATTCTTCCGTAACATCTTCCAATTGGCTAAACTCCATATCCATTTGTTGACCTTCACACACTTCGCGGGCAGTGCGGGTGAACATGTTTAATATCTCATCTTTTTGTTTGCCTTGGTATGCCAGTAAATACTCAAATGCCTTCACAAGCATATTGTCACCAGAAAGTATGGCCGTTGGGGTATTCCATTTCTCGTGCACGGTAGGCTGACCACGTCGCAACCTGGCATTGTCTAAAATATCATCATGCACAAGCGTAAAATTATGAAAAACCTCCATGGTATGCCCAATGGGTAGTGCGTTCTCAATATTGCCACCCGCAGACAAAGCGGATGCAATAGAAAGCAAAGGCCTGGCGCGCTTACCTCCCAATTCCATAATGTACCGCATAGGTTCATACAATTCAACAGGAGTGCCAATAAAAGGACTCTCCATGCGATAATTTTCGTATAAGTTAAATAAGGTTTTTAAATTCATGAATGCACAAAGATGGTATATATTCAGGTATATTTAGGTGTTTGTTTAGCATTTACTGCGTTTGAGGTATTCTATTTAATCTGCCAAAGTAAAATCAATCATTCTGGCTTGCGGATTGGCATTTTTTACACGGATGCTAATTAAATCACCAAGTTTATACGATTTGCGGGTTCTGGTGCCCACTACTTTTCTTTCTTTCTCTAGAAAATAATAATTGTCACCCCGCATATCGCTAATGCGAATCATCCCTTCGCAATGGTTCTCTATGATTTCTGCAAAAATACCCCATTCCGTAACGCCACTTACCACCGCCTCAAACACCGTCCCAATATGTTGTTGCAGGTATTCAGCCATTTTGTATTTGGTACTAGCCCGTTCTGCTTCTGCTGCTTTTTGTTCCATATTGCTGCTGTGTTTGGCAATCATTTCGATTTGCTCTGCGGTATATCCACCAGCTTCATTTAATAAATAATGTTGCAGCAACCGGTGCACCAACAAATCGGGATAGCGGCGAATGGGAGAGGTGAAATGGGTGTAAAATTCAAACGCCAATCCAAAATGATCACTGCGGCTGCCGGTATAAACCGCCTTAGCCATGCTGCGAATGGCCATTTGGTTGATTACATCCTCCTCAGGCTTGCCAACCAAATCTTCAAAAAGTTTGTTTAAACTGTGCCTTAAGTTTTTCTCAGAATTTAAATCCAATTTGTAACCAAACAATTGACAAAATTTAGAAAGTTCTATGAGTTTATCTTGGTTCGGGTTGTCGTGTATGCGATAAATAAAAGGCAATTCAGGCTTATGTTTTTTCTTTACAAATTCTGCCACTTCGCGGTTTGCAAGCAACATAAATTCTTCAATCAATTTGTGTGCATCAAATCGCTTTTTTAACAATACTTGTAGGGGTTTTCCGTTGTCATCTAACTTAAACCGAATTTCATCACTTTCAAATCCGAGGGCACCGTTGTTTTTTCTTTGGGTATGCAGTTTTTTTGCCAATCCGTTTAAAAATTGCAATTCCGCATGCAAATCACCTTCTCCACTTACAATCCTTTCTTGGGCTTGTTCGTAGCTAAATCTGCGCTGGCTGTGAATCACACTTTTCCCATACCAGCGTTCTATAATATGGCAGTTGTCATCCACAATAAAAATGGCTGAAAATGCCAATCGATCTACGTCGGGTTTCAAACTGCACAAATTGTTGCTAAGTTTCTCGGGAAGCATAGGTATAGTGCGATCGGCTAAATAAACCGAGGTTCCGCGCAGCAAAGCTTCATTGTCTAATGCTGTATTGGGTTCTACATAATGTGAAACATCTGCGATGTGAATCCCCAATTCGTATTTGCCTTCTTCCAATTTTTGATAAGAAATGGCATCGTCAAAATCTTTGGCATCTTCTGGGTCTATGGTAAACGTGAGTGTGCCACGCATATCTCGTCTGCCTGGCCAATTTTGATTTTCTTCTAAATTTTCAGGGTAAATTGCTGCTTCTTTTTCAACCGCTTCGGGAAATTTTACGGAAAACCCAAATTCAGCAACTATGGAATGCATTTCGGTATCATTCATTCCAGGTTTGCCAATTATTTCCAATATTACCCCAACTGGATTCCTGCTTTGGTTAGGAAAATCTTTAACCATGCACACTGCTTTCATCCCTTCCCATTCGCTTTCAATTTTTCCTTGGATGCGAATGTCAAATGGAAAATTTTGCTTGTCTGGAATTAAAAAAGCACTGCTTTCAAAAACCTCCAATGTGCCTACAACTCGCGTTTGGGCGCGTTCTAATACTTTGGTTACTTCACCTTTGGGGCGTTTGCCTCGTCCCAATACTGTACATACTACCCTGTCGCCTGGCAATGCCCTATTTAGAAATTCACGCGGCACAAAAAGGTCTTCGCGTTCTGGTACAATGTGGCTTAATAACAAATAGGCATCGCCTTTTTTGGTAAATTCTAAAATGCCTTCTACTTCTTCGGTCACTTTGGCTATTCTAAAATTACCCTTTGAAGGTTGTTCCGCCATTTTTTTTGAAGTTAAACTCAACAGCGCTTTGTAAACATGGTCGGTATTTATTTTTGCTTCTCTGGGCAGCCTGCTGCTAATCCTATTGGCATTTAACGTGCCTTTAGGATTGTCTTCTAGTAGAGCAAGAACCAATTTTTCGGTGAGTGATAATTTACTGGACAAAATTAGGAATTGCGCAAAGATATTTACTCTGCTGTGTCATACAAGCAATGTCTGTAAATTTTAGGAACAAGTAAATGGAGAATTATTTTTTAGAATGTAAAAATATCTGTGTATAATTGCGATTGCATGTCAACAAAAAAAACGCCCAAAGCTACCGATTCTTATTTTTCATCCAACCGCATTGAAGCATTCAGCGATGGGGTAATTGCCATTATCATTACGTTGATGATTTTGGAGATAAAATTACCGGATAAATTTCATGACTTGGGCAAGGATCAAAGTTTATGGAAAGCCCTTGCCCCTATAATTCCGCACGTTATAGCGTATTTGTTAAGTTTTATTATGTTGGGAATCTATTGGGTAAATCACCACAACTTCTTTCACCGTATCCAAAATGCCAATCGAAAATTATTGTGGTTGAACTTGAATTTGCTTTTTTGGTTCTCTTTAATTCCAATTCCGACCGCCATTTTGGGAGATCATCCGCTGCGCTATGAGTCTAGTATGCTGTATGGTTTTATCCAATTTATGTGTTCCGCTTCGTTCACTTACATGGGTGTTTATGCCAACAAAATGGAATTGCTTACTTCCAAAGTTCCAGTGGAACTCCGCAAACACAACATGAAGAAAAACAGACTTTCGATGTTTCTTTATATATTGGCCATTGGACTTAGTTATGTAAGTGTTTATATTTCGTTTGGGCTATTCATTTATATTGCCGCGTTGTTCTTTGCGCCTAGACTTGGTATTATACAAGATTATAAGCCGAAGACACAAGAACCTCCCGCTGCACCGCCCGTTGCCAAAAAGGAATAGTTATTAAATTTAAACCACTCTCAAATTATTTTGCATTCATTTTTGTTTGCTCACGAACCTCTGCCTCCGCAATGCAGGGTGCGAGGTGCAAGCAAATGGAAATCAAAGCGTGTAATGCTGTAAACCATTTTTTTAAACCATCCGGTTTAAAAAATCACCGTAACTTTTATGAATCCCACAAAACTACTGAAACTGAATACCGGTGCAAGTGCGTCGTGCGGTTTTTTTACAGAATAACCCGGATTTGTATCCACATTGGATGTGGAATTTATGGCATCCACATAATTTATTTTTTTGGAATACAAATTTTCGTCTTCCAACTTGTCAACACCGTTTATAGTGTATTTTGTCAAAGTTCGGGTTTCACCTGTAGCGTTAAGTAATGTGCTTCTAATGTCTAAGCCTATGGAAAAATGTTTGCTTAATTTGTAGGAAGCGCCAATGCTATTGGCAAATCCTTTGCCCAGTCGATTTACCGTTTTATTTTCTCTTGTTTGTAAAACAGAAGTTGGAGGAAAATAATTTAGTTTTTCGTAAACCGTAGACCATGGAACAATTACGGCACCTAATCTCGCTTCTAATTGAATGTGCCCTTTTCCAGATGTTTTAAAAACGATATCTGCATTTATGCCGGTATAATTTCCCGCTTGGGTGCCTTTGTAATAAATATTTTTTATGGGATCGTTGAGAACCGCGGAAGACTGAATATTGCCTTGTAAATGATGTAATCCGAAGGAGAATCCAATATTTTCTGTAATAAAACAATTAAAACGAATGCCGTATAACAATCCTGCGCCATATGAGCCAAACAACGCCTTGCTGTTGTATTCGGTGGAATCTATTCTAGTGGCTTCAGTGCCAAACAAGGTTTTCTGTTTTCCAATAGATTGACCGAAGAATGCATCCACTTGCCATTTGAATTTTTGGGCAAATTTTGAGGAGTCATTTTGGTTGTTTCTTGCGCCCAAAAAAAGGGGTGTAAAAAATACAATTGAAGTGAATATAAATTTTTTTTTCATCCAAAATACGAATAACTTGTTCATTGTTCGTAATAATTTAAATCTTTGTGAAAACTTTCTTTAATTGTTCTTGCACCCCATACTGCCAAGGCGATACAAATTCCGCCAACAATAAATGCAGCCATACTTTTTGGATACGGGCCTAAATTCAAACCCGATAAAAATTCGAACAAAAGGGTAATTGGGATAACCCCACCTCTTACAAAATTGGGAACCGTCGCGGTAACAGTGCTGCGAATATTGGTGCCAAACTGTTCGCTGGCATTGGTGACAAAAATTGCCCAATAACCCGTGGCTAATCCTAAGAAATAGGAAATAATTCGCAAATAATTTGCATCTACATTGTGTACTGTAAGGTAAACTGTAGATAATATACTAATGCCAATAAGGTTTAATAAAATTACTTTTTTTCTACTTTGAAAAAGTTGGCTCAACAAACCACTGAGTAGGTCGCCACTGCTTAGTCCCAGATAACTAAACATAATTAATTCTTTGGTAGGCACTTCTTGTCCTTTAAGTACGCCAATTTCGGGCAAAAATCTGTGTGCCAATGCTATCAGAACGCCAACTACAAACCATACTGGCAAACCTATTACAATGCATGCAAGATATTTTTTAAATGTGGGCCACGTGCGAAAGAGCATAAAAAAATCTCCTTTTTTAACCGATGTCTCTTTGAGTCCTTGGAACATGCTACTTTCGAAAGTACTGGCGCGCAAAGCCAATAAAAGCAAACCCAATGTGCCACCCATAATGAATGAGATTTGCCAATTTTCGAGGTGGGTTCTAAAAATAGTTTCGAAAACTGGGGCTAAGAATTGCCCTTTGGTGCTCACCAAAAAGGCAAATACAGCACCCAGTGCACCCACAGTAACTATTAACATTGTGCCAATTCCTCTTTTTTTCTGCGGAAGAGTCTCTGCCACTAAGGTAATGGCTGCACCCAACTCGCCAGCCAAACCAATGCCTGCAATAAAACGCCAAAGGGCATATGTGGTATAATTATCTACAAATGCATTGGCAATATTGGCAATGCTGTATAAAAGAATACTGCCAAATAGTACCGACACTCTGCCCTTTTTATCGCCCCAAATGCCCCACCATAAGCCTCCCAGTAGCATACCAGACATTTGCCACATAAACAAACTGCTTTCTTTGGCAATGGGAATGCCTAAGGCTTTTAGGCTATCCAATTTGATGATATTGTAGAGTATAAGGTCATAGATATCCACAAAGTAGCCGAGGGATGCTACGAATATGAGCATTGCAATCTGTTGTTTCTTTGCCATGTGAATCAAGAAAGGCGCAATATGCACAAAAGATTGGTCATTTAAAATAGGGAGCAATTAAATACTTCATTTTTATTATTTTTGCAGGATGTATAAAGGACATTTAGGGATGGCAGCATTGATGTTTGGATTGTTGTTTTCGCAAGCTTGTAAGAAAAAAACAACAACGGTGGATTCTGTTGTTTCTCCAGATAAGCAAATAAAAGGTTTGGTCTATGGTTCTGTAAATGGAAAGGCTTGGAATAGCGATGCCCCTACAAAAAAACATGTCGTGCATTACCAAGATAGCTTTTTTTCTTTTGATGAAAATATATATGGTACGGTATGTTCACTCTTTGGAGATACACTAACCCTTAACGCAGTTAGAGTTATAGGTACCGATTCTTCTCAGTTGCACATGGACATAGCGCTGAAAAGTGTGAGGGAAGGAAATTACACTATGCAAAGCTATCCGTTGAAGAATGCTGGAAAAGTATATGCGTGGTATTATAATAAAATGGGACTGAAAGCTTCAAGAATTTGTAAAACAGAATATGATTTTTCAGGCACTTTAAATATTTCCAACTTTACGGACAGCACGGCGCTTGTGAGTGGTACATATTCGCTTAAAATGACCCCTAAAAATACCAGCAATCCTAAAACGCCTGCATTTAACATTACGAATGGAAAGTTTACAGATGTTTCTTTCGGACTTTAAGGTTTTACATAAAAGAAAGTTTCCATTGATTCTGAAGCCGTTTCTTAATTAAGCCAAAGTTTTGGCCAAAATGGCACAAATGCTTTCCAAGCCATTTAAGTCCTCCGCATCAAAGTCTGAAAAGTGAATACTATCGGCATCTAAAACGGCAACAATTGCCCCTTGATGGAAAACCGGCACCACGATTTCACTGTTGCTTTCGGCACTGCATGCAATATGTCCAAGAAATTGATGAACATCCGCCACAATAATGGTTTTTTCAGTTTCCCAACATTGGCCACAAACCCCTTGGCCTTTAAGAATGCGGGTACATGCCACAGGGCCTTGAAACGGCCCAAGCACAAGCTCTTTGATATGTACCAAATAAAATCCAATCCACCACCAATCGAAAACCTGTTTTAAAACCGCGGCAATATTGGCCATATTGGCTATCGTATTTTGCTCACCTGCGCACAAACCTTCTATAGCTGTAACGGCATAGTGATATTTTTCTTTTTTCGAGAATAATGTAAAATTAATCACAGTTTTATTTTCTAACATTTGGCAAATTTAAAGATTGGTATTAAGTTGCACATTTTTTCATGCGTAAATTATCTTAATTTTTTTTTAAGTTGAAAGTTTTATATGAATATGGAAGTATCAAGTAACAAACCCTTTGACGTAGTTTTTACATTTGTACGACATCCCTATTTTGGCATGTTGGTAGAAGCAAATGCAGTGCAGTTGCTTACCAACGGCGAATATTCATTAACATTTCAACGAATTCGTTTGCAAAATGCTGCATATTACCATCTCAATATAGACCAAACCGAAGCAGTAAAGCTGATTGAAGATTTTGAGGTGGATTCCATAATGAAGAAATTTTATGTGGGAACAAAAAAAATAAGACCCACTGAATTTTTTACCAAACATTATGATGCTGAAGTCCATAAAAGAGTCAGGGAATACATCGAAAAGAAATTGGGCAAAGTGTTGGATTTAGTCAAAAATTACCCTCTATTCAATGCATTGCGCGCAGGTGAAGCTTCCAATAGCAGATTGGAGTTTAGCGATGAACCTGCTACGGTTTTATTTCATTTTAGAAAAGATGAAAGCGGAATCAATTATTTTGCTACCATTAAACACCAAAATGAAAGGGTTGAATTTTACCAAAATGAGAGTGAAGTTTTAACCAATAAACCAGCATGGTTGCTCACACCTAAGGGATTGTTGCATTTTGGAAAATTTACCGATGGCAATAAAATAAGGCCATTTCTAAATAAAAAATTCATTCATGTTGAACCCAGAAATGAGGATCTTTATCTGGATAAATTTGTAAAACCTTTGCTTGAAAACCATGATGTATACGCAGTTGGTTTTGACATCATTACAGAACAATTTCATGCGGATCCAATCTTACGCCTGATGAAAGGGTTCGATGCCAAATTTTATTTGGGATTGTTTTTTAAATATGGAACATGGAGTTTTCCATACCATGTAAACAAAAGGGTAAATGTAAGCTTGGACAAAAAAAACAATACTTTTCTATTTCACAGGATTCGGCGCAATTATAGTTGGGAAAATGATAAAATATCTGAATTAAAAGAGACAGGATTGGAAAATGCAGAAGGAAGTTTATTTCAACTTTCTAATTCTACAAACAGTTACGAGTTGTTAGAATGGCTTAATGAGAATGCTGAAACGCTGCGCCGAAGCGGATTCCGACTAGAGCAGGAGCAAACTGAAACCACTTGGTTCATAGGTGAAATTAGCATTGGGGTAACTGTAAATAAAAACAGCGACTGGTTTGATGTGCAAGCCTTGGTAAATTTTGGAAAATTTCAAATTCCGTTTACCCGTTTGCGCAAAAATATTTTAGAAAAAAAACGAGAATTTATTTTGCCAGATGGAACAGTGGCCATACTGCCAGAAGAATGGTTTAGCCGTTTTGCGAGAATTGCACACCTTGGCGATTTAGAAGGGGAGTCTTTCCGTTTGAAAAATATGCACTTTTCTTTGCTCGATGATTTGTCTGTTTACCTAAAAGAAGAACAAAAAGCAAATCCGGGTTGGGAAAGTTTACTCATTGCAGGTAGTATCCCTAGCTATGAACTACCTGCAGGTTTGTATGCCACCTTGCGCACTTACCAAGAGGAAGGGTACAATTGGATACGCTTTCTTTTTGAACATAAAATGGGGGCCTTGTTGGCCGATGACATGGGTTTGGGTAAAACATTGCAAACCCTTGCCGTTTTGGAATATTTAAATGAACAAAGAAAGGAATCTGTAAAGCGCAAAAATAACAAACGCAATAGCGTTGAATTGGAAATTTCGGAAACAGTTGGTGTTAAATGCACAAATGGGCAATTTAATTTGTTTGATACGCCTGGGGTTATTGTAAATCCTAAAGAAATTATGGATTTAGAATCTTTGCAAACCATTCCGGGTCCTTGTATAGTCATTGCCCCCAAAAGTTTATTGTACAATTGGCAGAACGAAGCACGCAAATTTACCCCAGGTTTAAAAGTGGTTATTTATGGTGGAGTTTCGCGCAGTAGAATGTTAAAACAATTGGAAGGTGCAGATGTGGTAATTATGAGTTATGGCACCATGCGCAACGACACAGAACTGCTTTCTCGGATTCAATTTCAATGCATAGTTTTGGATGAAAGCCAAGCCATAAAGAACCCCACTTCTTTAACCGCAAGAAGCCTACTTAAATTGCATTCTGATTATAAATTGGCTTTAACAGGTACGCCTATCGAAAACACGTTGTTGGATATTTGGAGCCAAATGAATTTTCTCAATCCAGGTTTGCTAGGCAGTTATGGGTATTTTGAAAAACAATTTATAAAACCCATAGAAAAAAATACAAGTGCAACCCGCACAACGGAACTGCGAAAAATATTAAATCCGTTTTTACTGCGTCGCACAAAAAAGCAAGTAGCTTCCGAATTGCCAGAAAAAATTGAAAAAATTCACTATTGCGAAATGGGCGAAGAGCAAGCCGCACTATACGATAAAATTAAAAGCCAATACAGAAACGAAATATTAGAACATGTACAACAAGTGGGTATGGCCCGCAGTCGCCTTAAAATATTCAATGGGCTAATGCACCTTAGGCAATTGGCGCTGAACCCGCTATTAAAAGATGAAGAATACCAAGGCAAAAGTGGAAAAGACGATGAAATATACCATATGTTGCTTCGTGCATTGGAGGGAGGGCATAAAGTATTGTTGTTTTCTCAGTTTGTTTCATACCTCAAAATCTACCGAGAATTGCTCGAAGGACAAGGCATTGAATATACCTATTTGGATGGAAGTATGGATGCCAAACAAAGAGAACAAGCTATACATCAATTCCAAAATGACCCTAAAATTAGGGTGTTTTTATTGTCGCTAAGGGCTGGCAATAGTGGCATAAATTTAACGGAAGCGGATTATGTTTTTTTGGTTGATCCGTGGTGGAATCCTTTTACCATGAAACAAGCAGAGGATAGGGCGCATAGAATTGGACAGAAGAAAACCGTTTTTTCCTATAAATTCATTACCAAAAATACTATTGAAGAGAAAATTCTGAAGTTGCAACAAAAGAAAATGGCCCTAGCCGATAGTATTTTGCCCGATGAAAATTCCATATTTGCTACCCTTGATATTGGCGAACTTGAAGATTTGTTTACATAAACCCATACAATTACTGAATGTTTATTCTGTAAGTATACTTAACCTAAGTAATTGATTGTTATTGTTATATAATGATTTTTTAAACCATTTTAGAATTAAAATAGTATAAAAAATAAAAAAATAAAAAATATATTTGCTATAATGGGATAAACAAAGCAAATTTGACAACATTTATAAATTTTAAGAGGATGCAAGCTATGGGAAACGAATATCAGGATGAAAAACCAGTAAAAATTGAAGAGGGTTGGTTGGATGTTTTAAAAGATGAATTTGCAAAACCCTATTTTGGTTATTTAAAACAATTTTTACTAAAAGAAAAACAAGCAGGATATGTAATCTATCCTCCAGGTTCCCGCATATTTGCAGCATTTAACAAAACCCCTTTTGACGAAGTAAAATGTGTAATTGTAGGTCAAGATCCTTACCACGGGCCAAGGCAAGCGAATGGCTTGTGTTTTTCGGTAAATGACGGCCAGAAAAAACCGCCCAGTTTGGTTAATATTTTCAAAGAATTACAAAATGATCTTGGATTTGCAGTTCCGTATTCAGGCAATTTAGAGAAGTGGGCAGAGAACGGCGTGCTTTTGCTGAATACCATATTAACAGTGCGGGCTGGACAGCCTAAAAGTCACCATGGGCATGGATGGGAAGATTTTACAGCCAAAGCCATTGAAGAGCTTTCCATGAATAAAGAACATTTGGTGTTTATTTTGTGGGGCCGCGAAGCCCAAGAAAAAGAAATTTTGATTGACCCCTACAAACATTTTGTGCTCAAATCACATCACCCAAGTCCTTATTCGGCCGAGAAGGGGTTTTTTGGAAACCACCATTTTTCCCGCACCAATGAATGGTTAGAAAGCCATGGTATAGGGGCTATTAATTGGAATTTGGTAGATGCTAACATTGAATCTGCGACAGATGGAGATTTCAACGAGGAACAAGTGGACTTTTAATTAAGCACATTCTGTTTGGCAGTTCTAACATTTGTGAATATGTTTTTGGTGGTGTAATGAAAGCGAAATTCTTATTTTGTAAGCAATGGAATATCCCATTCAATTGGCCAATGCCACTATAATACAAGGTAGAATTCCGGTATTAAACAATGTAAATCTTACCGTTTCTAGGTGTGAATTTGCTTTTCTAGTAGGCAAAACAGGTTCTGGCAAATCTTCTTTATTAAAAACATTTTACGGTGAATTGCCCTTAAGTGATGGCACGGGAAATGTTGGCGAATTTGCATTGCAATCTTTAAAAACCAGTCAAATACCCAAATTGCGGCGGCACATAGGAATTGTGTTTCAAGATTTTCAATTGTTAACTGATCGCAATGTGATTGACAACTTGTTGTTTGTATTAAGGGCAACTGGTTGGTCTGACAAGCAAAAAATGCTAGAAAGAGCTACTGAAGTATTACAAAAAGTTGGCTTGCAGACCAAGGATTATAAAATACCAGCGGAATTAAGTGGTGGAGAGCAGCAGAGGGTGGTAATTGCCCGCGCGCTGTTGAACAAACCCGACGTAATTCTAGCAGATGAACCGACTGGAAACCTGGATCCTGAAGTTAGCGATGAAGTGATGGAACTTTTGCAAAATATTTGTAAAGAAGGCACTGCGGTTTTAATGGCCACCCACGATTATCGTTTGATTGAGAAGTATGGTGGAACCATATATAGGGTTGCTGCAGGCAGGGTAGAAAAGATTGATAGCTTGGGCAGTTTAACGAGGACGAATGGATAAAAACAAAATGGTTATTTAGGCAATACCCGGTGAATGTAAATTCGGCCATAATAGGATTGGAATGAATCTACTTTTAAGGTTTTGTATTGGAGAAAAAATGTAGCATTTAAATCCCCGTTTAAAATACTTTTTCTACTCATAGGCGCTGGATGGTTTATACAATCTGTGTAAACTGCGGTGCTATCTTTAAATAAGTTTCGGATGTAATTTTCCAACAATGGATTGTTTTGAAAATCGGCTGGAGATTTAACAATTTTTATATTGTCATTGTGTTTTTCTCGTAGATGATTTCTCTTGCCCATTGGTTCAGAGAAATCCATATAGTTTTCCAACAATATTTTGTCATACCCAATAAACGTATGGTTGCCGTGTGACTGTAATTTGGCACTTAGAGATTGTGTGTTTTCAAAGTTTAAAAAATGGTTGGGTATAATTGCTATTGCCAAATTCCAAATCAACAACGAGGCTGCAAGGAATACTATGGGTAAAGGTTTTACAGAGAAATTAAGCGCAAAATACAAAATCAACAATAAGGGTAACATTACCATAAATTCAGCATTTCCTTCCGAAAACCATGCGAATCCAAATTGCAAAATAAACGCAAGGAGGATGGCATTTTGAACGACAGAATACTCTCTTTTGGGTATCTTTTTGTATTTGTATTTGAAGGTAAAATAAAAGGCTGAAATGCATAAAATAAGGGAAATTAAAATAGCCATTTTGGCAATAAAAAAATCATGAATGAATAAATATATATTTCCATGTACTTGATAAAAACTCCGAACAAAATTGATGCCCGTCATTTTGAAATTAACCAAGCCAGGTTTGAGGTTTACAAGGCCCTCTTGAACATCGCCAAGCCACCATTGCCCCAATGTTTTGTGGAAATAAGCTGCGCCAATCCAATTGATAAAAAAAAACAAAATAGCAAAACATACAGGAACGATAAACTCCATTTTGATCCGGTGTTTTTTACGCCAAAGTGCCAGTGTAGCTGCAGTAGCCCAGAATATGTGGATTTGGTGAAATCCAATAGCTACCGTCAAGCATAAGTATGCAAAAAACAGTTGGCTATATTTGGGTATAAGTTCATATCTGGCTAAGAAATATATGCCTAGTAAAGAAAAAAAGATAGGAATGATATAGGTTTCATTTTCGGTGGCAAAACGCATAAACCCGAAACAACTTCCAGCAAATAATACCCAAATCCACGGATTTTTTGCTTTTTGCGATTGCAGCAATTTGCCCAATATTAACAAAGTGCCACCAGCAAAAAAGGCGTTTAAAATTTTTAATGTGGCCAGGGTGATTTTACTGCCCAATAGGTTGAAAAAGAAGGCAGCCAACAAATCATACAACGCATGGTGACCCCCAATCTCTGTGTTGCATGCATAGCCATAAGCATCGCTAGTGCTATTTGTGGTGGGCAAACATGAATACAACAAAGTGAAAGCAAGAACTACGTAGGTGGCAATATTTGCTTCTTTAATGTCTCTCAAACCCTGCAAATATGAAGAATAATTGCCCAATTTGGAGAATCTATTGTGAATGTAACATTTCAAGATGAATTTCGCAGTGTGATTCCAGCCGCCGATAAATCGATATTTGACCTCCTTATGAAAACTGCAGATTCTAGCCAAACAAAGGCTTGGGTGGTAGGCGGGTATGTGAGAGATTTGATATTGGGTCGACCTACAAAGGACATAGATGTGGTGGTTTTAGGCAGCGGAATAGACTTTGCCCAAAAATTTGCCAATGAAATACATGGCGTAAAGCATGTCGCATTTTTTAAAAATTTCGGAACTGCCCAAGTTAAAACTGGCGATTGGATCATCGAATTTATAGGGGCAAGAAAAGAAAGTTACCAGAGAGAATCGAGAAAACCATTGGTAGAGAATGGAACGTTGGAAGATGATAGAAACCGGCGCGATTTTACGATCAACGCAATGTATTTGTCACTAAACCCAGAAGACGCGGGTGCACTTACAGATCCTTTCAACGGTATCCAGGATTTGCAAGACAAGGTAATTCGCACTCCCGGTAACCCTGACATTACATTTAGCGACGATCCGCTTAGAATGATGCGAGCCATTCGGTTTGCAACTAGATTAGACTTTACTATAGATCCTGTAGTTTTTGAAAACATCAAAAAAAATGCCAAGCGCATAGAAATAGTATCGCAAGAAAGAATTACAGAAGAATTAAATGGCATTATACTATGCAATCAGCCTGGTCGAGGTTTTGAGATGTTGTTTGATACAGGTTTGTTGCAAATCATTTTTCCCGAACTCACAGCGATGCAGGGGATAGAAACGCGGGATGGGAAGAGCCATAAGGACAATTTTTACCATACCCTGCAGGTTTTAAATCAGCTGTGCGTGCTAAGTAATGACCAATGGCTTCGCTGGGCTGCCATATTGCATGACATTGCTAAGCCAGCAACCAAAAGGTTCGAACCAGGCAATGGATGGACTTTTCACGGGCATGAAGACCGAGGCTCTAAAATGGTAAAAACTATTTTTAGACGCATGCGATTGCCGTTGGATGAAAAAATGCGGTTTGTAGAAAAGCTGGTGGCGCTGCATTTGCGACCCATAGTGCTAGGGCAAGAAATTGTAACAGACAGTGCAGTGCGTAGGCTAATCGTAGATTCGGAAGAAGCCTTAGATGGGTTGATGAAACTTTGCAGGGCAGATATTACGAGTAAAAATGCGAATAAAGTCGCTAAGCATTTGCGCAACCTAGACAAGGTTCAGGAAAAAATAAATGACCTAATAGAACGCGATAAAATGCGCAATTGGCAGCCAGTAATTACAGGCCATCACATTATGGACTCATTTGAAATTCGGGACCACCGGATAATTGGTGATTTAAAAGATGTGGTGCGCGAAGCCATTCTTGAAGGCGAAATTCCCAATGAATTGGAACCAGCAATGGAATTGATGGTGAAAAAAGGGTTGGAGTTGGGATTGAGGCGGAAATGAAGATTACTTCACCCTAGTCCAAACCGCAGTTCTACCCAGTAAAGAGATACCCACATAACCCCTAACATTGAGTTTGTTGCCGTCCATTGCCATAAATGAGCTGTAAGTTTTTCCATTTTTAGGATCGTAAATTGTGCCACCACTCCATTCTTTGTCATCGCTGTCATATTTGAAATCGCGAAGGATAATGAGGCCTATGAGTCCTTTACCACGGCTTCCTTTATTGGGATTTTCTTTATCCACTTTGGGTTTCCCGTTCTCGTTGGGTTCTTTTAACCATACTATTTTACCATAGAATTTACCAGCAAATTGGCCATTGATGGCCTTATAAATCTGTATATGCGAAGTGCCTTCTTGGTTTAACCAAGTGCCCTGAATTTTATCCGCTTCGGTGTCTGCGGGTTTTATAAAAGTAAAAGAAGCAAGCACAAAAGCTATGAATGCAGCTCCAACTAATTTAGTCATGCTTCAAATCTACAATAAAATTTATTTGCTTAAAAATAATTTAAGTTGGTCATTAAACAATCGCTTATTTTCTTTGAGAAAAGTATAATGTCCACCACCCGTGGTAATTAGGCAAAAATTGGAAACACAACCAAACACGGTTTTATAATATTCAGTATTCGAATAGTAAATCAATTTATCTGCTTTTCCGTGCAGCACCAAAACATCGGCACGAACGTTTCTAAACAAATGTTGAACTTCACAAACTGCATTTTTATGGCTGAGTTTTTCATCGATTGCCACCCTTATAACCCTAGGAAAAACAAAACGGAATATGCGTTGTTGATGGTATACGATATTGGGTATGTTTTCTCTAATCCTGGACCCAGTGAGGACGAAACCAAAATGAGTTTTTTCACTGCTTGTGTGTCGATGCCTGCAATACAAGCCGCTATGGAACCGCCGAAAGACCTACCCAAAACTGAATATCCAATTTTGGGAAGAAAGTTACTTGTTGCCTTTAAAATCAATTTCGATTGGTGCAATATGCTCGTGTCGCCACGGCCAAATTGTGTATACCCATAACCAGACCGGTCTATGGCTACTAGCCGAGTATGATGGGTGATGCTAGTGTCGTTCAGCAATGAATTAAAAAGAAGATACAGAACCAGGTAATCCATGGATAAGTAGGGTCACTGGCAACAATGTATCGCCTACAACTAAAACCCTCATATTTATACCTTCAACCAGAATATGATAAAACTTTTTTAGATCATTACTTATGTTTATGGCACGCAATTCTTGTCGATCTGATTTTCTAAACCGTTTCTTTTGGTAAATAGTGCAACTTGAAAAGAGCAACGTGATAAAAAGCAATATTTGAATGAAAAATCTCAATCCGAGGTATTTAAGTATAAATTTCGTTCCTTATTGCAAGCCCATTATACAAATGCGGCATTTTTTCACCAACTTTGCAGTTCTTTTATGATCCATATCAACCAATTCCGAAACAATGCAACAGAAATTATCGAACGTCTCGCTATACGTGGTTTAGACGCTGCTGAAACTGTACACAACATTTTAAATACCGATACTGCATCTCGTGAGGCAAGGTCGCAAATGGAACGGGATCAGAACCGGTGCAATGTGATAGCCAAGGAAATTGGTGAAATGATGAAATCTGGGAGAAAGAATGAGGCTGAACCCTTAAAAGGCGAAAGTTCTGCATTAAAAGAAGGATTAAAATCCTTGGAAAGTAAAGTTGCTGAGCTTGAATTGGCATTGCGCGACTTGATCATTTCCTTGCCAAACACACCACAGTTGAATGTGCCCAAAGGCAAAGATGCTGAGTCGAATGTTGTTGTTTCCACCTGGGGAGCACCTGCAATCATGCCCGTTGGTGCTTTGCCACATTGGGAATTGGCAAAAAAGTATGACATTATTGATTTTGAATTGGGTGTGAAAATAGCCGGGGCTGGTTTCCCTGTGTACAAAGGCAAAGGTGCCAAATTGCAAAGAGCATTAATTAATTTCTTTTTAAACGAAGCCGATAAAGCAGGCTATATGGAAATTCAACCTCCCATTGTAGTGAATGCAGAAAGTGGTTTTGGAACTGGCCAGTTGCCAGACAAAGAAGGACAGATGTACTATATGCCGGTGGATGACTTGTACATGATTCCTACCGCAGAAGTGCCTGTAACCAATATTTATAGAGATGTAATTTTGGAAGAGAGCCAATTGCCCATTAAAAATTGTGCATATACGCCCTGTTTTAGGAGAGAAGCCGGCAGTTATGGTGCACATGTACGCGGACTAAACCGGTTGCACCAATTTGATAAAATTGAAATTGTACAAATTGTAAAACCCGAAACCAGCAATATGGTATTGGAAACGATGCAAGAATATGTGCAAAGTTTATTGCAAAAATTGGGACTGCATTACCATGTTTTGTTGCTTTGCGGCGGCGATATGGGCTTTACCAGTGCAAAAACCTATGATTTAGAAGTGTGGAGTGGTGCGCAAGAAAAGTGGTTGGAGTGCAGTTCTGTAAGCAATTTTGAAGGCTTTCAAACCAATCGTTTGAAATGCAGGTATAGAAATTCAGATGGGAAAATAGAACAAACGCATTCGCTAAATGGAAGTGCTTTAGCCCTGCCTAGGATTGTTGCCGCTATTTTAGAAAACTACCAAACGGAAGATGGAATTGTGGTGCCGGAAGTTTTAAGACCTTATACAGGGTTTGATGTGATTGATTAAAGTTGAAAGGCTATAGTTAAAAGTTTATAGTTAATCCGCCGCGGCGGAGAAAGGCTATAGTTAAAAGTTTATAGTTAATCCGCCGCGGCGGAGAAAAGCTATAGTTAAAAGTTTATAGTTAGTCCGCCGCGGCGGAGAAAGTTTAAAGGCTATAATTAAAGAGTGAAAGAATTAAAGAATGAGAGATTAAGGGTGTGAGAGAATGAAAAAGTAAAAGAATTAAAAATTGAAAGAATGATAAGCTTCATTGATTATTATTCTTGAATGAAAAATAATAAAAAATTAAACGCATAATATAAATTAAAAGTTTTAAATAAATAAATAATAAAAATGGAAAACCTACGTTACCCAATAGGCAGATTTGATAAAGACAAAAATGATTACCAACTGGAGGAATTGTTAGGATTTGTTGTGCAAATCCAATCTTTTCCAGGTGACTTGGCTAAATTGATAAATGGGTTAACTGCTGATGATTTGAAAAAAACATACAGAGAGGGTAGTTGGAACGTGCAGCAGATCATTCACCATTTGGCAGACAGCCATATGAATGCATGGCTTCGCACCAAATTTTGTTTAACCGAAGAGAATCCTACCATAAAACCCTACGATGAAAATGCATTTGCCGCTGGAATAGATTATGGTTTTAACCACGCGGCGAGTTATGTTTTATTGGTGGGTTTACACCAGCGCTGGAGTTTACTTTTGCTAGAATGTTTAAAAACACCGGAGCTTTTGTTGAGAATCTGGACCCATCCCGAACACGGAAAAACCTTTACCTTGGCTCAGTTGATTGCCATGTATGCTTGGCACGGCAGGCAGCATTTGGCGCATATTGGGTTGGCGCTACAGAATCAATAACCATTAGAATTAGTATAGTCATTTTTGGCTGCCGTTGAGGAGAGTTGCCATTAAAAACAGGCATTTTTCATTCCTCAATTCGCACTTCTGTTTCTAGTTTTTCTATTTCATCCCCTTTATTTTGAAGAATTTATAAATATTGTCTCCCTGAAATCCATTTATGTTGCTTTTTATATGGAGGTTTAATTTTTTGCCTTTTATCGTCCCGCTATATTCGACATCTTTAGGTGCAAGTCCAATATTAAATTTGATTGTTTTTCCTGCAATTGTATATTTTCCCAGATGACTTTTACCTATTTCTTCTTTGTTAAACCAGTTTTTAAGATCCAATACCTTTCCCGTAGAAGTGGCCGCAATTGCACTCCCATCTGAATAAAAGCGCAGGTATCCGCGGGTGGTATCTCCATCCTTAATTTGGAGTGACGTTTGGTAAATTCCATCATAAAATAGAGTTCCAGATTTTTTAGCCCCTTGAAAAAAAGTAATAAAAATGAGGCCCATTAAAATAAACAAGCCACCAAGTTTAATTGTTTTTTGCATATTCAACATTACGGCTTTTATCTACTATATGCAAGTTTAGGTTTTAAAATTATCCTCACTCGGTTGGTCTTAGCCAACGAATGCTGCAAATTATTAGGTGAACTAAAGCGGATAACAACCGAAATATGCCAGGGGCGGTAAATCCCAGAAGCCAAACAGTGTAGCAAATACCCTGAATCAATTTTGCTTTTTTAACAACCGCGGGCAACCATCGAAAAACAGTTGCGTCCTATATTCAGAAAAGTTTATGAAGCATTATTTAATCTTACTTTATATAACCGCATGCTACTTAGCCGCGCAAGCCCAAAGCCTGCAGCTTGGTCTATTGGCCAAAGAAGAAATGAATATTATTTCTATCCAAAATCAGGGTGACGTGGCTGCAAAATCTCAAATGCAACGAATGCAGTTGCCTGCTTGGGGAATTGGTGCCTGGAAATTCATTGGCAATCATGTAGGTTTGCATGGTTCTGTGCTGTTAAGTAGGGCTTATTACAATGTAAATTATAGCAACGGGGCAGCGGTTTTTAGCGATGCAGATATACGCTTTACCCAATCCAATTTAACCCTAGAATATTATTTTGGCACCATAGCCAATGCGCTAAGACCCTTTTTGTTTGGTGGCGCGCAGCATTTGTACCGCCGATACGGCACAGAAAGTTTTAGAAATGCCGTTATCGCCAATTCTTATTGGCCCACCAGCAGGCTTCAAGGGCAATGGGGCGTGGGTTTAAAAATCAGTGACAATGATTTACTGGGCATTCGCATATTTGGCGGATTGCGCTATAATTTTGATAAACAGTTGGTTTATGATAAAAAAATGAACCAAATTTTTGCAGGTATCTCGGTTTCTTGGGCGATAAAAGATGGCGCAAAAAAACCGGGAAGTAGATGCCCAGATTTCTTTTAAATAAATGTTTTAAAATAAAATGAATAATATGAAAAATAATTGGATTTTAAAAGGAGTATTCTCCATAATTTTTGTTTCAGCTTTATTTGCAGCCTGCAAAAAAGACAGAACTATTATTACCATTGACAACACTAGCAAAACAGTTTACTATCCGTTAAACGCTGTAAGTTTTTGGAACAATTACTTGCCAGCCAAACAAACATTTGTATTGGATGCAACAAATGGCGGTTGGATAAAGGGGAGCAAAGGCTGCAACATTTACATTGGCGCCAATTCATTAGAAGATGCAGCAGGAATGTTGGTTGCCGGCAACGTAGATGTAGAATTGATTGAATACATGAACAAAGCTGACATGGCCTTTTCTGGCGTTACCACGGTTTCTGGAAATCAGCTTTTGGAATCTGGAGGTATGTTTTATTTGAACATTAAAAAAGGCGGTACAGAATTAAAAATGAAAGCAGGAAAATTGGTTCAACTCATCATTCCCCAAACCAATAAAACCGCAGATGCAATGGACTTTTTTAAAGGCAATGTAAATGCTGCAGGCGATGTGAATAAAGTGAATTGGGTGTTGAAAGATTCAATTAAAGTTGTACCCAAAAAGGATACAGGACAATTTGGACGTGGAGTTTATAGTATGCAATTTAATTATTTCCAATTTGGTTTTTGTAACATTGACAGGTTTTGGGGTAAATTTAAAACCAAATGCAAAAAATTTAGAATTAAAATGCCCAAAGGTTGCAACGATACCAATAGCACCGCATTACTTTTGTTCAAAGATTACAACTCTTGCGCTTGGTGCCAGTGGATGACAACAGAGGACCGCATTTCCACCGGTTATGAGTTGCCATCAGGCGAAACCATAAAAGTGTTGGTGTACAAAAAAACCGGACCAGGGGACGATGATATTTCTTATCAATTGCAAGAAGTAATGATGACCTTAGACATAGAAGTGGAATTTATAGATAATTTTATTAAGACAAATAAAGCAGGTCTGGCAGATATAATAAAGGCACTTTAAGGAGGTGATTGATTCATATAAAAGCGGGGTGCGCGTTGTACCCTGCTTTTTTTCTTTTAATTTTGCTGCAATAAAAGTTTTACATGCAAGTATTTAACAATATCCTAGAAACCATTGGAAATACGCCCATGGTAAGGTTAAACAAAATTACAAAAGACCTACCTTGTGAGGTTTATGCCAAGGTGGAAACGGTTAATCCTGGAAACTCCATCAAAGACCGAATGGCAGTGAAAATGATTGAAGATGCAGAGAAAGCGGGTTTGTTAAAGCCGGGCGGAACTATCATTGAAGGTACCAGTGGCAATACTGGAATGGGTTTGGCCATAGCTGCTGTGATGAAAGGGTATAAGTGTGTTTTTACCACAACAGATAAGCAAAGCAAAGAAAAAGTAGATGCGCTAAAAGCATTTGGGGCAGAAGTAATTGTATGCCCTACGGATGTGGATCCAGATGATCCGCGGAGTTATTACAGCGTTTCTACCCGTTTGGCAAAAGAATTACCTAATGCTTGGAAACCCAACCAATATGACAATTTAAGCAATTCAACGGCCCATTACGAACAAACGGGTCCTGAAATATGGAAACAAACCGATGGGAAAGTTACCCATTTGGTGGTTGGTGTGGGAACGGGCGGAACTATTTGTGGCACAGGGAAATTTTTGAAAGAACAGAATCCAGCTATTCAAATTTTGGGCATTGATACTTATGGTTCGGTTTTTAAAAAATACAAAGAGACTGGTATTTTTGACAAAAATGAGATTTATCCCTACATAACAGAAGGTATAGGAGAGGATTTTCTGCCCAAGAATGTAGATTTTAAGGTGATTGATTATTTCGAAAAAGTAACAGACAAAGATGCCGCTGTAATGACCCGAAGGATTCCGCGAGAAGAAGGAATTTTTGTTGGAAACAGCGCGGGTTCTGCATTGGCAGGTTTGCTGCAAATGAAAGACCGCTTTAAAAAAGGGGATGTAGTCGTTATTATATTTCACGACCATGGCACCCGCTATTTGGGTAAAATGTTTAACGACGATTGGATGCGCGACCGTGGCTTTTTGCCGCCAGCACCCAAAGCTACGGCGCTAGATTTGGTAAAAGACCACAGCCATTTGCCGCTGGTAACCATAAACGAAAACGAAACCTGCGAAGCCGTGTTTGCCAAAATGCAGAAATACGATGTTTCCCAAATACCTGTGGTGAACGACAAACGCGAATTTACAGGTGCATTAGAAGATGCAGACTTGTATGCAGCATTATTAAAGAACCGGGAACTGTTACAATCTCCAGTTAAAAATATCATGCAAAAACCATTTCCTATTGTGCCAGGTGCAGAAAGCATTGACAAAATATCATCCCTCATAAACAAAGAGAACAATGCGGTTTTGGTGATGGATTTGGGTGGAAATTGGCATATTATTACCAAATACGATTTGATTGGTGCCATGGGAGCAGCCTGACGGATTTATTTTAAAGATTGTCGGTTGTCGCAATTTTCTTCTGAAATTGTAATTAACTTTGGCGCACTATGATACCATCTCTAATCCTTGGATTAATCATCCTCATTGTCTCTATCGTTTTTGGTCGTACTCCCCAATTGGCAAAATACGCCAATCCTTTAAAATTGGTGGCTTTGGCTGTCATAGTTTTGGGAATCCTTGCTTCCAGCTTTAGGCAAATAAATGTAGGTTTCGTGGGTGTAAAAAGCCTTTTTGGCAATGTTCAAGATGCCACATTAACCAGCGGTTTGCACTTGGTAAATCCTTTGATGGAAGTAACGCAGATAGATGTAAGAACCCAAAACTACACCATGAGTGGAATTCACACTGAAGGCGAAGTGCAGGGCGATGACGCCATTCGTGTTTTGACTTCAGATGGACTGGAGGTTACCATAGATTTAACGGTATTGTACAAAGTGCTTTCTAGCGAAACTCCCAATTTGTTGCGCGTAATTGGCGGTGATTTTAAAGATAAAATTGTGCGTCCAATTTGCCGAACCAAAATTAGAGACAATGCTGTGTATTATGAAGCCATTGCCTTGTATTCAACGAAACGCGATGAATTTCAAACCCGCATTTACAACAGCATAGAAAGCGATTTTAAGAAAAGAGGATTGATTCTAGAGCAATTGTTGATACGCAACATTTCATTGCCAGCGGCAGTGAAAAAGAGCATTGAGGAAAAAATAAGTGCAGAACAAGATGCCCAAAAAATGCAATTTGTGTTGCAAAAAGAAAAGCAAGAAGCCGAACGCAAAAGGGTAGAAGCACAGGGTATTGCAGATTATCAGCGCATTATCAATACAGGTTTAACCGATAAGCAGTTGCAATATGAAGCCATAAAGGCCCAATTGGAAATTGCGAAATCTCCGAATGCCAAAGTGATTATTATGGGCAAGGGAAACAGCCCGATTATTTTGGACGGCAAGTAACCGAGAACTGATTTTACCAGCGAAAGCAGGGTTATATATCCACATTGGCTGCGAATAGCGTATCTTCGTAGAAATCGCCTGCTTTAAATATTTGCCAAAATGATTGTTACCGACCAAATGGGGCGAGAGATTCTTCTTTCCAAAGTTCCAGAACGTATTGTATCTTTGGTTCCATCCCAAACCGAATATTTGTATGATTTGGGCTTGGAAGAACAAATTGTAGGACAGACCTTGTATTGCATTCACCCAGAAGAGGCATTTAGAAAATCTTATAAAATAGGTGGTACAAAAAAATTAAATTTAATTAAAATTAGGGCATTAAATCCGGATTTAATTATTGCCAATAAAGAGGAAAACGACCAAAAACAAATTGAAGAATTGGCGTTGGAATTTCCAGTTTGGATTAGCGATATAAAAACCCTGAAAGATGCATTGGATATGATGCAAAAATTGGGCGATATTTTGAATAAAAAAGCGGAATCCGCAGCCATAGTAAACGATATTTCCAATCAGTTTAAAATTCTACAAAAGCAAAAGATTACCAAAACGGCATTGTACTTGATATGGCAAAAACCTTGGATGGCGGCGGGTCCCCAAACATTTATTAGTGAAATGTTGCATTTTGCGGGGTTTAACAATGTGGTAACGGAAACTGAAACCAGGTATCCCAATTTGTTTTTTGGGGATATGGAAAACTACAAACCCGATTGTATTTTTTTAAGCACAGAACCCTTTCCTTTTAAAGAAAGCCATGTTGCAGAACTGCAAGCTGTTTTCCCCAATTCCATTGTCAAACTGGTGGATGGTGAAATTTTTAGTTGGTATGGCAGCAGGTTAAAAAAATGCGCAGATTATTTTAAAACGTTAGTGTAACTATAAAAAAAAAGTTGGCTTAGTTTAATATGTTATTTTTGGTAGATATTTGTTTTAATCTACAATTAAATTAGTTGCAAAGGTTCTAAATTTGCCTAATTGAAGAATATTTTTAATAAAACAATGCCGTTAAAAATTAAAATTGTAGGTTACACTATTTATGCAAATCAAATGTGCCTGTAACCTTTATTTTAGTGCCACTATCCCCATAACGGTTGCCATAAATTACAACCATACTTGCTGCAAAATGGCCTTTGATTTTAGTACAACTTTTATTTATTTCTGTTACCTCTATTTCGTTGCCAGTTTGGGTGGTGTCTAATTTCAATTCGCCTTCCAAAATGTCATCTGTATGATTATACCAATTTAACGAACTTTTTGAACCTCTTGAGATAAAAAGTTCAAATTTGCCAATTCTCTTAGGCACGTTGTACGTGGCTATTACTTCTTGAATCAAGTCATTTTCTCTATAAATTGCATTATAAGTAAACAAATTGCTATTATTCAATTCATCCTCAAAACCATTAACTTTAAAATTTCTAGCTACTCCATTAAAAGTCAGTGTGGCAGTGCCGAAGTTATTTTCCTTTTTTTTGCAATTCTGAAATATAAACGGAATGACTATAATTATATAAAATATATACCTCATTTTTGAATACAATTACAGTAACAATGCGCAATACCATCTAGGGTTAATGAAGTACCTGAGCCGTTATTATCCCTAACGAAACACTTTAAATACAATTCGCTTTCACATTCTCCTTTTGGTGGGGCAGGAATAGTAATATTCACCGTTTTTGCAGCGCTGAAGTATGTCCAATGTATACCGTCAATACTTTTCCACCAAGAATAAGTATAACTTGGGGTGCCACAATGGGGCATTGCTTCATAAGTTCTCGTGTGATTGCATGTTACAAAGCCAGTTTCCTTTAGTTCAGCCCAATAGGCAGTTGGTTCTGTATAATAGGACCGAACCCATTCTTTGTAGTCATTCATGTAACAATAATTATTTTCATCACTTTGTGCTATGGTTACACCTTTAAAAGTTACATTTAGGTTGCTGTAAAAGGGTATTGCTGTGCCAATATTTGCCCCTTCGTGTATTGCAGTTTTATACGGATTTCCTTCCCTGTGGAAAGGCCACTTGAAAAAATCAAAGGCATGGGCGCAAACTGCTGCTTGAGGTCCGGACTCAAACTTATGAAGACCATGATAACAATGCCCAATTTCGTGTGGAACTGTCATTATTTTGCCTGCCCCACCTTTTACACCTGAAATAAAAAAACCTGCTGCTGCTGTATATAAATTTGCGCCCTTCGCTGTTGACATGCCTAGTATATCTGTGTAGTCTCTTGTTACCAATCCACATAAATCCGCATGGAATAAACTACGCGTGGGTTGAATAGTAGTTGCATCTGAAAAAAATGTTGAAAAATCTAATTCTATACTAGTTTTTGTCGTTTCTATAAAATGATGATATTTCAAAGTAGCCACCAACTCAATTTTTTCTTGGATTAAACTATTAGAGAGGACACAATTGGTTAAATCTACCATATGTTGTATTTCAGTGGCTATATTTGTTACTTTGCGCTGTGCCGCTTCTGTATACCACATTAACAATTTTGTTTTGCGAATAATGCAATCTTCTGTTGCACCTCTCGATTGCACATTTGCAGCTCCACTGACTGTGCCGCACCAATTTGAATCTGCTTGGAAAGTTTCACTAGCCATCACCTGCAGCCCACCCGTTAAATCTTGTATGTGGTAAAACGAATCACCTAGGAGCAAATGACCGCAAAAAATGCCGTTCGCTTTTGTTAAATGAAAGAAACTTGTTGTACAAAACATGTCGGTGTCACTTTTTATCATGCCAGACCAAAAATAATTTGTATCATTCTGATAATCTATATAAGAACTTTTTAATATTATATTTTCACAATTTAGGAAGGGCAAATCTATTTTTACCCTTCCGGAGTCCTGAAATAAATCTAACCTATGGATATTTACAAATTTGAGATTGTAAGAATGGGAGTCGTTTTGAATTACATGCAATAATGAATCTTGATGGGGATTTAAAACAGGGCTTGAAACTAGTGAAATCATAGAACTCGTTTATGCAAATAGATCACTTAAATTCAATGAAGCACAAAGCACAAATTTTGTTATTTTTCATATCTGATATTTTTAAGAATCAAATTAAGGTAAATTCTCTCACATTTCCTAAATAGATGTAGTTTATTAGCAATGATGGTTAAAATTATGAATGGCGGGTTTTATTATGTAGCAAAGCGTTTTTTCTTTAATTTTATCTGAATATTTGCAAATTAATTTTGGCGAGAAACAAACCGATTCACGGCCAATTTTCCTTTGTTCATAAGCAAATATCTTGCATCTAAAAATACACGCATTAAATACCATTAAGAAAAGATTACCTACTAATTTCTTTCACAGCACTCTCCCTGCCAAATAGAATATAATAGGTATCGAAACGCCAACCTGTGGACCAGCCTCGGTCTTTCATAACTGCGTAGCCGGTGGCGCCAAATAATTTACCTTGTGGATTATGTCGTCTGGTACTCATATAATCACCCCATCTTGTAATTGATGTGTCACTAAGCTTGGGATACCAAACCACAAAATCACCCATTATACCAACGGCATTATTCCCTTGGAAATTTCTTCCTCCCCACGCCAATGAGATGCCAACTTCTCCATCCGTATTTGTGGCAAGTGCGGGATAGGCAAAAGCATAATCATCATTCCATATTTGCATTTGACTGGTTTTTGTGAAATCTGAAATACGAACAGTTACCATCTGAATGTGTGTATTTCTAAAGCCATTGCCTGGCCCGGCATGCCATCCCATCCACAACTGATCTCCGCTTCTGGTAAATCCGATTACTGCATTTCCTGGAAACCCAAAATTTAGCCAATCAATCCCGGCGGGAGTCATAGAAGTTCTAGGTACATTCTGATTCCAGGAATTAATATCAACATCTCGCCAAGAATAACTGTTTGAACCTTCCATCATGCTATAGATTGTCATTGCACTGCTGCTCTTATGTCCAGCCCAATACATACCGTTTCCTGCATTTTGACATAAGTGACCTCCATAAGCATTCCCACTTTTTTGAGGTTCTGTATATTGAAAATTCAGGGTCACATTGTCTCTAATTTGTGCCAAAGGCAATCGCATTACTTCAAGGCCGCCAACTCTATTTCGGGTATCATCAATGCTTATATATAAATTATTGTCTCCAAATGCCATGTCTGGATAATCAAGAAAACCAGTTCCCAATTGTTCTCCATATATATCCCAATATGTCCAGGCAGTTCCACCTGTTGCTCTCATATCTTCTGGACTAGCCGAGGCTATGCGAATTTTGTTTTTACCACAAATTCCAGGACACGTTCCCCAAAATTGCATAAACCAAATAAATCGATTAATGGAAGGAATATACTGAATTACCTGATCGCAACACATTGGGCCACTTATGGTATCTCCTGGTCCGCGAATATCCCAATTGCTAGGGAAAATTGTGGTTGGGTCTAATGTGTTATAACTAATTCCCCCATTTAAACTCATTCTTGCATAGCTGTTTTGGCATGTTAAGAAAACATCACCAGACGATGCTCCACTCACATCAGGAGGGATGCCCATGGACATAGCATTGTCTAAATAAACGCTATAACTTTTAAATAAAACTGGATCTGGAACGGCACCTCGCGCTTCATCTGTCCCTCTCTCATTCAATGGTAAAATTTTTATGACCTTATTCTCTGGTTTTAATTTTCCGCGTATGGGTCCATCTGGCACAAAATAAGGTTTGTCCATATTTACCTCATCAATTTTGCACTCTAATGCAAAGTGCTTAAACTGGTTCCCTTTGACAAAATGTGGTTGAATAATTGATTGTTTTAATTCCGCACGGTTTTCAATTCTGTTGTTGTTATCCGTTGGTTTTTTACGAATTAAAAACCAATAAACAGCAACACCGCCTAAAAGTATTGCAAGAATGATGATTAAATTTCTCATGGTATAGATTAATGGGTAAAACAAATATACTTGGAATTATGATTAAACAAAATTTATTTGCAATAAATATTTGAATGAATGGTTATGCGATGTATATCAAAAAACAGCGTATTTGCAATTTTAAAATATAACTCACATTACTAAAATTTTATTTAATTATGTTGTGGACTTAATGTGAAAATCATTCTCGTTTTGCGGCTGTAATTTTGTAATATGGAAAATAAACAATGTTATTATTGCGGCTACTTCGGTGGCATGTATCTGGTTCACAGCAAATACCACTGCCCGTCGTGCAAATGCTTCTGCTTACTGGAAGACAACGATGCTGAGCAAGATGTGTATGACGATGATTTGATTGAAGCAAGAACTCACCCCGCAATATTTGTGACTGACTTGCTTTTGCAACGGGCCTAATCGGTCTTTATTGGGGTTATGGCTTTTCTCTTCAAAGGCAGTAACTTTGCGGTGTGAGAATACGCATCAAAACACCAGCGCAAATTGAAGGAATACGCAAAAGCAGTGCATTGGCGGCAAAAACCCTCAAACACCTGGAGCAGTTTGTCAAACCGGGCGTTAAAACCATAGAATTAGACCGTATTGCCGAAGATTTTATTCGCAGCAACAATGCAATTCCAGCGACCAAAGGGTATAAAGGGTACAAACATTCCTCCTGTATTTCTGTAAATGACGTAATCTGCCATGGCGTGCCCAATGACACGGTTTTGGAGTTAGGGGATATTGTCAATATTGATGTTACCTGTATTTTGGATGGGTATTTTGGAGACACCTGCAAGATGTATTTTGTAGGTGAAGTCAGTGTATACGCAAAACGATTGTGTGATGTTACCAAAGAATGCCTGCACAAGGGCATGGAACAGTGTTTCCCTGGAAATCACCTGGGAAACGTAGGCTTTCAAATAGCCGAGCACGCGCATAAAAATGGATATAGCGTGGTGTATGAATTCTGCGGACATGGGGTAGGTGTAAAGTTTCACGAAGACCCAGAAGTACCGCACATTGCCGAAAAAAATTCAGGACCTATTTTAAAACCCGGTATGACTTTTACCATAGAACCCATGATCAATGCAGGAAAAGCTAGGTCTAAAGTTGATAAACGAGACAACTGGACTGCGCGTACCATCGACGGCAAACTCAGCGCACAATATGAGCACACCATATTAATAACCGAAACAGGATATGAAGCCTTAACAGATGTTTATGGCGATTTTTAATTTTTGTTTTCTGCCCTTTTATCTGTAAATTTGATTGCGCATTTAAAGGAAGAGTTTCACGATTTAATAGATACGAAACAAGATGAAAAGTTATTGTTGGCCAATTATCAGTTGATTCATGGATTTGTTGATAACGAAAATGGTGCAATGTGTCTTGGGTTAAGCAAATCCCAACGAGAAGAATTTTTGATTTCTTGGGACGGGGATTTTAAAAAGGAAAATTTGGTTTCGTACAAGGAGGTTGTTTCGAAGCTTGGAAAATGGCTTTAACTATGTTTTATTCAAAAATTAAAATAGATTTTAATGCCCTATATTTTGACGAAAATTGACTCCTGCGCACCCGCCGCGGGGTGGGGCGTAGGAGTTACACGTTTATAGAAAAAACGAAATGGCAATATTGGGTTTGGCTGTATTTTTGCCTTTTGCAAAAATGATGACAAACCCCAGAGTCTGCCAGAGACAAAACAAAAAACATATTCAAAAACAATGAAACTCCACACCATACAAACAGGCTATTTTAAACTCGACGGGGGGGCTATGTTTGGCATAGTCCCAAAAAGTATTTGGAACCGCTTAAACCCAGCGGATGAAAACAACATGTGCAACTGGGCTATGCGCTGTTTGCTTGTAGAAGATGGCAACCGCCGCATATTAATAGACACAGGTATTGGCAACAAACAAAGCGATAAATTCTTTGGTTATTATTCCTTAAACGGAACCGATTCTTTGGAACTTTCTCTCAACCATGCCGGTTTTGAATTTGCCGACATTACGGATGTGTTACTCACCCATTTGCATTTCGATCACTGCGGCGGAGCTGTGCAATGGAACAAAGACAAAACAGGCTATGAGCCAACTTTCCCAAATGCAACTTATCATTTAACCGAATCCCATTGGAAGCATGCCAACAACCCAAATCCACGGGAAAAACCCAGTTTTTTGCAAGAAAATTTCGCACCATTAAAAGAAAAAGGGGTATTAAATTTTGTAAAAGAAAACGAAAAACTTACCGATAATTTTACTTGCCGTGCTGTGGGTGGGCATACAATTTCCATGATTTGTCCAGAAATTAAATTCGAAAATAAAACCATTTTTTATGCCGCGGATTTAATTCCATCCAGCAACCACATTCCTTTAAATTACGTGATGGGATATGACATAGAACCCCTAAAAACCATGCAAGAAAAAGTAGCTTTGTATCAAAAAGCAGTAGCAGAAAACTGGCTCATTTATTTCGAACACGACAACGCGGTAGAATGTTGCACAGTGGCTGTGAATGAGAAAGGACAATATGGGGTGGGAGAGATGATGGTTCTGGATTCGTTATAGAAATCAATACTGGTATATATCCAAAAAAAAAGAGTTCAAAAATCTGGTTTATAATCTGGTTTGGGACAGGGAAGTGATAAAATAGCAAAGCAAAAGACAAAATATTAACTATTAAAAAAAATAATTTTTACACACGTTTGTTGGGGGGGGTGGGATTTGCAAGGTTTTTTTTAAAAAAAAACTTTGGACTTTTTGATTTCACTCATTGATACAATATGTTTCGACCCTACAGATCTTTTTTGCTTCGTTGACCAATTCTCAGAGCCATTTTTCAACGGACTAAAGTCCTTTGTAAGAATATGTTTTGACCCTACGGGTCTTATTTGCTTTGTTGACCAATTCTCAGAGCCATTTTTCAACGGACTAAAGTCCTTTGTTACAATATGTATTGACCCTACGGGTCTTATTTGCTTCGTTGACCAATTCTCAGAGCCATTTTTCAACGGACTAAAGTCCTTTGTTACAATATGTTTTGACCCTACGGGTCTTATTTGCTTTGTTGACCAATTCTCAGAGCCATTTTTCAAC
>Ga0105048_10002059_pt1 | contig 32529 bp, 31 predicted proteins | sample MAT05_FD_78382 | JGI IMG/M metagenome (GOLD analysis project Ga0105048, IMG submission 78382) | Freshwater microbial communities from Lake Fryxell liftoff mats and glacier meltwater in Antarctica - MAT-05 | ecosystem: Environmental > Aquatic > Freshwater > Ice > Liftoff microbial mat | place... | reverse complement strand
CGGGCGAAAGTTCGCCGAGTCCGGGCTAGTGGTCGCTGCCCAACGGAGATGGGCAGCCACTACCCCGTACTCGGCGCTGCTCCCCCACCCCGCGACCACCCGGCGACACCACGGACGGGTTCCAACACACGCATCCGAGCACACTGCCCCACCAGCACGAGCCACAGGTCGCGCACGGGCGAAAGTTCGCCGACTCCGGACTAGTGGTCGCTGCCCAAGAGAGATGAGCAGCCACTACCCCGTACTCGGCGCTGCTCCCCTCGGTCTCGCCCTCGCCCAGCAGTGTCGGTGGTGCGCGATAGCGTGGCCACCATGTTCTTACTGGATGACCGCGTCGTCACAAGCGCAAGCGATCTCACTACCGCGTCGCACTGCGAGTTCGCATTCCTGCGTGCGCTCGACGCGAAGCTCGGCCGCACTCCGAAAGTCGTCGAGAAGCCGGATGCGATGCTCGGCCGGGCTGCGAAGCTGGGCGACGCACACGAACTGCGCGTGCTTGAGGCATTCAGGGCACGGCTGGGAGCGGGAGTCGCGGAGATCGAACGGCCCAACATTCGGGACCCCGGCGCGCTCGAGGCCGCCGCCGCTGCGACCGAGCGGGCGTTCGCCGACCGCGCCGACGTCGTCTTCCAGGCCACCTTCTTCGACGGCACCTTCCTCGGGTTTGCAGACTTCATCGTTCACCTCGGCGACGGCGTCTACGAGGTGCACGACACCAAGCTCGCGCGCTCGGCGAAGATCACCTCGCTGCTGCAGCTCGCCGCATACGGCGACCAGCTGCACCGGCTGGGTGTGACCACGGGAGAGTCCGTGCGGCTCGTGCTCGGCGACGGTCGAGTAAGCGAGCACCGGTTGCGCGACATCCTTCCGGTCTACCTCAACAGGCGTGCGCAGCTCGCGCGGCTGGTCGAGGAACGGGTCGCAGCCGACAACGCGGTCGCCTGGGGCGACGACCGGTACACCGCATGCGGCAAGTGCGACACCTGCACCCCCGAGGTCGAGGCCAGCCGAGACGTGCTCCTCGTCGCGGGGATGCGGCTGACCCAGCGCAAGCGACTGCGCGAGGGCGGCATCACGACGATCGAGCAGCTCGCCGCAGCATCCGCCCCCGTCGCCGGCCTCGCGGAGGCCACCCTCGCCTCGCTGCGCGCACAGGCGACACTGCAACTCGACGGCGCCCTGAGCTACGACGTTTTCAACCCCGCCGCGCTCGCCGCGCTCCCGGAGCCCGACGCGGGCGACATCTTCTTCGACTTCGAGGGCGACCCGCTCTACAGTGAGAACGGCGGCCCCGAGTGGGGGATCGACTACCTGTTCGGGCTTGTCGAGTCCGCCACGCCGGACGGCGCCACCGTGTTCCGCGCATTCTGGGCGCACACCCACGAGGAGGAACGCCAGGCCCTGATCGACTTCCTCGACTACCTGCGTGAGCGCCGTCGGCAGCATCCGGCAATGCACATCTACCACTACGCCTCCTACGAGCGCACCCACCTGCTCTCCCTCGCCGCCCGGCACGGCGTCGGCGAGGACGACATCGACGACCTGCTGCGCGACCACGTGCTCGTCGACCTGTACCCGATCGTCAAAAAGAGCTTGCGGGTCGGCTCGCGCAGCTACTCGATCAAGAAGCTCGAGCCGCTCTACATGGGCGACCATCTGCGCCACGGGGTCGACAACGCGGCCGACTCGATCGCCGAGTATGCCTCGTCCCGCGAGTTGCTGGCGAAGGGCGAGACGGATGCCGCGAACGCGAAGCTCGCCGCGATCGCCGACTACAACGAATACGACTGCGTGTCGACTCTGCGCCTCCGCGACTGGCTGCTCGACCGCGCCGCCGAGGCTGGCACCGCGCTCGCATCGCCGCAGGACCTCGAACTCGACCCGGCGTTGATCGAGAACGTGGTGCGGGAGCCCAGCCCGGTCTACCTCGCCCTCGCCGCGGCCGTCGCCGAGATCCCCCCGGTCGATCGCACCGCCGACGACACCGCCATCGCGCTCGCCTCCGCCGCGATCGACTACCACCGGCGCGAGGGCAAAAAGTTCTGGCAGGAGCACTTTGACCGGCTACGCAACCCTGTCGAGCAGTGGTGTGACACCCGCGATGTTCTCGTGGTCGATGCCGGCAGCACGACCGTGCACCGCGATTGGGGACTCGCACCGCGCGCCCGCAACGAGTCGCGCGTGCTCGCAATTCGCGGCGAAGTCGCTCCGGGCAGCTCCCTCAAGCTCGGCCACAAGCCATACCTCGTCTACGACGAGCCCTTCCCTCCGATCGAGCAGAGCAGCGAGCCGGGCGCCCGGTACGCCCATGCCCGCGCCGAGATCACTGGCATCGAGGACGACGTCGTCTACGTGACCGAGCGGCTCGCGAACGGTGCGCCAGCCTACGATGAGCTGCCGATGGCGCTGACCCCCGGCACCCCGCCGAACCCCGGCACCCAGGTCGAGGCGATCGCCGAGTGGGGCGAGAACGTGCTCGATGCCTTGCCGGGGATGCTGCCGGATGCCGCGCTCGACATCCTGCGCCGCCGTCCGCCCCGCGGCGAGCTGGCGACGCTCGCCGCGATCGCCACCGATTCCCGCGGCGGTGAGATCACCGCGGCGATCCGCGACAGCCTGCTCCGCATCGACCACTCCTATCTCGCCGTGCAGGGTCCCCCGGGAACCGGCAAGACCTACACCGGATCCCGTGTCATCGCCGACCTCGTTGTGAACCACGGCTGGCGGATCGGCGTGGTCGCGCAGTCGCACGCCACGGTCGAGAACATGCTCGAGGCCATCGTGGAGGCGGGGGTCGAGAAGCACCTGGTCGGCAAGAAGCCGAAAGACAAGACCGACGCCACGCCCGTGCCGTGGACGCGACTCGACCCGAAGGGCTTCGGGGCCTTCACCGCGCAGGAGGGCTTCGTGCTCGGCGGCACCGCCTGGGATTTCAGCAACCCGGCGCGCGTGCCCCGCGGCAGCCTCGACTTGCTCGTGATCGATGAGGCCGGCCAGTTCTCTCTCGCCTCGACGATTGCGTCGGCGGTCGCCGCGAACCGGATGCTGCTGCTCGGCGACCCGCAGCAGCTTCCCCAGGTCAGCCAGGGCACGCATCCGGAGCCGGTCGACGTCTCCGCGCTCGGCTGGCTTGCCGACGGCCACCAAGTGCTGCCGCCCGAGTTCGGGTTCTTCCTCGCGAAGACGCACCGGCTGCACCCGGCTGTCTGCGCGCCCGTATCGCGCCTGTCCTACGAGGACAGGCTGCTCTCGGTGGCCGTCGAGCGGCACCTCGACGGGATCGATCCCGGGCTGCATCCGGTGCCCGTGCACCACACCCTCAACTCGACCTCCTCGATCGAGGAGGCGGACCGGGTCGTCGAGATCGCCCGGTCACTGCTCGGGCGGCCGTGGACCAAGGGCCAGCGCGCGGGCGAGGCGGCGGCCTCCCCGGTACCCCTCAGCGAGAGCGACCTTATCGTGGTCGCTCCGTACAACGCGCAGGTCGACCTGATCCGGCACCGGCTGCATGATGCCGGGCTTGGCCAGATCCCCGTCGGCACCGTCGACAAGTTTCAGGGTCATGAGGCGGCGGTCGCGATCGTGTCGCTCGCCGCGTCGTCGGCCGAGGAGGTGCCGCGCGGACTCGAGTTTTTGCTGATGCCCAACCGGCTCAACGTGGCGATTTCGCGCGCCCAGTGGGCGGCGTACCTGCTCTACTCTCCCGCGCTCACCGAACACCTGCCCACCAACATCACGGTGCTCGCCCGGCTGAGCGCGTTTATCGAGCTGGTCCGCTCCTAGGTTCGCCTGACGAGCAGGTCCGCTCCTAGGTTCGCCTGGCGAGCAGCGCCGGGATGTCGATCGTCTCGAGCTCGTTCAGGCGCTCGACGCGTGTGATCAGATAGTCGGGCTCGTGCTCGAAGTCCTGGGCGATGAGCCGCGAGGTCAACGCCTGGGCGATCTCGTCGCCCGCATCGACGCGCGCCGACTCGACCAGCGCCGCGACCCGCTCCTCATTGACCGAGACGGCCCGCAGCGCCCTCGCCAACGCCTCATAGACCCGGCGCCGCAGGGCGAGCTGCCGCACGTCGCCGCGGCGGTAGTCGCCGAGCGATTCGGTCCAGCGCAGTTTCAGCAGCTTCTTCCGGGCCCGAATCACGCGCCGGGCATCCGCCTCATTCTGCCGGGCGAATCGGCACAGTTCCTCGCGGGCTGCGCGGGCGTAGTCCTCCGTGCTGAAGTCGTTGTGCTCGCGCAGGGCGCCGACGATGATGCGGTTCTTGACGGCCATCCGCGCGGCGAAGAGCGACATGATCAGCCCCTCTTCGACGATCTCGTTGATGGACGGATGCCCGGGTGCGGCCGTCGGGCGATCGCCGCGGCGCGCGTCGCGCAACATTCGCATGCCGACCCTCATAACCGCGCCACCTTCTGAACCTTCCGAACCGTTCGGCGAGTACACCATGATTTTAATCTGTCGTGGCAAGCTGGACAGCACGTAAACAAGATCGCCTGACCAATCGAGGAGCCCGATGTTGCGCAAGAGACGGCGCACGGCGTCCTCCACCGAGGTGTCAGTTACCCGGGTATACGACGGTTCGACCTACGCGCGGGTCAACTCGATCGGGCACGAGGGCGAACGCGCGTTCGTTCTGGTGCCGGGAATCGGGGTGTCGTCGAGCTATTTCGAGCGTCTCGCGCCGATCCTCAACGACTTCGGGCCCGTCCACGCCCTCGACCTTCCGGGGTTCGGCGGGGTCCCTCACCCGGAGTCCGCCCTGTCGATCCGCGGCTACGCCGACCTGCTCGACAAGGTCCTCGACGAGCTCGGGCTACACGATCCGATCATCGTCGGGCACTCGATGGGAACTCAGATCGTGGCCGACCTCGCCTCCCGCCGCGCCGGGATCTCCACGATTGTGCTGATCGGTCCTGTGGTCAATGCGGCCGAACGGCACATCGGGCGGCAGGCGCTGCGGTTCGCGCAGTCCGCGTGGCACGAGACACTCCGGGTCAAGGTGCTCGCGGTGAGCGGCTACATCTTCTGCGGTCCGAAGTGGTTCTCGCGGGTGCTACCCGAAATGATGCGGTATCCGATCGAGGAGCAGCTGCCGCAGGTGACCGCGCACACCCTCGTGATCCGGGGCGAGTACGACGCCGTGTCGCCGCGGGACTGGGTCGAGCGCATCGGCGAGCTCCTGCCACGATCGCGTTCGTGGGAGATGCCGGGCGCGGCGCACTCCGTCATGCACGCCCACGCGGAGGAGGTCGCGCGACTCTGCCTCGACCACGTACGCCAGCCGCCGGGCGACGACGACCGCCTGCGTCACTTCCCCGAGCATGCCCTCGACCCGGGAGACGACTCGCTCACCCTCGGGCAGGCGGTGCGGGCGACCCAGGCCCGGATCACCGAGACGATCGGCATCCTCACCGACGACGACGAGCTGCTCGAGCGGGGCAAGACGGCGCACGCCGAGGCGCTCCAGGATCCGCATGAGCGCTGAGGGCTCGCGCGGCCCCGCGCATCCAAGCCCCGTCCGGTCAGGCCGGGGTCACTCCATGTCCTCCGCGGTGGTGACCCGGTTGCCGCGGATCAGCGCGTTCGGGTTGCGCTGGCTGGGTCCGGCCGACCCGGGCCGGTCGTGGCCGGACTCGCGCTCGTCTGAGTCGATCGGGTTGCCGTGCGCGGTCGTCCCCGGAGACAGGGACCCGTCGATCAGCAGGGCGCGCTCGTCGGGGTCGTCGGTGCGGCCGGAGCCTTCGGTGCGCTCCCCCTCGGGGGCGGTCTCGTCGACTATTCCCGCCTCGGTGACGTCGCCCACGTTCTCGTCCCAATTGTGATTGCTCATATCAGTACGATATTCACTTCGAGGCGCGACGGCATCAGTTAGGTCAAGGATGCGCCGCGCCGCCGCCGCCGCCCAGCCGGAATTCCTGAGTCACCCGGGCACCTGACACAGGAGAATCCGCGACTCGCCGCCGCAACGCGCCACCGAAACCGGCGTGTCTGCCCGATCTCCTCTGTTACGCGCGATTCAGCATGCAAGCGACGGTGTGGCAGCCCGATTTTCACGCAGACCGCGGTCAGGCAGCCCGATGCTCAGCCAGACCCGCCGTCATGCAAACCGCGCCTCACGCAGACCGCGCCTCAGGCGCGACTCAGGCGCGGACGAGACCCGACTCGATCGCCGCGATGACCTCGGGCGCATCCGGCTGCGTCGTTGGGCGGAACCGCTGCACGTCGCCAGCCGGCGAGATCACGAACTTCTCAAAATTCCACTTGACCCTCCCGGCCTTGCCTGCGGCATCCGCGGTCTTGGTCAGTTCGGCGTAGAGGGGATGCGCGGAGCGGCCGTTCACCTTGGTCTTCTCGAACAGCGGGAACGTCACGCCGTACGTCATCGAGCAGAACTCCTGAATCTTCTCGGCGCTTCCCGGCTCCTGGCCGGCGAACTGGTTGCAGGGGAAGCCGAGCACGGTGAACCCGCGGTCGCCGTAGGTCTTCTGCAGCTCCTCGAGCTTCTCGTACTGGGGCGTGAGGCCGCACCTCGAGGCGACGTTGACGACAAGCACAACCTGGTCGGCATAGGCGGCGAGCGTGGTGGGCTGGCCCTCGGCGGTGGTGAGCTCGATCTCATGCAAAGTCATGTGACCACGATAGGTGCCGCGCCTGAGGCTCCGCCGGTCGTGCGCGCGCCAGAGCGGGCTGCTCAACCAGCACAACGCCAGAGCGCGCTGCTCAACCAGCACAACGCCAGAGCGCGCTGCTCAACCAGCCGGGCGCCAGCTACCCGCGCACTCCCAGCGCGAACGGCAGCACCCCCGCGGCCCCGGCCTGGCGCAGCAGGCGCGCCGCCACGGTGAGCGTCCAGCGGCTGTCGACGAGGTCGTCGACAAGCAGCACCGGCCCCGACAGCCCGGACAGGGCCGACCCGAGCTCCCCGCCCACGGCGAAGCCACCCCAGACGCTCTGCAGCCGGTAGGCGCTGTTTCCGCCGGGCTCGCCGACCGGGCCGTCGCCGACGAGGTCGAGCGCGCCGAGGTAGGGCAGCCGCCCGACCCCGGCGAGCGCCGTCGCGACGGACTCGACGAGCAGCGGATGCGACCGCGACGGCATCGAGACGACCGCCGCGGGGCGTTCGTCCCAGCCCCATTCGCCGAGCACCCTGATGCACGCGGCGATGAGCTGCGGGGACGCCGGAGCGTCGATGTTCGACGGGGAGAACACGGCGCGCAGCGTGCCACCCCAGCCGAGGTCGGTGAGGCGGGCGAGGGCGCGGCCATCCAGCATCCGTTCGCCCGGCGCGATCTTGCCCTTCGCCGGCACGCCGAGGCGGTCGGCTCCGGTGGGCCACTGCGCGCGCGGCTCGATGATCACGCCGACCCGGTCGAGGGAGGATGCCGCCTTCGCCGCCTGCTCGTCCTGTACGTCGACGGGGTACCAGGTTCCGGCGCAGTTGTCGCAGCGTCCGCAGGGCACAGCGGTGTCGTCGTCGAGCGAGCGCTGGAGGTACTCCATTCGGCATCCGTCGGTCTGCTCGTACTCGATCATGTGCTGCTGCTCGGCGATCCGCTCGCCCGCGATGCGTTCGTACCGTTCGCGATCGTAGGTCCACCGCTGGCCGGTCGCGACCCAGCCGCCCTGCACCCGCTTGACGGCGCCGTCGACGTCGAGCACCTTGAGCAGCAGCTCGAGCGGGGTGCGGCGGATGTTGACGCGCGCCTCGAGCGCGGGCGTCGAGAGGGGCGCGCCGCCGTTCGCGTTGAGCTCGTCGATCACGGTTTCGGCGCGCTGCTGGTTGGGCATCGACGCGGTGGCGAAATACTGCCAGATGGCCTCATCTTCGGTGCCGGGCAGCAGCAGCACGTCGGCATTCGCGGTGGCGCGGCCGGCGCGGCCCACCTGCTGGTAGTAGGCGACGGGAGAGGAGGGCGCCCCGAGGTGCAGCACGAAGCCGAGGTCGGGCTTGTCGAAGCCCATGCCGAGCGCGCTTGTGGCGATGAGCGCTTTCACCTGGTTGGCCTTGAGCAGCCCCTCCGACTCCTCCCTCTCGCCGGTGTCGGTCTGCCCGGTGTAGGCGCGCACGACGTGTCCGGCCTCGCGCAGCAGCCGGGCCGTGTCTTCGGCGGCAGCGACGGTGAGCGTGTAGATGATGCCGCTGCCGGGCAGGTCGTCCAGGTGGCTGAGCAGCCAGCCGAGCCGGGCACCGGCATCCGGCAGCCGCAGCACGCCCAGCCGGAGGGACGCCCGGGCGAGGGGCCCGCGGATCGTGACGACGTCGGTGTGCTCGGCCCCGGGAGCGAGCGCGCCGAGCTGCTCCGCGACATCCTGCACTACCCGGCTGTTGGCGGTCGCGGTCGTCGCGAGCACGGGCACCCCGGCGGGCATCTGCGCGATGAGGTCGCGCAGACGCCGGTAGTCGGGCCGGAAGTCGTGCCCCCAGTCGGAGATGCAGTGCGCTTCGTCGACGACGAGCATTCCGACCCGCGGGATCAGCTGGGGCAGCTGCTGCTCCCGGAACGACGGATTGTTGAGCCGCTCCGGCGAGACGAGCAGCACGTCGACCTCGTCAGCGGCGAGCTGGCGCAGCACGTCGCCCCACTCGTGCGCATTGGTCGAGTTGATCGCGACCGCGCGCACTCCAGCGCGGGCGGCCGCGGCAATCTGGTCGCGCATCAGGGCGAGCAACGGTGAGACGAGGATCGTCGGGCCCGCGCCCTGCTGGCGCAGCAGCAGCGTGGCGACGAAGTACACCGCCGACTTGCCCCAGCCGGTGCGCTGCACGACGAGCGCGCGCCGGCGGTCGTCAACGAGCGTCTCGATGGCCTCGAACTGGCCCTCGTGGAAGGCTGCGTCGTCACGCCCGACGAGCGTGCGCAGAATCTCGAGGGCGGATGCGCGGGTGTCGGTCATCCATCCAGCCTGACAGAGACCGATGACACCGCCCATCAACTACGCTTGGCGCCCATGGTCCTGCCCGAGGTGAGCGTCTGCTATCTGCTGCGCGAGGCCGCGGCCGGACCCGAGGTTCTTCTCGGACGCAAGAAGACCGGACTGGGGCTGGGCAACCTCGTCGGACCCGGCGGCAAGCTTGAAGCGGGCGAGACGCCGACGGATGCTGCGGTGCGCGAGACACGGGAAGAGGTCGGCGTGACCGTGCATCCGGATGCGCTCACCCTCATCGGCGAGCTCACCTACCCTTTTCCGTTCCGTCCGGCGTGGAGCCAGAAGTCGTGGGCGTTTCTCTGCCGGGACTTCTCGGGCGAGCCCGTCGAGTCGGACGAGTTGCGCCCGGAGTGGTTCGCGCTCGACGCCCTCCCCCTCGACCGGATGTGGGACGACGCCAAGCACTGGCTGCCGTTGGCCCTCGCCGGTCGGTTCGTGCGTGCGACGTTCACATTCGCGGCCGACGGCAGATCAGTGGAGTCGTCGGATTTCGTGAAGACTCGCGGCTAACCCACCGTCGACATGACGGGCTCCGAGTAGGAGAACCCGTCGGTGAGGTTGTCGATCCGCACCTCGAGGGTGCCGGTGGCGCCGGTGTCATCGGTGGCCGCGCAGTCGAGCGTCATCCCGGGCAGGATCCGGTCCGGCGTTCTGCAGTCCACCGTGTGCTCGGTGCCGCCGACGGACAGCTCCCACGCGATCGCCTCCTCGATGTTGTCCGTGATCAGGGGCATAAACGAGGCGCGGAGCGAGAACGCGAGCAGCACGCATCCGGCGGCAACGATCAGCACGTTCAGGAACCACACCCAGGCCGGCGCTGCACCGATTCCCGCGTGCTTGCGAGTAACGATGGCCCGTGCGATCAGATAGACCGGTGCTCCCAGCAGCGACCAGGTTGCCCGCGCGACATTGCGGTGCCCCCAGATGTGTAGGCGGCGCACGTCACGCACAGCGAAGACGATCGTGACCAGATAGGGCAGCAGGAGCACGGCGGGTATCCACCAGGTCCACCCGTAGATGGCGACCAGGACGAGCGCGGCGGCGACTGCGGCGAACACGATGAAGGGGCTGAACGCGATGAACCAGACGGAAATCGAGCTCCATCGGCTCGGCAGGATGTCCCAGCCCCCGGGGGTCTCGACGCGTCGCGCGACGGTGACCGCAGGGCGCTCGCTTTCCTGACGCGGCCACCCGAAATCAGGGTGGAGCGTGGGCCCCGGCGCAGGCTCCGGCTCAGGCTCCGGCTCCGGCTCCGGCTCCGGCTCCGGCTCCGGCTCCGGCTCCGGTTCCGGCTCAGGCTCCGGTAACGGGGCCGTGTGCTCCGACCAGCCATCACCCGTCCACCAGCGCATGCGGATCGGCGATGACGGATCTACGTGCCATCCGGCCGGTACGACAGCGGTCGGAACGTCAGTCATGTGGCCCCCCAATGAGCGTTGCCCCATCGTGGCGCACCCGCGTTCCTGGCGCCCGCCCCATATCTGGGGTGAAACGCCCGTTCTCCGGCCCGGCGCTCGAGCGAGCAGCGACAATGCCGACGCAAAACAACCCCTCGCCCGCCTCCGTGGCCGCCCCTATTCTCGGAGCACTGAACCTCCCAGCAGCGCACCTCACAGCATCCGAGGCACAGCACATTCGACGACGAATGGAGCGACGCGATGACGGCGATGACGGCGATGACAAGCATCCGCAAACGGATGCGACCACGGTCGAGGATCGGCTGGTGGAGCGCAGGCCTCGCAGGCCTGGTGTTGTTTGTCGCTCCGCTCGCGAGCCTCGTCACCGGCCTCGCGATCCGCCTCTTCGAGAGTTCCTACGTCGTGAGCACGAGCGACGCGGTGTTCCTCACGGTTCCGTGTGTGGTGGTCTCCGCCGCACTCGGCATCGCCGCAATCCTTCTGCGGAGGGACCACAGCCCCATCGTGGTCCTGGTGACGGCCGCCATGACGACGATCACGGTGTTTCTCTGGGCGGACGAGTTTCACTTCCGCCTCTGAGCCCGCACCTCAGGTCGCGGAATCACCGCATTCGGGAATGTTGTGCCTCCACGTTGGCTTTCAGCACAGGGACGTGGACGATGATGGCCCAGTGACGGAGACGACGCGGTGACGAGCAGAGCAGACGTCGGCTTCCGCTCGGAGCGCGGCCCGATCCTCATCGCCATCATGATGTCGACCGGACTCGTCGCCATCGACGCGACGATCCTCGCGACGGCGATCACCTCCATCGTCGGCGACCTCGGCGGATTCGCCCAGTTTCCGTGGCTGTTCTCGATTTATCTGCTCGCGCAGGCCGTCTCGGTTCCCATCTATGCAAAGCTCTCGGACGTGGTCGGGCGCAAGCCGATCATCATCTTCGGCATCGCCCTGTTTCTGCTCGGCTCGATCCTCTGCGGCCTCGCCTGGAGCATGCCGGCCCTCATCGCGTTCCGCGCCGTCCAGGGCCTCGGCGCCGGCGCGGTGCAGCCGACGGCAATCACCATCGTGGGCGACATCTACAGCATCGCCGAGCGGGCGAAGGTGCAGGGCTACCTCGCGAGCGTCTGGGCGGTCTCGTCGGTCGTCGGCCCCACCCTGGGCGGGCTGTTCTCGGAGTTTCTGTCCTGGCGCTGGATCTTCTTCATCAACATCCCGCTCTGCATCGTCGCCGGCTGGATGATCATGCGCACCCTGCACGAACGCATCGAGCCGCGTGCGCACCGCGTCGACTACCTCGGCGCGGTGCTGCTCACCAGTTCGCTCAGTCTGCTCATCCTCGGCATCCTCGAGGGAGGACAATCGTGGGCCTGGGATTCCCCGCTGAGCATCGGGGCGTTCGTCGTCGGCGGGATCCTGCTCGGATGCTTCGTGCTGGCCGAGACGCGCGCTGCCGAGCCGATCCTGCCGCTCTGGGTGTTCTCCCGCAGGCTGCTGCTGACCACGGCACTGGTCGGGCTCGGGGTCGGCGCGATCCTGATCGGCCTCACCTCGTACGTGCCCACCTACCTCGAGGGGTCACTCAAGGTGTCGCCGCTCGTCGCGGGGCTCGCCCTCGCCGCGCTGACGATCGGCTGGCCGATCTCGGCGTCCCTCTCCGGGCGCTTCTACCTGCGCATCGGGTTCCGCAACACGGCGCTCATCGGAATGGTCGTCGTGGTCGCTGGCGCGGTCATGCTTGCGGTCCTCGCTGGAGAGCCGAACCTCGTCACGGTGGCGGCGAGCTGCTTCCTCATCGGCCTGGGACTCGGCCTCGTCGCCACGCCAACGCTTATCGCCGCCCAGTCGAGCGTCGAGTGGAACCAGCGGGGTGTCGTGACCGGCGCGAGCCTGTTCTCCCGCTCGATCGGCAGCGCGATCGGCGTCGCGATTTTCGGCGCGGTCGCGAACGGCATTTTCGCAGCGTCCGGCGGCTCCGGAATGGATGCTGAGACGATCACGACCGCGTCGTCGGCGGTCTTCCTCGCCGTGGTCATCGCCTCAGCCGCGACCGTGCTGGCGGTCGTCGCGATGCCGCGCACCCCGGCGCAGGGTTCGCGGGCGTAGGAGTCGGCGCGGTCGCGCGTGCCGAACTGGTGCTGCACGGCCGAGCCCGCTCAGAAGATGCGCTCGCGGGCCACGGTCGGCGGCGGGTCGAGCGCGGGCGGGTAGGGGTGGAACAGGTCGAGCAGGAGCAGCACGAGCACGATCTCGAGCAGCCCCGCGCCAAAGTACACCGCCTGCAGGAAGCTGTACGGGATCAACGCCATCTGCACGAAGACCCAGATCACCATTCCGAAGCCGGCAACGGCGGATGCGGCGAGCGCCCAGCCCGTGCGGCGTAGCAGCAGGATGAAGGCGAGGGCGTGGGTGCCGCCGACGACGACTATCAGCACGAGCCCCGGCAGCAGATAGGAGTCGAAGGGGGTGCCTTCAAGCCACTCCAGCGGCGGGATGATGCCGAGTGATCCGGCCCGCTCGCCAAGTGCGAGGGCCACGCCGCTCACCGCCGCGCTGAGCGCAACGAGCACCTGCACGATCAGCAGGGGAATGCGCCAGTGCATGAGCGCTCAGCCGCTCCTCTCCGCTCCCGCGTGGGTCAGCTCTTGTTCGGCCGCTCGATTATCGTGTCGCCGCCGGGGAACACGAGTGCCTCGTGTCCGTCATCGAATCGCACGAGGTACGGCGCGGACCCCTCGCTTCCACGCACTTCGAGAATCTCGCCGTGCCGGTCTGACGACTCGACCGTCTTGCCTCGGATCACAATCCGCTCGCCTGCCTTTGCGCGCATCTGCGTCACCTCCTGGCGAAATCGTAACTCCCCGATCGCTCCGCAAGAAGGGGTTGCCGCCGGGCGGATGCCGTGCGGCGCGGGCTGTCGACATTCAGGAGTTTCGGCGACGAGGCGAAACTGGTCAGCGGTCGGCGAACCCGTCCGTCGCCTCGATCAGCGCCGACAGGATGCCGGGCTCGTCGAACGAGTGCCCCGCATCGGGAATCATGTGGAACTCGGCCTCCGGCCAGGCCCGGTGCAGGTCCCACGCGGTGACGGGCGGGGTGCAGATGTCGTAGCGGCCCTGGACGATGACGGCGGGGATGTCGCGCAGCAGGTGCGCGCCCGCGATCAGCTGTCCGTCGGCCATCCACCCCTTGTTGACGAAGTAGTGGTTCTCGATGCGCGCGAACGCCAGCGCGAACCGAGGGTCAGAGAAAACGGCAACGGTCTCGGGTTGCGGCAGCAGGGTGATCGCGCTCGCCTCCCACGTCGACCAGGCCACCGCGGCCGGCCCGTGCACCGCCGGATCGGGGTCGTTGAGCAGCGAGTGGTACGCGTCGATGTAGCCACCGCGCTGCCCGCCGGGCACTTGCGCCGCATAGCGTTCCCAGACATCCGGGAAGATCTGCCCGGCCGGGCCCTCGTAGAACCAGTCGAGTTCGGTCTCGCGCAGGGTGAAGATGCCGCGCAGCACGAGCTCGGTGACCCGATCCGGATGCGTCTGGGCGTAGGCGAGCGCGAGGGTGCTGCCCCAGCTTCCGCCGAAGACCTGCCAGCGGTCGATCTCGAGGTGCCCGCGCAGCCGCTCGATGTCGGCAACGAGGTGCCAGGTGGTATTGACTGCGAGGTTGTAGCCCGGCTCGCTCGCGTGCGGCACGCTCCGGCCCGATCCGCGCTGGTCGAACAGAATGATGCGGTACTTCGCGGGGTCGAACGCCCGGCGGTGATGGGGCGCGACCGCGCCGCCCGGGCCGCCGTGCAGGAACACGACGGGCTTCCCGCTCGGGTTGCCGGATGCCTCCCAGTAGAGGCTATGTCCGTCGCCGACCTCGAGCAGGCCGGTCTCGTGCGGTTCGATCTCGGGGTAGTAGGTGCGCATCGGCCCAGCCTAGGTTGATCGCGCCCTCGTCGACATCCGCCTGATTGCCAGCCGAGCAGGCTCCTGATACCGTCGAAAATACGTGACTAGTTTTCGCGACTGGTGGGGCTGGGGGGTCTCATGGACAACAACGAATCCGGCGGCGGCGGCACACCGCGCGGCGTGCTCGCTGAACTCAGGCATCTCACGCTCAGCCCGGCGATGAGCCTCTGGGGTTCGAGCGTCGATAGATCCCTGCGACACGTTCCCCGCCCGACCGGTCCAGCGCGGGGGTACGCCTCGGGACGGGACAGTCTGCGTGCCCTGATCTTCGGCGCCGGCCCGGCGATTGGCTGGGGCGTCGCGACCCACGACCTCGCGCTTCCGGGCGCGTTCGCGCGGGCACTGGCGGCGGCCACCGGACGAGGAGCGGATGTCGACCTCGCCGCCGATCCGGACATCTCCATCACCAGTGCCCTGCAGACCATTCTCGCGATGCAGCTTTGGCGCTACGACGTGATCGTGATCGTCCTCGGGGTGAACGACGCGACGCGCCTGACACCGCTCGACACCTGGCAGCAGAAGCTCGACGACCTCGTGGCAGGAGTGGAAGAAGCCACGTCGACCGGGACGAAGGTCGTCGTGACCGGCATCCAGCCGATCCGGTCCATTCCGACCTTCGACTCGGCGCTCGGCACCGTCGCCGACCACCACGCCACGGCCATGAACGCGATAACCCAGCAGGCGTGTGCGCGCTCGGAGCGGGCGACCTTCGCACCGCTCACCTCGGTCTGCGCCATCGACGCGAACCGGCATCGGGAGCCTGCCGCCTATACACACTGGGCCGGCGAGATCGCGCGTGTGATCCCGGCCGGCCTCAATAACGTACTTCGGGTGCCCCGAGATCCGCACCGCCCGAGTACGGCCAATAAGACAGCGCACGAGGCGAACCGCCAGCGCGCCCTCGACCGGATGAGCCTGAACGCAGTGCCGAATGTGCGACTCGACCGTATGGTTTCGATCGCGCGCCGCGCCCTTGGAACGACGTCTGCGCTGTTCACCGTGATCGACGGCGATCGACAGTGGCACAAGGCACGCAGCGGCACGAATGTTGCCGAGATTGCGCGCTCCGATGGGTTCTGCGACTTCACCATCCGCACACGGGAGGGAATGATCGTCTCCGATGCACGGGAGGACCCGCGGTTCCGTGACAACCCGCTCGTCACCGGTGAACCGTTCATCCGGTTCTATGCGGGATTCCCGATCGAGTCGCCCACCGGTGAGCGCATCGGTGCCCTCTGCGTCTTCGATTCCGACCCCCGCGCGGAGTCCGATGTCGACATGGTCTACCTGCGCGAACTCGCCCATCTTGCGCAGCGGGAGCTCGAGCGTGACGGGCAGGACGAACCCGGTGAGCGCGGTCGCTGAAAAGGTTTGAGTGCTTTTCGCCCCGGGTTCTACCCCCTGCCTCCGCGCGCCGAAAGCGGGCTAGAGTCCCCCGAATAGGGGTCAGTCGACCTTCCCCCGTACCGACACAACAGGAGAAGCGCCATGTCAGAACGCAATACTCTCGTCCGCTCGATGCACGATCTCGGTCTCGCCGCGTGGTTCGGCGGCGGCCTCATGGGCGCCGTCGGGCTCAACGGCGCGGCCGCTCGAGCGAAGGATCCGACGGAGCGTTTGACGATCTCGTCGGCGGGCTGGGCGAGTTGGGCGCCGGTGCAGCTGGGCGCTCTGGTCATCCACGGCGTCGGCGGTCTTGCCCTGATCCTCGCGAACAAGTCGCGACTGTCTGCGCAGTCAGAGGCCCGCACCAACACGATCGTCAAGATCGCCGTCACCGCCGCCGCGCTCGGCACCACCGTGTACTCCGGCGTGGTGGGGAAAAAGATCGCCGAGCACGCCGCCGAGGGCGGTAAAGGCGTCACCGAAGCGCGCCCCGGGGCGAGCTCGGAGCTCGAGTCGGCCCAGACGCAGCAAAGGTACCTGCAGTGGGCAACCCCGGTGCTTACCGCCGTGCTGATAGTGCTCGCCGCGCAGCAGGGTGAGCAGCAGCGGCCGCTCGCCGGGATTCTGCAGTCGAAGTGGAGCGAGCTGATGGACCGCCGCTCGCGCTGACCGGCGGGCGCTGCTCGCCCACCACGCCGTCAGTCGGCTGCCGCGTCGACGATCGAACCGGAGGCGACGGCGAAGCGACCGATGGCCTCGATGTGCCGGGTGTCGCATCCGCAGCATCCGCCGAGCACCGTGAGCTGGTCGTTGGCTCGCCGCAGGTCGCCGAGCTGACGACCGAGTTCGTCGGGGTTGCCGTCGTCGAGCGTGTCGGTGGTGTCGAGTTCGGTGTGGCTACAGCGGGACGCGTTCGCGCGGAGCCCCCGAACTCGCCGACGCACCACGTCGTCGTCCCACATGCCCTCGGCAAGATGCGTCGGATGCGCGCAGTTGATCGCGAAATACTTCGGGTACCAGCCCGAGTCGATGTCCACCGCGGAGATGGCCTCGCTGATGCTCTCGCCGCTCGCGAGCCGACCGTCGGTCTCGACGGTGAAGGAGATGGCGACGGGCATCCGCGCGTCCCGGGCCGCGCGGGTGATGCCGATCGCCTCTTCGCTGTAGTTGATTGTCAGGGCGCTGATGAAGTCGGCCTCGGTGTCAGCGAAGAGGTCGATCTGCCAGGAGTGGTAGTCGGCCGCCTCCTGCGCGGACTGCCGCTCGGAGATGACGTAGCCGTCGGCGCGAGGGCCGACGACCGCCGCGATCGCAATCCGGGACGCATCCGTTTCCCACACGCGCCGCACCTTCTCGGCGAGCAGCACCGACGCGCGATTGACCCGCTCGAACTCCTGAGAGCCGTAGCCGAGTCGGGCGGTCCAGTCGGGATTCGCGCGCCAGGTCGCCGTGTCGAGTACGAAGCCGAGACCGAGCCGGGTGGCGACTGCGGCGTGACGGTTGAAGTAGGAGCGCAGCACGTCGCGCCCCTCGTCGGAGCGCAGCAGCTCGCACGCCGCGAAGTGCGGCAGATCGATCCCCTCCCAAAATAGGAGGGTGGTCTCGAGCCCCGCGTCAGTGAGGAAGAGCGCGCCCTCCTCCAATTGCGGTAGGGCGGCGCGGTACTTCGGCATGCGGGCTCCGATCAACGATGACCACCCCCATTGGTGCGCCCAACGCTAGACCGGCGCCCGTGCCGGTGCAACTGGGTTGCGGTTATTCGGTGTCCTCATCCGTCGTGCTGTCGTCGGTCGTGCCGTCGCGCTGTCGTCGGTCGGGCCGTCGCGCCGTCGCGCGGGTCAGGCCGCGTTGATCGCGTCGAGGAGCTTCTGCCCATACTTCTCGAGCTTCGACTCGCCGACGCCCGACACCGTGCCCAGCTCGGCGAGGGTGCCGGGGGTGCCGGTCGCGATCTCCCGCAGGGTCGCATCGTGGAAGATCACATACGCCGGAACACCCTGCTCCTTCGCCTCGGCGGCACGCCATGCGCGCAACATCTCGAATAGCGGGGCGGCTCCCGAGGGGAGCTCGGCGGATGCCCCGCGCGCCGTCCGCGATGCCTTCTTCGCCGGACGATCGGGCTCGCGGCGCAGCGATACCTTGCGCGCCCCGGAGAGCACTGCGGCGCTGTCGTCGGTGATCACGAGCGTGCCGAAGCCATCGCTGTTGACCTGGAGCAACCCCTGCGCGAGCAGCTGCCGCACGACGCCGCGCCACTCGGGCTCGCTCAGCTCGCCGCCGATTCCGAAGGTGCTCAGGTTGTCATGGCCGTTCTGCTCGACGCGCGGCGTGCGCTTGCCAAGCAGAATATCGATGAGCTGCCCCGCGCCGAACTTCTGGTTGCGCTCGCGCTGCAGTCGCACGACCGTCGACAGCAGCTTCTGGGCAGCGACGGTGCCGTCGATCGACTCGGGCGGCGACAGGCACGTGTCGCAGTTGCCGCACGCGGTCGACGTCTCGCCGAAGTAGGCGAGCAGCTGCACCCGCCGGCATTCGACCGTCTCGCACAGCGCGAGCATCGCGTCGAGGTGCGCGGAGAGCTTGCGCCGGTGAGCGTTGTCGCCCTCCGAGTCGGCGATCATCCGGCGCTGCTGCACGACGTCCTGCAGTCCGTAGGCCAGCCACGCGGTCGACGGCAGTCCGTCGCGGCCCGCGCGTCCGGTCTCCTGGTAGTAGCCCTCCACACTCTTGGGCAGGTCGAGGTGGGCGACGAACCGCACATCCGGCTTGTCGATGCCCATCCCGAACGCGATCGTCGCGACCATGATGATGCCGTCTTCGCGCAGGAACCGAGACTGGTTCGCGGCCCGGACCGGTGCCGGGAGGCCCGCATGGTACGGCAGAGCGGGGATCCCGTTGTCCACCAGCATCTGCGCGGTCTTCTCGACGGATGCCCGCGAGAGGCAGTAGACGATGCCCGCATCGCCGTCGTGCTCGCTGCGCACGAGCTGGAGCAGCTGCTGTTGCGGCGAGTTCTTCGAGGCGATCCGGTACTGGATGTTCGGACGGTCGAAGCTGGCCACGAAGTGCTTCGCCTGGCCGAGCTGCAGGCGCTGGGCGATCTCGGCGTGGGTCTGCTCGGTCGCGGTCGCGGTGAGCGCGATGCGCGGCACCGTCGGCCAACGCTCGTGCAGCATTGACAGCTGCAGGTAGTCGGGGCGGAAGTCGTGGCCCCACTGCGACACACAGTGTGCCTCGTCGATCGCGAACAGGGCCATCTCGCCCCGGTCGAGCAGGGCAGCGGTCGACTGCACCCGCAGCCGCTCCGGCGCGAGATAGAGCAGGTCGAGCTCGCCCGCCAGATAGGCGCGCTCGACGGCCGCCTTGGCATCCGGGGCCTGGGTGGAGTTGAGGTAGGCCGCGCGCACCCCGACGGCGGAGAGGGCATCAACCTGGTCCTGCATGAGGGCGATGAGCGGGGAGATGACGATGCCGGTTCCGCGGCGCACGAGCGCGGGGATCTGGTAGCAGAGGGACTTGCCGCCGCCGGTGGGCATCAGGACGAGTGCGTCGCCGCCGGATGACACGTGGTCGATGATTTCGGCCTGGTTTCCGCGGAATTCGTCGTAGCCGAAGACGCGGTGCAGCACCTCGGCCGGTGCGCTGCGCGCGAGGGGGCGGGCGGGCGCATCCGGTGTCGAACTCATAGCTGCAAGTTTACGAGGCCCCGCCGACAGCCAGGCCCGCGCGGCTCAACCAGCGGAATCCCGCGCGGGCTGCTCGACCGGCGGCCAGCCGGTGACATCCACTACGGGCACCGGTTCCGGCGGCAGCACCGTGCGCGTCGTGACGAGACCGCTGCGATTCGCTGCCCGCACCACAAGCGCCGAGTAGGCGACCATGATCACGCCGGTCACGAGCAGTCCGATCGGGCTACCGGAGTCGGCGTTGAGGTCGGTCAGCCCGACCGCTCCGAGCACGAACAGCGTTGTGTTGTTGATCACGTGCGCCACGATCGCGGCCTCGAGTCCGCCGGTGCGCCAGGTGAGCCAGGCCGCGGTGACGCCGAAGATCGACACGTCCAGCAGCCCCCACACGTCGTAGTTGTGGCCGATCGCGAACAGCGGCACGGGAAGCAGGATCGCCCAGGCCGGATGCTTCAGCCAACCGCCGATCGTCTGCATGAGGAACCCGCGGAACACGTACTCCTCCGCCGTCGCCTGCAGCGGGGTGAGCACGAGCGCAAGCGCGATCAGCACCCACGTCGTCGACGTGATGACCGGCGAAAGAGGGCCGGCCCCGCTGAGCGGATCGATCACGAGGAAGGAGAGCCCGAAGACCACGCCGTAGACGAGCAGGCCGATCGGAATGCAGCGCGCGAGCCAGCCCCAGCGCAGATGCCCGGCCACCGACGACAGCAGGCCGAGCGGCCGCGGTCCCATGATGAGCGTCGCGAGGATGACCGCTGGCAGCAGCAGGGCGATCGAGCCGACGGCGAAGGCGAAGGTGATCGGGTCGGACAGGTCGATCTCGCCCAGCGTGAGGAGGTCGTTGAAGTCGCCGAAGACATCCGGCGACAGGAACGACCCGACGATGAACCCGACCGCGACGATGATCGACAGCACGAGGAAGATCGCCCCACCGATAAGCGCGGTGATCAGCGACTTCCACCACTTGTACTTCGGCCACGAGCGGGCGAGTCGGTGATAGGCGTAGTCCACGGGACGAGCCTAGACACACTCCCCTGACAATGGGGTCAACCTCAGATGTAGATTGCCGGGTCGATGTAGAAGTCGTCGCTGGCGGCATCCGGGGCATTGATCGGCACGGCCTTCGCGGGGATTCCGGTGAGCACCGAGCGGGCGGGGGCGTCGCGCACGACAACCGCGCCGGCGCCGACGCTGCTGCCCTCGCCGATCGTGATCGGTCCGAGGATCACCGCGCCGGCCCCGACGAGCACGCCGTTGCCGAGGGTCGGATGCCGCTTCTCCAGCTTTGTGCTGCGGCCGCCGAGGGTGACACCGTGATAGAGCATCACATCGTCGCCCAGCACCGCGGTCTCGCCGATCACAACGCCCATGCCGTGGTCGATGAACAGGCGGCGTCCGATCGTCGCGCCGGGGTGGATCTCTACTCCCGTCGCGGCGCGCGCGGCCTGCGAAATCGCGCGGGCGAGGAAGAAGAAGCGGCGGCGCCACAGCTTGTTCGCCAGCCGGTACCACCAGACGGCATGCACGCCGGGGTACAGCCAGAACACCTCGGCGTTGCTGCGCGCGGCCGGGTCACGAAGGCGGGCGGCGGCGATGTCCTCGGTCATGCGCGGGACAAGGCCGAGGCCGAACGCCGCGCGCAGCCGCCGACGCGCGCCGGCGAGGTAGCTCAATCTCAGTCCTGGAGGTGTTCGAACAGCATGCTGGAGAGGTAGCGCTCGCCCGTGTCGCAGATGATCGCGACAATGGTTTTTCCGGCGTTCTCCGGGCGTTTCGCCAGCTCGAGGGCGGCCCAGATGATCGCGCCGGAGGAGATTCCGGTGAAGATGCCCTCCTCGGTGGCGAGGCGGCGGGCGATGTCGAGCGAGTCGTCCAGAGCGACGTCGATGATCTCGTCGTAGGCGTCCTTGTCGAGGATCGACGGGACGAAGTTGGCGCCGATGCCCTGGATCTTGTGCGGTCCGGCCTTGCCCTGAGTCAGCAGCGGCGAGTCGATCGGCTCGACGCCGACGATCTGCACGCCGGGCTTGCGCTCCTTGAGCACCTGGCCGACGCCCGTGATGGTGCCGCCGGTTCCGATGCCCGCGACGAAGATGTCGACGGCGCCGTCGGTGTCGTTCCAGACCTCTTCCGCGGTGGTCTCGCGGTGGATCTGCGGGTTCGCCTCGTTGTCGAACTGGCGGGCCCAGATGGAGTTGGGGGTGCTGGCGACGATCTCCTGCGCCTTCTCGATCGCTCCGCGCATCCCCTCCGATCCTGGCGTCAAAACGATCTCGGCGCCGAACGCGCGCAGGATGACGCGGCGTTCCTTGCTCATCGTCTCGGGCATCGTCATGATCACCTTGTAGCCGCGGGCGGCGCCGGCCATGGCGAGCGCGATTCCCGTGTTGCCGCTCGTGCCCTCGACGATGGTGCCGCCGGGCTTCAGCTCGCCGGACTTCTCGGCGGCATCGACGATCGCGACCCCGATGCGGTCTTTGACGCTGCCGGCGGGGTTGTAGAACTCGAGCTTCGCGAGAATCGTGGCTCCGACACCCTCGGCCAGTCGGTTGATGCGCACAAGAGGCGTGTTTCCGACAAGTTCCGTGATGTTGGAGTAGATGCGTCCGGCCATGTGTGCGCGTTCCGTTCTTCGTTGAGGGCAGTCGTACTTACCCTAATCACCAGCGCTGCACGCGCCCCAGATATTCCGCCGGGCTCTCAGTATGCCGGGCTCTCAATATTCAGGCTCTCAATATTCAGGAGTGGGCGGCGGGCGGCTGCGTTCATTATTCAGGAGATGGCAGGGGGAATGACTGCGGATGCTGCCGAATCAGTCGATTCTGCAGCATCCGCCCACTTCAGGCCCCACTACTCCTGAATTATGAAAGTGATCAGTCGCCGGGCTTGCCGGTGCCGACGTTCTCGGACCCGGCGGTGCCGCTCGCACCGTTCTCGAGGCTCGTGCCCGAATCGCTCGTGCCCGAACCGCTCGTGTCTGAGCCGCCGGCGGAACCCGACCCGCGATGCAGCACGTCTTCGGCCTTCTTACGCAGTTCGGGGGTCTTTTCGGCGACGCGCGACTTGGTCTCCCTGATGCCGCTCTGAACCTTGTCGCTGTTCCAGAACTTGTCGGCTCTGACCTTCAGCTTGTCGTAGGCCTCTCGTCCGGCCCTGGAGCCGAGGACGTAACCGGTGGCCGCTCCTGCCACAAACAGAATCTTGCCCATCATGAGGGTCTCCTTCGCTCTGAGCCGAGTGCTCAGTGTTAAATGTTGAATGACGTCCCCGCCGAGCCCAGTCGGCGGGGACATCAAGTTATGGGGACTAGCCCTTGAAGACGTCCTTGACGTTTTCACCGGCCTGCTTGGCGCTGCCCTTGGCCTGGTCGGCCTTGCCTTCAGCTTCCAAGCGCTCGTTGTTGGTGAGCTTGCCGGCGGTCTCCTTGGCCTTGCCCATCATCTTCTCGCCCGTGTTCTGAGCCTTGTCATCGGTACCCATTGTCATCTCCTTCGTCACTGATTCTGTTGGGGGAAATGCCGGTTGGAGGGTCTCCTCCCGGCGGTGAGTCTGTTGGTTAGCGCATGGCCGTCTCCAGTGTGGCCGGCGGCGTGAACAGCGTGGCCGGGTGGGCGGATGCTGGTGGCGCGAAGCGGCTCACGAGCGCGGTGCCCGGGGCACCGGCGGCATCCGTACCAAGCACGATCCCCTGCTGGCGCTCGAGGCGCACCCCCACGATCGCACTCACGAGCAGGAACGCCAGGCCGAGGCTTGCGCCGAGCACCGCTATCGCGATGAGGAACAGGTCGTAGATGTACCCGGGATTCGCGGAGGGTGAGCCGATGAATTCCGAGATGAACGACGTGCGGCCGAGCGCCCGGAGCACAACCTCGGTGCCGATGAGCGCCGAGATCGCGAGGACCGTGACGGCGACGGCGATCACGACCACGGCGAGCATGGAGCGGCCGTGCTCCGGCGCCGCCGTCCCGAGGGTCACCGGCTCGAGGGTCACCGGCTCGAGGGTCGCCGGCTCGGGAAGTGCTGCCCCTGCGCGGGTAATCGACGCAGGGGAAGAGTGGGGGGATCGCTTCGAAAGTGCTGCCCCCGCAGGTGTGCTCACCGCAGGGGAAGATGTGGGGAATCGAGCAATCAGGCCGTCCCGCACGGACCGTGTCGGACGCAGCCACCGGCCGGACCGCATCAGACGTATGGCGCGCCCTTGGCGCGCGGGGAGCTCGAGATAGGTGGAGCGGCGCTTGTTCACGGGAGTCCTCTGGTGTAAGTCGCGAATCGCAGCGGTTCGAATTGCTGCGATCGCTGCCATGTTGGGGCTCCCGGGTCTGGGGGAGGCTGCCTTCAACCATCACGCGAGGCGATGGTTATGAGATAGTCATTGACTAAGACGGTGCCGGGGGCCATTTCGTCACGCCCGGGGCAAAAATTTGTTGAAAAAGGGAAGAGGTGGGCGCTGTCGTGTCTGAACACGCTCCGGCCTCCCTCGGCGACGCCGGCGACCGCACACTCGCGGGGCGGGCCGCCGACGGCGATGTGCGCGCGTTCGAGGTGCTCGTGCGTCGTCACGGTCCGCTCATGCGCGCTTATGCCACTCGCATCCTCGGGTCGAATGCCGAGTCCGACGACGTCGTTCAGGATGCCTTCGTGACGGCCTGGCAGCAGCTGTCGACCCTCGACGACGGGCGCGCCGTGAAGAGCTGGATGATGCGCATCGTCAGCAACAAGAGCATCGACCGGCTGCGCGCCAGGCGCGAGCACGGCGACATCGACGACCACGATCCGAAGGCCCCCATCGAGCAGTCCCCGGCGCACGTGGCCGAGTCCCGCTCTCAGGAGGAGGCGCTGTCGCAGGCTCTGGCGGCCCTGCCCGAGTCGCAACGGCAGTGTTGGACTCTTAGGGAGATCGCCGACTACAGTTACGAGGAAATAGCCGAGCAACTCGACCTGCCGACCTCCACCGTCCGCGGCCTTCTGGCCCGTGCACGCAAGGCACTGACTCGAGAAATGGAGGCATGGCGATGAACAAGTATTCGGGCGAGCCTGCCGACAGCTCCGGCGACGAGCCCGAAGGCCTCGACGGCCACACCATCGAGGAGCTCAACGACTACCTCGACCGCGACCGCACCCCGAGCGACGAGTCGATCGACAACTCCCCCGGCTGCCAGATCGCCCTCGGCACGCTGGAGCGCCTGCGTGGCCTCACCAGAACACTTCTTGACCGCGATGCCCTCGCCGAGCCCGAGCGCGACGACAGCTGGGTCTCGTCGATCCTCGCGGGTCTCACGCGCGAAGTGCACGCCGGCCGCGACATCCCGATCACGCATGGCTCCCCCAACGCCCGCCTCAGCGTCACCGAGGGTGCCGTGCGCGGCATGATCCGCGCCGCCGGCGACTCGGTGGGCGGCATCGTCACGGGACGCTCCCGACTCGAGGGCGACATCACAGTGCTGGGCGAGCCCATCAACGTGCTCGTCGAGGCAAATGCCTTCTGGGTCGACCGCCTCGCGGATGCCGAGGAGGAAGTTCGCCGCGCCGTGCGCGCAGAACTCGAGCGCCACACCGACCTCAATATCGCCTCGATCGACGTGACCATCGAGGATGCCTCGGCCTCCCTCGCCCCGACGGAGTAGCAGATGCCCGACACCGAAACCATTTCCACCGACCTCACCGAGCTCGTGCAGTCGACCCCCGGCGTGCGGATCGTCTACGACGCAGCGTCGACGATCGGGCGCGTGTTCGACAAGGTCGTGGATTTTGTGACCGGACGCGAGTCCGACACGAACCCTGTCGTCGTCAAGGAGCCGAAGAGCGGCACGCAGGTGCGCATCAACATCGGCGTGAGTGACGACGAGTCGGCATCCGCGGTTTGCCGCCGGGTGCATGACGCCGTCGCCGCCTACCTTGAGCAGCAGGGCGATGAGGCCTCCGAGATCTCGGTGAAGGTCTGCAGCATCGGCTGAAAGCGCGTGGCGAGCGGGCCGAGGTGTTCGCGGCGCTCGTCATCGGCCTGATTCTGCTCGGGGTCGTGGGCTTCGTGGCCATCGAGGGCGTGGGACGGCTGCTCGATCCTGCCGGAACCGTTGTGCTCGGCACCCCGATGCTCATCGTCGCGGCGATCGGCGGACTCGCCAATGTCGCGTCGCTGCTCGTGCTGCGCGGCGGGCGCAGAAACTCGATCAACATGCGCGGCGCCTATCTCGAAATTCTCGGCGACCTGGTCGGGTCGATCGCCGTGGTCATCGCCGCCGTGATCATCCTGCTCACCGGATTCGTTGCGGCCGACGGTATCGCGTCGCTCGTCGTCGCGGGGCTGATTGTGTCGCGCGCGCTGTCGCTGCTGCGGGTGGCGACGAGCGTGCCGGCCGAGTCGACCCCGCGCGGAACGGATGTCGCGCTCATCCGCGACCACGTGCTCAGCACCCCCGGCGCGGTCGGGGTGCACGACGTGCGCGTTTGGGCGATCACGCCCGGGGTCAACGTGTTCTCCGCGCATGTCGTGGTCGAACCGCGCGTGTTCAGCGAGGGTGTGGGTCGCGCATGTGCCAAATGAAGGTGAATTCACCCATGGCGACCCCGGATGCCAATGGAGCCGGTGTGTTTCGCCGGATGTGCCTTCATTGGGCGCGGGGACGGGGGCGGGGATCCCCACGGGGGGGGGGCGGGGGCGGGGACCACGCGCGGCGGGCATCGGTAGCCTGCACTCGCGACAGGCACCGGTAGCTTGCACTCGCGACAGTCGCGCCGCACTCCCGCACGTCGTGTGGGTCGTGGTCGTGTGGGTCGCGCATGTGCCAAATGAAGGTGAATTCACCCCTGGCGGCCCCGGATGCCAATGGAGCCGGTGTGTTTCGCCGGATGTGCCTTCATTTGGCACGCGGACAGGGGCGGGGATTCCCACGGGGCGGGGACCACGCGCGGCGGGCATCGGTAGCCTGCACTCGCGACAGTCGCGCCGCACTCCCGCACGTCGTGTGGGTCGTGGTCGTGTAGGTCGCGCATGTGCCAAATGAAGGTGAATTTTCCCGTGGCTGCCCCGGATGCCAATGGAGCCGGTGTGTTTCGCCGGATGTGCCTTCATTTGGCACGCGGACAGGGATGCCGATTGGCACGCGGACGGGCACGGGCACGGGCACGGGCACGGGGACGCGGGCGGGGACGGGGACGCGGGCGGGGACGGGCACAGGCACGGCGGCCACCGGTAGCAGCACGAAGGGGACCCGCCCTCAGGCGGATCCCCTTCGTGTGATCTAGCAGCCGGCGATCAGCTGCTACCGGATTTTCGCGCCCTTGCCCTTCGGCGACTTCACGAGCTTCGCGTCCGAGGTCGCGGAGCCGTCGGAGTAGCCCTCGGCGGTCGCCGTCGCGGTGACGGTGAGCGAGGTGCCCACGTCGGCGGTGGTGAGCGTGTAGCGCTGGTCCGTTGCTCCGTCGATCGCGACACCGTCACGGTTCCACTGGTACGACACCGCAGCATCCGCGTTGTCGAACTCCACGGCAACGGCCTTGACGGTGAACCCTGCCGTGACGTTTCCGCCGATCTTCGGGGCCTTCACCACGGTGATCGGCTCGAGCACGACCGGCGCGTCGGCGAAGACGAACGGCACCGACAGCGTGGTTCCCGTTTGGGGCACCGACACCGTGAGCACCTGCGGGCCATAGACGCCCTCGGGAACCGTCATCACGATGGATGCGCGGCCGACCTCATCGGTCGTGTCGACGATCGTCGGGTCGATTGCCGAGGTGCCGAGAACCGTGTCGCCGAGCGAGATCGTCGCCGTTCCCGTGTTGGCCTCGCCGGCGCTGAAGAGAAGTGACGACAGGTCGGCGGTGACGTTGTCACCGACGCTGTAGCCGTCGGCGTCTGCCGGTGAGAACTTCACTCCGACGGCGCGCTGTTCGAGCGGCGGGGAGTTGAGCGGGAAGGCCACGAAGTAGTCGACCATGCTCTGCAGGTCGATCTTGCCGGTGTCAGCGCGGTTCGTGCCCGACGCGAGGGTGAAGAAGTTGTCTCCACCACCGGCGAGGAACGAGTTCACAGTGACCCGGTACGACCCGCCAGGCTGCACAAGGGCACCGTTCACGTACATGGCGGTGATGTGGGAGCCCGCGGCGGCTGTGGGGTCATAGGTGTAGGTGAGCGACTCCGACAGGCCGAGCTTGAGGAATGGCCGGCTTGCACCGGCGGGCTGCCACTGCTCTTCGAGAACGGCCTTGAGCTGTTCGCTCGTGAGGTCCATCGCGACGAGTGTGTTGGCGAACGGCTGCACGTCGGCCGCCTCCGAGAACGTGACGAGTCCGGCCGCGTCACCAGGGGTGGTGGCTTTGGCTGCGTACTGGAGGTTGGCGCGAAGGCCGCCGGGGTTCATCAGCGCGATTTCCGCGGAGGCGCTCTGCGTTGCCCACAGCTGAACGTCGGCGACGAAGTTGCCGATAGTGGACTCGCCACCGCGGTTCTCGGTACCTGCGCTCTGGCGGGCACGGTTGAAGTCGGCGGTGATGTCGCCGACCTTCACCGATCCGCGCACCTTCGCGACAGCGACGGCATCCGCGACAATCGCAGCGACCTCGGGGTCGGGCAGGAAGGCGCCGGCGAGCGGCTTCACCTCGGAGGTGATGCTGAGCAGCTCCTTCGAGGTGGGGTCGACCTGCAGGTTCATGGCGCCGTACTGCTCGCCGTACTGCCCGGCGGAGATGACCGGGCGGATGCGGTCGGTGCCGGCGATCGGAATCTGGTGGTTGTAGGGCAGGTGGGTGTGCGCCGACACGATCGCGTCGATGTTGGCGTTCACGCCGGTGACGAGACGGCCGAAGACCGAATCGTCGGTGGCCGCGGAGATGTTGGTGGTGGCGGCGCCCTCGTGAACGAGCATGATGAGCACGTCGGCTTCGTCGTTGCCCTCGTTTCCGTCGCTGAGCTTGTCGGCGACGCGGTTGACTGCGGGGACGACCGGTCCGACGTCGAGGGTGGCGATGCCGGCGGGGTTGACGAGCGAGGGGAGGTCCTCGGTAATCGCCCCGATGAAGCCGATGCGCACGCCGTCGAATTCACGCAGCCAGTACTCGTCGTAGGCGGGCGTCGTGGTGCCCGTTTCGTAGAGGTTCGCGCTGAGGTAGTCCCACGCGGCGGCAGGGATGACCCGGTTGTCGAGGTCGTCGCGTCCGCGGTCGAACTCGTGGTTGCCGAGCGCGGACGTGTCGAGGCCGATCTCGTTGAGAGCATCGATCGTCGGCTTGTCGTCCTGGATGAACGATGTGAAGGTCGAAGCTCCGATGAGGTCGCCGGCTCCGACAAGCAGGGTGTTGGGGTTCTTCGCTTCGAAGGAGTTCACGAGCCCGCCGAGGACGGCTGCCCCCGCCACTGCGAAGTTCGATTCGAGGCGACCGTGGAAGTCGTTCGTGGTGAGCACATCGATGCTTACCGGGGCGGGATCCACGGCCACCGCGGGCGGTGCCGCGAAGGCGGAGACGCCGACCGCGAGGACGACCGCGGAGGCGACAACCCCCCGGCGAGATCGTGACCGCGTCGGCGACGCGGTCGGGTTGGCCGAGGGCAGGCTGTCGCGCATAAGCAAGGACTCCTTGTGGGGGGATAACCGTCGTTGAATCACCCCCTGATAGGGGCCTTGTTCGACACTAACCTCAGGGTGAGGCGTTTGGCCACGACCGGGAAGAATCGTCATCAGGCGTTAACCAGTAGCGTGTCTGTGTCCCCCTCGATTGGCTGCCCTTGTTTTCAGTGATTCTCGGCCTGACCGGTGCCTTCGTCTATGGCGCCGCCGACTTCTTCGGAGGAATAGCCGCCAGGCGCATCAGCGCTCTCAAGGTCACGGCGATCGGCGCCGCGAGCGGACTCGTCCTACTGCTGCTGCTGCTCCCCCTCACCGGCGGAACCTGGTCGGTTCAGGCCGTCACGCTCGGCGCCCTGACCGGCATTTCGGGGGCGCTGGCCATCTCGCTGCTCTACGCCTGCCTCGCGATCGGGCCGATGAGCATCCTCTCTCCCCTCACCGCGGTGATCTCGGCAATGGTGCCGCTGACCGCGGGGGTGCTGCGCGGCGACCGCCTCCCACCGCTCGGCTACCTCGCGCTCGCCCTTGCCCTGCTCGCGGTCGTTCTTGTCGGGTTCGTGCCCGACCGTAAGGCCGTGCGGCCGTCGGCCAAGGCGCTCGCGATGGCGGTGGGCGCCGGCGCGCTGATCGGCGTCTTCCTCATCGTGATCGACCTCACGCCGAGTGACTCCGGCGTCGTGCCGCTCATCGCCAATCGCACCGTGAACGCAACGGTGATGTTCTCGACGATCGGCGTGCTCGCCCTCCTTGCGTCGCGGCGGAGGAGGCGGGCGGATGCTGCGGCGAGCGCGCGGGCGGATGCTGCAGGCCCGGGCCCCGCATCCGCCAGCACCCCCGGACGCCTCGCCCGCTGGTCCCCCGGGCTCCGGCTCGCGATCGTAGGCGGCACCCTCGACGCGACGGCGAACGTGCTGATCCTGCTGGGCCTGCGCGCGGGCGACCTCAGCATTATGGCCGTTCTCACGGCGATGTATCCGGCGGGCACGATCATCCTCGCCGCGGTCCTGCTCAAGGAGCGCATCACCCCAACGCAGGGCATCGGGCTCGTGCTCGCCCTCGCCGCCGCCGGGATGCTCGCGCTGATCTAACCGCCCGCCTCGGTCATGACGCCATCGACCAGGTCGAAGCGGTCCCCGGTGCTGGGGCACAGCCATCTGTCGCCCTCGGGCTGCAGCGGCACGCCGGCCCTCCCCACCCAGCCGACTTGGCGGGCGGGCACCCCGACGACGAGCGCGAAGTCGGGCACGTCCTTGGTCACGACGGCGCCGGCCGCGACCGTGGCCCACTTTCCGATGCTGACGGGGGCGACGCACACGGCGCGCGCACCGACCGCGGCACCTTCGCCGATCGTGACGCCGACGGCCTCCCAGTCGTGGGCGTTCTTGAGCGTGCCGTCGGGGTTGATCGCCCGCGGGTAGGTGTCGTTCGTCAGCACGACCGCCGGTCCGATGAACACCCCTCTGCCGAGCACGGCCGGCTCGTAGACGAGGGCATAGTTCTGCACCTTGCAGTTATCGCCGAGCACAACGCCGGGGCCGATGTAGGCGCCCCGGCCGATCACGCAGGTTGCGCCGAGCACGGCATCCTCCCGCACCTGGGCGAGCTGCCAGATTGAGCAGCCCGCGCCGATCGCGGCTGTCGGTGCGACGTCGGCGGTGGGTGCGATGCGTGTCTCGGCAGTGGTGGTCACTGGGGCTCCTTGTCGGTGTGAACCGGGCGTGTGGCGCTCACCCTACTCCGCCGCGTTCGGCGATCAATCGCCGGCGACGGTCGCGCAGTCGAGCGGTTTGGTCACGATCACGGTGGGGTTCACGAGCGGGGTCACCTGCGCTTCGAGCGCCTTCTGCCCGGGCTCTGCCGAGACGAAGTCATAAGTGAGGGTCACGGTCTCCCCGGGCCCGACGAGCACCACGAGCTTCGCGGCCGGGTAGTCGGTGTCGTGCAGGTCGGCGATCGTGGTGGGGGTGCCGTTGATGGTCGCCCCGGTGATGCTCGCTCCGGGTGGCGCGTAGAGCACCACCCACAGTCGCTGAAAGGCGCGGGGAACGCCCTCACGCTCCCAGGTGCCCACGATGGAGGGCGAGAGGGTCGCGGCATCCGCGGGGTTGACGGTATTGGTCAGCTCGACCGTCACCCGGTTGCTCTGCCGGCTGTCGTCGCGGCAGCTCGCCGTGCCGAGCGCCACGCTCTGCTGCAGGTAGTAGTTGAGTTTCGAGCCCACGTTGTCGTGAAAGTAGAGGCCAACGCGGTCGGTCTCGGCATTGCTGACCGGCAGCTCACCGGTGAGGCCGTTCGCTTCGAGTTGCGCCTGCTCCTCCGGGTTAGTGCTCCAGAACAGCAGCCGCCGCTCCTCCCAGCCCTGCAGCAGGGCAGAGACGAGCACGGCCGGGTCGACCTGCCCGCTCGTCAACTGGTCGAACGTCGCCTCGACGGCCTCGGCATAGATGGCGTCCTGAGAAATGTTGTCGAGGTTGGTGTCGCCGGAGTTGAACCACCGATACACACTGTTGAGCAGCACCGTGACGGTGCTCTCTGCCGTGAGCACGTCGCCGTTGGAGAGGGGAATCGGGTCGGTCGCCCGCATGACGTAGCCGAGGGCGACCGGGTCGGCGGACAGCACCCCGTCGATCTCCATCCCGAACGAGCGTCTCCAGTTCTCCCGGGTGATGGCCGCCGCTGTGCCGAAGCTCGGCCGGGTGGTGGCGTTCGCGATGAAGGTGCCGAGATAGCCCGGGTAGATCTCGTCCACACCGTCGGGCAGCGGAACGATGGACTCCGGGTAGGTGGGGAATCCGGCCCGCGACGTGGGCACTGCCGGGAGCAGGTCGATCGCGCCGTTGTCGACGGTGATGATGGCGAATGACAGGGCTGTGCCACCCAAGGCGCGCGATTCGGCGGGGTTCTGAAACATGAGCGCGTAGGTGCGCGGGGCCTCGGAGCCGAGGGCGGGCGGCAGCATTGGAACGATCGCATTGAGCGTCTCGAGCGTCGGCGCGAGCTCGGCGAGCAGCGCGGCGAGCTTGTCCCGCGCTTCGGCGATCGGTGCGATCGTGCCCTCGGTGTCGATGGCGTCGACCGCCTCCACGGCGCGCCCCACTGCGACGGTCGCCTCCTCGACCGCGGGAACGGCCGCGATGAGCGGCTCGAGGTCGACGACCTGTTCGACGGGGGTGAAGGATGCCGGGTCGATGCTGCCGGCGACGCCGACGAGTGGGGCTGCGACCTCCGTCATCACCTGGTCGGTGACGGCCGCGAGTTCGCGGACGGCGGTGAGGTTCTTGCCGAGCACCGGAAACGCCTCGGCGACCCGCCACAGCACCCCGTCGGTGAGGCCGGCGGCGCGGTTGGTGTGGCCCATGACGCGCTCGAGGGTGGCGTCGGCCGCCCCGAGGTCGAGTGCGGTCGCTTCACTCTGCAGTTGCGGCAGCAGCGCCTGCGCCGCCTCGAGCTCGGTCTTGGCCTCGAGGGCGCGGGTGCCGACATAGGCGGCGGATGCTGCGGCGGCCACGATCAGCACGACGACAACGATCGCCCAGAACCACCAGCGGCGGAAGATGCCTCGGCGCGGCGTGTCCGTGCCGGGCGCGGGCT
>Ga0105048_10002058_pt1 | contig 32531 bp, 32 predicted proteins | sample MAT05_FD_78382 | JGI IMG/M metagenome (GOLD analysis project Ga0105048, IMG submission 78382) | Freshwater microbial communities from Lake Fryxell liftoff mats and glacier meltwater in Antarctica - MAT-05 | ecosystem: Environmental > Aquatic > Freshwater > Ice > Liftoff microbial mat | place... | reverse complement strand
TCGCCATAACGGTTGGGCTGTGCGGGCGGAGCGAACCGAGCACGCTCTGCACGGCGTACTGGTGCTCGTCGAGGTCCTTTGCCGAGGTCGCGAGGGCGGTCGCGGCATCCTGGTCCGACGCGGCATCCGTTCCTCGCGCGGCGCTGCCGGCGAGCACGCGGGCTGTCACCGAGCCACCGGTGACGCCGACCAGAGTCTCGGGGCTCGACCCGATGAATCCATCGATCGCGAAGGTCCAGCAGTCCGGGTAGCCCAGCGCGAGGGTGCCGATGGCCGATCGCAGGTCGGCTCCGGCTGGAAGCCGCCCGGTGAGCTCGCGGGCGAGCACGACCTTGCTGAGTTCGTGATTTCGGATGCTCGTCACCGCGGTGCCGACGGCGTCGAGGTAGGCGGCAGCCGACAATGCGCCGGAGGCGAGGTGCACGCGCGCGTCCGCGCCGAGCGGGCGTGAGGGCGGCACCACCAGAGGAGCCAGGTCGCCCTCGGCGATGCGGGTGATCCAGCTCTGCCCGCCGGTGCGCCCGATGATCGTGGCAGGCACGACGAGCACGCTCGTGAGTGCAGAGTGCTCGGAGAAGGCGAATGTGCCGAGCGCAATCAGGCCGGTGCCCGGCAGTGCGACCGGGTCGACGATGCTCGCGGCGGCGACCACCCGCTGCCACGCCGCAGCGGCATCTGCGATGCGGTTCGGCCCGGTGAACTCGAGTCGCAGCGCCGTGCCGACGCCCGCCATGCCGAAGCCGCGACGCATCCACAGGAGTGGTTCGCTTTCGTCGAGCAGCGCGAGGAGCGATCCGAACTCCCGACAGGCGGTCGTTTCCACCCTGAGCGCGGGGATCGGATGCTCCGGTGTGGTCACGATTGGAGCTTACCTTCGAGGCCTGAGCGCCCGCCCGCATGCGGCCGGGCCGCCTTCTCCGCAGCCCGGTCGCCTCACCGCGAAACACGCAGGCGCGGGCACCTAGACTTGATATGTGGCCAAAGCAGATTTGAGCAAGCAAGCGAGCGATGTCGCGACGATGTTTGATCAGGTCGCGAAGGGTTACGACCGAACCAACTCGGTGCTCTCTGTGGGCAATGACGCACTCTGGAGGATCGCCACGGTGCGGGCGGTGGCGCCCATGCCGGGGGAGCGCATCCTCGATCTCGCGGCGGGAACGGGCACGAGCTCTGTCGCGCTCGCCAAGAGTGGCGCGACGGTCACCGCTGTCGACTTCTCCGCGGGCATGATCGAAGTCGGGCGCGCCAGGCACCCCGAGATCGAATTCGTCCGGGCCGACGTCACCGCACTGCCGTTTAAGGACGGCGAGTTCGACGCCGTGACGATCTCATTCGGCCTGCGTAATGTGCAGGATCCGAAGAAGGCGCTCGCCGAGATGCACCGCGTGCTCAAGCCCGGCGGTCGGCTCCTCATCTGCGAGTTCAGCAAGCCGCCCCGCGCGATCTTCCGGGCGGGCTACAACGCCTACCTCAAGTACCTCATGCCGATTGTGGTGAGGGTTGCGAGCTCAAACTCCGAAGCGTACGACTACCTCGCCGACTCAATCCGGGAGTGGCCCGACCAAGCAACCCTGAGTCAGTGGGTTCGCGGTGCCGGCTTCTCGAGGGTCGCCCACCGCAACCTCACCGTCGGCGTCGTCGCGTTGCACCGCGGTCGCAAAAGTACGACCGCGCCCCGCCTGCGCCGCTCCCGCGCGGCCGCCGCGACCCCGCCCACCGAGCAGGGCGCTCCGAAGCTATAAGGCTTCGTCCGTAGAGAACACAAAGGTTGAGACAGTGAATGTGAGCCGCCCGGCCGTGCGCAAGGCCAGCAGTCTGAGCTCCGCGCTCGGCCTCGGCGAGAAGCTCTTCGCGTCGGCGAGGGACCGCAGGTTCGCGTCCGCCGTCGAGGAGGGGCTCGATGCCGTCGAGGCCGGCCTGCTCGAGGAGATGTCCTTCGCCGACAGCCTCGCCGACACCACGAGCCGCTACCTTCTCGACGCGGGAGGCAAGCGCATCCGCCCCACCCTCGCGCTGCTCACCGCGCAGCTCGGCAACGGGAACGTCGAGGCCGTGATCGCTGCCGCAGAAGCCATCGAAATGACCCACCTCGCGTCGCTTTATCACGACGATGTCATGGACGAGGCCCAAATGCGCCGCGGCGTTCCGAGCGCCCAAGCGGTGTGGGGCAACTCGGTCGCGATCCTCACCGGTGACCTGCTCTTCGCTCGGGCGAGCAAGCTTGTCGCAGGCCTCGGTGAATCAGCCATTCGGCTGCAGGCCGAGACCTTTGAGCGTCTCTGCCTCGGCCAGCTGCACGAGACGATAGGCCCGCGGGACGACGAGGACCCCATCGACCACTACCTCAGCGTGCTCGCCGATAAGACGGGGTCGCTCATCGCCGCAGCCGCCCAGCTCGGCGTGGTGCTCTCCGAGGCCCCGACGGAGTACCGGGTACCCGTCACCGAATTCGGCGAGAAGGTCGGTGTCGCGTTCCAGCTCGTCGACGACGTGATCGACCTCGCCCCTCCGCTCGACGAGACCGGGAAAACGCCCGGAACTGACCTTCGCTCGGGCGTCGCCACGCTGCCGCTGCTGTACCTGCGCCGGCTCGCCAAGACCGACGTGGATGCCGCGGAGCTGCTCACTCGAATTGAACGCGACGTCAACACGGCGCACTACGGCGCAGCCGACGAGGACGAGTTCACGGCGGCGATCGCGGAACTGCGCCAGCACGATGTCACCCGGCAGACCATTGCCGAAGCCCACCGCTGGGCGAGGGAGGCCGTCGAGGCTCTCACGCCACTCCCCGAGGGGCCGGTGAAGAAGGCACTTACCCGCTTCGCGGACTCCATCGTCGAGCGCAGCAGTTAGAAAGGACCCCATGAGCAAGCTCAGACTCGCCATCGTCGGAGCAGGCCCGGCCGGAATCTACGCCGCCGACATCCTGCTGAAGGCCGAGCGCAAGTTCGAGGTCTCGATCGACCTGTTCGAGCAGCTGCCAGCGCCCTACGGCCTCGTCCGTTACGGTGTCGCGCCAGACCACCCGCGGATCAAGGGCATCGTCAATGCACTGCGGGAGGTGCTCGACACGGGCCGCATCCGCCTCTTCGGCAACGTTCTCTACGGTCGCGACATCACCCTCGCCGACTTGAAGAAGCACTACAACGCCGTGATCTTCGCCACCGGCGCCGTGCGTGACGCCACACTGCCGATTCCCGGCACCGACCTCGACGGATGCTACGGAGCCGCCGAGTTCGTCAGCTGGTACGACGGGCACCCCGACTTCCCGCGCGAGTGGCCGCTCGAGCACCGGGAGGTCGCGGTGATCGGCAACGGCAACGTCGCACTCGATGTCGCTCGCACCCTCGCCAAGCCCGCGGACGACCTGCTGCCAACAGAGATTCCGGCCAACGTCTACGAGGGTCTCACGCGTTCGCAGGTCACCGACGTGCACGTCTTCGGGCGCCGCGGGCCAGCACAGGTCAAGTTCACCCCGCTCGAACTGCGCGAGCTCGGCGAGATGCGCGACGTCGACGTGATCGTGCATGACGAGGACTTCGAGCTGGATGCGGCGTCCATCGCGGCGATCGAGACGAACAAGCAGATCTTCGTGCTCAATAAGGTGCTCAACTCCTGGCGCACCCGAGAGCCCACGGGCGCCTCCCGCCGCCTCCACCTGCACTTCTGGGCGAAGCCACTCGAGATCGTCGGCACCGGCACTGTCGAGGCGTTCCGGTTCGAGCGCACCAGGCCCGACGGCGAGGGCGGCGTTGTCGGCACGGGTGAGGTCCGTGAGATCCCCGTGCAGGCCGTCTACCGGGCGATCGGGTACTTCGGTTCCCCGCTCCCGGAGATCCCGTTCGACACCAGGCACGGCGTGGTCCCCAACCGCGAGGGTCAGGTCATCGACGACAACGACGAGCAGGTCCACGGCGTCTACGCCACCGGGTGGATCAAGCGCGGACCGGTCGGCCTCATTGGGCATACCAAGAGCGACGCCATGGAGACCATCCGAAACGTCATCAACGACCAGGCGAACTGGTGGTCGCCGGCCTCGCCCGACGAGGCAGCTGTCACCGATCTGCTCCGCAGTCGCGGCGTCGAGTACACCGATCTGAACGGCTGGCGGCACCTCGACGAGCACGAACTCGCGCTAGGCGAAGCCGAGGGGCGAGTGCGGGTCAAGGTCGTCCCACGCGCCGAGATGGTGCGGGTATCGAACGCGCCGCTCGCCTCCGCCACCGCGGCCCCGAGGGCGGACGGCTAGACCGGCGCCACCGGTCCTGCTGGGGCGGTTCGGGTCGCAGTGCCCGAGCCCCGCCTCCGCCACGAGATGTCAGCGTCGGGGTTGTCCCAGACCTTGATGATCGACCACGCCACGGCGGTGAGGGGCACAGCGAGCACGGCACCGGCCAGCCCAGCGAGGATGGTGCCTGCCGTCAGAGCCACCAGAATGACGAGCGGATGCAGCTTGAGGCTCTGGCCCATCACGAGCGGCTGCAGCAGGTCCCCCTCCAATTGGTTCACCACCACCACGATGATCACCACGATGAGTGCGACGAGGGGCCCGTTCGCGACAAGCGCGACGAGCGCGGCGACGGCGCCGGCGAGGGTGGCCCCGACGATGGGGACGAACGCTGTGAGGAAGATGATCACCGCGAGCGGGAGGGCGAGCGGCACCTGCAGGATCACCAGCCCCAACCCGATGGCGACGGCGTCGACCAGGGCGATGATCGCGGTTCCGCGCACGTACCCGCCCAGCACGCGCAGCGCGGTCTGGCCCGCCCGCACGCCCCGTGCCCGCCGTTCGCCCGCGAACGGGGTGAGCAGGAAGTTCCAGATTGTCGCCCCATCTTTGAGGAAGAAGAACAGGATGACGACGACAAGGACCGCCCCCGTCACGAACTCGGTCGCGGCTGAGACTCCGGCGAGGGCGCCGGAGCCGAATTGCGTGCTCGTCACGAACTCGATGATCGCGCCCCGCACGTCGGCTACCTGCTCGTCCGAGATCTGGATCGGCCCCTCGGTGAGGTATGCCTGAAGTTCGTCGAGTCCCTGTGCAGCCGAGGCGGCGAGCTCGTCCCACTGGTCGCGCACCGCGAGGGTGACCAGAGTGACGATGGCCGCGAGCACGATCAGCACGCCGAGGAAGGTGAGCCATGTCGCGATGATCGCCGGGATCCCGCGCCGGCGCATCCAGTTCACGACGGGCCCGATGGCCACCGCGAGCAGCAGCGCCACCAGCAGCGCGATGACCACGAGCTTCACCTGGGAGAGTGCCCAGATGACCACCGCGGCGAGGGCCAGCGAGACAAGCACCTGCGCGCTGCGGATCGCGAGCCGCCCCAGCCGGTCGCCGAACATCGCGCTCGGCGGCGCGGCGGAATCGTCTTCTCTGGTCATTCCTCAGGGTAGGCAGTGCTGCCGCGCGCGCTGCCAGGCCTTGACGGCCGCCTGCTACCGCACGGAGGCTACTGGACGACCGAGCTGAGCCGGGCGAGGTTGTCGAGCACCTTGGAGCGGAAGGGCCGCTCGAGCCACTCCTCGAGGTTGAGCTCGCGGCTGACCTCCCGATAGCCGTCCTCGATCTCGCGCAACGCGGTGATGAACGCCGCGCCGCGGACCATGACCGAGATCTCGAGGTTGAGGCTGAAGGAACGCATGTCCATGTTGCTCGAGCCGATCACCGCGACATCATCGTCGATGGTGAAGTGCTTCGCGTGCAGCACCGTCGGCGCGGGGTAGAGCCAGATGCGCACTCCCGCCCGCAGGAGCACCTCGTAGTAGCTGCGCTGGGCGTGGTAGACGACCGGCTGATCGGCGACCTCCGACACGAACAGCTGCACGTCGAGCCCGCGCTGCGCGGCCGTCGTGATGGCGTAGAGCATCGAGTCATCCGGCACGAAGTAGGGACTCGTGACGACGATGCGCTCCTGTGCGTTGTACAGCAGCGCGTTGAACAGGCGCAGGTTGTTCTCGCCGTCAAACCCGGGGCCGCTCGGAACCACCTGCGCATCGAGCCCCTGGCGCACCTCCGCATCGGCCACCGGCTGTGTTTCGCGCAGCAGCAGCTCGTCGGTCTCGCTGTACCAGTCGGTGACGAACAGCGCGTTGATGCCAGCGACGATGGGCCCGTCGAAGCGCACCATCACATCCTTCCACTGAAGCCCGCGCTTGATGTTGCCCGGCTTGTTGTAGCTGCGGTCGATCATGTTCTGCGATCCCGTGAAGGCGCGGATGCCGTCGATGACAAGGAGCTTGCGATGGTTGCGCAGGTCGGGCCTCTGGTAACGCCCGCGCCACGGCTGCACCGGGAGCATGAGCTGCCACTCGACGCCGATCCGTTTCAGGGCGCGGATGGTACGCCCGTATCCGGGGGCGCGCAGCGAGGCGATGTGGTCGAGCAGCACCCGCACCGTGACGCCCCGCGCCACGGCGGCCTCGATCGCGTCGAAGAACGGCTTCGTCGTCGTGTCGAGGGAGATGATGTAGAACTCGGCGTGCACGAACCTCGTCGCCTCGTTCACCGCCTGAGTCATGGCCTCGAGTGACGCGTCGTAGTCGGGGTACATCTTGGCGCTGTTCCCGCCGACGAGGGGCATCGCTCCGAGCTTGCGGTTGAGCTCGACGACCGGCTCGAGCCAGTCGGGCCAGGACGGGTCAATCGAGACGTCTTCCATTCCACCGGTCGTCTCGATGATGTACTTGTTGATCTCGAGCTGCTTCTCCCGACGATGCTTCGGCAGCTTGGTGCTTCCGAGCAGCAGGAAGAGCAGGAATCCCAGGTAGGGGATCAGGAAGATCGCCAAAAGCCAGGCCGCGGCGGTTTGCGGGCGACGGTTGATGGGCACCACGATGAGGGCGACGACGCGGACCGTCACATCGACGATGATCGCGAATGCTGCGACGAGCGGCGCGATCCAGGCGGAGTCCATTTTCGAAGTGTATCGACGTGCGAACGGTACTCAGTGCCGCCGGGCGGGGTCGAGGGTCAGCGGAAGTTCACGAACTGAAGGGCGACGTCGAGATCCTTGCCTTTGAGCAACGCCATCGTGACCTGCAGGTCGTCGCGGCTCTTCGACGAGACGCGCAGCTCATCGCCCTGGATCTGGCTCTTGACCGTCTTCGGCCCCTCGTCACGGATGATCTTGGCGATCTTCTTCGCGTCATCGGACCCGATGCCGTTCTTGAGACTGACCTCGATGCGGTACTCCTTGCCGGAGGCGTAGGGTTCGCCGGCGTCGAGGCTCCGCAGTGTGATGCCGCGTTTGATCATCTTCGCCTCGAGAACCTCCAGCACCGCCTTCACCCGCTCCTCGGCGCTCGCCTTGAGCAGGAGATTCTCTCCGCTCCATTCCACAGATGCCCCGATGTTCTTGAAGTCGTAGCGCTGCGCGATCTCCTTCTGGGCCTGGTTGACGGCGTTCTCCGCCTCCATGTGGTCGACCTTGCTGACGATGTCGAAAGTGGAATCTGCCATACGATCAGCTTAACCTCCGATCGGCAGCCTCTCGCCGAATCTGCTCCCCCCGCCGCGGTCAGCGGACGGTTGGGCCGGGCGCCGCGGTGCTCGACCGCACGATGAGCTCGAACGTCAATGGGGTGTTGACGGAGGGCGCCTCGGCGCGGGTGGGGTGCAACTGGTCCATGAGGATCTCGACGGCCCGGCGCCCCTGGAGCGCGGGGAACTGGGCGACGGTGCTGAGTCCGAAAAACCCGCTCAACTCGTAGTCATCGATGCCGATGACGGAGACGTCGTGCGGCACCCGCAACCCCAGGTCGCGTGCGGCGAGGATCGCGCCGATCGCCATCTCGTCCGAGGCGGCGAATATCGCTGTCGGGCGCTTGTGCGGACTGCCCAGCAACTGTTTGGCCGTCGCATATCCGTCTTGGAGAGTGAAGTCGGCGTACCTGATGAGATCGGGATCGACCGGAATCCCGGCGGCCTCGAGTGCTGCCTGATAGCCCTCCCTGCGGTTCGTCGGCAGGTGGAAGGCGGCGCCCGGGTCCTCGTTCCCGCCGAGATGGGCGATTTCGCGGTGCCCGAGGGCGATGAGGTGCCCGGTCGCCAGGCGCGCCACTTCGACGTCGTCGATGCTCAGAGTACGCACGCCCTCCAGCGGCCCGCCCACCCCGACCATCGGCTTCTTGACCTCGAGCAGTCTCGCCACCTCGTGCGTCGTCAGCTCGAGTGAGATCGCGATGACGGCGTCGACCCTCTTGCGCAGCAGGAAGTCCTCGAACACACTCCGGCGCTCCTCACCCCCACCCCCGAGGTTGTAGAGCGTGAGGTCGTACCCGTAGCCCATCAGCGCACTCTCGGCCCCCTCGACGACAGAGGAGAAGAACCACCTGTTCAGGAAGGGGATGACGACGCCGACATTCCTCGTGCGTCCTGTCGCCAGGCCCGACGCGTTCGAACTCACGACATAGCCGATCTCCTTCGCCGCAGCGACGACCCGCTCCCGTGTCGCGGCAGAGACCTGGCCGCGCCCGCTGAGAGCCCGGCTCACGGTCGCCGTGGACACCCCCGCGCGCACGGCAACCTCATCAATGCCGGGCATTGCCATCTCCTCCGTCGGTGAGCTGATACTAGCGGCGTTCTGAGGAGGCGCTCCGGCGTTGTATCCTTGATCCGCGCCTTCGGTTGGTGATTACATTTGGTCGGGTGCGCACCTGGCAAGTTACCCAAGTGGCCAAAGGGATCTGACTGTAAATCAGCCGTCTTAGACTTCGTGAGTTCGAATCTCGCACTTGCCACAGAACAGATTGACGAGAGATAGGTCCGGCCCCGCGCCGGGCCTATTTTCGTAAGGTTTCCCAGGAGGAGAATTGTGGCCGTCGAAGAGCTCCTGAATCTCGCCCGAGACACCGCTATCCGCGCCGGTGTGCTCGCTGCCCAGCGACGATCCGAAGGCGTCGAGGTCGCCGCCAGCAAGTCGTCGCCGGAGGACGTGGTCACGCACGCCGACCGCGAGACCGAGGCCCTCATTCGCGGTCTTCTCGCCGAGGCACGACCCCAAGACGGTTTCGTCGGCGAGGAGAGCGGCGCGGATGGCGGAACGAGCGGCCTGACCTGGATTGTCGATCCGATCGACGGCACGGTGAACTACCTGTACGGCGTGCCTCACTACGCCGTCAGCATCGCCGTCGTCGAAGGCGACCCCGATCCGGCCACCTGGCGCGCGCTCGCCGGATCCGTCGTGAATCCTGCGATCAACGAGGTCTACACCGCCAGTGCGGGCGGCGGCGCGCACCTGGGCGCCCGTCGGCTGCGCGTAGCCGAGGCAGAGCTCCCGCTCGCCCTTGTCGGAACGGGATTCGCTTATGCCGCTGAAACCCGCCGGGAGCAGGCCGAGGTGCTGGTGCAACTCATCTCGAAGGTGCGCGACATTCGCCGTGCCGGCACGGCGTCGCTCGACCTCTGTGCGGTGGCCACCGGCCGCGTCAACGCCTATTACGAGCGGGGCCTGGCGCCGTGGGATCACGCCGCTGGTGCCCTGATCGCCGAAGAGGCGGGCGCGACAGTATGTGGTCTGCGCGGCGCGCCGGCCGGACGGGATTTTCTCCTCGCAGCCCCGCCCCGCCTGGCCGCAACACTCGAAACGCTGCTCACAGGGCTTCACCCGAGTCGGAACAATTTGGGCGTTTAGGCCCTTTTCCGCTAGTCTTTATCCGTTCGTTATCTTTCGGTGATAATTCCCCGGAGGAATCACCTAAATATCCGGACCAGCCCGCCCCGCTGAGCTGGTCCTATTTCTTGAGGAGCTCGGGTTTGTCGATTTGTGGATGCTTGATCGAGACGTTGTCGACGACACCACCTATGGCATTCGAGGTTCGATAGTTAGTGCGAAGCTTCGACTCCCTTCTCGGTAAGCAGGCCCCGGCCGAGACGCCCAACACCACGGCCCAGGCCAGCCCCGACACCGACGCGGTGCGCAGCCTCGCTGCTCAGTTCACAACTGCGACGTCGCCTGCTGATTCCGCGGCTGCCGTGCCTGCCGCCGCCGAGGCCCCCGCGCTCACTCGCCGTGAATTGCGCGAGCGTGACGCGAAGGCCGCTCGCCCCAAACTTTTCGCTGCCACGGCCCCGCCGAGTGGGAGCCGGAAGCGCTCCAAATCATCCGGGGCACGGGCCACCCGCTCCGCGAGGCGCAACGCGCCCACGTCGAGGATCGCGTCCGCGCCGACCCGAGCCTCGGTTTCCCTCGCCGCGAAGACATCGCACCTCAAGCGCCGGATCCTCTCCAACCTCGCCACCGTCGGCGCAATGGCCGGCGTGGGGCTCATTCTCATCTCGACGACCGTTCCTGCCAACGCCTTCGCGCGCCCCGAGTCCTCGGTGAGCGCGACCGCGGTCACCGAGTCCTCGGCCAAGACGCAGGAGCTCAAGGTCGAGGCAGCTGCGGCGCCCGAGATCACCCGTGACGGATACACCGTCGTGTCGCTCGTCCGGCAGGTTCAGGCACGCGCTGGGAGCCGCAGCTACAACTTCACCAACAACCCGACGAGCGCCATCCAGTGGCCGTTCCCCGGCGGCTCGCCCATCACGAGCGGCTTCGGGCCGCGCCAGGTGGCCGGCTGTGGGTTCTGTTCGACCTATCACCAGGGCCTCGACTTCACGCCCGGATCGGGTGTGCCGATTCAGGCGATCGCCGGAGGGGTCGTGAGCACTGTTCAGGTCACTAACAGCGGCTTCGGCAATTACGTGGTCGTCGACCACATCGTCGGTGGACAGAAAGTTCAGACTTCCTACGCACACATGCAGTACGGCTCGATTCAGGTGGCCGTCGGGCAGACAATCGGCGTCGGCGCCATGATCGGTGCAGTCGGCAACACCGGGGCCTCCACCGGAGCCCACCTCCATCTCGAAGTGCACCTCGACGGTACCCCGGTTGACCCCTTCGCCTGGCTGCAGGCCAACGCGGGCTAAGCGCCCCAGCGCCCGAAGCACCCCACCAGGCTGACCTGCCCGTGGGCGTGTTCCGCATGTGGCTATTCGCCTGAGTTGCGCCAGCTAACCCGAAAAGCCCCGCCACCCCGCGCTACGCGCAGGACGACGGGGCCGGGGTTCGGTCTGGTCTAGAGGCGCATCCAGACCGTCTGGTCGGGGGCGAGGGCTGACCCCCGAAGCGTCTCGGAGCTGAGCAGTACTTGACCGACAGGGAGCTCGACCGGCGTATCGCTCGTGTTGGCGATCACCGTCACAGCGCCATTGCGGAAGGCGACGACGGTCTCGCCGTAGCCCGGCATCCATTCGACGCTGCCGAAGCCGAGGTCGTGCTCGTGACGCAGCGCAAGCGCGAGGCGATACAGCTCGAGCGTCGATCCGGGCACGCCGGCCTGCGCGTCCCGTGATACCGGCGCCCAGTCCGCCGGCTGCGGCAGCCAGCTCTTGCCCGAGGCGCTGAAGCCGTACGCGGCGCCATCCGCCTCCCACGGGATCGGCACGCGGCATCCGTCTCGTCCGTAACGCTCGCCATTCGTGCGGAACCAGGTGGGGTCCTCGCGTGCATCGTCCGGCAGGTCGATGACCTCGGGCAGGCCGAGTTCCTCGCCCTGGTACAGGTAGGCGCTCCCGGGCAGCGCGAGCATGAGGGCGGATGCCGCGCGTGCACGGCGCAGGCCGAGCTCGGGAATCGGCTGGCCGGGGGACTTGGGTCCGATGCCGTGGCCCTGCGGGTTGTCGGCTGTGAGCGCGAGGCGCGTCGCGTGCCGGACCACGTCGTGGTTGGAGAGCACCCAGGTGCTCGGTGCGCCGACGCCGGCGAACGCGTCGAGGGAACCGTCGACGACCCGGCGGATGGCGCCTCCCGCCCACGACGTCTCGAGGTAGGAGAAGTTGAAGGCCTGGTGCATCTCGTCCGGGCGGACCCAGCGGGCGAGCTTGGTCAGCGGCTCGACCCACGCCTCGGCGACCATGACCCGGTTGCCCTCGTACTCGTCGAGCACTTGGCGCCAGTCGCGGTAGATCTCGTGCACGCCGTCCTGCGCCCAGTAGGGCGGGGTCGGAGCATCGAGGTGGGTGCCGATCTCGGGCTCGAGCCCGACCGCGCCGCCGCCCATGCTCCCGGAATCGGCCGGAGCCGTGTAATCGGGGAGACCGGCCTCCTTGATCATGCCGTGCGCGACATCGACGCGGAAGCCGTCAACTCCGCGGTCGAGCCAGAAACGCAGGATGTCGCGGAATTGGTCGCGCACCCAGGGGTTCTCCCAGTCGAGGTCGGGCTGGGTGGAGTCGAACAGGTGCAGGTACCACTGGCCCGGCGTGCCGTCGGCGTTGGTGGTGCGGGTCCAGGCCGGGCCCCCGAAGACGGAGTGCCAGTTGTTCGGAGGCAGTTCGCCGCTCTCGCCGGTGCCGTCGCGGAACATGTATCGAGCGCGCTCGACGCTCCCTTCGGCGGCGGTCAGGGCCGCGCGGAACCAGGCGTGGTCGCTCGAGGTGTGGTTGGGGACGAGGTCGACGATGATCTTGAGGCCCAGCGCGTGCGCGGCGTCCTCAAGCGCGTCGAAGTCGTCAAGGGTGCCGAATAGCGGGTCGACGTCGCAGTAGTCGGCGACGTCGTAGCCGGCGTCCCGCTGGGGCGACACGAAGAACGGCGAGAGCCAGATGGCATCTACGCCGAGCTCGACGAGGGAGGGGAGCCTGCTGGTGATGCCGCGCAGGTCGCCGATGCCGTCGCCGGAGTCGTCGGCAAACGACCGGGGGTAGATCTGGTAGATGACGGCGTTGCGCCACCACTCACGGCCGGTGGCCACAAGTGCGGAGGTCGGGTCTTCGTCGCGCGCGGGCGCCACGATATCCACGGAGTTGTCGAAAGTCATCCCAAAACTCTATTGCATTTCGCGCAAGATGGAAGCGATTGCAGTACGGGTCCGCTGGGAGGAATACGCATTACCGCCCGCGGGATCTGTCGATGGGTTGTGCCAGATCGCACAATAGTGTTGGCGCACACACGGGCAACCGTGTTAGATGTAAGCGCTTGCAGTATCGCGAGCGACCCTTAAGAAAGGCAACACCAATGACGGTGAACAGAAAAAGCCTGCTGGCTGCTGGTGCAGTCGCACTCGTCGCTACCCTGGCGCTGGCCGGATGCTCCGCGAGCTCCGATGACACATCGGGCGACGACACCGCAGCGAGCGCCCTGACCGTGTGGGTCGATGCCGAGCGCATCGACGCACTCAAAGACGCCGCGGCGGCCTACGAGGACAAGACCGGTATCGACGTCAAGCTCGTCTCCAAGGACGTCGCCACGATCAAAGACGACTTCATCCAGCAGGTCCCGTCGGGCAAGGGCCCGGACATCACGATGGGCGCCCACGACTGGGTGGGGGAACTCGTCACGAACGGCGTCGTCGCACCCATCGAGCTGGGCGACACGGCAGCTGGCTATCTCGACGTGGCCATCAACGCCGCCACCTACGACGGAAAGACCTACCTGCTTCCCTACGCCGTCGAGAACCTCGCACTTCTGCGCAACGCCGACCTCGTGCCGGAGCCGGCAACGACCTTCGACGACATGATCGCCAAGGGCACGGCGGCCGGGGTCGACTACCCCTTCGTGGTCGAGCAGGGTGCCGACGGAAACCCGTACCACCTCTACCCCTACCAGACGTCGTTCGGCGCCCCGGTCTTCGGAACTGACGCAAGCGGCGGCTACGACGCGGAGGCGCTCGAGCTGGGCAACGCCGGCGGGGAGGCATTCGCGGCATGGCTCGGCAGCCAGGGAAAGAACGGCACCGGCGTCTTCAACACCGAAATCACCGGCGACATCGCGAAGGAGGCCTTCACCTCCGGCCAGGCCGCCTTCTGGCTTACCGGCCCATGGAACGTCTCCGCGGCGACGGATGCCGGCATCAACCTCGCGGTCGATGTCATCTCACCGCAGTCATCCGAGGCTGCCCAGCCGTTCGCGGGGGTCAAGGGCTTCTACGTGAGCGAGCAGAGCAAGAACAAGGTTGCCGCGAATGACTTCCTTGTGAACTTCCTCGGCACCGAAGAGGTGCAGACCGCGCTCTTCACGTCGGGCAACATCCTGCCCGCGCTCACCGCGTCGGCCGAGGCGGCGTCGGCCGACCCGATCATCGCCGGCTTCGCCGCTGTTGGCGCCGAGGCCGTGCCGATGCCCGCCATCCCGGCCATGGGCCAGGTCTGGCAGTTCTGGGGAATCGCCCAGGCCGCCATCATCAATGGCGCCGACCCGGTCACCACGTGGCAGAAGCTCACCACCGACGTGCAGGGCGCGATCGGCTAACAGCACCGCAGATAACTCCCCGGCCGGGTGCCGATTCGGCACCCGTCCGGGGTTTCTCGGGTGGAAGACCAGAGCAGAAAGCTGAGCAATTGCGCATCATCACCGACAACGGCGTCACAGAGATTTCGACCCGGCGCGAGAAACAGGCCGCGCGCATGGCAGAAGCGGCATCGGACGGCGTCAAGGCCATCCTGATCAAGATCGCCCTCCTCGGCCTTGTCGATGCCACCGCGCTCTACGCCCTCTTCATCCTGTTCGCGAAGGAGGAGTGGGTCGTCTTCGCCCTCGTGCTGGTGGTCACCGGCATCGTCAACTGGATTTACTTCTCCCCGGGAAAGCTCCCCGCCAAGTACCTCACCCCCGGCGTGATTTTCCTCGTCGTGTTCCAGATCTTCGCCATCGTCTACACGGGGTACATCGGCTTCACGAACTACAGCACCGGCCACAACAGCGACAAGGCCCAGGCCGTGTCGGCGCTCATGAGCTCGGCCCAGGAGCGTGTGCCCGACTCTGCCGCGTACGGCGTGACCGTCGTAGACAGGGCGGGCACGCTGAGCTTCCTGCTTACCGACCCCGAGGGCGACGTGAGCATCGGAAGCAACGACGCACCTCTCGAGCCGGTCTCCGGCGCCGAGCTGGATGGCGGCACGGCAGTGGCGGTCGACGGCTACACCAGCCTGAGCTTCCAAGAGGTCATCGCCCGCACCGCCGAGATCACAGCCATGAACGTGCCATTCTCGAACGATCCCAACGACGGTAGCCTCCGGACCCCGGACGGCAGCAGCGCCTACCTCTACCTCTCGTCGCTGACCTATGACGAGCGGGCGAAGACGATGACGGATGTCGCCACCGGCACGGTCTACGCCGACACCGGCACGGGGGCGTTCACGTCCGCCGACGGGGAGGAGCTCCTCCCCGGCTGGCGAATCAACGTCGGCTTCGACAACTTCGCGCGGGCGTTCACCGAGGAGGGCATCCGAAGCCCGCTGATCAGCGTCGCCACGTGGACATTCGCGTTTGCCGCGCTGTCTGTCGCCTCAACCTTCCTGCTCGGCCTGTTCCTCGCCGTCGTCTTCAACGACATTCGGATGAAGGGACGCAAGTTCTACCGGATCGCGATGATCCTCCCCTACGCGTTCCCGGCGTTTCTGTCGGCCCTTGTCTGGGCCGGGATGCTCAGCGAGAGTTTCGGGTTCGTCAACCAGGTTCTGCTCGGTGGCGCGGAGATTCCCTGGCTCACCAACGAGTGGCTGGCAAAGTTCAGCATCCTCCTCGTCAACCTCTGGCTCGGCTTCCCTTACATGTTCCTTGTCTGCACCGGTGCGCTCCAGTCGATCCCTGAGGAGCTTCAGGAGGCCGCGACGGTCGACGGGGCCAGTCCGTGGGCAGTGTTCCGCTTGATCAAGCTGCCGCTGCTCCTGGTCTCGGTCGCACCGCTGCTGATCGCCTCCTTCGCCTTCAACTTCAACAACTTCAACCTCATCTACATGCTCACCGGAGGCGGGCCGCGGGACGCGAGCGCCGACGTGAACGTCGGGGCCACCGACATCCTGATCTCCATGGTCTACAAGGTGGCCTTCACCGGCCAGACGCGCGACTACGGGCTGGCGAGCGCCTTCTCAATCATCATCTTCATCCTCGTTGCGGTCATCTCGATCATCAGCTTCAGGAAGACCAAGGCCCTGGAGGAGCTGAACTAATGACGACCACGATCACCCCCGCCCCACAGCGCGGCACCATCGTTCCCCCGCAGATCCGGGCGTCGACACGGAGACGGCTGGTGCGGTGGTTCGCGGCGACCGGCTGGCGCCACGCGATCGGCATCGTCATGGTCGTCTTCGCCGCCTTCCCGCTCCTCTACGTGCTTTCCGCATCCCTCAACCCGCAGGGCACGCTGACCGGATCGAATGCCCTCTTCTCTCGCGTCGGGCTGGATGCGTATGCGCGCCTGCTGGACAACCCCGAGCAGCCGTTCGCGGCGTGGTTCGCCAACACGCTCATCATCTCGGGGGTCACGGCGGTCTGCAGCGTGTTCCTCGGGGCCCTCGCGGCCTACTCGTTCTCGCGCATGCGCTTCACCGGACGCCGGACGGGGCTGCTCACCATCGTTCTCGTGCAGATGTTTCCGCAGCTGCTCGCGGTCGTCGCGATCTTCCTGGTGATGAGCACGATCGGTGACCTCTTCCCCGCCATCGGGCTCAATACGCATGTCGGGCTGATCATGGTCTACCTGGGCGGGGCCCTCGGGGTCAATACGTACCTCATGTACGGCTTCTTCAACACCGTTCCGTCGTCGATCGATGAGGCAGCCAAGATCGACGGTGCCAGCCATGCCCGCATCTTTTTCACGATCATTCTGCGACTGGTCGCCCCGATCCTCGCCGTCGTCGCCCTGCTGTCTTTTATCGGCACCACTAACGAGTTCGTGGTCGCGAGTGTGCTGCTCGTCGACCCCGAGAAGCAGACACTCGCCGTCGGCCTCTACAAGCTCGTGTCGAACCCGAACTACGCCGACTGGAGCGCGTTCTCTGCCGGCGCGGTACTCGCGGCGCTCCCTGTCATGGCGCTGTTCCTTTTCCTTCAGAAGTACATCGTCGGCGGGTTGACGGCGGGCTCGGTCAAGTGACTTGCCGGCCAGCTGAACCGCGGCGGGTGAGGGCCGCCGAGGTGATTCGTGAGGTGCGCGCCAGGTGCTAGTCTCGTACGGTGCCAAACCGGCGCGCCGTTCTCGGCCGCAAGGTGGTCACGCCCCCTTAGCTCATTGGTAGAGCACTTCCTTGGTAAGGAAGAGGTAGTGGGTCCGATTCCCACAGGGGGCTCCGCGCTCCCGGTTCATTCTCGGAAGTGACGTACCCGGCGGGGTAGCTCAGGTGGTTAGAGCACACGGCTCATAATCGTGGTGTCGCGGGTTCGAGTCCCGCCCTCGCTACACAGAAGCACCAGCAGGACCGGCATCCGCCCCCTCGGCGTGACGGTGAGATTTTTTCGGCCTTCGGTAGACACCGTTGTGAACCGCGCATAGTCTCTTCGAGTGAATAAGACGCTGCGAGACCACTGTCCCACCTGCCGCGCCCGCCTCGAGATTGCCACCGAGGAGCGCCCCTACCACTGGTGCCGTGGCTGTTCCGTCGGCTGGCTGGGCTGACCGCAGCCCCTCGGACGCCCAAGAATCTTCCACGCCGCAGCGCCGCACCGGGTAGCTTAAGAGGCACCTAGACGCGAGCAGTCTCACCGGGAGCACAACATGGGCGTATTGCTGTACGGCAGCCACGGCATGGAGATCGACATCGACGATCGCGCACTGGCTCACCTGCAGATCGTGATCACCTCGAAGCTGCGCCGCAACGAACGGTTCCTGTTCAGCTGGACCAATTCACTCACCGTCGGAAGCGGGCGGAGCAGCGTGTGGATGGACCCCGGCATCCCCCTCTACTTCCGGTACTTCCACGCTGGGGCATCGGCCATCAACCGTGCCTGGATCGACGCCCTGATGGAGTCGGCCAACAGCGTCTCGGGCCTGCAGTTCACCTCAGAGCCCGACCGTGAGACCGTCCAGCCCAAGCCCACGGGTCAGCGCATCACCGGTTAGAGCCGTTGGCCCGTTCGGCGACGGGCAGGAACCACATGGCATTCTCGAGAACCGAGAAGCTGGCCAGCCAGTCGCCGCGCGCATTCTTGACGACGAACCCGTACTCGCGCGTCTCCTCGATCGAACCCAGGGGCATGTTGTCGAGTGTTGCTTCCCAGAGGCCGCCAGCGGACTCGCTCCACCTCGGTCCACCAATTTCAGCTTTCAGCATTTCCACAGTAAAGCCGTCCGTTCTCGAGAACCTCAAGGGGTTGATTTAGTAGCGAGGGCGGCCGACCCTCGGCGACGCGTGCTCGTCAGATAGTGAAAAGTCAGCGGCGCGGGCTCCGAACGGTTACCGTGGAAAGGGACCGAGGAGAAGACGAATAAACCATGGGTAAATTGCTGTACGGCAGTTCCAGCATGGACGTCGAGTTCGACGACCGCGCGCTCATGCACCTGCAGATTGTCATTTCCGCGAAACTGCGGCGGCAGGAATGCTTCGTGTTCTCCTGGCGCGACGCCTTCGATGTCGGTGACGGGCGCAGCAGCATCTGGCTCCATTCGAGCATCCCGCTCTACTTCCGCTACTTCGGCAGCCGCATCCCCGCCATCAACCGCGAGTGGATTGAGGCACTCACCACCTCGGCGAACAGCCCCGGCGGGCTCCACTACTCCGACGAGCCCGGAGGGAACCCGGCGGTGCACGGCTCTCGCTGAGCCGGTCCCGCCCTACAAGCGGATCGTGCGGTGTGGGGTGCGGCGCGCGGCACTCCACCCGGCGGCAAGAGCCCACACCGGAAGCCATGCGCACAGCGTCATGACTGTCATGATCAGATGGAAGCCGTGGTCCGCCGGATGCCGCCGCGACGAAGCTACTGTCGTCTCGGGGGGCATCGGGGCGTAGTGGTCGGTCCATCCGCGACCGTCGAACCATCGCCGGCGGCCGGAGCCGATGTCGTACCAGCCTGCCGGCGCGGAGGCGACGGCGGCGGGGAAGGTCGTCGTCGTGGTCGAGTGGCCCACGACGTCCGCGTTCGACATGACCCCTCCAACTCAGTTGAAACCAGCGTAGACACGCCGCTTCTACTACGACAGTCCCTCAAGCTGGGGCCATCGAGCCTCCGCGACACGCCGGCAATCCCGGCGTAGTGTCGAGAAATGAAATCAGTCGCGGGAAAGATCGTCCTCGTCACCGGGGCCGCCATGGGTATGGGTCGCCTCTATGCTCAGCGGGCGGTGCTGGAGGGGGCGAAAGCGGTCGTGCTCTGGGACATCGATGCGGATTCCCTCGCCGCGACCACCGCGGAACTGGCCACCCGGGGGGTGAACATCTTTCCGTACCTCGTCGACATCTCTTCGCTGGGGGCCATCTCAGATGCTGCCGAGCGAGTGCGAGCGGAGGTCGGCCACCCCGACGTGCTCATCAACAACGCCGGCATTGTGCGGTCGGGCTACTTTTGGGACCACCATTCCGAGCGCGATACCGAGCTCACCATGCGCGTCAATGCGATCGCGCCCATGCAGATCGCGGCCGAGTTCCTGCCCGGAATGATCGAGGGGTCAGGCCCGCGCCGCATTCTTAACGTTGCCTCGGCTGCCGGAACCGTCTCGAATCCGAAAATGAGTGTCTATGCGGCGTCGAAGTGGGCGGTGATCGGCTGGAGCGACTCGCTTCGTCTCGAGCTGGGGCGAGCCGGTCACGCGCACGTCGGCGTCACGACCCTCGCCCCCAGCTACATCAGCACGGGCATGTTCGATGGCGCTCGCGGGCCGCTGCTGACGCCGATTATGGCACCGGAGTACGTCGTCGATCGCGCCTGGGCCGCGATGCTGACAGCCCGGCCGTTCCTCATGTTGCCCTGGACCGTGAGCCTCGGGCGGGCGCTCAACGGGCTGCTCCCGCAGCGCACCTTCGACTTTGTCGCCGGCCGTCTCTTCGGCGTCTATCGCTCGATGGACGACTTCACCGGTCGCGGAGCGCAAAAATCTCCAAAAAAATCTTGAAACACTACATGTAGTGGAATGACATGGGTGTCATTAGCGTTATATAGTGGAGATCCAGCATGCGGGGTTCAGGTAACCGCAACTGCTGGAGCCGATCGGGGTGATCGGCAACGAAGCGTGAAGGAGGCCAACATGGACAACGACAACAACGTAGGCGGATACGAAATCCCCGTCGACCCGATGGACCTCCTGCAGTGCGACAGCTGCCAGTAGGCGACTAAGTCCACCCGGAAGGCCCGGCCATCACGACGATGGCCGGGCCTTTCGCATTGCCCCGGCTCGGCTGGCGGCGAGCGCCATTGGTTAGGCTGGCAGGCGTGCCAGTGAACCCAGAACTGCAGGGCCGCGTCTTCGCCCCAACCGATCCCTACCTCGTCGGTCGGGAGAAGGTGCGCGAATTCGCCCGCGCCGTCTTCGCGACCAACCCGATCAACCACGACCCCGCTGCGGCAGCGGCAGCAGGGTACCGTGACATCGTCGCGCCACCCACCTTCGCGGTCGTCGTGCAGGAGTCGACCCTCGCCCAGCTGCTTGCCGAACCGGATGCCGGCATCGACTTCAGCCGCGTCGTGCACGGGGAACAGCGATTCAGCTACACGAGGCCAATCGTGGCCGGCGACGAACTCACCGCGACCCTCTCGGTGACGAGCATCAAGACCCTTGGAGGCAACGCCATGGTGACCGCCGAATCCTCCATCGTCGATGAGACAGGGAGCCACGTCGTCACCGCCTCCTCCACGCTCGTCGTGCGGGGTGACGCGTGAGCGCCCTGGCTGCACCTCGCCTCGATACGCTCGAGATCGGGCAGATCGTCGCCGACGCCGATTACCGCATCAGCCGCGACAGCCTCGTGCGCTACGCGGGGGCATCCGGGGACTTCAACGCCATCCACTACCGCGACGACGTCGCCGAGGCTGTTGGGCTTCCCGGCGTCCTCGCGCACGGCATGCTCACCATGGGCATTGCGGTGCAGTCCGTCGTCGACTGGCTCGTCGACCCCGGCCGCATCCTCGACTACGGCGTCCGCTTCACCCGCCCGGTCGTCGTGGACCCGCTCGAGGGGGCCGGCATCGCGGTCGTCGCCAAGGTCGGGGCACTCGACCGGGAGGCGGGGGAGGCGCGGATCGACCTCACCGTTACCGCGCATGGCGGCACCGTACTCGGGAAGGCGCAGGTTCGCGTCAGCCTGCGCTGACCGGCCTGCCACAGATGGATCTTCGCGAACTGACCACCCTGCGCGTCGGCGGGCCGCCCCGTGAGTTACTGAGCCCGGAAACGCCCGACGAGCTCGTGCATGCGAGCCTGGATGTCTGGGCGAGCGGCGAGGAGTGGATGGCCCTGGGCGGCGGATCCAACATCGTCGTGGGCGACGACGGATTCGACGGTAGCGTCATCCGCGTGCTCACCCGCGGCATCGAGACGCTGCCGTCGGCGCCCGGCACGGCACGGCTGCGCGTGCAGGCCGGCGAGCCGTGGGATGAGCTGGTCAGCTACACCGTCGACCGCGGGCTCGCCGGCATCGAGGCGATGGCGGGCATCCCCGGGTCGAGCGGCGCCGGCCCGATCCAAAACATTGGCGCCTACGGCCAGGAGCTCTCCGACACGCTCGTCTCGGTCGAATTCCTCGACTACGAGACGGGCCGCCGTGAGTCCATCCCGGCAGCCCGGCTCGAACTCGGCTACCGCAGCTCCGTATTCAAGGCGGGCCGCCGGGGCATCGTGCTCTCGATCGAGCTCGAGCTGACGGATGCCGAGGGACTCAGCCGCCCGGTCGCATCCCAACAGCTCGCTACCGCGATCGGCGCTGCCTTTGGCGACCGGATCGCGGTTGGTGTGATCCGCGACGCTGTGCTCGCCCTGCGCCGGGTCAAGGGGATGGTGCTCGATGCGGCCGACCCCGACACCACGAGTGCCGGTTCGTTCTTCACCAACCCGCTCGTTGCCGCATCCTTCGCCAGGGAGCTTCCGTCGGATGCCGCCCAGTGGCCGATCGAACCCGACCGGGTGAAGCTGTCGGCGGCCTGGCTGATCGAGCGGGCCGGCATCGGCCGGGGATTCTCGCTACCCGGATCCGGGGCCGCAATCTCGAGCAAGCACACCCTGGCGATCGTGAACACCGGGTCGGCGACGGCATCAGACATCCTCGAGCTGGCCCGATTCGTGCAGGAGCGCGTGCGCAACGAATTCGGTGTGGCCCTTCAGCCGGAGCCCGGCTACATCGGCATGATGTCAGAGGACTAACCGGTCAGTAGCCGAGCGCGCGCCTGGCCGCGGCGAACTGCTCGCGGATCACCGGCTGGGCGCTTGCGTCCAGGCGTGTTGTCCGGCCGAGGGTCCACGCGGGCGGCTGGCCGGCATGGACCCAAGCTGCCTGGCGCGCCGCGCCATCGGCGACATACTCGCTGGCGGGCGGCACGGTGACCGGCAGCCCGAACACCTCGGGGGCGATCCGCTGCACGGCGGCGTTCCGCGCGCCGCCCCCGATGAGCAGAACCCGCTCGACCGCCACGCCGCGGCTCGCGATCGCGTCCAGCCCGTCTGCGAGACCGCACAGCATCCCCTCGACCATCGCCCGCGCGAGGTTCGGCGGCGTTCCGTTCGCGAGGGTCAGCCCGTGGATCGACCCTCGTGCCGTCGGGAGATTCGGTGTGCGCTCGCCGTCAAGGTAGGGAAGCAGCGCGAGCCCACCGCTGCCGGGGGTCGCCTGCATCGCGAGCTCGGCAACCCGGTCGTGGTCGGCGCCGAGCAGGGTTCCCGCGGCGGCGAGCACCCGGGCCGCGTTGAGGGTCGCGACCAGGGGCAGGAAAAGCCCGGTCGCATCTGCAAACCCCGCGACCGTGCCGGAGGCGTCCGACACCGCGGCGTCGGTCACCGCGAAGACCGTGCCCGATGTGCCGATCGAAACCACGACGTCGCCGCGGCCAGCCCCGAGCCCGAGGGCGGCTCCCGCGTTGTCCCCCGCGCCGGGACCGACGAGGATGCCGGCGGGAACGCCCGGGAACGCGGCGGTCTCGCCCGCGGCATCCGCCGGTCCGAGCACGCGGGGCACGATCACCTGTCGTCCGAACGCGTGCGTGAGCAGGTCGAGGCGGTAGGCGCCGGTCGCCGGTGACCAGTAGCCGGTGCCGCTCGCATCGGAGCGGTCGGTGACGAGCGCGGAAAAATCGGCTGCGCCGGGGCCGTAGCCCAGCAGGCGCCAGATCAGGTAGTCGTGGGGCAGGGCCACGGCGACGGTCGCCTCCGCGTTCGCCGGCTCGTGATCGCGCAGCCAGCGCAACTTGGTCACGGTGAACGAGGCGACGGGCAGGCTCCCCGAGCCGGAAGCCCAGGCCTCAGCTCCCAGTTCGGCCACGAGGTCGTCGGCGGCGGACGCTGACCGGGTGTCGTTCCAGAGCAGAGCCGGCCGCACGACCTCGCCTGCGGCGTTGAGACAGACGCAGCCGTGTTGCTGGCCGCCGATCGAGAGGGCCACGACGCCCTCGAGTCCGCCGGCATCCAGCACCGCGGCGAGCAACGCATCCCACCACAGCAACGGATCGACCTCGGTGCCGGCCGGATGGCGTGCGCGGCCCTCGCGAACGAGCCGCCCCGTCTCGAGGTCGCGCACGACGACCTTGCAGCTTTGCGTCGACGAGTCGATGCCGGCGATGAGTGCCATGGGTCCTCCGTTGGCTGTCCGGCTTGCAGTATATGGTGTCGGCGGCAACAAACCGTGGGTGGTGGAGCGAGCCGTCCGCCGCCCGATCTGCCGGTGTGAGTTGCCCGCACCCGATTTTCTGCGTGTGAGTTTCCCGCACCCTCTGTTCTGAATCTGGGTTGCCCACGTGTGTGGGGTCGGAGCGATGGAGGCGACGTATGCGGGCGACTCACGCTCGACGAGTTCCTCCGGGCTCCACACGTCGTCAGCGTTGATCTCCATGACAATCCAGCCATTCGCCTCTAGGCGCGCGCGGCAGGTCATGTCTGTGCGCCACTGCTTGTGGTCCCGGTGGTAGTCGCCCTGGTACTCGAGCACAACCTTGTGGGCCGAGAAGGCGATGTCTGCGCGGTCGCTCTTGCCGGTGTCCGCCTCGACAATCGTGTGGTTGATCGACGGCGTCGGCAGACCCGCTCGGACGATGATCGCCCGCAACCACGACCGACAGATCGAGGCTGTGCCCGAGGATACCGGTCGCGTGCGGCGCCCTCGCCGGGGAGGACACCGCACTGTGCAGGCGGGAATCCTTTTCTAGCGAGAAGCGAAGTGGTGCGCGAAAAAGGAGCCCGGATGTCGCGTGGCTGAATCGGGCTTCACCTGGCATTCTCAGGGCGAACATCGTGCATCGGGTCTCGAGCGACTTGTCGCCCGGGTCGGGCCCCCCCCAGATTGACCCGTCGAGATCGAGCGCTCGCATCCGTCCGCGCAGAATGCCTGCGCGCTCGCCGCCGGCGACCGTGAAGGGTAGACGGTTCAGCTGAGATGGAAGCGGTGAGGTGCGCATCCCCCACTGCTCGGAGACAGCTGCACGTCCGGCCTGGGCTCTCCCGAGATGGGGGAAGTGATGGGCGAACGTGCCGCTGGGGAGGATACGAGTGCAGTGCAGCGCCTGAGCGCGAGAAGGCCTGCGTGAGAAGGCCTATGCGAACAGGCGCTGCAGGCGCTGCACTCCCTCGAGCAGAGCCTCGTCGCCGAGCGCGTACGACAGCCTCAGGTAGCCGCTCGGCCCGAACGCCTCACCCGGAACGACGGCCACCTCGGCCTGCTCGAGGATCAGGTCCGCGAGCTCGAGCGAGCTCGTCGGCGTCACCCCGCCCCACTCCCGCCCGAGCAGGCCGGTCACGTCGGGGTAGACGTAGAACGCGCCCTCCGGCATCGGGCAGTTGACCCCATCGATCTTGTTGAGCTCGGCGACGATGGTCGCGCGGCGGCGGTCGAATGCCTGCCGCATGTCTTCCACCGCATCCTGCGGGCCGTTCAGGGCGGCGATGGCCGCCCGCTGCGAGATGTTCGAGACGTTGGAGGACAGGTGCGACTGGAGGTTCGCGGCGGCCTTCATGGCGTCGACGGGTCCGACCATCCAGCCGAGACGCCAGCCGGTCATTGCGTAGGTCTTGGCGACGCCGTTCACGAGGATCGTGGTGTCGGCGAGCGCCGGAACGGCCTCGACGATCGAGACCGCTCGGATGCCGTCGTAGACGAGGTTCTGATAGATCTCATCGCTGAGGACCCAGATGCCATGCTCGAGTGCCCACTCGCCGATCGCGCGGGTCTGCTCTGGCGAGTAAACCGACCCGGTCGGGTTGGACGGCGAGACGAAGAGGAGGACCTTGGTGCGCGGCGTGCGGACGGCCTCGAGCTGCTCGACCGTGGCGAGGTAGTTCTGCTCCACACCGGCGAAGACCTCGACCGGCACGCCGCCGGCGAGGCGGATTGCCTCGGGGTAGGTCGTCCAGTAGGGGGAGGGCAGGATGACCTCGTCGCCCGGGTCGATGAGGGTGGCGAAGGCCTGGTACACGGCCTGCTTGCCACCATTCGTCACGACCACCTGGTTCGCGGTCACCGTCCAGCCGCTGTCCCGCGCGGTCTTCGCCGCGATTGCCTCGCGCAGCTCCGGCAGGCCTGCCGCCGGAGTGTAACGGTGGTTCTTCGGGTCGAGAACGGCGACGGATGCTGCCTCGACGATGTTGGCCGGCGTCGGAAAGTCCGGCTCGCCTGCGGCATAGCTGATGACCGGTCGCCCGGCGGCTTGCAGCGCCTTGGCTTTCGAGTCGACCTTCAGGGTCGCGGATTCCGCGATCGAGGAAATGCGCTGTGAGATACGGGGAAGTTGGATGGCCACGATCCCCAGCTTAACCAACCCGACCTGTGGCGAGCGGTGCCGCGCACCGTGGGCTGGCTTTACACCCCCTGAGACCTGACCTAGACTGGAAGAGGTAGTGGAAATCTGCCATGCTTTTGCGTGCCCGTTTGTAGCCAACAATCCGGATGCCGACCGACAGGTCGTGAGTGTGGAATTTTGCTCCGAAGGGCGGTGGCTCAATTGGTAGAGCAGCGGTCTCCAAAACCGCAGGTTGCAGGTTCAAGTCCTGTCCGCCCTGCAGCTCGATTCGTGCGGGAATGCACGAACCAGCGAGTTGCCTGATCCTCATCGGATCGGGTGACCGGTATCCGGAAGGTATAACAGTGGCGAAGAACGTGACCGACGAGTCCAGTGAGGACGTCGTCGCCAACGCCAGAAAGGAGCGTGCCGGAAGGCGCGGTCCATTTGGTCGCATCGCCCTGTTCATCCGACAGGTCATCAACGAACTCAAGAAGGTCGTCACCCCGACCCGCAAGGAACTGTTCAGCTACACGGGCGTCGTGCTTGCGTTCGTCGTCATCATGATGTCGCTTGTGGCCGGGTTCGACTTCCTGTTCGCCCTTGGTGTGGCGTATGTCTTCGGTGACGGACCCGCCCAGTAGTTCCCCCCGGCCGCGCAAGCGGTCGAATCCCCGGGATGCCCCGGAAATCGTGACGGCGCGCGGAGCCGCAAGGTTCGCGCGCAGACCGGCAACAACAACGGAAATGGAATCCAGTGTCTGACACAGAACGCGACGATATCGACCTCGCGACTGCCGCCGAGCAGTCCTCCGAGGTGGAAGAGGCTCAAGAGGGCAACACCCTCGACGAGGCCGAGTCGTCGGTGGAGCCCGCCGAGCACACCGCGATGCACGTCGAGAACGACGTCGAGTCGGACCTCAACGCGGCACTCGACGCGATCGAGACCGCCGTCGACCCCGAGGCGGACGAGGTCGTCGACGACGCCCTCGACATCGACTCGATCGACGAGGCCGACGCATCCGTCGCCGCTGTCGACGATGAGGCCGAGGTCGAAGCCGAGCTGGAGGAAGAGGCCGAGGTTGACCCCTACGAGGCCTTCCGTGCCGAGCTGAAGTTCGCGCCAGGCAAGTGGTATGTCATTCACTCCTACGCGGGGTTCGAGAAGCGCGTCAAGCAGAACATCGAGAACCGCAAGGTGAGCATGTCGATGGAGGACTACGTCTTCCAGGTCGAGGTGCCGATGGAGGACGTGGTCGAGATCAAGAACGGCCAGCGGAAGCTCGTCAACCGCGTGCGGATCCCCGGATACGTTCTCGTGCGCATGGACCTCAACGAGGACTCCTGGTCGGTCGTGCGCCACACGCCCGGGGTCACCGGCTTCGTCGGCAACTCACACAACCCCACCCCGCTTCGCTTCGAGGAGGCCTTCTCGATGCTCAAGAGCCTCGTGCAGATCGTCGAAGCACCCGCGAAGGCGGGCGCGAAGGGTGGCAAGACCACCGCGCGCTCGATCCCGCAGGAAGTCGACTTCGAGGTCGGCGAGACCATCACGATCAAGGAAGGCTCGTTCGCGGGTCTTCCCGGTTCGATCAGCGAGATCAAGCCGGAGAGCGGCAAGCTCACCGTGCTTGTCTCGCTCTTCGAGCGCGAGACCCCGGTCGAGCTCAGCTTCGACCAGGTCACCAAGCTCTAGACCGACACACAGACCACCGCAACCGGACCTACCGGGCAGCGGGAGAGCATCCGGGACTCGGATGCTCGCCAACGAAAGAGAGAAACAATGGCATCGAGAAAGAAAGTCACCGGTCTGATCAAGCTTCAGATCAAGGCTGGCGCCGCTACCCCCGCACCGCCCATCGGGCCGGCGCTGGGACAGCACGGCGTCAACATCATGGAATTCTGCAAGGCGTACAACGCGGCGACCGAGGCCCAGCGCGGCAACGTCATCCCCGTCGAGATCACGGTCTACGAGGACCGCTCGTACACGTTCATCCTGAAGACCCCGCCGGCAGCCGAGCTCATCAAGAAGGCCGCTGGTGTGGCAAAGGGATCGGGAACCCCGCACACCGTCAAGGTTGCAAAGCTCACCCAGGTCCAGGTTCGTGAGATCGCCGAGGTCAAGATGGCCGACCTCAACGCAAACGACATTGAAGCAGCTTCAAAGATCATCGCCGGCACTGCCCGCTCGATGGGGATCACGGTGGACGCATAATGGCTACGAAGTCCAAGGCCTACCGCGCCGCAGCAGAGAAGATCGAAGAAGGACGTTTCTACACGCCTTCTGAGGCCGTTGCGGTCGCCCGCGAGACCGGCTCCGCGAAGTTCAACTCGACCGTCGAGGTCGCGCTCAAGCTCGGGGTCGACCCGCGCAAGGCCGACCAGATGGTTCGTGGAACCGTCAACCTTCCCCACGGAACGGGCAAGACCGCCCGCGTCATCGTGTTCGCGACGGGACCGGCCGCTGAGGCAGCTCTCGCCGCCGGCGCCGACGAGGTCGGTGGCGATGAGCTCATCGAGAAGGTCGCCGCCGGGTACACCTCCTTCGACTCCGCCGTCTCGACGCCGGAGCTCATGGGCAAGGTCGGTCGCCTCGGTAAGGTTCTGGGCCCCCGTGGCCTCATGCCGAACCCGAAGACCGGCACCGTGACCCCGGACCCGGCCAAGGCCGTGACCGAGATCAAGGGTGGAAAGATCGAGTTCCGCGTCGACAAGCACAGCAACGTGCACTTCATCGTCGGCAAGTCCGGTTTCGATCAGGTGCAGCTCGAAGAGAACATCAAGGCCGCGCTCGACGAGATCTCGCGGGCCAAGCCCTCGAGCTCGAAGGGCCGCTACATTCAGAAGGGCACGGTGTCGACCACGTTCGGCCCCGGCATCCCGCTGGACGTCAACGTTCTGTAACAGGCAGCATCCGCTCGGTACGAGCAACACCAGAAGGGGCCCACGCACGTGGGCCCCTTCTGTGTTCCCACCGCGAACATTAGGGGCGACGCCTCCCGGTGCGACAGAATCGAGTATGCCCACGACCGCCTCAACCAACGAGGGCGTCGTGGTGCGCCAGGCCAGGCCAGCGGATGCCGTAGCGCTGCACGAGCTCGCGGCGGCGACGTTCCCGCTTGCCTGCCCTCCCGGAACCCTGCGGCGCGACATGGATGCCTTCGTTCTCACCCATCTCTCCCGCGAGAAGATGACGGGCTATCTCGCCGACCCGCACCGGGAGCTGCTGCTCGCCGAGGTCGGCGGCCGGGCTGCCGGGTACACGATGCTGATCTTCGGTGAGCCGGTGGATCCCGACGTGTCGGCGGTGGTCACGGTGCGCCCGACTGTCGAACTCAGCAAGCTCTACGTGCACTCCGGGCACCACGGCAGCGGGATCGCGGCGCGGCTGGTCGAGGCCTCGCTGCGGCGAGCCCTGCGGCGCGGGGCGCGCGGCGTGTGGCTCGGCGTCAACCAGCTCAACGAGCGGGCGAACGCGTTCTATGAGAAGAGCGGATTCGCGCTCGTGGGAACCAAACGCTTCCTCGTCGGCGATCGCTGGGAGGACGACTTCGTGCGCGAGCTCCGCTTCGAGTCGTGGCCTGCGCCTCGTCGACCCTGAGCACGATCTTGCCTCGCGGGTGGCCAGCTGCCGGTCGGGGCGTTCACGAGCAGGACGCCGCGGCGCAGGGCGGCTAGCGAACGGGTGCCGGTGTTATCGGTCACGTTGCCGATGAGGTCGATCACCGCGTCGACCTTGTCGAGGCCCTCCTCGAACCGCGACGCCGTGTAGTCGATGACCTGGCTCGCGCCGAGCCCGCCGAGCAGTCGGCGTTGCTCGTCGCTCCCGTCGCGATCACGTGGGCGCCGAAGTACCGGGCGAGCTGAACAGCGAAGTGGCCGGCCCCGCCGGCTCCCGCGTCACGCTGAGCGAGGACACTGCCACGTAGTCGGCGTAGCTTCTCGAACGGGCTCTCGATGACGACGCCACTGAAACCGCGGCCGAGCGCTGTGGGGTACGCGTCGATCGCCGTAGCGACCCCGCCGCCGGAGCGGATCTTCGCGTCGATCGGATTGATGCCGGCGGCCAGCATGCGAACGAGTACCCCGAAGTTGACCCGCAGCGGGATCGGTACCTCAGATTCCACGAGCTCCAGCGGTGTCAACAGAATGCCAACGATGCGCGATTCGCTAGGCCGGCCGCACTCAGCGCTGACGCGCGAGCACGTCGAGCACCTGGTTCGCCAACTGCACAAGCGAGTGGATCTCGTTCTCGTCGCGCTCGATCCAGCGGCACTCCGGCGTGATATTCACCGGGACGAAGTCGAGGTGCTGCTCCCAGACGAGCAGGGTGCGCTCCGCCCCCAGCACGTACTGCTGCCACCAGATCTGGCGCAGGTACGACCGCGGGATCGACTGCCAGGCCGACTTAGTCGTCTTGATCTCGGCAAGAACCAGGTCACCGGCGTGTGAGCGGCCGAGCCCGTCCGGTGTCGCCAGATGCTGCCTCTCGCCGTTCGCGTGGAACAGGCCGTCGCTCGGGGAAATGCCGTACTCGCCGTTCACCCAGCGGGCGATCTCGGGCTCGCGGGCCCGGCCATGGTCGGTGTAGGCGTTGCCGCCGAAACCCGAGCCGTGCACCTTCTCGAGGGCGATCGCCTGCACGGAGCGGATGCCGGACAGTCGGGCGGCATCCGTCGCCGTGATTCCCTTGCTCCTGGCCCGAAGCCACGCGACGCGGTCGCTCGATCGCGCCACGAGGCGGTCCCGATGGTCGCGGGGCGGCTCGTCCCAGAGGGAGAGCATCGGCTGCACAAACGTCACCTCGCCATTCTCCCCGACGACGGCCGCGAGCGCGCGCGGACACCTCTGGGAATACGTGGGCGAAAGCATGCGTTCGCATGGATACAATCAAGTACGGAGGCACAGACAATGAGTGTGAACACATCAGGGCTGCATCACGTGACGGCGATCGCCGGCGAGCCGCAGCGCAACATCGACTTCTACGTGACCGGGCTCGGGCTTCGGCTCGTGAAGAAGACCGTGAACTTCGACGACCCGGGCACTTACCACCTCTACTACGGCGACACCGCGGGGCGCCCGGGGTCGCTCATCACCTTCTTCCCCTGGGTAGGGGTGCCCCACGGCCGCGTCGGCCGTGGCCAGTCGACCTCGACGGCTTTCTCGGTTCCGGCGGGCACTCTCGGCTGGTGGAAGGACCACTTCTCCGCCCTCGGCGTCGAGTCCACCGTGACCTCCGAATCCGGCGACGAGGAGCGCTTGACGCTGCGGGACCCGGACGGCCTGCAGATCGACCTCGTCGCCTCCTCGGTCTCCGACCCACGCGACCCGTGGGACTCCGCGTCGGTGCCCGCAGAGTACGCCGTGCGCGGGCAGCACTCCTCGGTGCTGACCGTCGGCGACCCCACGAAGACAGTGAGCCTTTTGACCGACGACCTCGGGCTGCGCATTGTCAGCGAGCGCGGAAACCGCACCCGGCTCGAGGCCGGTGACGGGGGGGCCGGCAACATCGTCGACGTGCTGGCCGACCCCACCGGTCCGCAGGGACTATCGGCCGGAGGCACAGTGCATCACATCGCGTTCCGTGTTCCGGACCAGTCAACCCAGGAGCTGTGGCGTCGCGAGCTCGTGGATCGCGGTCACCAGGTGACGGCCATTCTCGACCGCCAGTACTTCACCTCGATCTACTTCCGGGAGCCGGGCGGGGTGCTCTTCGAGATCGCCACGGACACACCCGGGTTCGACATCGACGAGCCGTTGCTCGAGCTCGGCCGTTCACTCCAGCTCCCACCGTGGCTCGAGCCGAGCCGCGACGCGATCGAGAACGCCGTGGCGAAGATCGAACTGCCCGCCGGGAACAACCCGCAGCCGGAGGAGCACGCCCGATGACCATCCCGATACCCGCATGGCCGCACCTCTACCTCGAGGGGTCCCCGGATTCACCGGTGCTGCTCATGCTCCACGGCACGGGAGGGAACGAGCGCGACTTCGCCGCGTTCGCGGAGTCGATCGACCCCGCGGCTGCGGTTCTCGCGCCGCGAGGACCGGTGCAGGAGAGCGGGATGCTGCGCTGGTTCCGACGGTTCGCCGAAGGCCAGTTCGATGTCGATGACGTCGTGCGCCGGTCGGGTGAGCTCGCCGCGTTCATCGCCGAGGCGCGCGCCGAGTACCGGATCGGCGACCGGCGGCTCATCGCCATCGGCTTCTCGAACGGCGCGAACATCGCCCTCGCCACGGCCCTGCTGCATCCGGAGTCGATCGACCGGGCTATCGCCTTCTCGGGGATGAACCCACTCCCCGGCCGGGAGGTCGACACCGACCTCTCGGGGAGCAGGGTGCTTGTGCTGAACGGGGATTCCGATCCGATGGCGCCGCTCGCGAGCGCGCAGCGTGTCGTGTCGGTTCTCGCCGAACGCGGCGCCGATGTGGAGCACGTGGTGCGCGCTGGCGGTCACGCTATCGACGAGTCCGACCTGCGTGCGGCGCTGGACTGGCTCGCCGCACCCTGAGCCTTCTCACACGCCGTGTACGGCCTCGATTCTCCCCTCGTCGACGGCGGCGCGAAGGCGATCGTCGTAGCGCTGCCGAGATAGCCAGCCACCATGGCGGCATCCCGGCTCTGCGCGTGGCCGCGGGCCAGCACCGCAGCGCACCGGCCCACATAGGTGACAAACTCCGGCATCGGCAGCCGGGAGGCCTCGATTGCCCCGTTCCGGTCGCGGAACTGGCGCTGGAAGTAGTCCCGGCCGTCAAAGCGCAGGTGCCCGAGGAACGGGTCGGAGACCGCCTGCAGGATGCGCTGGTTCGCCACGACCCGGTCAGGATGACGACGTGGCAGCGGGTGCCGACGCTGCCCACCCCGACCACGCGCAGAGCGGCATCAGCAAGCGAGAACTGGGAGAGCAGCCGGGCAACGTCGGG